>Ga0335072_10017278_pt1 | contig 10209 bp, 8 predicted proteins | sample Lox_Sample_21_FD_206725 | JGI IMG/M metagenome (GOLD analysis project Ga0335072, IMG submission 206725) | Soil microbial communities from Loxahatchee National Wildlife Refuge, Florida, United States - Lox_Sample_2.1 | ecosystem: Environmental > Terrestrial > Soil > Wetlands | place: USA: Florida...
ATAGGGGTGTGGGATGACAAGCAATTGTCCTCGGTCAACCTCGCACCAGCTACATACGTATCCATCGCGGAGCTCCGTGAAATAAATCGGCCGTTCGTACTCGTTCTTCCACTTCACGTTGCTGACCTTTCTTTGGCTCGCGTCAATCTGCACAAGAGAGCCGGGACGGATGATTGGAAACAGTGTGAAATCTTCCAGGCCCACGTACCCGTACATGGACTTGCGCAAGTCGAGGTGCTGCAACAGGCCAACAGGGACTTCGTCCCACTTTTCGACGACGCGAGCCAGAAGGTTTGTTTTCTCGAACCGAAAACCCGCCTTGAATTCAACAGGGACCGCTACGTTTTCACTTTCAACCTCTTCCGCTCTGCCGTTTAGGAGATGCGTTCTGGGCAAACCGATCGATGCGCTGTCTCGGTTAAAGTCTCCTATCTGCAATCCAAACTTGGATGCCACCTCCGAAAATCTCCGATGATAGAGCACGGATACCGAATACAGTTTGAACATGCCAGGTACGAATTTATCCATTTCAATGTCAGTGATCCAGTTGTGCGATAGATAGAACTCCTGGTTCTGCTTCAGCGCCGCGATCTTCTTGCTCATTTCTTGTACGTCCCGCGTCGAGAGTCCCAGGCGCACCCGGACCGCCTTCAACCACTTGCCGGCAACGAGGTTCGTCTTATGCGCGTTCACTGGCGGGCATCCTACTCTCGGCCTCAGTCTATGTCCAGCTACGTCACTCTCTTAGCTATATTCCTCCGCGCTTCTTTGTGTGGAAAATCTGCGAAGTGGTCGCAACAGCGGCCACCTGCCTGATTTCTTCCCACCGGCTCGACAGGTCGCATATATCCGGTTCGACCTCAGGGATGACCCATGCAGACAGTGGACCGGGTACGCCAGATCCTTTCAATGAAAGGTTTGACCCTCTATCAAGTGTCTCAGCGCTCCGCCGATATTTTCGGCCAGTCATCGCCTTACTACGTCCCTCAAGGCCTCTATCACGAACTTGCCGCAGGCGCCCTAGGCCCAAACATCCATCAACTGGTTGCGTTCAGCCGAATTTCCAACTATCGCCTCGTCGATTGGCTGGCCATCTTCGGATTTCGATTGGACGCTATCCCACGGCTGCAATTGCTCATCCCATGGAGGCGGACAGTCCTCCTCGACTCGTCCATTTACGACGAGGAGCAGTGGATTCCTTGGTTTGCTGACAGAATCTCTAAATCCGACGTCCCTGGCATCGCGCCTTTGAGCCAGGTTCTACGACCGGCGGCGCCGAGGCGCGCCAGGGATTTGCTCACCCTAAACAAAAGGCGATTCCTCTACGCCAAAGTCGGTTGGGATGATTTGTTCGCATTCCCGGAACTGGGGCCGGGAAGCATTGTGCGAATTGACATACGCCCAATCCCGGACCCCCTGTCGGCTATTGGTCCAAGCGCCAGCAAGCGCATATTCCTTGTCGAGAACGACCACTCTCTGAACTGTGGTCACCTCAGACGGCTCGACAAACAGATTCTGCTCTGCTCGACGCGCTTCCCGTTCACGCAAGCTGAGTTGAGGCTCGGACGCCGCGCTAGAATCCTCGGGACGATAGACGCTGAAATCCGACCGCTCAGCGCCCAATCTGGCGCTGAACGCGCTCCGGGCACGCAGACTCTGTCAAAGGAGCCCGCCGCACCCGCCGACGCTCCCGTCACGGACCTACAACAGTTGCTTCGAATCGCTCGAATACGAGTTGGCATCTCCTTCCGGGCGGCCTCGATTTTGAGCCAATGGATAGCTCATACACTCGCCGATCAAACGTATTTCGCGGCACCCGGCACGTTGTCCGACTATGAAAATGTCTCGCCGCCGATCCATCACATTCAAAAGATTGTTTCCCTATGCGTTCTTTATTGCATTGATTTCTGGACTTTCTTCCGCGTTGCGGGCCTGCCGGTCGATGAACTCGGGCACGATCCATTGCCCGACGAAATGATTCCGCGCACGGGTCTTCCCAGAAACCGCCCCTCCAACGAACCAAAACATATTGGAGGAGGAGAGAAGCCGGGATTTCTTTCAACTCTCATTGACCAATGGGAAGCACTGCCCCTCTTCATCACCAGCGCCCTGCCCGAGATCTCTGGGCTGAAAAACGTATCCTTGTCCGACATCTTCTGGGTCGGCGGGAACCACAATCCGATCCATCCGTGCCTCGTCGACGCGTCGCTCCTGGCAGTGAACCGCCGGGTCAAAATCCCGTCGCGAACAACCGCACCGACAGTGTGGGAACAGCCCGTCTACATCGTTCTCCTGCGGGATGGCAGCTACCTCTGTGGCTCGTGTGTGTTGAGGCAGGGCATTCTGACGGTTCATCCACACTCCGACACACCAAACAGTTCAATCCGGCTCAGAAATGGAATCGACGCTGAGGTGATTGGTCAAGTCACCACGATTCTCAGGAAACTTGGCTAGCGGTGCCGCTCAGCTATCCATCTTCTCCCCAACTACTCAGAACCAGCGAACACCTGCCGGGCATGGTGAACGGCAAGGGGCGTCGTATCTCAATGCTCTTGCTGTTCTTGGCAGCCGGTGCTCGGAAGAAGCGAACGCGAGTCGAATGATCTGGATTCCCGCGTCGCCTGGTGCGAGATTGCCCGCAGTGCAACCCGTGGACTCAACCAAACACGACGGAGGCGCTCGAACCATGTCAAATATTTCCGACACAATTCGAACTACACCGACCGTGGATGGAAGAATCGTTCTTGATATTCATCGCGGTCGAATGTTCTCTGTGAACCCGGTAGGCTCGAAAATCCTTGAACTACTGGAGCAGGGGCAAGACGAGCCACGCATCGCGGAGGAAATCAGCCGCCTCTACGCCACGAACATCGAGGTCGTCCGACCCGACGTTCACGATTTCATAGAGGCCCTGCACGAGCACCATATCGTCCAGGCCGGTGATTCAGTCGAATCGAATTCAAACCTGCATACAGGGTAACGAATCGATGGAACCGTTTGACCAAACCAACCTAGACACTTTCCGCCTCATCATCTTACGGCGCGACGGTTCGGAAATCCTCTTGTCGCCCGGCGATTGCGGTTGGTCCCTGCCTTTCGTGCAGGCAAGACCCCGAGAGCGGATCGCTCCGCAGTTGATCGCAAAGTTGAAAGAACATTTGCAGATGGAGGTGTATTGCCTCTTCGTCCCAAGTTTCACGACATCTTATGAAGGCGCGCCCCTGCGAAAGTATGCCGTTCTGGAATCCATCTGGCACAACGGCCAAGCTCCCGCGGGGACTTGCTGGATTCCTCGAACGGCTGCCGCGTGCCAACGCGTTCATCCCGTTGAGGATCACAATGCGATTGCAGAATCGCTTCGCGAGATGGATTCATATGTTAATGAAGCGAAGACCGGCGCATTCGGCAGACCCGGATGGCTCAGGGAGATGTTTACTTGGTCCCAGGAGCAACTCAGCCCGTGGGGCTTCCGCCCGATCGGCAATTTCCGTCAATTCAACTTTAGTCCAACTTTCAGCTTGATTCGCTTCGAAACGAACGGCCCCGCTGTTTGGTTTAAGGCCACGGGCAAGCCGAATCTTCACGAACTGCCTATTACGACGTGTTTGGCGCGGCTCTTTCCGGGGAATCTGCCTCAAATACTTGGCATCCATCCTTCATGGAACGCGTGGCTTTCCGAAGAGATTTCGGAGACCACGCTCGACCAATGCGCGGACCTCACCAGATGGGAGAACGCAGCGGACAACCTCGCCGAGCTTCAGATCGCATCGATCGGAAAGACCTGTACGGTCCTGGACGCGGGGTGTCGTGACCTAAGATTACAAGGACTTGTCCATCTGATTCCGCGCTTCGTTGATCGGATGGCCGAACTGATGGCTGCCCAGGTCAAGCTATCCCCACCGCCCCTCACAGTTTCTGAACTCGAATTCCTTGGGGCGCGATTGCGCGAGGCTTTGTTATTCCTTCAAGACCTCGGGCTACCGGACACTCTGGGGCACACCGACTTCAATCCCGGAAATATCGTTGTATCTCCGACGCGTTGCGTATTTCTGGACTGGGCGGAAGCCTGCGTGACGAATCCGTTTGTAACCTTCGAATACCTCCGGGAACACGCCCGTCGCAATCTCTCGGAAGGCGCGACCGCAATGGTCCGAATTGCGAACGCTTATCACCGGCCTTGGACGACTCTCTTATCCTCTAGCGACATAGGGCAGGCACTCACCGTGTCGCCTCTCATCGCAGTTTTCATCTATGCCGTTGCCAGCGGCCCTTGGACCTTACCCGAGACTCTTCACGACAGCGCACGTTCCCGGCATCTCCGCAGCTTGACCCGCCGGATGCACTACGAGGCGACACTCCTAACCAAGGGAGAAAACAGCATGACAGTTAATTCACCAATCCCAAGTCAGCCCGCTGCATTCAGTCCCCACTCTGAAGAAGGAGGTCATTTATATGCTCTTTCTCATCCTAAAGGCATACATAAAGCTGATTCATTTTGACCTCTACATTGGCCGCAGGGCTTTTGCGGACCTACATGAGAAGGTCCGTGCTTGTACTGTTGGGAAGAATATGACGGCACACGGCGATGTCGAGCGAATCTGTTCGGCAGTGGATCTGGCATGTATCTGGTACTGGAAAGAGGTGCGCTGCTTGCAGCGATCCGCTGCCACGGCGTGTTTGTTGAAACGGAACGGTGTGCCAGCGCAGATGGTCATCGGCGCGCAGCAAATTCCCTTCAAGGCCCACGCCTGGGTCGAAGTCAACGGACGCGTCGTCAATGACAAGCCCTATACGCCAGAAATGTATTCCGTGCTCGAACGATGCTAAGCAGTCGTGGAATCGCAGAACCGAGGGAAAGGGATATGAGCATCATGTTCGGCCGATGGAATTTCGACGGTGAGCCACCGGAGACTCGCTACGTCGCCAAAGTGCGGTCGGCGCTTGCTCTCTACTCTCCAGACGATCGCCACGCTTATTCCATCGGCGGCGTCAGCATTCTCTACCATGCTTTTCACACCACACGCGAGTCCCGCCTCGAATCTCAGCCACTTGTGACACGAACAGGCTCCGTAGTGACTTGGGATGGCCGCCTCGACAACCGAGAGCAGCTTATTGCCCAGTTAAATGAACCGCTATCCGGCGAGTCGGCGGACGTTTCAATCGTGGCGGCGGCTTATGATCGATGGGAAACACAATGTTTTGAGAAGCTAGTTGGTGACTGGGCCCTCTCGGTCTGGAACCCGACGAACCGCTGCCTCACTCTTGCCAAGGATCCAATCGGTCCACGGCACCTTTATTACACGTTCGACAAGAAACAAGTCACATGGAGCACGGTCCTTGATCCCCTCGTATTGTTTGCTGGGAGGCCCTTTAAGCTTAGCGAGGAATATATTGCCGGCTGGTTCTCATTTTTCCCCGCTGCTCATCTCACCCCCTACGTGGGTATTCATTCTGTGCCGCCGTCTTCTTTTCTCCGCATCGAAGCGCAAAGGCAAACAATCCAGAAATATTGGAATTTCGATCCGAAAAAGAGAATTCTGTACCGCACCGACGCAGAATACGAAGAACACTTTCGAGCCGTGTTCGCAGAATCCGTCCGGAGACGTGCCCGTTCCGATGTCCCCATTCTTGCGGAGCTAAGTGGCGGGATGGATTCTTCCTCTATCGTATGTATGGCAGACACTTTGAAAGCTCAGGGTCTCAGCGACGTTCCCCGAATCGATACTGTTTCCTACTACGATGATTCCGAACCAAACTGGAATGAGCGTCCCTATTTCGCGAAGGTAGAGGACAAACGCGGGCGCGTCGGCCGTCACATCAACGCTAAAGAACGCATTACCATTTTTCCCGAATATGAATGTGGGCGATTTGCAGGAACACCTGGCTCCGGCACAAAGCCCAACGCGATGCATCTCGAATTCGCGCGTCATTTGAAGTCCGAAGGAAGCCGCGTCGTCTTATCGGGGTTGGGTGGAGATGAAGTGCTCGGTGGCGTACCCACGCCCACTCCTGAACTTGCCGACCTTTTGGCACGCGGGAATATAGGCGAATTTGGAAAGCAAATCGTACGTTGGGCGCTGACTACACGGAAGCCACTCTTGTATCTCTTTGCCGAAACTCTAGGCTCATTCTTGCCGGTCGGCGTACTCCCGCAGCCTCGGCACAAGAGGCCTCCAGAATGGATCTATCCAAGCTTTGCAAAGCAGAACAGGGCCGCGCTGTCCGGTTACGACACCAGACTGAACTTGTTCGGGCCCTTGCCGACATTTCAACAAAATCTGACCACCCTGGAGGGGTTGCGTCGGCAGTTGGCATGTTCCACCCTGCAGCTCGATCCGCCACTTGAAAGGCGCTACCCTTATCTCGACCGCGACCTCTTGGAATTCATTTACGCCGTCCCGCGCGAACAGTTGCTTAGGCCAGGTCAGCGTCGCTCCCTCATGCGTCGCGCCCTCGCAGGAATCGTCCCCGGTGAAATTCTCAATCGAAACAGAAAAGCACTGGTCACGCGCAGCCCCGTCATCGCTATCTCCTCGGAATGGGATCTTCTCGTCCGGATGACGGATCACATGGTCAGTGATTCTCTCGGGATTGTCGATTCCAAATCGTTTCTTGAGGCGCTCAAGAAGGCGCGACATACGTCGGGAGAGCAGATCGTGCCCTTGATGCGTACCGTGGCCGTCGAAATGTGGCTCAAGAACGTCGCTCATCGGGAATCTCCGTTTACCGGTGGAACCATTACAAAGGAGCGAAGGGACGAATATCTCGCCCGCGAATCCTCCCTATTCCCGAAGCACACTTTCTTCTCAGCTGAGAACTATCTGAATAAAGAAAGGGGGTGATACTCATGGAATACACCAAGCCGGAAATCGTTGTGGCTGCGGACGCAGTCTCGGCGATCCAAAATATGGCGAAGCCGTACGGAACGCTGGACAACATAATCCAAGACATGTCCGTCTCAGCGTACGAAGCCGACGAATAACGCGGCCGCCCGGGCGATGTGGTTCACACGTCTTGCGCCACAGGAGCCATTAGAGCGACAACCAAGGTGCGAAAGACGGAGTGTCTCGCAAACTAGTTTCCCCTGTGCCTGAAACTGAAGTTTTTTCTCGGAGGGCACTATCTCAATGAAGAAAGGAGGTGATACTCATGAAATACACCAAGCCGGAAATCGTTGTGGCTGCGGACGCAGTTTCGGCGATTCAGAATATGGCGAAGCCGAACGGGAGCCCGGACAACGTGCTCTATGAACTGTCGGCACCCTCGTATGAGGCCGACGAGTAACATCATCGCCAGGGCGCTGAATGGCGCCCAGTGCCCTGGCCATTTCTTGGTCTCAAATGATCCGTCGAAAAACAACACGACGGTTGCGGTCACTCCAGACTCGAACGCCGCTTGAACCGCGACCCGAGTGTGGTCTGCGGCACTCGTTACTTACCGACCGGCACATCGGAAATCCGATTCCGCACGACGCGCAGTTGTTCCCATCGATCGTACTGTCGCGCATTCGACTTAGTGCGGAATTCTTCACCCTTCAGCCAAAATGCGAACCAATCGACATTTCCTTGCTCGGATGTCAGCCTGTCCCAGGGCTTCACGAGTACATGAGTCCCGAAAGGGAGCCAGAGAAACTCGACCGCCTTCCCGAGTTGAGAGAGACCAGAAAACATCTGCCACCCCGCAAGAGGACCGGTAGCCCCGTAATACTCGATCCTAACGGCGGCTCGTATCTTATCAAGATTGAATCCGGGAGAATTTATCAGCCATGATGCGAGCGACGCCCCCACCGGGGGACCTCCGATTACCGAACTGTAATTCTCCTTCTGACCTCCCCACAGAATCGAGTTCACGTAGCCGCCATCAAAACCATCTGCGACCGTTGCCGCGACAAACTGGTATTTCGAGTGCGTGAGTGCATACTCGACGTAAAACACTGTTCGGCTGAAACCGATGATGCCAACGCGCGATCGATCGATCAAACCTCGTCCCTCCAGATAATCGATCGCGCCTTCGTACGCCGTCATTTGACGGGGCGCTTCCTCCGGCGTATTGGCGTATTCGGCGTCTTCCCCAGCGCGGCTCGAGCCACCAACCTGCAGCACGACGAACCCTAGAGCCGCAAGCGGTTGCGCTGCGAAGGCGCTGGTATATGGCCCGTCTATCCAGAACCGACTGTCGTCGAAGCCGTGGGTCTGGATCACGAGGGGGTAGCGCATACCCGGCGCATAATTCGGCGGCAAGTATAGTCCTCCAACTACTTCGTGTCCGTCTGTAGCCATCCATCTTACGACCTCGACCTTTCCGAATTGGATATGATCAAACTGCGGATTCAAATCGAGCAGTAATTTCTTTCGACGGGTCTGACTGTCCAACACAAAAATCCTCGGCGGGGTGTTCAGATCCTGCTCTAAACGAACCTGCAGCGCATCACTGCCAGATTTACTATGCTTCGCAGGTTTCACCCTCGTCCACACGGAATTCGTCTCTTCGTACGTTTCGCGCAGCGCACCTGTGCCATCCGCGAGAGCGAGGGTTCGGGACTTCTCATCCCAACCTGCAACCCTTAACCCCTCATGCGAGATCTCTGTGATTTTCCCGCTTGCGACATTCACTTCCGCCACAAACGCATATTTCTTACGAGTCTCCAAATCGGCGCTGCCAACTACATCCAACGGAAGGTAGGTTCCCGACAGGACCACTGAGGTCCCAGCTTGAATCCAGGACAAACCGTTATTGTGCCAAGAGATCGGTGCGTTCAGCAAAGGCGCGATTCGGAGGCTCTTGGTATCCAGTAACATGTACTGCAGCACGTTAGACGGCTTCCCAGGCTCTTGCGCCGCTATGATGTACGGATGGAGTAGCTTATCCTCAAACTCCGACCATGACCCGGGAACCTTCGCCAGATATACGGGCAGCACCGCATAACGGCCATTAGGTGACATCGAGAGTGGGAGATCGTCCCTGATAAAATCGAGCGTCGCGACTCTTGAAGGCCCCTTCCCGCGCCCCTGAACAAATAACTGTTCGTATGTCGCGCCGCTCTTTTGGACGTCGTTGCAGTCACCAATCAAGAGATCGGATGCGTATTGCGTCGTGATTACAATCCCATGCCTTCTGGTCTGTTCTGTATCCAGGATTCTGACCGGAGGCGAATCTGCCTCAAACACGATCCCTGAGCCGTCCTCGCTTATGTCGAAGGATGTTACGGACGTTGGATGACGAGTTAGCTTCGTCAACCGGCTGGTATCGACATTCAGACTATACACCTCAGGGGTTTGCCCTGGATTCGCTCCAAGGAAGACCAAGGTTTTGCTGTCACTTAGCCACTTCACATCTCTGATTGCTTCCCGATTGGTCGAACTCGACATCGTGAGAAGGACACGTGGCCTTGGTTCTTGAAATGCCTCGTTTGTGCGGAATAGAAGAATTGAATACTCGTTCGTGTTAAGTTCAACGTTTCCCTTTTTTAGGACAATGACAAATTGTCTCCCGTCGGGAGAAAACAAGCCTATCGAATCCCGCGGTCCGCTCGAGAAATCATCTGGCTCCGCCCACCGCGTCATTTCGATAGCATCAACGACGGTCACGCCACGTTTTTTTTGCTCCGCTAGTGAACGGATAGGGAACGCTAGGCTCATTGGCAATATCACGAGGGAAAAAAGTCCCCTCAACAAAATGAATGGAAGACCACTTTTCTTCTGGTAGATGGTCATGCCGAGAGGTTTTCGGTTAGAAATTCAGCTTGAGGGAGAGTTGTAGAGACCGGGGTCCGCCCTCTTGGAAAAGAGGATTCAATCCTCCCAAGCCCTTGTTCAACATTTGGACGGACACAAAATACGTCGTGACAGCTGGCCCCAAGTAATAACCGAGCGGATTTGCAAAGTTCGGGTGGTTGAAGAGATTGAATGCGTCGGTACGAAATTGCACGTTGACGCGATCCGTTATCGCAAATGTTCGAGCGAGCGAAAGGTCAGTCTGTGTTAGCCCAAGACCACGGAGATCATTTCTTCCTTCTGAGCCCTGCTGGCCGGCTGGAGGTGCTGTGAATGCCGCGGGATTCAACCCCATCCCGCCAGGACACGGTGCCCCGAACACCGAAGCGCATTGCGGTCCGCGTAAGTACAGAGTCTGACCCGCCACTAAGTCCGGGCGCGGGTCGGCGCCGTTAATTGTCGCCGTAAGGGCCACCGCATTGAATGGGAATCCGTT
>Ga0335072_10017279_pt1 | contig 10208 bp, 8 predicted proteins | sample Lox_Sample_21_FD_206725 | JGI IMG/M metagenome (GOLD analysis project Ga0335072, IMG submission 206725) | Soil microbial communities from Loxahatchee National Wildlife Refuge, Florida, United States - Lox_Sample_2.1 | ecosystem: Environmental > Terrestrial > Soil > Wetlands | place: USA: Florida...
GGCGATTTCACCTTCGGTCAGGCGCTGTACTCCTATGACATGAGCGCCGTCGACCCGGACGGCCCCAACGCCGATGGAGCCGATACCGGCACTCCTCCCATGATCGACTCGCTCGGCCACACCATGACCAGCGTGGTGAGCAACCCCTTCTTCGACTGGGGATCCGACCGGGCTCCGCTCACCCCGTACCACGAAACGGTCATCTACGAGGCCCACGTCAAGGGCATGACGCAGACCCACCCAGGCGTCCCCGAAGGGCTGCGGGGCACCTACGCCGGGCTGGCCCACCCGGTGATCATCGAGCACCTCAAGTCGCTGAACGTCACCGCGCTGGAACTGATGCCGGTTCACCAATTCATGCACGACTCGCGACTGCTGGACTTGGGCTTGCGAAACTACTGGGGCTACAACACGTTCGGGTTCTTCGCCCCCCACCACCAATACGCTTCCAACCGCAACGCCAGCGTCGCCGAATTCAAGACCATGGTGCGCAGCCTTCACGAAGCCGGCATCGAGGTTATTCTCGACGTGGTCTACAACCACACCGCCGAAGGCAATCACCTGGGGCCGACCATCAACTTCCGTGGCATCGACAACGCCGCCTACTACCGGCTCGTCGACGAGGACCTGCGGTTGTACAAGGACTTCACCGGCACCGGCAACAGCCTCAACGCGCGCCATCCCCACGTCCTGCAGCTGATCATGGACTCGCTGCGCTATTGGGTGATCGAAATGCACGTCGACGGGTTCCGGTTCGACCTGGCTTCCACGCTGGCCCGCGAGTTACATGACGTCGACCGGCTGAGCGCGTTCTTCGATCTGGTGCAGCAGGATCCGATCGTGAGCCAGGTCAAGCTGATCGCCGAGCCGTGGGACGTGGGCGAGGGCGGCTATCAGGTCGGCAACTTCCCGGGTTTGTGGACCGAGTGGAACGGGAAGTACCGGGATACTGTGCGTGACTATTGGCGGGGCGAGCCCGCGACCCTCGGCGAATTCGCCTCCCGGCTGACCGGATCATCGGACCTCTACGAGGTGACCGGCCGGCGTCCCAGCGCTAGCATCAATTTCGTCACCGCCCACGACGGGTTCACGCTCAACGACCTGGTGTCCTACAACGAAAAGCACAACGAGGCCAACGGCGAAGACAATCGCGACGGGGAAAGCCACAACCGATCGTGGAACTGTGGCGTGGAGGGCCCCACCGATGACCCCGACATCGTCGAGCTGCGTTGCCGCCAGATGCGCAATTTCTGGGCCACGCTGATGGTCAGCCAGGGCACGCCGATGATCACCCATGGCGACGAGATCGGGCGGTCCCAGAGCGGCAACAACAACGTCTATTGCCAGGACTCCGAATTGTCCTGGATGGATTGGTCTTTGGTCGACAAGAATGCCGATCTGCTGACATTCGCCCGCAAGGCGACCACCTTGCGCAAGAACCATCCGGTGTTCCGCCGACGGCGATTCTTCGAGGGCGAACCGATCCGAAGCGCCGAGGAAGTTCGCGATATCGCCTGGTTGACACCGAGCGGCCGGGAGATGACACACGAGGATTGGGACAAGAGCTTCCACCACAGATGTGTGGCGGTGTTTCTCAACGGCGACGCCATCGACGCACCCGATGCCCGCGGCGAGCGGGTGGTGGACGACTCATTCCTGTTGTGCTTCAACGCCCACGATGACTACGTCGAGTTCGTGGCGCCATACGACGATTATGCGCGGGAGTGGACAGTAGAGTTGGACTCCAATCACCCCGTCGGTGGCACCGATGTGGTGGTGGCAGCCGAAGAGAAGATAAAGGTGCCGGCGCGCTCGTTGCTGATCCTGCGTAAGACCGCCTGACGCATGGCTTTTCCAGTCCGAGCCACCTACCGGTTGCAACTGCGGGGTGAGTCCAGCGGATTCGGGTTCACCTTCTCCGACGCCGAGCAGCTGCTGGATTACCTCGACGACCTCGGGATATCGCATCTTTACCTGTCGCCCGTCATCACCGCGGTCCGGGGGTCCAGCCATGGATACGACGTCACCGACCCGACGACGGTGTCACCGGAGCTGGGCGGCGCCGACGGCCTGGCCCGGCTGTCAGCGGCGGCCCGCGCGCGCGGCATGGGCCTGGTCGTCGACATCGTGCCCAACCACGTCGGCATCGACAAACCTGAACAGAACGCGTGGTGGTGGGACGTGCTGCGAAACGGTCGATCCTCGCCGCACGCGGAATTCTTCGACATTGACTGGGACCTTGACGACGGCCGAATTGTCTTGCCAATACTAGGTTCCGACGACGACGCGGCCAACCTGACAGTCGATGGGGAATTGCTGCGGCTGGGGGGTCTGGCGCTACCCGTCGCCCCGGGCACCGGTGACGGCGCCGGCCCGCAAGTGCACGACCGACAGCACTACCGGTTGGTGGGCTGGCGAAACGGAGTCTGCGGTTACCGCCGCTTCTTTTCGATCACTTCACTGGCCGGCCTGCGGCAAGAAGATCGCGCGGTGTTCGACGCCAGCCACGCCGAAGTCGCCCGATGGTTTGCCGAGGGCCTCGTCGACGGTGTGCGCATCGATCACCCCGACGGATTGTCCGATCCCTGCGGCTATCTGGCCTGGCTGCGCGACCTTGTCGGTTCGGACGCCTGGATTGTGATCGAGAAAATCCTGGCCGTCGACGAGGCGCTGGAACCCACGCTGCCGGTGGCCGGCACCACCGGCTACGACGTGTTGCGCGAAGTGGGCGGCGTCTTCATCGACCCGGCGGGGGCACCCGCGCTGACCGCGCTGGTCGAGTCCGCCGGCATGGATTATCAGGCGATGCCGCAACTTTTGCGGGATCTCAAGATCCACGCGGCTACCGACACGCTGAGCAGCGAATTGGACAGGCTGCGGCGGTCTATCGCGGCCGCGGCCGGCGCCGATCATCCGTTGCTGCCCGAGGCGGTGGCTGTCCTGCTCAGCCACATCGGCGTCTACCGCTGCGACTACCCGGGCCTGGCCGCGATTCTGCCTGCCGCGTTGGCCGAAACCCAAGCGGCATCACCGCAATTGGGTCCGGCGCTACAGGTGATCGCCGCGGCGCTCGCCGGTGGCGGCGAACCCGCCACCCGCCTGCAGCAGCTGTGCGGCGCGGTGACCGCCAAGGCAAGCGAAGACTGCTTGTTCTACCGCGATGCCCGGTTGGTATCGCTGAACGAGGTGGGCGGCGAACCAAGCCGGTTTGGTGTGGGCACCGCGGAGTTTCATGACAGCGCCGCCACCCGCGTCCGGATGTGGCCGCAGGCCATGACCACGCTGACCACTCACGACACCAAGCGCGGCGAGGACGTGCGTGCCCGCATCGGAGTGCTGTCGCAAGTGCCTTCGCTATGGACCGAGTTCCTCGCCCGCTGGGAAATCGAGTGCCCATCCCCCGATCCCGCCACAGCACAGTTCCTGTGGCAGAACATCTTCGGGGTGTGGCCGGTGAATGGCGCGGTCACCGATCAGCTGCGCGACCGGCTGCACGGCTATGCCGAGAAGGCCATCCGGGAGGCGGCCTTACATACTTCGTGGAGTGAGCCCGACACCGCTTTCGAGGATGCGGTGCACCGTTGGTTGAATAGCGTGCTCGACGGGCCAGTCGCGTCGGCCCTGACCGAGCTTGTCGCTCAACTCAATCCGCACGCCGCGAGTGACGCACTGGGTCAGAAGCTACTCGCCCTGACGGTGCCCGGCATACCGGACGTCTACCAGGGCACCGAGCTGTGGGACGACAGCCTGGTCGATCCGGACAACCGCCGCCCGGTCGACTATGCAGCTCTCAGAGCCGCACTGAAAGAGCTGCAGCATCCGAAAATGCGGGTCGTCACCACCGCGCTTCGGCTGCGGCGCTCGCATCCGGACAGCTTTCTGCGCGGTGGATACTTTCCGGTGCTCGCCACCGGGCAGGCTGGCGATCACGTGGTGGCGTTCCGCCGCGGTGACGACGTCCTGGTCGCGGTGACCCGCTGGACGGTGCGGCTGGCCGAAAAAGGCTGGGGTAACACCGTGGTGCCACTACCCGACGGTTCCTGGACCGACACGCTCACCGGCGCCATGGCCAGCGGACCGACCTCAGCCGCCGAACTGTTCGCGGAGCTGCCCGTCGTCCTGCTGGAGCGCGACCATGAGTGAATTTCGCGTGTGGGCACCCAAACCCGCGCTGGTGCGCCTCGACGTCGACGGCGAGGTGCATGCGATGACGCGCTCGGATGACGGGTGGTGGCACACGTCCGGCGAGACCGCAACAGACGCCAGGTACGGATACCTGCTCGACGACGATCCCACAGTACTGCCCGACCCGCGATCACCCCGCCAACCCGACGGTGTGCACGCCCGGTCGCAGCTGTGGGTCCCTACGGCCGCAGCCTGGACGGACGACAACTGGGCTGGCCGGTCGGTCGAAGGTGCGGTGATCTACGAACTACACGTCGGCACCTTCACCGGCGAGGGCACTTTCGACTCCGCCGTTGAAAGACTGGACTACCTGGCCGATCTCGGGGTCGACTTCGTCGAGCTGATGCCCGTCAACTCCTTTGCCGGCCCCTACGGCTGGGGATACGACGGCGTGTTGTGGTACAGCGTGCACGAACCCTATGGCGGTCCGGACGGTCTGGTGCGCTTCGTCGACGCCTGCCATGCGCGCGGTCTGGGGGTATTGATCGACGCGGTGTTCAACCACTTCGGCCCGTCGGGCAACTACCTGCCACGGTTCGGCCCATACCTTTCGTCGGCAAGCAACCCGTGGGGGGAAGGCATCAACATCGCCGACGCCGACTCGGACGAAGTGCGCCGCTACATCATCGGGTGCGCGCTGCACTGGATGCGCGACTTCCACGCCGACGGTCTGCGGCTGGACGCGGTACACGCGCTCGTGGACACCACGGCCATCCACATCCTCGAGGAACTCGCGACCGAAACCGACTGGCTGTCAAGGCAGGTGGGCCGTCCGCTGTCGCTGGTCGCGGAAAGCGATCTCAATGACCCGCGCCTGATCACCCGGCGCGACCACAACGGGTACGGGATAACCGCGCAATGGGATGACGACATCCACCACGCCATCCATACCGCGGTATCCGGCGAGCGGCAGGGCTACTACGCCGATTTCGGCTCGCTGGCCACCCTGGCGGAGACGCTGCGCCGCGGGTACTTTCACGCCGGCACCTATTCGTCGTTCCGCCGGCGCCGGCATGGGCGGCCGCTGGATACCTCGACCATCCCCGCCACCAGATTGCTCGCCTACACCTGCACTCACGATCAGGTGGGCAATCGCGCTCTTGGCGATCGCCCATCGCAGCACCTGACCGGCGGTCAGCTGGCGACCAAGGCGGCACTCGTTCTCGGATCTCCCTACACGGCAATGCTTTTCATGGGAGAGGAGTGGGGAGCGTCGACCCCGTTCCAGTTTTTCAGCTCACATCCCGAGCCGGAGTTGGCCCGGGCCACTGCCGAGGGCCGCAAAGCTGAGTTCGCCGGGCACGGCTGGGACGCCGACGACATTCCCGACCCGCAGGACCCGCAGACATTTCAGCGTTCCAAGCTGAAATGGGATGAGGCCGGCGCCGGCGAGCACGTCCGGTTGCTCCGGGTCTATCGCGATCTGATCGCCCTGCGTCGCGGCGAGGCCGACTTGGCCGATCCGTGGCTGGAGCACCTTGCTGTGGATTATGACGAGGAACAGGCCTGGATTATCTTGCACCGCGGCCGGTTACGCATCGTGTGCAACCTCGCCGCCGAGCCGGTAACGGTACCGGTCGCCGGTGACGTGGTGCTGGCGTGGGATGAGCCGATCGTCTCTGACCAAACCAGCGAGCTTCCGGCGCATTCGTTTGTAATACTGCGAGTAGCGGGCTAATCGTGCTGCGTGCCAACAACTCCGGGCAGGCTGCCAGACTTTGTGAGCCGGGTTAGGGGCCCCCGCGCCAGTGTTCAATGCGGTGATGGTCGGGAGTGAACCCGTGGTTTACCCCCCACAGCACGGCCTGGGTGCGGCTGGCGACGCCGAGCTTGCGGTAGATCGTGCGGATATAGGACTTCACGGTGTTGGGGCTCAGAAAGGTCAGCCGCGCGACGTCGGCATTGCTCTTGCCTTGAGTGATCAATGCCAGGATTTCGGCCTCGCGATCGCTGAGGCCTTCACCGCGGCCGGGCCAGTCCAGCCCGGGCGCGCTGCGAGCCCGGGCAGCCACCTTGGTGACGACCACCTGACCGGAATGCACGGCTTCCAACGCGGCGACCAGCTCGCGGGCGGGCAGGGTCTTCGATAGGTACCCGTGGGCGCCGTGCCGCCGTGCGCTTTCGACGAGATCGGGGTGAAAGTTCCAGGTGTAGACCACGACTCGGCGCGCTCGAGGATTGGCAACCAACACGCCGATCTCTTCGTGATCGGATTCGGGTTGGGCGAACGAGTCGTACAAGACGATGTCGACGAGATCGTCGACCGGCATGGTGGAGTCGAGTTCTGCGATGACTATGCGATCGCGGTATGGATCCAACATGTTGGCCACGCCCTTCACGACGACGTCGTAGTCATCGACGAGCGCGATCGTGATCGGCGCGCGTGGCGGTGGCGGCATGTCGGGAGATTACCTCCCTAGGGGTGTATTGCCACCCCCCTTAGGGGTGGTCGACTGGGCTCAGCGTCTGACGACCATTTACTCAGTAGTCACTCAACGAAAGGCTCGCCATGATCATTCTCGGCATCGTCCTGCTGGTTGCGGGATTTCTGCTCAAGATCTCGATTCTATGGACCCTCGGGATCATCCTCCTCGTCATCGGCGCCATCCTGGCGGTCCTGGGCTCCACCGGACGCGCCATCGGCGGCCGTCGGCATTACTTCTGAAGCAGCCGTCGGCCTCCGGCGACCACGGTTCGTGATGCAGCCGGAAAAGACGTTTGCACCAGTGCCCCCGGGGCTATTCGACATGAGTACGAAAGGAGCTGAAAGTGCCCGTTTGGGAATGGATTTTGATTGCGGCCTGCGTCGTCATCGTGGTCGCCGCGGTGATTGTGGCGGCGGCCCTGGTGAATAGCCGCAGGAAGACGGAGCGACTGAAGCAGCACTATGGCCGCGAGTACGAACGTCTGGTATCGGAAACGGGAAACCAAAAAGCGGCCGAGCAGGAACTCGTCGCCCGGGAGCGTAAGCGAGACAAACTCGACATCATTCCGTTGACGCCGGCGGCCCTCTCGGACTTCACAACGCGTTGGCAGGAAGTGCAGACTCGATTCGTCGATAACCCGGCAACCGCAGTTGTCGTCGCCGAGCGCCTGGTGACCCAGGTGATGCGCCAACGGGGCTACCCCGTCGATGACTTCGATCAGCGTGCGGCCGACATTTCCGTGGACCACCCGCAGATCGTCGAAAACTACCGCGCCGCTCATGGCATCCACCTGTCGCAGCAGCACGGTGATGTCAGTACCGAGCAGCAGCGCGAGGCGTTCGTGCACTACCGCGCGCTGTTTGAAAGGCTGCTCGAAACCAGGGCAGACAAAGACGCGCCAAAGGAGGCAAGCGCATGACAACCCACGATCAAACCGCGGTCCCACGTTCCCACGATGAGGCCCAGACCACCGGTGCGGGCACGCCACCGGCGAACGAGCATGCGACGTCAACAGAACCACCGACCGCTGCGGCCGAACCGCCACCGCCATCGAGCGCACCGCCGCCGACCGTCGACGAGCGGCGAGAGCCCACCACGCAGACCGCACCGGCGGACTCGCCGGGCGCGGAGCGCGAATCGGCAGCCGAATTGCCATTCGCTGACCACGATCTCGCGGACCTGCGCGCACGGTGGGCCGGCGTCCAGGCGGCATTCGTCGATGATCCCAAGGACTGCGTCCAGAAGGCCGATGCCCTTGTCTCCGACTTGGTCGAACAGCTCACGACTGGTTTCGCCCACGCGCGCTCGCGTCTCGAAGAACAGTGGGCTCGCGGCGAGCAAGCCTCCACCGAAGACCTCCGCGTGGCCCTGACGCACTATCGCGAATTCTTCGAACGGTTGCTTGCGGTCTGACGCTGACCTACACGCTGGAACGGCCGGTACTTCGCACCGACTCGGCGAGCGCGTCGGCGAGGGGGTCGATCTCGTCGGCGGCCAGGTCCGCGATTGTGATGCGCATGCCCGGCCCGGTCCGAATCCGAAACCGTGTCCCCGGCGCCGCGGCCCAGCCCGCGCTGAGCAGCCGAGTGATGGCAATGGTCTCGTCGGGGACCGGGATCCACAGGTTGAGCCCGGACCGGCCGAACACGGTGACCCGGCGCTCGGCCAAGGCGGTGCGCAACCGCGTGCGGGTGCCGGCATATTGCTCTTCGGCCCTGCGAATGAGCCGCGTCGCCGCGTCGTCGGACCACAAGCTGAGCGCGAGTCCCTGGAGTACGTGACTCACCCAGCCCGGTCCGAGCCGCAGTCGGCCGTGCACCCGCTCGACGGTGCGGTGGTCTGCGGCCAGGACGGCCATCCGCAGGTCGGGACCGTACGCCTTGGATGCCGACCGCACGAAAGCCCAGTGGCTGGTCGATCCGGCCAAGGTGTGCAGCGGCGCGCCGGAAATGCCGGCGCAGTGATCGTCTTCGACAAGCAGCACCTCGTCGGGCCGGTCGGCCAACACGCTGCGTAACCCATCGGCGCGATCGGCGGATAGTGCCGCGCCGGTCGGGTTCTGCGCGCGATTGGTGACGACCAGCGCACGCACCCCGCGATCTAGCGCCCGGGCGACGTCGTCAACCAGCGGCCCGTCGTCGTCGACCCGCACCGGCTCGGCTGAAAGTCCCAGCGCGGCAAGCAAATCCAGCATGTTGGCCCAGCCGGGATCCTCGACGGCCACCCGGTCACCGGGACGCAGGTGCGCGGTGAGCGTCCGCTCGATGCCATCCAGCGCACCGCTGGTCACCGCGAGGTGGTCGGCCGGAACGCCGTCGGCGCCCAGCGCCGCACGGGTGTAGTCGACCAACTCGGGCGACATCGCCGGCTCCCCGTACAGCACCGGGCGGACTACGGGAATGGCCTTGGGGAGAGCCGCGATGGGCAGCAGCGCGGGGTCCGGGTTGCCGGTCGACAGATCGCGGACGCCGGCCGGAACATCGAGTCCGAGCACGGAGCGTGGTGTGGTCGCGGGGCGGTGGCGCACCCGGGTGCCGCGCCGGCCCGCGGTTTCCACGGCCCCCCGATCGCGCAGCAGCCGGTAGGCCGCGGCGGCGGTGTTGGCGTTCACACCGAGCTGGGCGGCCAGGTCCCGGATCGGCGGCAGTGCGTCGCCGGGCGCCAGCCTGCCTTTCGAGATTGCCTCTTCGACGTCGGCGGCTATGGATTCCGCGCCGGTTCCCGCTATGCTGTATTGCACTGGCACAGAAACCATTATGTACTATTACAACTTTGAGGCAATCCGTTGGAAACCGCATACCACCCCACGCCGCGAACCACGCCCACCCGCTATCGGGAACGCGCCCGCTACGACCGCGACATCGTGCACCGGATCCTGGATGAGTCCCTGATCTGTCACCTGGGCTACCTCAACGCCGGCCGGCCGGTTGTCCTGCCGACGACACACGCCCGCCTCGACGAAACCCTCTACCTGCACGGATCCACCGGCAGCGGCCCGATGCTGGCCGCCCGGGCGGCGCCGTTGCCGGTGTGCGTCACCGCCACCCTCGTCGACGGGCTGGTGCTGGCACGCTCGGCGCTACACCATTCGCTGATGTACCGCTCGGTTGTCGTGGTGGGCGACGCACGAGTGGTCGAAGACCCGGCGGAGAAACTGCGGGCGCTGCACTCGCTGCTCGATCACATCGCGCCGGGGCGCGCCACCGACTGCAGGACCCCGAACGCACGTGAGCTCGCCGCAACGGCGGTGCTCGCGCTCGACTTCGTCGAGGTTTCCGCCAAGGTACGCAGCGGCGGGCCAGTCGATGAGCCGGAAGATCTCGCGCTGCCGCACTGGGCCGGAGTGCTGCCGCTGAGCCTGACGGCCGGAACACCGGTGCCGGCTGACGACCTCGGCGCCATCACCCCGGTGCCGCCATATCTGACGGCCTACTCGCGTTAGGTGCCGAACGTCGACTTGTTGGCGCGATTCTGGCGGCGGATTCATACGGTCAGTGCAACATCCATGGATTTGGGGGGTTGCGATGCCGAGTGGATATCCGCATTCGAAGTTGGTGCGGCGGGAATTCTTTGATCTGGTTTGTTGTGGCATGTCTG
>Ga0335072_10017280_pt1 | contig 10208 bp, 7 predicted proteins | sample Lox_Sample_21_FD_206725 | JGI IMG/M metagenome (GOLD analysis project Ga0335072, IMG submission 206725) | Soil microbial communities from Loxahatchee National Wildlife Refuge, Florida, United States - Lox_Sample_2.1 | ecosystem: Environmental > Terrestrial > Soil > Wetlands | place: USA: Florida...
ACGAGTTCGACCTCGTGATCTTCGACCGCTATCAGCGGCGCGGCGAGCTCGGCAACAACTACTTCCAGAACATCGTCGACTACGTGAAAGAGGGCGGCGCCTTGTTCGTGATCGCGGGCCCGAGCTTTCCGACCGTCACCAGCGTCTATCTCTCGCCGCTCGCGGAAGCGATCCCGGCCGAGCCCACGGGCCAGATTCTCGAGCGCGGCTTCCGGCCGGCGCTCACCGACATCGGCCGGCGCCATCCGGTGACCGCGGGGCTCCCGGGTGCCGACGATGCCGCCCATCCCTGGGGCCGCTGGTTCCGCGAGATCGCCGTGCGCGCCAAGGGGGGCGAGACGCTCATGACCGGCCTCGACGGCCTCCCGCTCCTGCAGCTCGCGCGCTACGGCAAGGGCCGGGCCGCGATCCTCGCGAGCGACGAGATGTGGCTCTGGGCGCGCGGCTACGAGGGCGGCGGCCCGGAGGCCGAGCTCGTGCGCCGCATCGCCCATTGGCTCATGAAGGAGCCCGACCTCGAGGAGGAGGATCTACGCGCCGAGACGAGCGGCAACCGCATCACGGTGATCCGGCACAGCCTCGATCCGAGGCCGGTCGCGGTCACGGTCACCGCACCCTCGGGCAAGGCCTCGACGCTCCAGCTGGTTCCCGGCGCCGACGGCGAGGCGCGCACCACGATCGCTGCCGACGAGCTCGGCCTCTATCGCGTCACGGACGGGACCCACACGGCGCTTGCCGCGGTCGGGCCGCTCAACCCGATCGAGTTCCGCGACGTGCGCGCGACCGCCGAGCGGCTCACGCCGGTCGCCCAAGCGAGCGGCGGATCGGTCCATTGGCTGGCGCAGGGCGGCGTGCCCGAGCTGCGCGAGATCGGCGCCGGGCGCGACTATGCGGGCTCGGGTGTGGCGGGGGCGTGGATCGGCTTCAAGCGCAACGGCGACTATCGCGTGGTGGGCGTGCGCGAGGCGCCCTTGCTGCCGGCGCTTCTCGTGCTCGCGGCCACCCTCCTCGTGCTAGCGCTCGCCTGGCGGCGCGAGGGGAAATAGACCGCGCGCGTCGCCGGCGGCGGACGTCGCATGGAATGAGACGTCGCAAAGGAAGAGCGCGTCACAAAGAAAACGGGGTGGCGCTTTTGGCGCCACCCCGAGATCGTCTCCAGTTCGATCCTTGCGGATCGGACTAGAACAGGTACTGCATGCCGAGCTCGACGCGCTCGTTGCTGCCGTAGCCCGTGTAGCCGTTGTAGCCGGCGCTGTACTGGCTGTAACCGGCGAGGCGATCCTGGCGGCTGACCTGGTCCCACGCGAATTCGAGACCGAAGTTGACCGTCTTGACCGGGCTCCAGATGATGTTGCCCCAAACGGTCTGCGTAAACTTCTCGGCCGCGCCCGCACCGGACGGGGTGGTGATCTGCGCACCCGCGTTGGTGTAGTACGCGTCGTGCGACAGGTCGATCTTGTTCATGCCCCACATCAGGCTCGAACGGATCGTGTCGGTCCACCAGTGACGATAGTTCACCATGAAGCCGTGGAACGGCGTCGCGGTGATGTGCGAGGTGGTCGTGCCGAAGCCGGTGACGACGAACGATTCCGAGTCGTCGCCGCCGCTCAGCTCTTGGATGTCGCCGACACCCCAGACCATCGCGGCGCCCAGCGTGTCCTTGCCGAGGGCAGGGACGAACTGGCCAGCGTTGACGCTGCCGCCTGCGTAGCCGGCGTAGCCGGTCGCCGAGGCGGAGTAGCCGGTCGTGGCACCGTTGATGTTGCTGCCGCCGCCGTTGGTGAGCGAGAACTCGCGCACCTTGCCGCGCACCGCAACGTGGCCCCACGAGTCGGTATAGTCGGCACCCGCCGCGAACTGCGGCAGATACGTGACCTGGCTCGAGGCACCGATGGCGCCCGGAGCCGTGGTCGAGGTCGACCCGGTCAGGAACTCGCCACCTTCCGAGTTCGCCTGGTTCGAAGACGAACCGCCGGCGCTCGCGGGCGCGATTTCGGCCGCGAGGGTGAACTTGTTCACGACCTGCGTGTAACGCAGCAACGGAATGCGCGAGCCGTAGGACGGACCCTGCGGACCCCAGTAATCGACCGTCTCCGGGGCTGACGCGAAGTCGTTCTGGAACAGCTCGAAGTCCTTACCGGCTTCGACCGGGCCGAGGACGCCGTAGGCCAAGCGCAAGCGCGGCACGCCCTTGGTGGTCGGGTCGGAGTCGGCGCCCGAACCGCCGACGGCGGAACGGTAGTCGAACTCCATCACGGTCTTCATCGCGCCGTAATCGGTCGGAGTCCGGGTCTCGACGTGGAGACGCGACTGGTTGGCATAACCGGTGTAGTGCACGCCGATGTTGCCGCCAGGCACGTTGTTCGCCGCCAAGCCCGCGACCGTATTGGCGTCCGACACGTTCTGATTCGAATCGAACGACATGCCGAGTTTGACGAAGCCACTGATCGCCATCGATGTGTCGCTGCCCGGGAGCTTGAACGAGCCCGGGAAGTCGCCGCCGACGACGGCATCGGCCGGAGCGGTGACCTGGGTGGTCCCGGTCGTCGCCTGCTGCTTCTCGATCTGGTCGAGACGCGCCTGCAGCGAATCGATCTGGGACTTCAGATCATCCGTCTGGCCGGCCATCGCCGGGCCTGCCGTCAAGGCGACGGCAGCGCCGGCACCCATAAGGGCCGTGCGCAGATGTTTGCTAAACATGGAACCTCCTCTTGCCTTTTATGACTCGGATGGCATCAAGTAACGGCGCTTGGAACGCCGGACCGCCGCGCTTGGAACACGGCGGTGCCGTACTTCTCGCTTGGAAAGCCTTTAGGGTCAACGGCTATCCCCCCCGCTGCTGCATAAAGTCCACGCCTGTGGCTTCCCGGTAACAATCTGGAATTACGGATATTTACCAATGCGTTACAAGCGGGACGCCGCGCGCATTTTGGGCGGCGCGCCCGGCTCGCCTCGGCGCATGCCGTTCCTCTATTAACAATATGATTTTATTGACTAATTCAAGGAATCCGCCGGGCCGGCCCCGTTAAGGCTCGTGACCGGGGTCGAGCCCCGGGGTCGGGCCCCAGGGTCGAACCACGGTGAAACACTTGGCCCGCGCCCGGCTTTCGTGCCATTGAGGGCGCCACCGAAAACCCGTGCCGCGCGCCTTCGAGCGCCGCAGGCGAGAGCCCCATGGATGTCGCCCAAAGCCTGAGCCAAGCGATCGAGCATCATCGCGCCGGGCGCCTCGGCGAGGCGGCTGCACTCTACCGTGCCGTGCTCGCGGCCCAGCCCAACCATGCCGAGGCGCTGCATATGCTGGGCGCGGCGACGCTTCAGGCGGGCGATGCGCACGCGGCCTTGCCGCTGGTGCGCCGCGCGGTCGGGATCGACCAACGCGACCCGCGCATCCGCATGACCCTCGGCAACGTCATGCTGCGCCTCGACGACAAGGACGAGGCGCTCCATTGGTACCGTTTCGCGACCGCGCTCGCGCTCGATTTCGCGCCCGCCCATAACGGCGTCGGCCAGGTGCTGCGCGACATGGGCCGGCTCGACGAGGCGCGCGCGGCGCTCGAGCTCGCGCTGCGTTGCGACCCGCGCCTGGCCGAGGCTCACTTCAACCTCGCGACCGTGCTCGAGGCCCAGGGCGATTACGCGGGCGCCGTGCGCCATTACCGCGTAGCGCTCGAGCTCGTGCCCGACCTGCCGGCGGCCGCACTCAATCTCGGCATCGCGCTCGTGCGCGCGGGCGATGCCGAGGCCGCCCTCGCGCCCCTCGAGCGCGCATGCGCATTGCTGCCGGGCTCGATCGAGGCCTTGAGCGCCTTGGGCGGCGTTTATATGCAGCTCGGACGCCATGCGGATGCGGTCGCGTGCCATCGCGCCGCCTTGAAGCTCGCGCCGCGCGCGCCCCATCTTCATTTCAACCTCGCCTCGGCGCTCGCGGCGCAGGGGCTCGTCGAGGCGGCGCTCGTCGCCTATCGCGATGCCTTGGCGCTCGATCCAGGCTTCGCGGCCGCGGCCGACGCCGCGCGCGAGCTTTGCGAGCGCCTCGGCCGTCCCGAGGAGGCGGAGCGCTTCCGACGCGCGGTCTCCCCGCGAGCGCCCGCCAGGGGCTGAGCGGTGACGCGCGGCGCCCCTCGCCCGATCGGGCTATTCCTGGCGCTCGCTTCGCTCGCGCTCGCCGCGCTGGCATGCTGCGCCGGGCCCGCGATCCAGCCCGACGGCACGGAAGTCGAGGCGCCCGCGACTCTCGCCTTCCCCTATCCGCCGCCGAAGGGCCTCGATTTTCCCGACTACCGCCAGGTCGCCGAGCGCGATGCGGGCATCTATGTGCGCGTGCGCGTCTATTCCGACCGGCCCGAGGATCTCGACACGTCGCCCGGCGGCGGCACCGCGAGCGCGAATCTGAGCTACGCGAGCGGCATCATCGCCGACGCCCAAGGCGACGTCGTGACCGCGGCCCATGTCGCGAACTCGACGCGCTACAAGGCCGAGGTGATCGCGCTCGACGGCCGGCGCTATCAGGGCCGCGTGGTCGCGGTCGAGCGCGCCCACGAGCTCGGCCTCGTGCGCATCCACCCGTTCCCGGGCATGGAGCATGCGCGCTTCGCGCTCGATCCGCCGCCCGAGGGAGCACCCGTGCTCGCGATCGGCACGCCCGCGCATCATGGCGGCATCGTGAGCGTCGGCTTCGTGCTGCGGCCGAGCCTCGACGTGCGCGTCCATTACGCGGATTACGGCTATGACGACGCGATCGCCGTCGGCATGCGCATCGTCTCGGGGAACTCGGGCGGCCCGCTCATCGCGCGCGACGGTCGCGTGGTTGGCATGATCGCGAGCAACTATTCGGCGGAAATCGGCCTCGCGGTCCCGGCGCGCGCGATCGTCGCCTTCCTTGACGCCCAGCGCGGCGAGTGACGCCGCACGAATCCGTGACTCGACAACGAGCGGCTGCGACCCAAGATTGATGGGGCGCCCCAATATCGAAAGGCGACGGGGCGGCGGCTGGAGAAGGGTGAATGCCATGGGCATGCTGGTCGACGGCGTTTGGCAGGAACAGGGCCGGGACGGCCGCATCCGCGACGGGCGCTACCAACGCGCCGAGTCACAATTCCGCAACTCGGTCACCGCCGACGGCAGCTCCGGCTTCGCGGCCGAGCCCGGGCGCTATCATCTCTACGTCTCCCTCGCCTGCCCCTGGGCGCATCGGACCCTGATCTTGCGCACGCTCAAGGGCCTCGAGGACGCGATCTCGCTCTCGATCGTGGACGCGCATATGGGGAAGGAGGGCTGGGTATTCTCGGAAGCGCCCGGCGCCATCCCCGACCGGGTCAACGGCGCGAGCCGGCTCTCCGAGGTCTACCTCAAGGCCAAGCGCGATTACACCGGGCGCGTCTCGGTCCCGGTGCTGTGGGACAAGAAGCGCGCGACCATCGTCAACAACGAATCGTCCGAGATCGTGCGCATGTTCAACAGCGCGTTCGACGCTTTGCCGGGCGTCAAGCGCGAGCTCGATTTCTATCCCGAGCCGCTCCGGGTCGGAATCGACGAGATCAACGCCTTCGTCTACGAGCGCGTCAACAACGGCGTCTACCGCGCGGGCTTCGCCACCACGCAGGCCGCCTACGAGGAGGCATTCGACGCGTTGTTCCACGCCCTCGACACGCTCGAGGCGCGGCTCGAGCGCCAGCGCTATCTCGTGGGGGCGCGCATGACCGAGGCCGATTGGCGCCTGTTCACGACGCTCATCCGGTTCGATGCGGTCTATGTCGGCCACTTCAAGTGCAATTTGAGGCGCATCGCCGACTATCCGAATCTCGCGAACTACACGCGCGAGCTCTACCAGGTGCCGGGCGTGGCATCGACGGTCGATTTCGACCACATCAAGCGCCACTATTACGGCAGCCACCTCCACATCAACCCGACCGGCATCGTGCCCAAGGGGCCGGCGCTCGATTTCGCGGCCGCGCACGACCGGGCGCGGCGCTACGACGTGGCGGCATGAGCCGCGCTACTTTCACGACAATCCGAGGGAGACGCCCGTGTCCGACGCCGCACCTCGCACCCCGCTTCTGATCCCCCCGCTCGGCGCGCTCTACCGCGCACTCGAGCCCGTGGCCTATTCGGCGCTGCGTCTCGTGGCCGGCGCGTTCCTCATGCCGCACGGCTATCCGAAACTGTTCGGCACCCCCGGGCTCGCCGGCGCCGCGAAGGCGATGGCGGCCCACGGGCTCGAGCCCGCGTTGCTGTTCGCGGGGCTCATCGGCGCGGTCGAGTTCTTCGGCGGGCTCCTGATGGCGGTCGGGCTCTTCACGCGGGTCGCCGCGACCGCCATCGCGATCGAGATGGCCTATATCGGATTCTTCGTCCTGTGGGACAAGGGCTTCTTCTGGCTCAAGGGCGGCTTCGAGTACGCGCTCATGTGGTGCGCGGTCGCGATCCTGGTGGCGCTCAGGGGCGGCGGGCGCTATTCCCTCGACCGCCTCGTGGGGCGCGAGATATAGGCCGGATTATGCTATGCTCGCCCCGTTCGGCGCGCGCGTCCGTCCAGCGGACTCGCCGCACAAGTCTCAAACAACACAATAACGAACGAGGGAGCGAAACACATGACGGACCAAACGCCCCAGCCCTACTTTCCGGCACTCGCCGCGTTCTGCGACAAATACAGCGACCGCGCCTATCCGCTGGTCCGCTTCGTCGTCGGCGCCTGGATGGTGCCCCACGGCATGCAGAAGCTGTTCGGCGCCTTCGGCGGCGGCGGCATCGGCGGCACCACCATGTACATGGCGAAGAACGGGCTCGAGCCCGCGATCGTGTTCGCCTGGCTCGCGATCTTGATCGAGTTCTTCGGCGGCATCGCGGTCGCCGTCGGCTTCCTCACGCGGCCGATCGCGTTCCTGTTCTTCGTCGAGATGCTGATCGCGATCTTCGTCATCCACCTGCCCAACGGCTGGTTCTGGGCGGGACGCGGCATCGAGTATCCGCTCATGTGGGGCCTGATCGCGCTCGCAGTCGCGATCAAGGGCTCGGGCCGCTGCTCGATCGACCGCATGATCGGCAAGGAAGTGTGACGGCAACGCTGGCGGCGGAAAGGGCGCGATGAGCGAGTTCCCGAGCGTCTTCGTCTCGCATGGCGCGCCGACGCTTGCCCTCGAAGCCTGCCCCGCGCACGCGTTTTTGGAAAGCCTCGGGTCGACGCTCGGTCGGCCCGAGGCGATCCTCTGCGTCTCGGCCCATTGGGAGATGCCCGGTCCCGCGGTGAGCGGTGCCGAGGGCGCTTCGATCATCCACGATTTCCACGGCTTCCCGGCCCCGCTCTACCGGCTCGACTATCCGGCCCCGGGCGCACCCGGCCTCGCCGCGCGCGCGAAGGCGCTCCTCGACGGCGCGGGATTGGCGTCCACGATCGATCCCGCGCGCGGCCTCGACCACGGCGCCTGGGTCCCGCTTCGGCTCATGTATCCCGAGGCCGACATCCCGACCACCCAGCTCGCGGTGCAGATGCCGCCGCGCGCGGTGAAGAACGGCGCCGGGCATCATCTCGCCATGGGCCGGGCGCTCGAGCCCTTGCGGCGCGAGGGTGTTTTGATCCTGGCGAGCGGCGGCGCCACCCACAACCTCTCCGAGTTCGCGCCACCCATCGACCGGCAGCCGCCGTCGCACGTCGCCGCGTTCGACGCCTGGCTCGCGCGCGTGGCCGAGGCGGGCGACGAGGCGAGCCTCATCGATTGGCAGCACAGCGCCCCCGAGGCGCGCCGCGCCCATCCGCGCGCCGAGCATTTCATGCCCTTTTTCGTGGCCTTCGGCGCGGCCGGGCCGGGGGCCAAGGGACGCCGCATCCATCAAAGCTTCTCCTACGGAGCCCTCTCGATGGCCGCCTTCGTCTTCGAGGGCGGCAAGACGGCCCCTTAACGCCAAGCCGTCCCGGCCATGTTCCGGCGGGCTCGGGAATCCGGGCGCGTGACACCGGGCGCGCGGCGGGGTAGGAAAAGCGCCTTCCAACACGAACCCGGGGTGCGCGCCGTGGCCCGTGCGCTTCACATCGTCGGCCTCGCCGTCCTGCTGCTCGCCGCCGGCGCCGGCACGGGCGCGCTCGAGCTTCCGGCCGCGCGTGCCCAGGACCAGGCGACCAAGCCGATCAGCTTCGCCCACGAGATCGAGGAGTGGCGCCGCACCCTCGACCATGTCCAGCTCGAGCTCAACCGGAGCGGGCTCGCGCGCGCCACACTCGACCAGCTGCGCGCCCAGGTCGAGGCGGTGCGCCAGGGTGCCGTCGCCGCGCGCGCCGAGGCAGAGGCGCAGCGCAAGCCCGTCGCCGATCAGCTCGCGGCCCTCGGCCCCGAGCCCGCGAAGGGCGCTCCGCCCGAGCCCGCGGACGTCGCGCGCGCGCGGCGCCAGCTCCAGGACCAGGTGGCTTCGATCACCGCGCGCATGCGCCAATGCGAGCTCGCGCTCACGCGCGCGGCCGGCCTCGCGCAAAGCATCGCCGCGGTCGGCAACGCGCAATTCACCGAGCATCTCCTCGCGCGCGAGCGGCCGCCGCTCGCCCTCGCCTCGCTCGCCGCCGCCGCGCGCGAGACCGCCGACCTCGTCGCCGCCTTCCTCGAGGCGCCCGCCGACTGGTGGCGCGAGAATCCGCTTGCGGGCTTCGAGACCACGACCCTGGTCTCGCTCGCCCTCCTGGTCGCGATCGCGCTCGGCGCGGGCTGGCCGCTGCGCAACTGGCTCCTGAGGCGCTACGGACGCACGGCGGCGATCGAGGATCCGTCCTATGCGCGGCGCTCGCTCGCGGCGGTGGCCGAGGGGGTCGCGCGCGGCCTCCTGCCGGCGGCGGGGCTTCTGGCACTCGCGGGCGTGCTGTTGGGCGAGGGCATCGTGACGGGCTTGCTTGCCGAGCTGGCGCGCGGCGCGCTCGCGGGCGGCATTTTCTTCTCGCTCGCCTCCGCCCTCGCGCATGCGGCCCTCGCCCCCGACGCGCCCGCCTGGCGCATCGTGCCCTTCGGCGCCAACGCGTCGCGCACGCTCGCGCGCCGGCTCTCGGCGCTCGCGGCGATCGCGGGCGTTTCGATCGGCGTCCATATCGCCGCGCATCAGCTCTTGGAGCAGGCGCGCCATTTCTTCGCGCTGTTCGATTTGGGCGCGAATGCGGCGCTCGCGCTCATGATGCTGACCCTCCTCCAGCGCCGCCTGTGGCAGCCCGAGCGCGCGGACGGCGCGCGCGACGAGGCGGCTGCGCCCGAGGTGCCGCCGGCCGGCGCCTGGACCTGGCCGCTCCTGCGCCTCGCCGCGGGCATCGCCCTGGTGGCCGTGCCGATCCTCTCGCTCGCGGGCTACCACAATCTCGCGAACCACATCGTCTCGCGCATCGTGCTCACCGTGCTCCTGGGCGGCGCGTTCCTCCTCGTGCGCACGCTCATGCGCGAGCTGTTCGAGCTCCTGCTCGCGACCGAGCGGCCGCTCTCGGCGCGCGTCCGCGAATCGCTCGCCCTCGGCGACCAGGGCGGGAAGTACCTCATCTTCTGGCTCGGGGTGGCACTCGACCTCGTCCTTCTCCTGGTCGCGGTCGCGTTGGCGCTCCGGCTCTGGGGCGTCCCCAACGAGGCGGTCGGGACCTGGATGGGGGGCGTGCTGCGCGGCTTCGAGATCGGCAACCTCCATCTTTCGCTCGGCGACGTGGCGCTCGCGATCCTGGTGTTCGTCGTGGTGTGGACCGTGACGCGCGTCATCCAGCGCGTGCTGCGCGAGAAGCTTTTGCCCCAGACGCGGCTCGACCCGGGCGTGCGTCATTCGCTCTCGGCCGTCGTGGGCTATATCGGCTTCGTGATCGCGTTCGGCTTCGCGATCACGACGCTGGGCCTGAGCTTCTCCAACATCGCGATCATCGCGGGTGCGCTCTCGGTCGGCATCGGCTTCGGCCTCCAGAACATCGTCAACAATTTCGTCTCCGGCCTGATCCTGCTCATCGAGCGGCCCATCAAGGTCGGCGATTGGGTCGTGGTCGGCCCGAACCAGGGCTTCGTGACGCGCATCAGCGTGCGCGCGACCGAGATCCAGACCTTCGAGCGCGCCTCGGTCATCGTGCCCAATTCCGAGCTGCTCTCGAGTGCGGTCGTGAACTGGACGCACCGCGACAAGTACGGCCGGGTCGACGTCAAGATCGGCGTCGCCTACGGCTCGGACACGGAGAAGGTGCGCGAGCTCCTGCTCGCCGCCGCCGAGGC
>Ga0335072_10017281_pt1 | contig 10208 bp, 4 predicted proteins | sample Lox_Sample_21_FD_206725 | JGI IMG/M metagenome (GOLD analysis project Ga0335072, IMG submission 206725) | Soil microbial communities from Loxahatchee National Wildlife Refuge, Florida, United States - Lox_Sample_2.1 | ecosystem: Environmental > Terrestrial > Soil > Wetlands | place: USA: Florida...
CGGATTGTCATTTTCCGGGTTGCGGGGATGAATCCTCTGCAGACGACCGAAGTGTGCCACCGGGTCGTGTACGTAGTCGAGTAGTCTAGTTACTACGAGCTACTGAGCGTCAGCCCGTACCGTGGCCTCGATTTGTTGAAATTATTTTTTTCAACTTCCCATTATGTTTTACTCTTGAAGGGTGAATTTGGAGGGGAGTTTTGGAGTATTTTGGATAAGATGGATAGCCGGTAGACTTGGATCTGACTAGGAGAGATGGGTATTTTTTTGGGCCAGGCGGATGGCCGGTAGACCCAAGACTTGGTCTTGGGAGGGCAAGTTGGATGGCCAGTAGACTTGGATCTGACCAGGTTGGAGAGGTATAAGGTAGATAGCCGGTAGACTTGGCAGGGTTATGGGTGTGGGTGTATTTCCGGGCAAGGTGGGATGGCCGGTAGACTCGGATTTGATCTGGGGGACAAGGGTGGATAGCCGGTAGACTCAGAAGGGTTAGCAGTAGATGGGTGTGGGTGGATGGCCGGTAGACTCAGAAGGGTTATCAGTAGATGGGTGTGGGTGGATGGCCGGTAGACTTGGATTGGGTATCTGGTAGGCCTGTTTTAGAGGGCGAGATGGATGGCCGGTAGACCGCCGGCCAGTAGACTGTTGGCCGGTAGACCATAAGCCGGTAAACCTAAATCAGTGGCTTGTTTGGCCAGTAGATTTAGCCGGTGGGCCCCTTGGCCGGTAGACCCCCGGCCGGTAGACTCTTAGCCAGTAGATCCAGGCTAGTATTCCGACCGGCTATATCTGCTAGGGGGTCCTGGCTAGTAGACTGCTAACCGGTAGACCCTCGACCAGTAGACTCTTAACCGGTAAATCACTAACCAGTAGATTCTAGGACGGTAGACTCCTGGCCGGTAGACCACCGGCCAGTAGACTAGACCAATAGATCGCTGGCCGGTAGATCGTCAGCCAGTATACTCTAGGTCAGTAGCCCGTCGGCCAGTAGATCTTAGAACGGTGGACTTCAGGCCACTAAGCCATCGACCGGGTAGATATAAGATCGCCGGCCGGTAGACTCCCGGCTGGTAGACTCTTGGCCAGTAGACTAAGCTAGTAGACCTCTAGGTCAGTAGATCACCAGCCAGTAGATCCTCGGCCGGTAGACTGCTAACCGGTAGATCCTTGGCCAGTAGACTCCCAGCCGGTAGATCACTAACCTGTAGATCATTAGCCGGTAGACTCTGGGCCAGTAGACTCCTGGCCGGTAGACCCTCGGCCGGTAGACTCTTAGCCAGTAGATCATTAACCGGTAGACTGCCAGCCGGTAGATCACTAGCCAGTAGACTATAGGCTCTATAGCCAGTAGATTCTAGGACGGTAGACTCTAAGCTGGTAGATCATTAGCCAGTAGACTGCTGGCCGGTAGACCCTCGGCCGGTAGACTCTTGGCCGGTAGATCCCCAGCCGGTAGATCATAAGTCGGTAGACCCTCGGCCAGTAGACTCTTAGCCGGTAGATCACTAGCCAGTAGACTCTAGGTCAGTAGATCCTTGGCCGGAAGATTCCCGGCCGGTAGACTCTGGGCCAGTAGACTCCAAGCCGGTAAACCTCTAAATCAGTGGCCTGTTTGGCCAGTAGATTTAACCAGTGGCCCCTTGGCCGGTAGACCCCCGGCCGGTAGACTCTTGGCCAGTAGATCCTAGGACGGTACACTCCAGGCTGGTGTTTCGACCGGCTATATCTAGGGGTTCCTGGCCAGTAGACTGCTAACTGGTAGACCCTCGGCCAGTAGACTCCAAGCCTCCAAGCCAGTAGATTCTAGGACGGTAGACTCCTGGTCGGTAGATCCCTAGCCAGTAGATCGCTGGCCGGTAGACTATTAGCCAGTAGACTCCTGGCCGGTAGACTCCTAGTCGGTAGATCCCTAGCCAGTAGATCACTAAGCCGCTGGCCAGTAGACTCCCAGCCGGTAGATCGTCAGCCAGTAGACTCTAGGTCAGTAGTCCGTCGGCCAGTAGATCCTCGGCCGGTAGACTGGGTAGATATAAGATCCTTGGCCGGTAGACTCTTGGCCAGTAGACTCTAAGCCAGTAGACCTCCAGGTCAGTAAATCACCAGCCAGTAGATCCTCGGCCGGTAGACCCTCGGCCAGTAGACTAGACTCTGGGTCTAGATCCTTGGCCAGTAGACTCCCAGCCGGTAGATCACTAACCAGTAGATCCTTGGACAGTAGATCACAAGCCGGTAGACCTCTAGGTCAGTAGACCACTAGCCAGTAAGTCCTTGGACAGTAGATCACAAGCCGGTAGACTGCCGGCCAGTAGACTATTGGCCGGTAGACCCTCGGCCGGTAGACTAGGCCGGGTAGATCCTTGAAACGGTAGACTCCAGGCCAGTAGACTGCTAACTGGTGGTCCTTGGCCGTTAGGGCTATTAACCAGTAGATCACTGGCCGGTAGACTCTAGGTCAGTAGATCTAAACCGTTGACCGGGTATATAAGGGGTCCTGACTAGATCGTTGGCCGGTAGACTCTAGGCCGGTGGATTATTAGCCAGTAGACTTAACCGGTGGCCCCTTGGCCGGTAGACCCCCGGCCGGTAGACCCCCGGCCGGTAGACTCCTAGCCGGTAGATCCCCAGCCGGTAGATCGTTTGGCCAGTAGACTCTTAGCCGGTAGACTCTAAGCTGGGCCGATCCTTGGCTAGTAGGCTCGACAGGTAGTTCGCTGGCCGGTAAACTCTAGGTCAGTAGACCGTCGGCCAGTAGACCGTTGGCCAGTAGACTCTAGGTCAGTGGATTGTTAGCCAGTAGATCCCAGGACGGTAAACTCCAGGCTGGTAGACTATTAGCCAGTAGACCCCGGCCGGTAGACTGCCGGCCGGTAGACCTCACTGGCCGGTAGACTTACGCTATTTCGCCTGCCTTGGGCCAAGATCTTATCCCCACCCTCCATATGCTCTCTGGACAGCTTTACCAAGCCAAGTAGCCGGTAGACCACACCAGAAACCATAAAATGATAATTTAATACCTCAACCAGCCGGTAGACCTCACTGGCCGGTAGACTTTCTTAGTACCTGCCCCAGCTTTCCCCCCGAAAGCCGGTACATATGTGACTAAAATTGGCTATCCCAGGGGTCCCCCCCACCTCTCTAGCCGGTAGATGCGTCGAGATTTGGCCCTCCTAGCATTATCCCCCCTTTTGGCAGTTTATGTGAGATCTTTTTACCACGGCCGCGCCACTGCATTTGATCCCGATGAAATTTGCTAGTATGGAGGGATTTGTACTGGTGGTGGTCTTTTTTGATCATTCCCCATACAAAAAAAGTCCCGTTCACGACCTAAATTTGCACCAGAACATTTTTTCACGAAAATGGAGCCAAAACGAGTTCGGGGATACTATGAAGAGGAAGCAGCCCTCGGGTAGTAAAAGACTACTCTATAAGAGTGACAATTCCTATTCTGGTGCCTGTGGTTATAGAGCTTTTAGCTGGTCCTTCTGTCTCGGGTGGGCGTCTGCCCCATTCCTAGTAGCTTTATGGCGACGCTTTAGTGCTCATCACAGTCCAATTTAGCTGTTAGACCTGTCTTAACCGCGGTATCTAACAGCTAGGGGTGAAAACCCTGCCCTCGAGTGATATGTTGGATGACATCCAACTTTATTAATCCTCACTTGCAGGACCTTTAACCAAAGACTGAGTTGTCAGAGCACGCTCCAGTTAAGGCGAGGGTCTAATGTCGGAACCTAATCGAGATGCTCACTTTATTGTGGCCACTTTCGAACAGGGAAAGGCAACTGAATGCCGAAAGGTTATACTTTTCGGGTTTGATGAGGTCTGTGGATTATTGGCCTTTGGCTAAAAATTTCATTAGACGTCTGGGGGTAAGCCTTGGTCAGTAGCCGTTGGTGGGGCTTTTAGGCCTTCTGATGTGACTGACCAACGGTATCCTCCTCTTGAGGGGTGTATGTCACAGTTTTGGGGTTGCCTTTAACAGAGGCCCGATCAAATTCTGTGGCGGACCACACCTTGGGGAACTCAGTGGGGGCTATTGGATAACCTGTTGGGGCTCCCTTCTTAATTGAAGGAAAATCCTATCAGGTTGGTTGGTGACCTCGGTCCTAACCCTTCTGGTATAACTACTTCTACCTGTTTCGGCAGGTTAGGTTAACTTAGGTGGCCCTTTGGGTACCGAGTTGGTTAAGATAGTTACCTGGTTGATTCTGCCAGTAGTCATATGCTTGTCTCAAAGATTAAGCCATGCATGTCTAAGTATAAGCAATCTATACCGTGAAACTGCGAATGGCTCATTAAATCGGTCATAATTTATTTGATAGTACCTCCACTTGGATAACTGTGGTAATTCTAGAGCTAATACATGCTAAAAACCTCGACTTCGGAAGGGGTGTATTTATTAGATAAAAAACCAATGCCCTTCGGGGCTCCTTGGTGATTCATAATAACTTAACGAATCGCATGGCCTTGCGCCGGCGATGGTTCATTCAAATTTCTGCCCTATCAACTTTCGATGGTAGGATAGAGGTATGTTTCTTCCCATTTCCCCTTTTCTTTAAGTGATATTTACTAACTATTTCTTTTTTTAGGCCTACCATGGTTTTAACGGGTAAAATTATCCCCTTGCTCGTTGAAAGAATTGAAACAATTCTGCGTCAAGCAGTAATGCCTGGCGACACTGCTGGTTTATAGGGGGAGGTGGTAACCTAAATATTAGGTTACTAACCAATCCTAAGGGAACTCCATCAGGGGTCTCTAAACGCTTGCTAAGCAGTGGACCTTGATCTTTAATGGACAAGGTCTAAAGTACATGCTGTCTCACCTGACTTAATTAGGGGGTTACCTTTGAAAGGGTAGCTTATAAGAGATCAACGAACGGGGAATTAGGGTTCTATTCCGGAGAGGGAGCCTGAGAAACGGCTACCACATCCAAGGAAGGCAGCAGGCGCGCAAATTACCCAATCCCGACACGGGGAGGTAGTGACAATAAATACTGATACAGGGTTCTTTTGGATCTTGTAATTGGAATGAGAACAATTTAAATCCCTTAACGAGGAACAATTGGAGGGCAAGTCTGGTGAACTATAGCAAGTTCTTGACAGCGCTGCTGACGCCAGAGAGAGTAGAAGGCCTAAATGGTCATATCTGCTATGTAAGTACTCTCCTATTCATAGGAGAGTGCCTGCGAGACAGCCTTGTTCGGGGAAAGTTTGGTGTATACACCATTCTAATCCCGAGCGGAGTGATAGAGAGTTAATCTCTAAATTCTCATCCGTGTAGAGCGCGGAAAGGTGTCGACTGGGTTATAAAAGTTACCCCAGTTTGAGGGACGTGCCATTATTTATGCTGTCTGTTAGGAAGGAAACTCCCTAACGATTTACCAAAGTAAACGGCCAGCAGCCGCGGTAATTCCAGCTCCAATAGCGTATATTAAAGTTGTTGCGGTTAAAAAGCTCGTAGTTGAACTTTGGGCCTGGCTGATCTGTCCTCCTAATCGAGCGCACGGATTCGGTCGGGCCTTTCCTCCTGGGGAACCCGATGCCCTTCAGTGGGCGTCGTGGGGAACCAGGACTTTTACCTTGAAAAAATTAGAGTGTTCAAAGCAGGCCTTTGCTCGAATACATTAGCATGGAATAATAGAATAGGACATCGGTTCTATTTTGTTGGTTTCTAGGACCGCTGTAATGATTAATAGGGATAGTCGGGGGCGTCAGTATTCAATTGTCAGAGGTGAAATTCTTGGATTTATTGAAGACTAACTACTGCGAAAGCATTCGCCAAGGATGTTTTCATTAATCAGTGAACGAAAGTTAGGGGATCGAAGACGATTAACCAGTATCTGGTCGTCAATAGTTATAAACTAGCCTGGACTTTTTGAGTTCGGGTAACACCAGTCAACTGAAGAGCTCTCACTTTTTTGGTGGGTGATCTACAGCTTAAATGCAGTCTACAGACTGAACGCTGGTGGGCCATAAGGGTGATATTATCCTAGGCTTTTGATATAGTCGAGTCCAACATGGTAACATGTGTAGGTAATAACGCAGATACCGTCGTAGTCTTAACCATAAACTATGCCGACTAGGGATCGGACGGTGTTTTTTATATGACCCGTTCGGCACCTTACGAGAAATCAAAGTGTTTGGGCTCCGGGGGGAGTATGGTAATTTTACTTGCTGCCATAAAAAGGAAAGACTTCTAGCTTGTTTGTTAGTACACCTAACAAAAACATGCAACATCTTCGTCTTAGCTGGGATCCGTGAGTGTAGGCTTATAGATACCGGCAGCCTGTACTTCAAGTTCAGGTCAACAGATCTAAGCAAAGATGGACTATAACAATATGTTGTGGTTAAGATATAGTCGGCCTTAATTCTAATGAATTAAGATCACGCGCGCAAGGCTGAAACTTAAAGAAATTGACGGAAGGGCACCACAAGGCGTTAACTGCAGTCACTCTGCGCCAAAATGCAAGCCTTTATAAGGTTGTGAATGTCCTTTAAAAATTGCTATCCGTACTACATTAGGCGGACCACGTCAAATTGTTGGGAACGTCCAATTCTTTAACTAGAATTAGGGATACCCCGCAGCTATGTTTGTACTTACATAGTTCAGAGACTGAATAGACGTTGGAGCTAATAAAAGATTTAAAATTTAATTAGCATAATGATACAGTCCATGCCTCAGTGAATAGCTGGGGGTATGATATGGGAGCCTGCGGCTTAATTTGACTCAACACGGGAAAACTCACCAGGTCCAGACATGTTTAGGATTGACAGATTGATAGCTCTTTCTTGATTATATGGGTGGTAACAGCTGTGACTGCCACCAACAGCTTAACTATAGCTAGTCCTGTTATAGGGGCAACACTCTTCTGATGCTGGTATTGATTAATGCATTCCAGCAGCCATTTTTGCTTATGCATATTTGGTTCACAGACTAGACAAGAGTGGACTAATAAGAGGGGTACCTTGAAATTGGTTTTAAGATATAGCCGAATGCCGAAATTTATGTTTCGGATAATAATGGGTGCATGGCCGTTCTTAGTTGGTGGAGTGATTTGTCTGCTTAATTGCGATAACGAACGAGACCTTGACCTGCTAAATAGCCAGCCTGACTTTTGTTGGGCGCCGGCTTCTTAGAGGGACTTTTGGCTCAAGCCAATGGAAGTACGAGGCAATAACAGGTTGATTTATTTTTCATAGGCCTGTTTTATTTAACCGAAACCCCTAAAAGGTTTAACGGTGACACCATTCAACTGGCGGAGCAATCCGCAGCTTTTGTTGAGTTCACAGACTGAACGATGGTGGGCTTTTCATCGAAACTGATGAGAGCTTTTGATATAGTCGAGTCCTGATGTGCTTAATTACTTCAGGTATATACGCTGTGATGCCCTTAAATCTAGGGGCTTATACAACCTTATTCAGTCCCTTGATTCTGATCAAGAGGGCGACATCTCAGTCTTTTGGGGTAACCCGAAGCTGGATAATGTGGAAGATTTAAGTGCCTAAAATTATGGGCATGAATGACTTTTGACATTCTCCAGTTTAACGACTACACAGGGATGGGTAGATACCGACCAATATCTATTTTAGATATAGTCTACTTCACTGGTTTAATTGAATCAGTGATAAATTGGTAGATGTTCTGGGCCGCACGCGCGCTACACTGACAGAGCCAGCGAGTACATCACCTTGGCCGAAAGGTCTGGGTAATCTTGTTAAACTCTGTCGTGCTGGGGATAGAGCATTGCAATTATTGCTCTTCAACGAGGAATGCCTAGTAAGCGCAAGTCATCAGCTTGCGTTGATTACGTCCCTCAAATGTTTTATACAAGGATGGGGACCATTTAGAAGTTTGATCTTCAAGAGGTTAAGCTACATCCTCTTTCTCTGTGGAGTTAATCCAGAACCCACCCCTAGGGTTGGTCCAGAGACTAATCGAGGATGGATGATCGCGATATGTGATTGTTAAAATATAGTCCATCTCACCTCCTAACAGAAGTGGTATTAGAGGCCCTTTGTACACACCGCCCGTCGCTACTACCGATTGAATGGCTCAGTGAGGCCTTGGGACTGGCTCAGAGAGGTCGGCAACGACCACTCAGAGCCGGAAACTTGGTCAAACTTGGTCATTTAGAGGAAGTAAAAGTCGTAACAAGGTTTTCCTTCCGGTTAAAGCTTTTAACCTAGTGAAGCCTGACATGGACGACTATAATAACCATGGAGTTCGCCCCCTTATGGGCAGGACAACACCGTTGAAATGCTGTCATCAACTATTTGTTGTACCAGCAGCCTTTTCACAAGGCCCACAGATCAAGCCGCGGTGATCCCACCTAGAGTAATTAGGTAGGACTATAATATGACCGGTCTCACCTGTGATGGTTGAGAGAATACGTTCCGTAGGTGAACCTGCGGAAGGATCATTAACGAGTTAGGGTCTTTTAGGCCCGACCTCCAACCCTTTGTTGACTATACCATGTTGCTTTGGTAGGCCCGCCTTTAGGGGCCGCCGGGGACTCATACCCCTGGTCAGTGCCTGCCAGTAGCCTTCTCAAATTCTTTTATAATTATGTTGTCTGAGTATAGATATAAATTATTAAAACTTTCAACAACGGATCTCTTGGTTCTGGCATCGATGAAGAACGCAGCGAAATGCGATAAGTAATGCGAATTGCAGAATTCAGTGAGTCATCGAATCTTTGAACGCATATTGCGCCCTTTGGTATTCCGAAGGGCATGCCTGTTCGAGCGTCATTATCAACCATCAAGCCTGGCTTGTAGTTGGACCTTTTGCCACTGAAATATGTGGCAGGTCCGAAAAATAATGACGGTGTCATATTTGACCCTAAATGCAACGAGCTTTTAATAGCACGCATTGAAGTGGTCAATTGGCCTGGTCTTTAACCATCATTTTTCTAAGGTTGACCTCGGATCAGGTAGGAATACCCGCTGAACTTAAGCATATCAATAAGCGGAGGAAAAGAAACCAACAGGGATTACCCTAGTAACGGCGAGTGAAGCGGTAACAGCTCAAATTTGAAATCTGACCTTTATAGGTCCGAGTTGTAATTTGTAGAGGATGTTTCGGATAAGACTGTGGTTTAAGTTTCTTGGAACAGAACGTCATAGAGGGTGAGAGTCCCGTCTAGAATCGCTAGTCAAGTCCATGTGAAACTCCTTCGACGAGTCGAGTTGTTTGGGAATGCAGCTCAAAATGGGTGGTAAATTTCATCTAAAGCTAAATATTGGCCAGAGACCGATAGCGCACAAGTAGAGTGATCGAAAGATGAAAAGCACTTTGAAAAGAGAGTTAAACAGTATGTGAAATTGTTGAAAGGGAAGCGCTTGCAACCAGACTTGTATATAACGGTTCCCCCAATCATTATGACTGGGTTATTCTGTTATATCCAGGCCAGCATCGGTTTGGATGGTTGTTTAAAGACTTTAGGAATGTATCTACCTTCGGGTCGACTTATAGCCTAAGGTGTAATACAGCCTATCTAGACCGAGGAACGCGCTTTTTGCTCGGATGCTGGCATAATGGTCGTAAGCGGCCCGTCTTGAAACACGGACCAAGGAGTCTAACATCTATGCGAGTGTTAGGGTGTCAAACCCTTACGCGTAATGAAAGTGAACGGAGGTAAGAACCCTTTAAGGGTGCATTATCGACCGATCCTGATGTTTTCGGATGGATTTGAGTAAGAGCATAGCTGTTGGGACCCGAAAGATGGTGAACTATGCCTGAATAGGGTGAAGCCAGAGGAAACTCTGGTGGAGGCTCGCAGCGGTTCTGACGTGCAAATCGATCGTCAAATTTGGGTATAGGGGCGAAAGACTAATCGAACCATCTGAACCAAACCTACTGGATGGTCAATAAACAGTCCCTATTTTAAAAAAAAAATGAGGGGCAACGTTGATATCTTGCGGGGAGGTCTACTTAGTAGGCCAATTCGCAGCCTCCTCTTGTTAGAGGTGGTTCACAGACTAGATATTGGCGGCCGGTAACCTTTCAGGGTTAATCGGTATGAGATATAGCCGTTTAGACCTCTTAGGTGAGGTTCTAGTTAAAAAGGGTAGCTGGTTCCTGTCGAAGTTTCCCTCAGGATAGCAGTAACGTTTTCAGTTTTATGAGGTAAAGCGAATGATTAGAGGCCTTGGGGTTGAAACAACCTTAACCTATTCTCAAACTTTAAATATGTAAGAAGTCCTTGTTAC
>Ga0335072_10017282_pt1 | contig 10208 bp, 9 predicted proteins | sample Lox_Sample_21_FD_206725 | JGI IMG/M metagenome (GOLD analysis project Ga0335072, IMG submission 206725) | Soil microbial communities from Loxahatchee National Wildlife Refuge, Florida, United States - Lox_Sample_2.1 | ecosystem: Environmental > Terrestrial > Soil > Wetlands | place: USA: Florida...
CGCGCTCCTGCTGGCCGGCCGGGGAGCAGAGTGGCTGGCCGCGAGATGCCTTCGGCTGCTCGAAGCCCGGGTCCCGCGCTGGCCGGCCCGCCGGACCCTGGCGGTTGTTCTCGCCGCGGCGGTCGCGCCGGTCGCGGCGGTCGCGGCGGTCGCGGTTCTCGCGCCCGCGTGGCTCCAGCTCGGCGCCTACGACCGCGCCGACGGCGCCGCGATCGCGGCCCAGCGCCGCGCGGACAGCACGGAAGGCGCCGACCTCGATCGCCTCGTCGCGGTCATCAAACGCGACGGCGGCGGCCGGACGTACGCCGGGATGCCGGCGAACTGGGGTCAGAACTTCACTGTCGGCACGGTGTCCGTATTCCGGTATCTGGAGAGCGACGACGTTGACGAGGTCGGCTACACGCTGCGGACGGCGTCGCTGATGACCGATCCGGAATACTACTTCGACGAACACGACCCCTCCGACTACCGGCTGTTCGGGGTCCGCTACCTCATCCTTCCGGCCCGTAGCCAGCCACCGGTGCCCGCGCGGCTGATGATGCGCTCCGGCCCGTACTGGCTGTGGACGATCAACGGCGACGGCTACATCCAGGCCGGCCGGATCGTCGGCGAGATCTCGGCGAACCGGACGAACGTAGGTACGCGCAGCATTCCCCTGCTTCACTCCGGACTCGCCGCGGACGGCGCGTATCTCGGTGTCAGTTACGGGTCCGGTGGTGGCGGGGGTGGCCCGCTGCCGACGACGCGAAGCCGGTCGGCCGCCGGCACGGTCAGCGCGCAAAGCGCCGACCTCGATGACGGCGAGGCCTCGGTGACGGTGCGGATGCGCCAGGCCGGGGTCGCGGTGCTCAGTGCCTCCTATGACCCCGGATGGACGGCAACCGTGAACGGCCGGCACTCACCCATCCGGATGGTGGCGCCGGCGCTCGTCGCCGTTGACGTCCCGGCGGGCACAGACCACGTCGTATTCCGGTTCCACGGGTACGGCGACTACCCGGCGTTGCTCGCGCTGGCCGGCCTCACGCTCGCCGTGGCCGCCTTCGCGCCGACTCGGCTTCGAGGCTCGGCATGATGCCCCGGCCGATGTGCGGATGTAAGAAATATCCGGGAAAGCAGGTCACATCTTCGCGAGTCGTACACACTGAGCGCCGTGGCTCGGGGACCGCGCGACTAACCCGAAGGAGGGCGAAGCGACCGTGCTCACCCGTATGCGCATCGCCCTTCTTGTCGTCGCGCTCGTCGCAGCGGGCAGTCTGGCGGCCGGACTCACCGCCGCCTGGAACGACAAGTCATCGGCCCCGGCGACAGCAGGTGCGCTGGCCCGCCCCGGCACGAGCGGCCCGAGCAAAGACAGCGTGCAGGCCACGCCAGCCGCCTCAGGCGCGGTCAAGCCGCCGCTGCGCCCCACCGCTGCTCCGGGCTCCGCCGGCAAAGGCCACCCGAAGGTCGTGTCGGTCCTGCCGACAGCACGGTCTTCGCCGGCGGCCTCTCCGCGGCCAGCTTCGCCGCGCCCGACCGCAACCCCGAGCAGCCCGAGCTACTTCACGATCACCAACGAGGCGCACGACCTGTGTCTCAATGCCATGAACCACGTCGACACCGCCCAGGTCGACGTCGCGACCTGCAACGGCTCCTGGTATCAGGACTGGACCGGGCTGAAGAATGGCTCGGCCGAAGAGGTCGTCAATAAGGAGTCTGGCTTGTGCCTCAATGCCAAGTCCGTCGCGAACGGCGCGGACGTCGACATCGCGACGTGCAACGACTCCCGCAACCAGCTCTGGCTGCCGGATGGCGCCAGCCTGCGCCTCGGAGCCGTTTCATCGGGCCTGTGCCTCAACGGGGATTCTCCAGCCACCAATGAGTCCCCCGCCGGTGCCGCGACCTGCGCCAGCGGCACCAGCCAGCAGTGGCTTTGGTAAAGCTGGCGCCCGCTTGTATCGGTCAGCGCTTCTTGCCGATTCCGCAATAGCTGGTGCCCCCGTCAGGCAGCCCGGTTGCGATGCTCGCATCGGGCCGACTCAGGGATCGGCGCTGGCCAATCGGCACCACGCCGGGGTCAACGAGGTCAAGGCCTTCGAAGAACCGGGCTACCTGCTTGCGGGTACGCGGCGTGTAAGGCACCGACGACATCTGGTTATACGTCCGGCTCGACTCCGCGACCGCCTCGGCCTGGATGTCGCTCGCCCCGTGCACGATTGCCAGGTAGCTACCGGACGGCACGGCGTCCATGAGCCGCGCCACGACGCCGTGCGGATCATCGGATTCGGCAATGAAGTGCAGAACCCCGATCAGTAAAACCGCGATCGGCTGGCTGAAGTCAAGGACGCGCTTGGCCTCGGCCAGGATTGTCGGGTAATCGCGCAGATCCGCGTCGAGGTAAGCAGTTACTCCATCCGGGCTTGCGGTCAGCAGTGCCTGCGCGTGGCTGATCACAACCGGATCGTTGTCCACGTAGACGATCCGGGACTCCGGCGCGACCCGCTGCGCGACCTCGTGGGTGCTATCGGCGGTGGGCAGTCCGGTGCCGATGTCCAGGAACTGACGGATGCCGTTGTCGGCCGCCAACTGGTGCACCGTGTCGATCAGGAATCGGCGCGTGAGCTGGGCGAGCAGCATCATGTGGGGCAGCAGTTGCAGGACCCGCTCGGCAGCCTCCCGGTCGGCGGCGAAGTGGTCCTTGCCTCCCACCCAGTAGTTCCATACCCGCGCCGGATTCGCCACGCCGGTGTCGAAGCCCTGCGGCTCGTTCCCGCCGCCGGGCCTGCGTTCCTGTGTCACGCCGGTTTTCCCTCCGCTGCCTGCCTTCCGGCTGCTGGGTGCCCTGATCCCGGCTGGCGTGCCGGTCAGGCTTATTCCGGCGGCTCCGCGGGGCCAGAGCCGCTGGACGTCTCGGGGGCTATCTTGTTCAGCCAGCAGCTCAGGCACAGCGCGTGTGGCCGTTGGTGCCGGCCCTGCTCGTGTTCCCACGCGAAGGTCGCCGCGCCAGCGGCAAGCAGCAGGTCCAGGCCTCCGCCGAAGGGAAGCCCCGGCAGCCTCGGTATCCGGTGGCGCATCGCGGTTCACCTCGCCCGTCGATTGATACGGCGGCGCGATCAGAGGCTGATGGCGCCACAACCGGCCACGTCCAGTGTGACACCGTCAGGCCGCATTTAAATGCCCGATCGGGCGACGTGCTCTCGCTAGCGTCGTCGCGCCGCTGCCATGAGACGGGGTTGACTGGAGCACCGTTCAGCCACAAGATCGCGGCCATGACGAGCCGCATTTCGCACACGACCGTTGACGCCATTGACGCCTACGCGCAGTCGGTCTGGTGGTCCCGGGTATTGGACTTCATCGAGGATCCCGACGACCCGAACGAGCCCGGCCACGAGCTGTGCCCGATCATGTCCCGTGACCGCAGCCAGGTCCTGCTGTTCATCACAGTCCCTGACGGTCAGAAGAGGCTGAAGAACCGGCTGCACTTCGATCTGCGACCGGTGGACGGCACGCGCGACCAGGAGGTCGAACGGCTGCTCGCGCTCGGCGCCTCGCAGGTCGGCGACTTCAGGAGGCCCGACGGCAGGGGCTGGATCACGCTGACCGACCCCGAGGGCAACGAATTCTGCGTCCTGCCCGCGGATCAGGCAACGTCGAGCCCCATCTCCTGATGCCAGGGCCGCCCGCCGCGAATCACCCATGAGTGACTTGCTGATCACATTTCGTATATAGACACAGACAAGACGAGATCGTCTAACAGACCCACACGGGGTGTATCGCCGCAGGTCCGGCGGTCACACAGATTCATGAGAAAACTCGCTGTTATTACTGCGACACAGTGAGTGAACCGTTAGCGTTCCTGATCGTCGCTTCCATCTGACGCGCGAGGACAGCAACGATGATCTTGAGACGCCGGTCGCTTCTGCTGAGGATTGCTCTGCTTGTCGTGGTCCAGGTGCTTCTACTGATCGGCCTGTGCAGCTACACGGCCGCCGGTTCGGTCGGCAGCGCGCTCACGCTGATCCGGTCCAAGACGATGATGGACGACCTGGCGGGACCCGTAGCCGGACTGCAGCAGGCGCTGACCCGCGAGCGGGCCCAGATGATGGCCTATGCCGCCCGGCCGAGAACGGCGGCCCGGACGGCGCTGCGAGCTCAGGAGCAGGCCACCGACCGGGCGGTCGCGTCGTTCACGACGACGGCGGACTCCCGGTCCGTCCAGCAGAGCGCCTCCGCGGGCGGGAGGAAGGCCATCGGGGAGCTGCGGGCCGGCCTGGCAGGCCTGTCCGCCCTGCGGGCCAGCGTCGCGGCGGACCCCGCCCGCGGCCAGCAGGCATTCACCGCCTACAGCAACCTGATCGCCGCTGGCTACCGGGTGATGGAACAGGCGATCATCCGGGAAGGCGGCTCCGCCGAGGTGCTGCCGGGGATCGCCGTCATCGAGCTGGCCATATCCAATGAGTATCTGCAGCAAGAGAGTGCGCTGCTTAACGGCTACGCCGCCGCGCGCACGTTCACGGCCGGCGACCGCCTGGCGCTGGCGCGGCTGATCGGAGCGCACCGGCTGCTCTACGCGCAGAGCTACCCCTACCTCGATCCGGCGGACCGGGCCGCGCTGAACCATGACGTCGCCCCGGCAGCCACGCGCACCCTCGCCGCGCTCGAGAACCGGCTGACGGCCAGCAGCGCCCGGACCCGAACGCCGCCGGTCGGCCTTGCCGCCTGGAACGGCGCCGTCGCCGCGGTCAGCACGCAGACCCAGCGGGTGGTGGGACAGGCGCAGACGCGCCTGGCCGCCGAGGCGCACGCGCAGGCCGACAGCGAGCTGCGCGGGGTCTTCCTGGTCGGCGCCCTGGGCCTGACCGCCGTGATCGTGAGCCTGCTGCTGACGGTCTGGACCGCAGCCAGCCTCGCTCGCAAGGTGCGTCGGCTCCGCGACTCGGCGCTGGAGATGGCCAACGTCCGGCTGCCCGGCATTGTGCGGCGTCTGCGGGCCGGCGAGGACGTGGACGTCGCCGGACTGATGCCGATGATGGAACCGGGCCCGGACGAGATCGGCCAGGTCAGGGCGGCCTTCAACAGCGCGCAGCGGACGGCGCTGGAGGCGGCAGCCGACGAGGCGAGGGTGCGCCGCGGCATCAGCGACGTCTTCAGGAACCTGGCCCGGCGCAACCAGGCGCTCCTGGAGCGCCAGCTGGCACTGATCGACACGCTGGAGTGGCAGGCGGATGAGCCGGAGCACCTGGCGAGCCTGTTCCGCATCGATCACCTCACCACGCGCATGCGCCGTCACGCCGAGAGCCTGATCGTCCTGGCCGGTGACTCGCCGAGGCGTTCCTTCCCCACCCCGGTGGCCTTCGTGGACGTGCTGCGGGCCGCCGCGGCCGAGGTCGAGGAGTATCCGCGGGTCATGGTCATCTGCAAGGTTCCAGCGGCGCTGGTCGGCCACGCGGTCGCCGACGTCGTCCACATGCTCGCCGAGTTCGTTGAGAACGCCACGATCTTCTCGCCGCCCAGCACCGAGGTTCATGTGACCGGGGACCTGGCCGGGAGCGGGTTCGCGGTCGAGATCGAAGACCACGGACTCGGCATGAGTGACGATGACCTCGCTGGGGCAAACGCCAGCCTGAACAGCCCGCCGTTGTTCGACCTGTCGGGCTCGGACCGGTTCGGCCTGTTCGTAGCGGCCCAACTGGCCCGGCGGCACGGCATCCGGGTCACGCTGTGCCATTCAGCCTCCGGCGGCACCACGGCCATCGTGCTCATCCCCGCCGACCTGGTGGTCCCGGCCGACGGGCTGGCCCGCGGTGCCGCTGCCCGGGACCGGGCACTGCCGCAGCGTGCCGGCCAGGCCAGCCTGGCCGCGCAGCCACGAGAACGGGCGGCCCCCGCGCCGGTCGCCGGCGCGGCGGCCGGCCACCGCTCCCCGGAGAAGGCGCGCAGCGTTATGACCGCCTACCGCCGCGGCTGGCAGCAGGGCGCCGACCACGCCGCGAGAGAACGCGCCGACGGCCGGTGCCTGCCGTCGCCTCAAGGAGGAACCCGATGACCACGAACTCCGCCGGCTCGCCGCAGCCGACCTCGACCACCGACCGCGACCTCGACTGGCTCCTCGACGACCTGGCCGGGCGCGTTGTCCACGTCGAGAGCGCGGCCGTTCTCTCCCGGGACGGCCTCGTCCTCGGTGCCTCGGCCGCCCTGAGCCGAGAGGACGCCGAGCATCTCGCGGCCCTCGCTGCCGGGCTGCAGAGCCTGGCCAATAGCGGAGCGCAGCGCTTCGGCGCCGGCCGCGTGCAGCAGACCGTCGTCGAGATGGACCGGCGGTTCTTGTTCGTGATCGCTGCCGGAGAGGGATGCTGCCTGGCCGTCCTGGCCACCTCCGAGGTCGACGTCGGGCTGGTCGCGTACGAGATGGCCTTGATCGTCAAGCAGGTGGGGCGGCACCTGGCGGTCGATGGCCGCCAGGCGGCCGGAGCGATGTGACGCGGCAGTGGCTCCCGTTGACGTGCGGCGGCGCGGGATGGGCCCGGGCCCGGTGGTACGCCCCTACGCCCTGGTCCGCGGCCGGACCAGGCCGACGGGCAAGGCTCTCGACGTCGTCTCGATGGTCTCCTCGCCGCGCTCCCGGCCGCCGGTACCTGACGGCCTGGGGCCCGAGCACCTGGCCGTGCTCCGGCAGTGCGGGCGGCCCGTGTCCGTGGCTGACCTGCTCTGCGAGCTCGACCTGCCGCTCGGCGTCGTCCGCGTCCTGCTCGGGGACCTTCGCGACCGGGCGCTGATCCGGGCCGATCCACCGCCCGCCGAGCCGCTTTCCGACGTCCAGCTACTGCGGAGGGTGGCCGATGGCCTGCGACGGCTCTGACGTCCGCCGCGATGACCGGGCCCCGGTCCCGGTCAAGATCCTGATCGCGGGCGGGTGCGGGACAGGCAAGACCACGCTGATGGGCGCGCTGACCCGGGTGCGGCCGCTGCTGATCGAGGAGTCGGTCACGACGGACTTCGGCCGGATCACGATCAGCGGGGGACTGGTCATGTACCTGTTCGCCATGCCCGGGCAGGAGCGCTTCTGGCCTACGTGGGACGACCTGTCCCGCGGCACCCTCGGCGCGGTCGTCCTGGCCGACCTGCGGCGCCTGGCCGATTGCGCGCCGGCGATCGATTATTTCGAGCGTCGCAGCACGCCATTCGTTGTAGCGCTTAATTCTTTTTCTGGAACGCCCCGGCACGGGGTGCATCCGGTTCGCAAGGCGCTGGATCTGGATCCTCACGTGCCGATCGTCACGTGTGACGCGCGGGAACGAGGATCGTGCCGCGACACGCTGGTGACCCTGGTCGACCACGCGATCGCGCTGGGCTTCGCCAGGACCTCGAGATCGACTGGGGCCGTCCTAGTGCGTGCGAAGGAGGGTGGTTAGTTCCTCGGCGATTCCGTCGGCGCGCCGCCGGTTCCTGTCCGTAGCGGCTAGTGCTACGCGCTCGCCGGAGGCGAGAACGGCGTAGACGCAGTACGTGAGGCCTGATGACGTGACGGTGAAGGAGGCAACCGAGGACCAGGGAATCGTCCTGCTCCTCGTACGGAACCCCCACCCGGCTACCTGGCTGACCAGCCCGTCGCCGGTTATCTTCAGGCGCTCGAGGAGCACGGTCCGGACTATCCTGACCCCGAGTAGCACTATGCCGGCCCCGCCGCAGAACCCGATCAGGGAGCGGCCCACGAGACCAGCGCCTTCGGCTGAGCCAACCGACGCCGGGTCAGCGAGCATGATTGCCCCGCCGACGAACAAGAACGCGCCGAGCAGGCCGAGCACCGGGCCGAACAGGTATCCGATCACTTGCACACTTCCCGGCACCCTGTATTCCACCGGCTTATCGTCGCATGTCCGGCATGCGTAAGCCGAGGTAGAGCAGCTAACGTAAGCCTGCTGGCAGAGGGAGCTACGCTCATGCCCGGAGTGCGAACGCCGTTCCTGCTGCGCCGCATTGTCTCGGCCTGGCCGCTGCTGGCCAGCTTGATGCTGACGGTGTTCATCGCCGCCGCGCTGCTGGCTGCGCTCGCCGCCTTCAACGCCCAGGTGCTGCCGCAGGCCGCCCTCCGCCAGCTCGTATCGTCCGCGCAGACCGGCATGGCCGTCTCCGGGCCCGTCGACGCCACGGTCGCCAGGGCCGACATGCCCGCCGTCGGCGCCGACATCCGCGGCGCATTCGGCGCGGTGCCGTACCGGCTGGACAGCGCGCTATGGTCTGATCCGCTCGTGCTGCCCGGCGCGGGCGGCAGCGGGGTCATCCGGCTCCTCGAGGCCGGCGCGCCTGGCCAGATCACCGCGCACGCGCGGCTGCTCTCTGGCGCCTGGCCCGGCCCGCCGCGGCCCGGCCGCCCGGTGCAGGCGGCGCTGCCCGCGTCCGTCGCCGCCCAGCTCGGCGCGTCGGTTGGCGACGTCCTCACGGCGTATGACCGGAACAGCGGCAACCGGGTGCAGATCCAGGTCAGCGGCACGTTCGCGCGGCGCGACCCCGGCTCGCCCTACTGGGGCCTGGACATCGTCGGCCCGTCCGGGGTGAGCGTCTCCCCGGGCTACATCACCTACGGGCCGCTGATCGTCAGCCCGGCCGCGTTCAGCGGCGGGCGGCCTGCCCTGATCGTCGGCGCCGCGTCCTGGGCCGCGGCCCTGGACACCCAGCGGATCCAGGCCAGCCAGATCCCCGGGCTGGCGTCACGGGTCACAATGGCGGCCAGCGATCTCCAGGGCACCGTCCGGCTCGGAAGGCTCCAGGTGACCGGCGGGCTGTCCCGTCTGCTCGACGGCCTGACCCGCAGCCTCGCGGTGGCCAGATCGATGCTCGCCATCAGCGCGCTCCAGCTCCTGCTGCTCGTCGCTGCGGCGCTCGTGCTGGCCGCTCGGCTGCTGAACAGCCACCGCGGCGTCGAGACGGCGCTGCTCGGCTCGCGCGGCGCGGCTGGCTGGCAGCTCGCCAGGATCACCATGGCCGAGATCGTCGTGGTCGGCGGGCTCGGCGCGGCGGGCGGCGCGCTGGCCGGCACCAGGCTGGCCAGCCTGCTGGCCGGAGCCGGGTCCTTGCGCGATGCCCGGCTGCGGCTCGCCGGCTTCCCTGGCAGCGCCTGGCTGGCGGTCTCGCTCGTGTTCGCGTTGTGCCTGGTGATCACCGTGTGGCCGGCCCTGCGACCGGCCACCCCGAGCGCCGTCGCGGCCCGGCGGGGCCGGCCGGCGGTGATCGCGGGGATCGTGCGCTCCGGCGGCGACATCGCCATCGTCGCGCTGGCGCTGATCGCCGTGCGGGAGCTGCGCACCTATTCGGCGGTCGCGCACCTGCCCGCCGGCGGGCTCGGCATCGACCCGGTGCTCAGCGCTGCGCCCGCGCTGGCGCTGGCGGCGGCCAGCCTGATCCTGCTGCGACTGCTGCCGCTGACGGCCAGGGCCATGGAGCGGCTGATCGCGCGCAGCAGGCACCTGGGTGCGGCGCTGGCGAGCTGGCAGATCAGCAGGCGCGCGGTCACCCAGAGCGGCCCAGTCCTGCTCGCCGTGCTCGCCGTGGCCACCGGCACCCTGACGCTGGCCCAGTACGAGAGCTGGCAGCGCTCGGCGCGGGACCAGGCCGCGTTCGCCGCGGGTGCCGACGTCCGCGTCGCAACGACCCGGCCGGCCTCCCTCGGCCTGGCAGGCGCGATCAGCCACGCGCCGGGAGTCAGCGCCGCTATGCCGGTCACCGTCGAGCCGACCGCGCTGCACGGCGCGCTGCTGGCCGTCGGCGCAACTCAGGCCGCCCGCACCGTGCTGCTGCGCCCTGACCTGTCGCCGCTGCCTGCGCGCGAGCTGTGGCGGCGGATCATCCCGCCCCGGCCCGGCCTGCTGCTGCCGGGCCGGCCGGCCCGGATCGCGATCGAGGCCAGCATCAGCGGCGGGGCCGGACAGGGCCGGCTGGGCCGGATCAGCGCGACCGCCTCGATCCAGGACCCCGGCGGCGCGGTGTACACGGTCCCGGCGGGCACCATCCCGGCCGACGGCCGCGACCATCCGCTGATCGCCTCGCTGGCGCCGCCCGGCCGGGCCAGCTACCCACTGCGGCTGATCGGCCTGTCACTTACCTACCGCCTGCCGCACTACCCCGGCAGACGTCAGCTCGACGGCGCCGCGCTGCGGCGGGACACGCTCACGCTGGTCAGCGTCGCCGAGGCGACGTCGGCGACCGGCCGGTTCGCGCCGCCGTTCGCGCGA
>Ga0335072_10017284_pt1 | contig 10208 bp, 10 predicted proteins | sample Lox_Sample_21_FD_206725 | JGI IMG/M metagenome (GOLD analysis project Ga0335072, IMG submission 206725) | Soil microbial communities from Loxahatchee National Wildlife Refuge, Florida, United States - Lox_Sample_2.1 | ecosystem: Environmental > Terrestrial > Soil > Wetlands | place: USA...
AGCATTGAGCCAGCACGGACTCCAGCGCCCGGCGGAAGAGGGCCGGGCGGTTGCGGGTCGCCAGGATAACAGAGAAGAACGGCATAGGGTTGCCTTCAGCCCGCACGGGTGTTCCGGCTGCGTAGCGATGCGTCGCGATCTTGGCAATCCGGCTTGCCTCCAGGCTTCCCTGCAACCCGCTCGTTGCTTGCGGGAATTCCACCAGTCCCACGCCCGAGGACCCGAACCGTTCGGTCGCCAGAGCGACGGGGATGGCGCGCGTGGGTCCGAACGGTGTGGTCTGATCCATGGTAAAATTCTCTCATGGTGTTACGCCCGCGGGCTTCCGAGGGTGCGGCACTCCGTTGTTACGGTTTGTGGAACGGACGCTCCATGATCTAAGTCAATCTTAGGTTGGGCACGCCAACGGATTTTGCCGGAAGGCTCCGTATCGGGAGCGGTGTGACAACGGCGCCCGGGCGGTTCGCTCCATCGGGTGATATCGGCGCATTGGCCCCGCGTTCCTTGCGGGTCCCGCAGGGAAGGCTTGTCTGCCCAACAGAGCGGCTGCCGGGACGCGGCCCTGCCACCATCCTGCCTGCGTCGCGTGCGGTCCGCTCGGCCGAGGCCAGCGTTGCTTGCGCATCCTGATCCCGCGCGGTCCGTGCCGCCTGTTCGATTGCCGCGCAGCGGGCGGTCGCCACTTGGACTTGCCGGCCGGTAGCGGGCATAGACGTCTCGAGCTTGTAGCGCGGCCCTGGCGACCGCTTGAATGCGCCCGGAGCGGTGATGGGGCATGGCGGCGCAGTCAGGTGCGGCGATCGAGCAGCGCGAAAGGTGGCCGAAGCGGCCACAATGGCGGACGGCATGCCGCATTGCCTGGAAGGGCTGGTAACAGATACATCCTGTGACATGTAGCCCCATACTAACCCGCCGCATCAAAAACCGTATCTTGTTAATTGTCAAGAACGTTTGTCTAGATTACTTCCCTGCCGTGAGACGCCGACCTGGTATGCCAGGCGCACCGATGAAACAAAGTGTAACGGCAGCTACGCTGTCTGGGCCGCGTGTCCTGCCGGTGCCAAGGTTTCCCGCAATGGCGGCATCCTGGCAGCGGGCCCGCTGACCGGCGCCGATGGTATCGAGCACGAATTAACCATCCATGTCGCTTGCTTGATTATTGCAGATGAGACGCGCGCCATGGCATTAATACGCCGGCCATGAGTCGGAACTCCATGATTGCGTACGGTAACCAGGCAGTCGGTGACAACGCTGCGCGGCGATGCGCGGGCGGGTCCGGAAAGCCGGCAAATGATCTTTGACCGCCGTCTCGGGGATGCATCTTTGCTCGGACGGGCTCTTTCGGCCCGCAATCCGCCGCACCCTCTCGTTTTGCAGGTCCGCTCACCCGCCTTGGATGCCACACTGCAACGGCGTTGCCTGGCAGCAGCCAAGGGGGCATATGACGTGCACGACGGTCTTTTCCCGCAACGCCACTGTCGTATCGAGTTGAGTTGATGCGTTACACTGAGCAGCAGGTGACCAGCGAGCTTCTCGACCAGCCGGTGTTCGTCGGTGAGCCGAAGAAGCTGTTCATCTTCTCAACGCCGCGCAGCGGCAGCTATCTGCTATGCCGCTATCTGATCAACGCGGGCCTTGGGATTCCACATGAATACTTCAATCCGGTTAACATGCGGCAGATCGCGCCACGGTTCGGCCTCGGAGCCGCGATTGAGGGGCTGAAATGGCGGCCTCGTAGCCCGATGGATCGCCTGCCATTCGCCAAGGCCGCGCGTACGGCCGAGACGAAGTTCCTCGAGAAATATGCCGCGGCGCTCGTGCCGCGGCGCTGCCAGCAGGGCGTGTTCGCCGCCAAGCTCAATTTCGGGCAGTACACCAAGGTGTTGGATAACCCCGTCGGATGGAAGTTGCTGAGCGGCGGGGTTTTCGTCCACCTGTATCGGGAGGACTTGCTCGGCCAGGCGGTTTCGACAAATATCGCCCGCCTTACGGGGCGATGGAGCATCGATGACGCCATCACCACGGCTCCCGCCGCGGACGTTGACTTGTCCGACGCTTCCGCCCTCGACCGCACTGTTGAGGAATTGGCCAAGGAAGATCTGGAATGGCGGGTCTTTCTGGCGCGTAACGGCATTTCCGCCATTTCCGTTTCGTACGAGAAAGTGTGCCACGATCCATTTGGCTTGGTGGTGACGCTTGCCCATAGGCTAGGCATCGACCCTGGCCTGCTGCGCAGGGGGTACAGCGAGCCCCTGGAGCCGGTCCAACACGACCCGGCGCTGCCCCGGAAAAGCGAGGTGGTCCGAAACTATCTGCGACGCATGCAGCAGGTAAAAAGCGCGTCCGTCCTCAAGCCGAGCCAGCCAGAGAATCCGGCACTGGCAAGTGAATCCTCAGCCGCCACATGACCGAGCCGAGACCTCGGCTGCTGTTTTCGGTCATCATACCGACGAGAAACCGTGCCTCTCTGTTCGCGGTTGCACTGCAGTCCGTGCTGGATCAACGCTTCCGGGAATTCGAAGTGATCGTCGTGGACGACGGTTCGTCCGAGGAGCATGCAGCCTGCTATCGCGATGCGGTGGCAGCGGTTGCAGACAAGGTAAGGCTGTTGACCCTGGTGCGCACCCAGCGCGGGCACGGGCAGGCCTACGCGCTTAACTTTGGCACCGCCCATGCGCAGGGCGACTATTGCTGCTTCCTCGATGACGACGATCAATGGACCGATCCGGAACACCTGAGCCGTACCGCCGCGACGATCCTTGCCTGCGCTGAACCGGTCGATCTGGTCCTGGCCAACCAGCAGGCCTTCCGGAACGGCAGCCTGATCGATCGCGTGGTGTGGATCGAGGATTTAGGAGACCGACTAAAAGGTCCGCCGGATGCGACCGGGGCCTATACCGTGGGAGTGCCCGAGCTGCTGCTCTGCCAGGCCCATTGCCACCTGAACACCATCACCATATCGCGCGATTTGTATCTGGAACTCGATGGGCTCGATGAAGGGCTGCGCTACGAATGCGATCGGGACTTCTATCTGCGCGCGATCGACCGGGCCCGGCTGATCAAGTTCCTGCCCAACATCGTATCGCGACATAACATCCCGGACCCGCTGGGACGCGCAAACATGTCTACCGCGGAGTCAGAGATGTCGAAGCGTCTCTATCAACTGCGGGTGCTGGACAAAGCCGTACTGTTTGCAACCCGCCCGGAGCTGCGCCGCTATGCGATGCGCCATCGTTTGTATGTGTTGGAATTTATCGCGGTCGAGGCGTTGCGGATGGGACGGACCGACTGTGCGTTCTATTACCGGCGGGAAGCGCTGCTGGCGAAGCTCGCCCTGGGTTGGTTGAGCTTGATCCGGCCGCTCGCGAGGCGCGGGCGGGTTTCCTGCCTTCCCGCCACGGTCAGAATTAAATAGCCAGACCGCAGGCCGCATGACAGACGGATATTAGCGGCGGTGGCTGTGCTAATTCTCATCGGAGCCGCACGGGGGTGACGTCGGTGGAGAAGCGGGCGACTCCAGGACGTGTTCCCCATTCTCAGCGCATGATTTCGCCGAATTGCGCCTTCTCCCTCGGTAGCAGCTTTTCGTTGCCTGCTTGACCCGTATGGTGTAGTGATCCGGCATGTTCTATCGTTTGCGTAAGTCGCGTCGAACTCAAAATTTCAACCGCGCCATCAGCGGTATTCTTGACACGCCCCCCATTAATGTCGAGGCGGCACCGTGGTGTATCGTCAGCATGGTGGCGAATGCTGACGTGCCGATGTATCTGCTCAGCCTGAAGTCGTTCTATCCAAAGCTTGGGCGGGGCAAGATCGCGGCGATCATCGATCGCGACATGCCACAGGTGTTGCGCGAGACCCTGACCCAGCATGCCCCCGGGCTGGAGTTTGTGATCCTCGAAGACATTCACACTGGCGCCTGTCAGCGCGGCGGAACGTGGGAGCGTCTTCTCTATGCTCTCGACCGTTCTGAATCCGAATATACCATCCAGCTCGATGCCGACACATTGACGGTCGGCGAGAATCTGGACGAAGTGATTCGCTGCGTCGAGACCAATACGCCGTTCACAATGTCCGACGGCTTCGAGCTTATGTCATTGCCGGAAGTCGCGGAGGAGGCCGAGGCGACGCCGAGCAACTACATTGGCATCGTCACTGAGCGGATGTTCGCCCGGTATCCCGATGCAGGCCTGCGCTATGTACGCGGCTCGTCCGGATTTGCCGGGTTCTCCCGGGGAGGCTTCAGCCGAGCAGCGATCACGCGTTTCCATCAGGAAATGGAGAAGCTGGTTGGCGCCAAGCGGTGGCGCGAATGGGGAACCGAGCAATGTGGGTCCAACTTCGCCATTGCCAATTCCCAGAACGCGGTTGTCCTGCCGTATCCCGAATATGCCAGCTTTACGCCGCATGTCGCCCGGAAGGAGGCCAAGTTCTTGCATTTCATTGGTGCGTACCGCTTCCGGGACAACTACTATGCTGCACGCGGCCAGGAGTTGATCGCAAGACTGCTCCCTGGCAGCGGCGCGACCATCCGTGCAAGGCAACCGGCTTCGCCTGAGGATACCTGGCCGCTGGCCTTTACGCGGGCGCTGACGCCGTCAAGCGCCTTGCGCTATGTTGGCTGGAGGTTCGGTGGCAGGCGAGGAGACGTCTGGCTGCGACTGCGCTCAAGACTCGAATTTCCGGGACCGGAATTTCTGCTTCGCCCGAGGTCTGCCGGCAACAACGATGCGGTTGTCGCGTATGAGATCTTCGTACACAAATTCCTGCGCGCTCCTGTCCGGATTCCGCCGGAGCGGGTCAAGCTGATTGTTGACCTGGGTGCCAATGTTGGCATGAGTTGCCTGTACTGGCTGGCCGCATATTGGCGCGCTGAGGTGATCGCCTTCGAGCCTCACCCTGGCCACGCCGCGCAGTGCAGGACCAATCTGGAGCGCAACGGCTTCACGTCGCGCGCGACGCTGCATGAAGTTGCTGCAGGCACCGCAAACGGCCAAGCGTGGATTTCGGATGCGGGGACCTCGTCGCAAGTGGGGACTGTGCTCGGTGACGGTTATGAGATAGCTGTCGGCGATATTTTTGCGTTGCTTTCCGGTCGGCGCATAGACATCCTGAAGATCGACATCGAAGGCAGTGAATACGAACTTCTGGAAGATCCGCGATTTGCTGCACTCGACATTCGGACCATCATTATGGAATGGCACGAACGTAAGGATCGTCCCAACGGACATGCCTGGTGCTGTGAACGGTTGAAAAATCTTGGATTCCGGCTGTATCCGGTATTCGAGCGGGAAACCCACGGGATGATGTGGGCCTATCAAACGCGTCGGCCGGGTGGTGTCATGTCCGAGCGTTCCCTGACCACTGACCATTCGATGGCGATGACCGGGTGAACCGGCAGGATTCCTCTCTCCGTGCTTCTGCCAGGTTTTCGTTGCTTAGCTTCCTGGTCGGCGCATCTTTCGACCGGGGTTGCTTCGTCGCCGCGCTCCTCGCAATGACATGGGGTGCGTGACTCGTGCTTCTCTCAGACCGTGACTCGCGCTTCTCTCAGACACGGCGAGCGTGACTCACGCTTCACTGATCGCAGGTACTAAGTAGCACACCAGGGTGCTCCCATCCACGCGCGCAGGTGCGGCAGCAACTCATGGTCCGGCGTCTTCACCAGATCCTTTGCCAACCGCCCCGCAACCATCGAGGCCGCGCGGCCGTCCAGCGCGTCCTCGATTTCGTGCAGGCAATAGGCGGGAGCAACGAGCACAAGGCGGTCGAAAGCGCCTTCGCCGGCGGCGATGCCAATCTCGTCCGCGACGAAATCCGAAAAGCGCAGTTTCTCCATCCGGTGCGGATCATGCCGGGGCTCCACGCCATGGCTGCCGGGCCGCGCACTTTCAAATACGCGACCAGGGCAATCGGAGACAATCTCGTGCGCCGACAAATGCGCGCTGGCGGAATCGAAGCTGCGCACGGTGTGCAGCACATGGCTCGCGTCCGCTAACACGACTCGGGCATGCTCGCCATCGGCAATCAGGAAACACAATCCGTTCTTCCCGGTCATATTCGAATATCCTTTCAATGCGCCATAAGCACGGGCAGGGCGGACGCGCGCAGCACGTGGCGCGTGACGCCGCCAAACACCGCCTCTCGCATGCGGCTGTGGCTGTAGCCGCCCATGACAAGCAGATCCGCGCCTGCTTTCCCGGCCGCCGATAGAAGGACGTCGGCAGGATCGGCACTTCCGGGCGGGACGACCTGAAGGGTGGTCGCCTGGTTGTGCCATCGCAGCGCATCGCTGAGCCGCGCCGCCGAACCGTCGTCTTGTCCGCCGTCCTCCTGCACCGCGATCACCGTGACGGAATCGGCGGCGCGGAGCAGGGGCAGGGTGGCGGAGACGGCGCGGGCTGCCTCCGGCGTGTCCTTCCAGCCGATGGCAATGTGCCGGCCGAGATGCCGCGGCGCGTGTGCCGGCGCGATCAGCAGCGGGCGGCCGCTGTACAGCAGCGCTGCTTCCAGAAGATCGAGGGCGACAGCCTCGCCGTCCGCGGCACGGCCCAGCACCGTCACGTCGGCCGTGCGCCCTCGCGCCGCCAGCAGCCGTGCCTCGTCACCGGTTTCGACCCGGAACGTGGCGGATGGGGCGCCGCCGATCGGGCTGTCGGAGAGCACGACATGCTCGCGTTCGCAGAACGCGAACACGGCCTTGCGCGCGCTGTCATGCCGCACGTCGACTTCGCGTTGCAGCGAGTCGAGCATATCGCCGAGGCCGGCGCCGCCGCCGTAGTCGCCGGTGGACATGGTGATCAGCATCGCCTGGACGTCCAGCCGGACATGCAGGAAATGCAGATGCCCGGCCGACTGGCGCGCCAGTGCCAGGGCGGTACTGAACGTCGCGTCATGCGTCGCATTGCCGGACGCGGGAACAAGGATGTAGCGGAACATGGCCCCCCCGATCGGCGCACAACCTGCCGCAGGTCGGGGGGGAACACCTTGATCTGCATCAACGCGGGAAACGGTCAGCCCTTGCGTGAGCGGCCTGATAACCCGATCTTCGGCGACCTGAGGTGACAAACATGCCGGACGTCGAGATCTATACCCAGCCCTGGTGCCCGTACTGCGCCCGCGCCATCCATTTGCTCAGCGGCAAGGGCGTGGCGTTCCGCGAGATCGAGGCGCCGCACGGCACCCCGGAGCGGGCAGAGGCGACGCGCCGCTCCGGCGGGCGCACCACGGTGCCGCAGATTTTTATCAACGGACAGCATATCGGCGGCTGCGACGACCTGGTGGCGCTGGATCGCGCGGGCAAACTCGATCCGTTGTTGCGCGCCGTGTAGGCGGCCGTTCCGCCGGAACGCCGTCGCGATCCTGGTCCGTTCGGCTGGGACGATTATCAAAGCCGCCATCGCGTTCTAGGCTCGGTCGTGGCCTGCCTGAAAGGCGTCGTGCGGCATGCGTGTACAAACAAGTGGTGGAGAGCCCAAAGCCGCCGGCCGCGGGTGCAGCTCTGCCGTACTGCTCTTTCTGCTTGTCTCGGCCAACGTGCTTGCGTGGACCTGGGCCTGGCAGGCCTTCGCCAGTCGCCCGGCTTTGCTTGGCTTGGCGCTGCTGGCCTGGGTGTTCGGCCTGCGCCACGCGGTGGACGCCGACCATATCGCGGCCATCGACAATGTCGTCCGCAAACTGATGCAGGATGGCCAGCGGCCAGTTGCCGTCGGGTTCTTCTTTTCGCTCGGGCATTCCACGGTCGTTGTGCTGGCATCGCTGGGCCTCGCCGTGGCGACCGCCACGATGCAGAGCAAGCTGGCATGGTTCCACGGCGTGGGGGGCGCGATCGGCACCGCGGTCTCGGCCGGGTTCCTGCTGGTGATCGCGTTGGTCAACCTGGCGATCCTGCACGGCGTCTGGCGGGACTTTCGGCACGTCGCGCGCGGCGGCATGCTGGATTGCGCCGCACCGCAGGCAATGAGTGCCGGTGGCGGCCTGCTGGCGTGGGTCACCCGGCCTCTGTTCCGCGCTGTCACCCGAACCCGCCACATGTATCCAGTTGGCTTCTTGTTCGGACTGGGGTTCGATACGGCCACTGAGGTCGGCCTGCTGGGGATCGCCGCGGGCCAGGCGGCGCGTGGCATGTCGCCCTGGCAGACGCTGGTCTTCGCAGCTCTGTTCACGGCCGGCATGGCGCTGGTGGACACTGTCGACAGCGTGCTGATGGTGGGTGCCTATGGCTGGGCGTTGGCCCAGCCGCTGCGCAAGCTTTGGTACAACCTCACGATCACGGCAGCGTCCGTGGTGGTCGCGCTGCTGATCGGCGGCGTGGAAGTGCTGGGCCTGCTGGGGGACCAGTTCGGGCTGCGGGGCGGCGTGTGGTCGGTGGTGGCCCGGCTCAATGACGATTTGACCGGGCTGGGCGCTGCGATGGTGGCGATTTTCCTGCTCGCCTGGGGCATTTCAGCCGCAGTGTACCGCTGGAAGGGGTACGAAAGCGTGGTCCGTGCAACTTCCGGGTAGCACTCCCTTGTCGGGAGTGCCAATATTCGCCATGTGTCCCGGTTGACGAAACGATGGCGGCGAGTCCCGTATGATCCATTATCAGCTGCGGTGCAGCCAGCAGCACGAATTCGACGGCTGGTTCCAGAGCAGTACTGTGTTCGAAAAGCAGGCTAAGGCCGGGTTTGTGGAGTGCCCTGTCTGCGGCGACGTTAAGGTGAGTCGCGCGCTGATGGCGCCGGCAGTCTCGACCCGGGACGCCGACGTGCCGGTGGTGGAGCAGCGTGCCCCGGTCCCGCAACCGGCACCGCCGGTTCCTGCGCCGGCGCCCATGCCCGGAACCGCGGTCAGCGGGCCGATGCCGGCGCATATCCGTGCCATGCTGCAACGCATGCGGGCGGAGGTGGAGAAGCACTGCGACTATGTCGGCCCGGCTTTCGCGGATGAGGCGCGGAAAATCCACCGCGGCGAGAGCGACAAGCGCGGCATCTATGGCGAGGCGACCCCGTCCGAGGCGGAAGCGCTGGCGGATGAGGGGATCGAAGTCGCCCGCATGCCGTGGGTGCCACGGGCGGACGGGTAGTTCGGGAACCTCTCCCGGTGGGTGGGGGAGGGCGTTGTACCGTTCCGATCACCGTCACCCTCGGCGCTGTCGCGCCTCGACCTCTCCCGCTACGCGGGAGAGGTTATTTGGGATGCGACGGTTTTGGCCGTCTGGTTGAAGAGAAGCTGGCGTTCTTCCTCGGTGCGGGGGCCTGAGCGGCGTAGGTCCTTGCCCAGATCCACGCCGCGCTGGACCGCGGGGCGTTGTTTGATCGCCTCGCGCCAGCGGGCGACGTTGGGGAACTCGTCCAGCGGCTGACCGAGGGGCTTTGCGATCAGCACCCATGGCCAGGAGATGATGTCGGCAATCGAATACGCATCGCCGACGATCCACTCGCGTCCGGCGAGCCGCCGTTCCAGAACGCCGAGGCACCGGTTGTACTCGTTGGCATAGCGTGTCTTCGAATACGCATGCTCGCCCTGCGCGTAGTTGACGAAATGGCTGAGCTGCCCCGCCATCGGCCCGAGATTGCCGACCTGCCAGAACAACCACTCCATCGTTTCCTTCCGGCCGATGCGGTCGGTGGGCATGAAACGGCCGGACTTCTCTGCCAGATGCAGCAGGATCGGGCCGGATTCGAAAATCGGCAGCGGTCCGTCGGGTGCCTCATGATCGACGATGGCGGGCATCCGGTTGTTCGGGCTGATTGTCATGAAGTCCGGTTTGAACTGGTCGCCCTTGCCGATGTTCACGGGGATCATGCGATACGGCAGTCCGGTCTCCTCCAGCATGATGGAGACCTTCCAGCCGTTCGGCGTGGGCCAGTAGTAGAAATCGATCATGCGGCAGGGCCTTTCAGTGCGCCGATTTCCGCCGGCGTGTAGCCGAGTTCGGCGAGGATCTCGTCGGTGTGCTCGCCCAAGGTGGGGGCGCCGAAGCGGATGCCGGCCGGTGTGCCGGAAAACCGCGCGGCGGGGCGCGTCTGCCGCAGGTGGCCGGCGTTGGGGTGATCCGTCTCCGTCAGGGTTTCGTTGGCGATTACCTGCGGATGGCGGATCACCTGGCTGCGCGTCAGCACTGGAGCGCACGGGACGTCTTGCGCGGTCAGCCGCTCCAGCCATTCCGCGGCGGGGCGGGTCAGCAGCGTCTCCTGCGTCAGTTGCAGCCGCACGTTGATGTT
>Ga0335072_10017286_pt1 | contig 10207 bp, 9 predicted proteins | sample Lox_Sample_21_FD_206725 | JGI IMG/M metagenome (GOLD analysis project Ga0335072, IMG submission 206725) | Soil microbial communities from Loxahatchee National Wildlife Refuge, Florida, United States - Lox_Sample_2.1 | ecosystem: Environmental > Terrestrial > Soil > Wetlands | place: USA: Florida...
CGCTGCCGACCGCGCTTGGAGGAAGCTGGCTGCAAGCGGGCGGCGGTATTTCGAGTCAGGTGTCATCGCACATCGGCGTCTTTGCAAGCGTCGATTATCGCCGCGCGTTCGGTGCGTCGGCGACCGGCCACGGACTCGAAGGGCGCGGCGGCTTGACGCTGACCTGGTAGCGCAACCGGGAGCGCCTGCCGGGGGGTCGAAAGTCGAGTAACGATGGAACGAGTTCTCATTATCGGGTCGGGCCCCGCCGGCTTGACCGCCGCGATCTATGCGGCGCGCGCGAATCTGCAGCCCCTGGTTCTCGCAGGCGGCCTCTACGGCGGACAATTGATGCTCACGACCGAGGTCGAGAATTATCCAGGCTTTCCCGAGGGCATCATGGGACCCGATCTCATGATCAAGTTCCGCGAACAGGCCGAGCGCTTCGGCGCTCGCATCGAAAACGTCGACGCGCTTGCGGTCGATTTTTCGAAGCGCCCGTTCGTCGTCCGTACCGCCGACGAGGAGTATCACGCGAAGACCGTGATCGTTGCGACCGGTGCAAGCGCGCGTTGGCTCGATATTCCCGGTGAGGAGAAGCTGCGCGGGCGCGGTGTGTCGACGTGCGCCACCTGCGACGGCGCCTTTTTCCGCGAAAAGCATATCGTCGTCGCCGGCGGCGGCGATTCCGCGATGGAGGAGGCACTCTTCCTGACGCGCTTCGGCCGCAAAGTGACGGTGATTCACCGCCGTGATAACCTGCGCGCGAGCAAGATCATGGCCGAGCGCGCGCGTTCGCATCCGAAAATCGACTTCATCTGGAACACCGTCATCGACGAAGTAATCGGCGAGACGCACATGGCCGGCCTGCGGCTACGCAACGTACACGACGACAGCGTGATGGAATACGAGGCCGATGCACTCTTCATCGCGATCGGCCACACGCCGAACACCGCGATCTTCGAGGGTCAGCTGGATCTCGATCGAGCCGGCTACATCATTTCGCCGGACGGTACGCAGACCAACATCGATGGCGTATTCGTCGCGGGCGACGTGAACGACATCCGCTATAAGCAGGCGATTACCGCGGCGGGAAGCGGCTGCAAGGCCGCGATGGATGCCGAGAAATATCTCGAAGCGATGGAGTTCGAAATCAAAGAGTCCGTGGCGAGCTAGTTGCGCGCGCACGACGAACGCTACAAGTGGGTCGCATTATCAAATACGACCCTTGCGGTGTTTATGTCGGTCCTCGACGGCTCGATCGTCATCATCTCGCTACCCGCGATCTTCCGCGGTATCAAGCTCGACCCGCTCGCTCCGCAGAACGTCGATTACCTCCTGTGGATGATCATCGGCTACTTGCTCGTGCAGGCGGTGCTGGTGGTGACGCTCGGACGGCTCGGCGATATGTTCGGGCGCGTGCGCATCTACAACGCGGGCTTTGCGATATTCACGGGCGCGTCGGTGATGCTCTCGTTCGACCCGTACGTGGGCGGAGCGGGCGCGATGTGGCTGATCGGATGGCGCCTGCTCCAGGCGCTCGGCGGTGCGATGCTCACTGCAAATTCGGCGGCGATTCTCACCGACGCGTTCCCTTCGACGCAGCGCGGCTTGGCGCTCGGGATCAACCAGATCGCCGCACTCGCGGGACAGTTCATCGGCCTGGTCGCGGGCGGCGTGCTCGCGATCATCGACTGGCGCGCGGTCTTCTGGGTCAACGTGCCCGTCGGAATCTTCGGCACGATCTGGGCCTACCGCAACTTGCGCGAAGTCGGCAGTCATCACCGCGGCGAGATCGATTGGTGGGGCAACATAACCTTCGCGGTCGGTTTGAGCGCCATTTTGATCGCGATTACCTCGGCAATTCGCCCATACGGGACGCAGCCGATGGGCTGGACGAGCCCAATGGTGATCGGTTTGCTCGGGGGCGGCACGGCGCTGCTCGTCGCCTTCGCGATCATCGAGAGCAAAGCCGCCGATCCGATGTTTCGCCTGGGACTCTTTCGCATTCGTTCGTTTACGGCGGGCGTCGTTGCGACGCTGGCTGCCTCGGTCGCGCGCGGCGGCCTGCAATTCATGCTCGTGATTTGGCTGCAAGGCATTTGGCTTCCACTGCACGGCTACGATTTTGAGATCACGCCGCTCTGGGCCGGTATTTTGATGCTGCCGCTCTCGGCCGGCTTTCTGGTCTCGGGACCCATCTCCGGATTTCTCTCCGACCGCTTCGGTGCACGCTTTTTCTCGACCACCGGAATGCTCGTCTTCGGCGCGAGTTTCATCGGCTTGATGCTGCTACCGGTCGATTTTCCTTATCCGGCGTTCGCCGCTTTGATCGCACTCAACGGTATCGGCGTCGGCATGTTTGGCGCGCCGAATACCTCGGAGATCATGGGCAGCGTACCGCCGGAGCAGCGCGGCGTAGCTTCGGGTATGCGCTCGACCTTTCAGAACGCAGGCAATCTACTCTCGATCGGCACGTTCTTCTCGCTGATGATCGCCGGACTCGCCAGCCGCTTACCCGCAACGCTGCAAGCAGGACTGGAGTCGCAGGGCGTCCCGGCTGGAATCGCGCACCAGGTCGCGACACTGCCGCCGGCCTCATCGCTTTTCGCAGCCTTTCTCGGCGTGAATCCCGTCGAGAATCTGCTCGGACCGACCGGCGAACTCGCAAAACTCCCGGCAGCGAATCGAGCGCTGCTCACCGGGAAGGAATTTTTCCCGCATCTGATCTCAGCACCGTTCCACGACGGACTGCTGGTCGTCTTCAGCGCCGCGATCGCGCTCTCGCTCGTTGCAGCCGCGGCGTCCATGCTGCGCGGATCGCGCTAATACAATCGCGAGCCGTTGGGCACGGGATACTGCGGTCGCACGAGCACGACGTTGCCGTCGAGATCGTTCATGCCGAGCACGAGCACTTCGCTCGCGAAGCCGGCAATGCGTTTGGGTTCGAAGTTGACGACCGCGCAGACTTGCGTGCCGATGAGTTCCTCGGCGCGGTAGACTTCCGTGATTTGCGCCGACGATTGCCGCTGACCGGTTTCGGAGCCGAAATCGATCAGCAGCTTGTAGGCCGGCTTTCGTGCATCCTCGAGCGGGTCCGCGCTGAGAATCGTCCCGGCGCGAATATCCACGCGCGCGAAGTCGTCATACGGAATGGTCATCGCAAAAGATCTCCCAGTGCGTCTTCGAGATTGGTGAAGCGAAAAACATATCCCGCATCGAGCCCCTGTTGCGGAAGCACGCGCTCGCCGGTCGTCAGGACGCGCGCACCCTCACCGAACAGAAGCCGAAGTGCGAAACCCGGCACGGTGAAAAACGCCGGACGATGCAAAGCGGCGCCGAGCGCGCGCGTGAACTCTGCGTTCGTGACCGGTGCCGGCGCGGTCGCGTCGAAGACGCCGCGCGCTCCGTCGAGCGCCATTTGCAAAATTCCGATGGCGTCGGCTATGTGGACCCACGACATCCACTGGCGGCCGCTCCCGATGGGGCCGCCCAGGCCCAAGCGAAAGGCCGGGAGCATCGTCGCAAGCGCGCCGCCGTCGCGGGCGAGCACGATACCAAAGCGCACGATGGCGACGCGCATCCCGCATTCCGACGCACTTTCTGCGGCGCGCTCCCACGCGACGCAGAGCTCGCTCAAAAAGTCGTCACCGTACACGCCGATCGCGGATGCGTTCACGAGCGTCGGCGGACGGCGCGGCTGGAGCGCAAGTGCGTCGTTGAGCGCGGCGGTGCCCTCGACACGGCTGCTCCACATGCGCCGTTTTGCCTTCGCCGTCCAGCGCTGAAGAATCGGTTCGCCCGCGAGGTTTACCACCGCGTCGCAGTCGCGCACGGCGAGCGCTGCCTGATACGGGTCGCGCAGCGAAGCGGGGACGACGCGGTCACCGCGCGCGCAGAGCGATGCGACGAGATAGCGCCCGATCAGGCCCGACGCGCCGATCACGCCGATGCGCATGCTAGCGGAGTGTTGCTGCCGCGATCATCTTCGTGATGTCGTCGAGATCGTGCACGGTCCGTCCCACCGCGGCCGAAATCGCGGCCTCGTCGCCGCGCGCGAGCGCGTCGTTCACCAGCGGAAGCGGAACGGCCGCGTAGCCGTTACGGGCGTAAACGAGTTTGTCGAGCCGCCGCACGGCCTCGATTTCGGCGTTGCCGTCCATGCCGCGACGATCTGCGAGAAACGCGCGGGACTCGAAACGATCGACCGCGCGGTAGAGCGGTCCCAGCTCGCCGTTGTGCTGCTTGCCCGCGAGCGCGTGCGCGTCGTCGCGCATCGTGCGCGCGTAGGGCAGGAGGCGGTAGGGAAGTGCGCCGCTGGACATGCGCAGCACCAGTAGCGCGACGAGCTGCGAGATCATGCGGTGATTCGCGAAGCCCGGGTCCGCCTGCGTCATCGCGTAGTTCAAATCGTCGAAGCCCGAGTGGTAGGTTCCGAAGATGCCGTACGTGCCGACTTCGAGGACCGGGATCCCGAGATCGTAGAGGAAGGGCTCGAAATCCGACCCGCCGCCCGGTCCGCGTACGCGCGTGCCTCCGGGTTGCGCGCTCCAGCGCTGATAGAGTTTTTCTCCGGGCGTTCGCGGATCTTCGATCGATTCGGTCGCGGGAAGAATCATGTCGCGCAGCGCACCCGCGGCACTCGCGCCGAAAAACTGCCCGGTCGTGACCTCGTCCTCATTGATATACGCGATGCAGCCTCGCTCGAGCTCGGTTTGATGCATCTTGACGTAGGCGTTGGATCCGAGCTCGCCTTCCTCTTCGCCGTCGAATCCGACCAGCACGATCGTATATTGCGGACGCCACCCGCTGCGATAGAGATAACCGAGCGCGCGCGCCGTTTCCAGCACGACGCCGATACCCGAGCCGTTATCCGTAACGCCGTAAACCCAGGCGTCGCGGTGCGCGCCGAGGACGATCGTGTGCGTGGGATCGTTGCCGGGCAGAATGCCGACGGTGTTCCAAAGCTTGGCGTGCCGGTCCAGATCCATCTTCACGACGAGGCGATACGGCCGGTTGCTGATTCCGTCGCCGATGGTCGCCAATATGCGGGCCGCAACGTTGGCATTGACGGGCAGCACCGGTATCTTGATCGCGCCTTCGATCAGCGCGCCGCGTTGGACCGAACCCAGCGGCCGATACGGACCATCCGGGTAGGCCGGTCCGTGCAGCGATCCGTCGGCATCGGCGGGGTCGGAGAAGAAAATGACGCCGCTCGCGCCGTGATCTTGCGCTCGCTTCGCGAGATTGCCGCGAAATTCGCGTCCGTAGCGGATGAGCATGATGCGCGTGCGAACGTCGATGCCTTTGGCCGCGATCGCGCGATAATCGGATTCGAGCCCGTGCCCCGCGTCGACGATGTTCGCGACCGCTTCGCCGCTGCCGCTCCAGGCGTTGAACGGCGGGCCCGCGTCGCGGCGCGTGCCGTCGGGATCGCTCGGAATCGGCTCTTCGCCGATCTTATATTTGACCCAGCGCTTGCCATTACGCTCTTCTAGCGCGACGACGCGCGAGAACGGAACGTCGTGGGTGAAGGTCTCGATCGTCGCTTGGAAGCCGGCGCTCGCGAGTTCGCCGCGCATCCATTGCGCGATGTGATGGTCGCCCGGCGTCCCCGCATAGTGCGATTCCGCATTGATGCGCGTCGCATCGGCTTCCTCGGCGGCAGCGGTGGGCACGTCGAGCAGTAACTGCTCGCTGGTTCGCTCGTCGGCGCGCGCGGTACCGGCCAAACCGAACAGGAGACTTGCGCTCAAGAGCGCGGCGATCGTGCGTTTCAGCGGCTGAGCCCTCCGTGGTGTCCGTCCCTAGATCGAGCGTTCGTGCGCAGGAGGGCCCGCGCCTCGCGCTCGAGGCCCTGCGCAGCGACCTTGGGGTGGCTCAGGTAAAAGAGCGTCATGACGTCGAGGACGAAGCGGTGTGCCCGGTCGCCGGGAAGCGCCCCGAGACGCTGCTTGGCTGCGGCGAAGAGCCGGGCGACGCGCGCACGCAGCGCGGCCGCGCCTCCGTAGACGCGGCTGAAATTGAGCTCGCCGTGTTCTCGATCCTCGGCTTGATCGATGAAGGCGTCGAGCAGTACGTGAAGCGCGCTGACGTAGGGGAAATACGCATCGTACGTTCCCGCGATTGCGTCCCGCCGATCGAGAAGTGCTTCGAAGAGCGGCCCGTAGACGTGAAATTGCGAGCCGGCCGCGCAGGCGAACTCGTGCCAGTCGATGTCGGCATAGCGTTCGCGATACCGCTCGTACCAGGCGACGCAGCGCCGTTCGCGCTCGCCCACAGGGTAATGCTTGTGCGTCTGCATTTCCCCGTAGAGCTGGGCGGCGTGCGCGAAATGCGGACGCAGCAGATCGAGATGCGGCGTCGCGGCCAGCGCCTGTTGCGTGCGCAGCACCAAATCGCGCAGGTAACCGCCGTCGTCACCGGCAGGTCCGCGCGCGTAATAGTCGCGCAGCCGAGCCGAGGGATCCAGCGCGTCGGCGATCGCGTGATGAAGAACCGGAAAGGCGTCGACGCCGACCTCGGGATGGCGATCGCAGAGATTGTCGAGGTAATCGTAGATCGTTTCGAGAGGAGCGACGATTGCAACGTATCGGCGTGCGCTCTGCACCGGGAGAAAGGTTGCGAGAATGCAGGCGCCCGCGACGTGGTAAGCTTTTCCGTTGACGCTTGCCAGCGCTTCGGCGCGAAGCTGGGGATCGGGAATCGCCTGCGCGCGCTCCCGGATCGCATCCAGATTCGCCGCCGAGAGCGGCACGATTCGGGTCATGAAGCGTACGAGGTCGATCGCGGTGCCCGGACCGCTCGCGAAGAGCGCGCGCAGGCGTTCGCGAGAACCGAGCACCGTGCGAAATGCGAAGGCAATGTCGCGGAACACTAGATATCCGCCAGGAAGCGGCCGGGATTCAAAATGCCCCGCGGATCGAAGCGGCGTTTGAGTTCGCGCATGCGTTCTATTCCGCCGGGCGGTTCGCCCCAGACGTTGAGCAATGCGCGATGAGGATGATTTCCGGCGATCACCATCGCGCGTGGCTCCGCCTCGTGCAGGGCGTCGTCGAAGGCCTCGATCTTCGCGCCGAAGGCGTGCGCGTCGAGGTCGCTCACACGGAAGATCAAATCGCCGTTCATCGCGTCGACGATCGTGTCATTACGCAACGCGAAACGCTGTGCGAGCGCCTTGCACGCGTCCGCTCGCGGTAAGACGTCGTCGGGGAACGCCGTCATGCGGTAGGTAATCGAGCGTTCGCCCAGTTCCGCGGTGTACGCATCGACGATTCGCTCGAACGACTCGCGCGCGCCGGCGTCGACGATCCGGGTCTCGGGCACGCCCGCGCGCCCCATCGCCGCGCGCACGTCGCGCGTCGCGCGTTGGATCGCGTTCTCGCTGCTCTCTACGAAAATCGCCATGCGCCCGGCGTCGCCCTCGTCTCCGTCGATAGCGCCGTGATGCCCGTCGATCCAAAAGGCGGCCGCAGGCGTGACCGCGAGGCCGGCGAGGTGCGCGACGGCGCGCTCGCGCGTGCGTTCGGGCAGACGTAAGAGGAACATGCGCGCGACGGCAGGGGCGGCGATCGTCTTCAAGTTGATCTGGACGAGAACTGCGAGCGTACCGAACGAGCCGACGTAGAGCCGGCTCATGTCATAACCCGAGACGTTCTTCACCACCATGCCGCCGGCGTGCGCGATACTTCCGTCCCCGAGCACCGCGATCGAACCGATCACGAAATCGCGCGGGCGGCCGTAGAGATGGCGTCGCGGTCCGAGCCACCCGGCGGCGAGAGTTCCGCCGACGGTTGCGTCGTTTGCGCGCGGTGCGTCCAAGGGGACATGCGTACCGTGCTTGGCGAGCTGGTTTGCCAGAGTGCGTAACCGGACGCCGCTTTGCACCGCGATCGTCAGATCCTCCGGCGCATCCTCGACGATTTGGTTCAAGTCGAGCGTGGAGAGCACGAGGCCGCTGCGCTGCGTCGGAAACCCCATGCCGCGCAGCGTCTCACCGCCGCTCACGCTCACGCTGCGCCCTTCGCGCGAGCAGGTCGCGAGAGTTTGCGCGATCGATTCGATCGTCACCCGGCCGGCGCGACTTCGGGACAACGCACACCTGCCGGGAAGATTTTTTCGGGATTCAACGCGCTGCGCGGATCGAAGACGTCGCGTACGCGTGCCATCGCGGCGAGATCGTCGGTGGTATAGATTGCGGTCATGGCCGTTCGTTTCTCGAATCCGATTCCGTGCTCGCCGGAAACGGTGCCGCCGAGATCGACCGCCATGCGCAAGATCTCGTTGCCGGTCTCGATCACGGCGGCGACCTGCTTCATGTCGCGCTTGTCGTAACAGATGAGCGGATGCAGATTGCCGTCGCCCGCGTGAAAGACGTTGGCGGTGATCAGGCGGTGTTCGCGCGCGATTCGCTCGACCGCGTGCAGCGCTTGCGGCAGCACGCTGCGGCGCACGCAGACGTCTTGCACGTAATAGTTCGGCGCGAGGCGCCCCATCGCGCCCGCCGCGCCCTTGCGCCCCGCCCAGAGCGCGTCTCGTTCGGCTTGCGATCGTGCCGCGCGCCACGAACTTGCACCATGTTCGCGGCATATTCGTGCGATCTGCGATTCGTAGAGATTCATGTCGTCTTCGAGTCCGGCGTGTTCGATTAGCAGCACGGCGGCGGCGTCGGTTGGATAGCCCGCGTGCGAGGCCGCCTCGACTGCCTGCGTTGCGACTTTGTCCATCATCTCGAGCGCGGTGGGCACGATGCCCGCCGCGATGATGGCGGAGACGGCATCCGAGGCCTCGTCGACGTCGCCGAAAGTTGCAAGCCACACGCGCACCGATTCCGGCAGACGCATCAGCCGCACCCACGCGGCGGTGACCAAGCCAAGCGTTCCCTCACTGCCGACGAACGCGGCGGTGAGGTCGTAACCGGGGCGATCGATGTCGGTCGTAAAGACCTCGCCGTCGTCGCCGACGATTTCGAGCGCGAGCACGTGGTTCACCGTCGTACCGTAGGAGAGGCAGTGCGGGCCGCCGGCGTTGGTCGCGATGTTGCCGCCGATGGTCGAAATGCGCTGCGAAGAAGGATCCGGTGCGAAGAAGAGACCGTCGTGCGCACTCTTGCGCGAGAGATCGAGATTGATGAGACCGGGCTGCACGCACGCACGCCGGCGTGTAGGCTCGTACGCGAGCACGCGGTTCATCCGAGCGAATGAAATCACCACGCCGCCGTCAACCGGTACCGCGCCACCGCAGAGTCCCGTTCCCGCGCCCCGCGCTACGATTGGTTCACCACAGTCGCGTGCGATTTTGACAACCGCGCTCACTTCGCGCGTACTCGCCGGGAGCACCACCGCGCTTGGGAAACGGCCCTCTGTGTACGCATCGAACGCGTAGGCGCGAAGGTCCTCGGGTGCCGTCAGTACCGCCTCTGCGCCCAGCGCCTCGACCAGCCGTTCGTGGAGCATTCGCGGTGACTTTGGGCGAGCAGGAAGCGGGGCCTGCCCGCGACAACGCCCTCCTCCCGTGTCCTTCTTGTTCCGGCGCAAGCGCACCGACTCGTCCAAGGGCGAGACCGCGAAGTCCAAGACGCCGCAAAAACGGTCCTCGTTTCGCATGCCGGTCGAATTCGACGTGATGTACACGTTGCGCGGCCGCACCGGCCGCCGTCACGGCCGGGCCAACGATCTTTCCGCCGGCGGCCTGCGCCTCTCGACCGACGAGGACTTCATCAAGGGCTCGGTTCTCGACCTCGATTTCTCGCTGCCCGACGACTTCATCGGCGAGCTCACGATCGAAAAAGAGGTTTTCAAGCAAACGCCTTTCGGCTTACGTCCGGAGACCGTGAAGACCGCGCCGCCGCCGTTCGCGCCGATGCGCATGAGCGCAACGGTGCTCTCGACGTTTTACGTGCCCGCAACTAAACAGCTCGCTCACGGCACGAAGTTCATCGACGTCGCGCCGGACACGCAAGAAGAGCTTTCACGCTTCATTCATTTGTGGCAGCTGCACCAAATTCGCCTCCGCGCCGAAGCACTGAAGTAGTCGCACCTGTCATCCCGAGCGTAGCGAAGCGTAGTCGAGGGACGCATCCCCTGTCATGCCCGAGCGTAGCGAAGCGTAGTCGAGGGACGCATCCCCTGTCATCCCGAGCGTAGCGAAGCGTAGTCGAGGGACGCATCCCCTGTCATGCCCGAGCGTAGCGAAGCGTAGTCGAGGGACGCATCCCCTGTCATCCCGA
>Ga0335072_10017288_pt1 | contig 10207 bp, 6 predicted proteins | sample Lox_Sample_21_FD_206725 | JGI IMG/M metagenome (GOLD analysis project Ga0335072, IMG submission 206725) | Soil microbial communities from Loxahatchee National Wildlife Refuge, Florida, United States - Lox_Sample_2.1 | ecosystem: Environmental > Terrestrial > Soil > Wetlands | place: USA: Florida...
TGATCCCGCTGCCGCGCATCTCGGCGCCGCGTGCGCCAAAGCCGCCCGTCGCGCCCACGCTGGCCGGCCTCGCCACGGCGATCGGCGTCGAGATCATCGAGCACGCGTCCGCCGAAGCAACGCCCGCGGCAAAGCCCGCGCGATCCAGGCGCCGCCGCGCCGAGGACGAACCCCTCACCTTCGACAACCTGCCCAGCATGGAGCAACTGCTGGCCGAGGTCCGCCGCCGCCCAATCGGCCAGACCATCGTGGAGATCCTGTGCGACCTCGGCGTGTCGTTCACGCTGTGCAGCGGCAGCTTCGGAACCCGCATCATGCATGCGATCCGCTGGTACAACGGCAGCCTCGGCACATACATGAACGAAATGGGCCAGCGGCAACGAAAGTTCGCTGACCTGCGCGACAGGAATCAGCACCTGCCGGCGCCGGCGAACAATCGCGCGAGGGTCGAAAGCGCGGTGGGATTCTTCGTCGGCGATCCGATGGTCAATCCGTGCGATCCGGCCGCGGCATCGGTCGCCGCGGATCGGCCGGCATCCGCGCCCGCGGCGGCATCCGCCGCAACCGCGAACGCGCCGGTTGCCGCCGCCGCGACGGGACCTCCCTGAACGCTGCGCAAAGCCTGTCCACGCATAACGCACGGAGCCAGAGCACCGCTGGCCCCGCCGTTCCGATTCCTGCCGCCGCGATCCGCACCGCGCCGTCGGGCGGCGCCGGCGCGGCACTCGGCGCCGCCCACGGGATCACCACGCGACGCAGCGCTACCTCGCTCAATCCATGGCGTGCCGCATCGGACGGCCGGCCAGGCAGAAGGCGGCACGGACCTTACGCCAGCGTCTCCAGCAGCCCCGCCATCAGCGCCGCGCGCGGCGCAAGGTCGCGCCACAGAATATGCTCGTGGCTGGCATGGGCGCCGGAACCGGTGCAGCCGAGGCCATCCAGTGTCGGAATCCCCATTGCCGCGGTGAAATTGCCGTCCGACCCGCCGCCCCGGTGCTGCTTCGGCAAGGCAATCCCCACCTGGCCCGCGATCGCCCGCGCCGTTTCATACAGCGACCGGATCGCCGCGTTCTCGGCGAAGGGCGGCCGGTTCATGCCGCCTGCCACATTCACCCTGCATCCCGCCATGACCGCCCTGCGGCCCAGAATCGCCTGCTCCATCCGCTCGCCGTCCGCGATCGAGTTCACCCGCAGGTCGATCTCGCAACCGGCTTCCGGCGGGATCACGTTGGGACGCGTGCCGCCCCACACCGGGGCGGCGTTCAGCGTGATGCCGGCATCCACGTCCACCATCCCGTGCAGCGCCAGGATCTGGTGCGACAGTTCAACCACGGCCGAGGCGCCGTCCAGGAACGCGCCGCCGGCATGCGAGCCAACGCCCTCGATCCGCATCACGAACCGCCCCACGCCCTTGCGCGCGGTGACGCAGGCACCGCCGGCGCCGGCCGGTTCGGGGATCAGCACCGCCGCCGCCTGCGCGGCCTCGCGCTCGATGATGTCGCGGCTGGTGGGGCTGCCCACCTCCTCGTCGGGGGTCAGCAGCAGCACGATCGGGCGCGGCGTCGGCACCCGCTGTTGCAGGATGCGCCGCACCGCGTGGAATGCCAGAAAGCTGCCGGCCTTCATGTCATAGATGCCGGGCCCGTGCGCCTTCTCGCCGTTCACCTGGTACGGCATGGCGTCGAGCGTGCCGTGCGACCACACGGTGTCCAGATGGCCGGCCACCAAGGTCGCCGGCCCTTCGCCGGGTGTGCGCGCGATCAGATTGTCGCCGAAGCCGTTGCGCCCGGGGATGCGGGTCAGCGCGGCGCCCGCACGGGCCAGTTCCGCCTCCGCCACGTCCATCAGCCGGTTCACCGCCGCCGGATCGGTGGTCGGCGTTTCCAGCCTCACCCACGACGAAAGTTCGGACAGCAGGTCCTCGGAACGTCCCACGTCGGTGTGCGGCATCGTGCTGTCCATCCGGTTGGCAGAGCAGGAAACCCCTGTCTGCACCGGACGGGCGGCGTGGGCAACCGCGCGCCGCGCGCGGGCGCCGCCTGCCCTGCCCGCCTATCTCCGCGTCGCGGTGGCGCCTATTGCGTCTCGGACCACAGGCTCATGCCTGGCCAAAGCGGGTCGGATGCACCGGTGCGGTTCGCCGACGAATCATAGGGCGGCGCGATCGGCGCCCAGACGGCAACCGGCGCGTTGCCGATCGAGAACAACACGTGCAGGCCCTCGGAAGGCGCCGGTTCGCCGGGCACGCCCGGCGGCGCGGTCACCGTGCCGCCCGTCTGCGGCAGCGGGGTCTGCGCATCGGCGCCGGCCGGCAACAGCAGCGGTAACGCGAGGAGAAGGAATACGCCGATCCTGGTCATGACAGTGACCCTTTCTGGCTGAATCCCGTCTTCACATGGTGCAGGGTGTAGACGAATCCAGTTTCGTTCAGAAAAATCGCTGTCATCGCGCGATGCAATGACCAGCGGTCGGCGTTTCCTTCCATGCCGGGCCGGCGGGTTGATTCCCGCCTGCGGTTCATCCAGAACACGCGCCTGCCACAGCCAGGGCCGTTCCCATGACCACGGGTTATTTCTTCGAGGATCTCCAGCTCGGCCAATCCGCCAGCGTCGCCAAGACCATCACCGAGGCCGACATTCTGCTGTATGCCGCGGTCAGCATGGACACCAACCCGGTGCATGTGAATGCCGAGGCCGCGAAAGCCTCGATCTTCGGTGAGCGCATCGCCCATGGCATGCTGTCGGCCGGCTTGATCTCCGCCGTGCTCGGCACCAGGTTGCCGGGACCGGGCACGCTGTACATGCGGCAATCGCTGCGCTTCGCCGCGCCGGTGAAGATCGGTGCGACGGTCACCGCCACGGTCACGGTCACCGCGCTCAATCCGGACAAGAAGCGCGCCACGCTCAGCACGATCTGCACCGTCGGCGACGAGGTGGTGATCGAGGGCGAGGCGTACGTTCAGGTTCCCTCGCGCGGCTGATGCGGATCTTTCGCCAGTGGCGGGACCTGCCGCCGGATGCACGCGGTGCCACGGTGGCGCTGGGCAATTTCGACGGCGTGCATCGCGGGCATGAAGCGCTGATCCGCGCCGCCCACGCCGCGCGGCCGAAATCGCCGCTGGCGGTGCTGACGTTCGAGCCGCATCCGCGCGAGTATTTCCGTCCCGACGATCCGCCGTTCCGGCTGACCTTGTCGGCGGAGCGCGCGGCGCTGCTGGCGGCGCTGGGCGTCGGCGTGATCTACGAAATGCCGTTCGACCAGGCGTTCAGCCACATGCCGGCCGATGCGTTCTTCGAGGCGGTGCTGCATCACGGCATCGGCGCGCGCCACCTGGTGTGCGGCCCCGACTTCGCGTTCGGCCATCGCCGCGGCGGCAGCACCGATTTCCTGAAGGCGCGCGCCGAGGCGGTAGGCACCGGCGTGACCCTGGTGCCGCTGCTGACGGATGCGCAGGGGCCGCTGTCCTCCAGCCGCATCCGCCGCGAGTTGCAGGATGGCTACCCCGAGCGCGCGACGGCGGAGCTGGGCCGGCCCTGGGCGATCCGCGGCGAGGTGGCACATGGCGACAAGCGCGGGCGCACCATCGGCTTCCCGACGGCGAACATCGCACTGGGCCGGCATCTGGAGCCGGCGCGCGGCGTGTATGCGGTGACGGTGCGGCTGCCGGACGGCTCGGTGCGCGACGGTGTCGCGAATATCGGCCGGCGGCCCACGGTGAATGCGGGGACCGAGAGCCGGCTGGAAGTCAATGTCTTCGATTTCGCCGGCGATCTGTACGGCGCGGAGCTGGGCGTGGCGCTGCACGCCTATATCCGGGAAGAGCAGAGGTTTCCCGGTCTGGAGGCGCTGAAGGCGCAGATCGCGAAGGATGCGGCGGAGGCGCGGCGGCTGCTGGGGTCGGCCGGGCGTTAACCGCATTCACGCAACCTGCCCCTGCTTCAGCCAGACGGCAGTCGCGCCGGTTCCGGCTTGGGCGGCGCCGGCCGGCGTTCGCGCAGCCATCCGCCCAGGGCGGCAAGCCGGCCCATGTAGAGATAGATCACCGGCGTGGTGAACAACGTCAGGACCTGCGAGACGACCAGGCCGCCGACGATCGCGACGCCGAGCGGCTTGCGCAGCTCCGAGCCGGTGCCGTTGCTGAGCATCAGCGGCAGGCCGCCGAGCAGGGCGCACATCGTCGTCATCAGGATCGGCCGCAGCCGCAGCACGCAGGCCTGGCGGATCGCCTGCTCGGGCGGGACATGCAACTCACGTTCGGCATGCAGGGCGAAATCCACCAGCATGATGCCGTTCTTCTTCACGATGCCGATCAGCAGGATGATGCCGATGATGCCGATGACATCCAGCCCGTACCCGAAGGCATCGAGCACCAGCAGCGCGCCGACGCCGGCCGAGGGCAGCGTCGACAGGATGGTGAGCGGATGGATGATGTTTTCATACAGCATGCCGAGAATGATGTAGACCGCGATCAGCGCGGCAAGGATCAGGATCGGCGTGCTGGACAGCGAACTCTGGAACGCCTGCGCGTTGCCCTGGAAGCTGGCCTGGATGCTGCCGGGCATATGCAGATCCACCATCGCATGCCGGATCGCGTTCACCGCGGTGCCGAGCTGCTGGCCCGGCCTGAGGTTGAAGCTCAGCGTGACGGACGGGAACTGTCCCTGGTGGTTGACGGACAGCGGCGCGGTCGTGGCCTGCCGGGTGACCACCTCGCTGAGCGGCACCATGCCGTGCGTCTGCGACGCGACATAGATGCGGCGCAGCGCATCGGGACCAAGTTGCAGCTCCGGCTGCGTCTCCATGATGACGTAGTACTGGTTCAGATTGGTATAGAGCTGCGAGATCGGCCGCTGGCCGAAGGCATCGTACAGCACCGCATCGATTTCCGCCGCGGAAACGCCGAGACGCGATGCGGTCTGGCGGTCGATATGCAGCACCAGTTGCGGGCCGGCCGCCTGCTGGTCGCTGGCGACATCGGCGATCTCGGGCAGCTTGCGCAACGCCGCGAGCAATCGCGGCGCCCATTGGTCGAGCTCGGCCAGATCAACGTCCGTCAGCGTGTACTGGTATTGCGCGGCGGTCAGGCGCCCGCCGATATTGACGTCCTGCACCGCCTGCAGGAACACGTCGACGCCGACCAGCTTGCGGGTGGCAGCGGTGATCCGCGCCATGATCGTGTCGATCGGCGGGCGCGCGTTGCGCGGCTTCAGGGCGATGAACAAGCGGCCCTGGTTCTCGGTGGAAGTGGCGCCGCCGGCACCGATATAGGCGCCGACCGAGGCGACCGCCGGATCGGCCAGGATGGTGCCGATCACCTGCCGCTGGATCGCCGCCATGCCGCCGGGCGACACATCCTCGGCGGCTTCGGTGATGCCCAGGGCAAGCCCCGTGTCCTGCTGCGGGAAAAACCCCTTCGGTATGATAACGAACATCCAGACCGTCAGAGCCATGGTCGCCAGCATGACCAGCAGCGTGACGAAGCGATGCCGCAGCGCCACGCCGAGCGCCCGGTCGTATCCCCTCGCCATCGCGTCGAAGCCGTATTCCAGCGCGCGGTACAGCCGGCCATGCGCCGCCGGATCGTCGGCGCGCAGCACCCGCGCGCCCATCATCGGCGTCAGCGTCAATGACACCACGGCGGACACCGCGATCGACACCGCGACCACCACCGCGAACTCCTGGAACATGCGGCCGACCAGGCCGCCCATCAGCAGCAGCGGAATGAACACGGCGACCAGCGAGATCGACATCGAAAGAATCGTGAAGCCGATCTCCCCCGCCCCGTCCAGCGCCGCCTGCAACGGCGGCTTTCCCATTTCGATATGCCGCGAGATGTTCTCCACCATCACGATGGCGTCGTCGACCACGAAGCCCACCGCGATGCTGAGGCCCATCAGCGACAGATTGTCCAGGCTGTAGTTCAACAGGTACATCACGCCGAACGTGGCGATGATCGACACCGGCACCGCGATCGCCGGGATGATGGTCGCCCAGACGCTGCGCAGGAATACGAAGATCACCGCCACCACCAGGCCGATCGTCAGCAGCAAGGTCCGTTGCACGTCGTTGACCGAGGCGCGGATCGTCACCGTGCGGTCGGAGATCACGCTGGCCTTGATTGCCGGAGGCAGGATCGCCATTAATTGCGGCAGCAACGCCTTCACCCTGTCCACCGTGCTGATGACGTTGGCACCCGGCAGGCGCTGGATCGCCAGGATGATGCCGCGGTCGCGGTTGACCCAGCCCTCGAGCGTTTCGTCCTGCGGCCCGACCACCGCCTGCCCGACATCGGACACACGGATCGGGGCGCCGTTGCGATAGGCGATGATCTGATTGTTCCAGTCCCGCGTGGTCAGCAACTGGTCGGTGGTCTGCAAGGAAAACGCGCGCGTCGTGCCGTACAGCGTGCCTTTCGGCTGGTCGACGCTGACATTGGTCAGGGCCGCGCGCATCTCCTCCAGGTCGATGCCGGCGGCGGCGAGTTTCACCGGGTCGATCTGCAGCCGGATCGCCGGGTGTTGCTCGCCGCCGATGTTCACCAGGCCGACGCCCGGAACCTGCGACAGCTTCTGCACCAGAATGCTCTCGGCGTAGTCGTCGACCGTGGTGATCGGCAGCGTGTCGGATGTCAGGCCCAGTACCAGCACCGGTGCGTCGGCCGGATTGGTTTCGTGATAGGTCGGCGGGGTGGGCATGTCCTTCGGCAACTGTCCGGACGCCGCGTTGATCGCCGTCTGCACCAGTTGCGCCGCCGCGTTGATGTCGTCGCTCAACGAAAACTGCAGCACGATCGACGTGTAGCCGAGCGAACTGGTCGACGTCATCTGCGTCAGATACGGGATTTCGCCAAATTGCTTTTCCAGCGGCGTCGCCACGGAAGAGGCCATGGTCTGCGGGTCGGCGCCCGGCAACTGCGCGGTCACCGAGATCGTCGGGAAGGCAACGTTGGGCAGCGCGGCAACCGGCAGCAGCGTGTACGCCGTCGCGCCAAGCAGCACGATCGCGACCATCAGCAGCGAGGTCGCGACCGGGCGCCGGATGAACGGCGACGACAGGCTCATTGCAGCATGCCCTGCGTCGCCGGGGTCTGGTTCTGCACGATGGGGCTGTTGGCGGCGACCGCGACGATCTTCACGCCGTTCTGCAGGCGGTACTGGCCGGCGGTGACGACCGCCTCGCCGGCATGCAATCCCCGGCTGATCAACGCGCGGCCATCGAGCGTTTCCGCCACCTCGACCGGGCGCAGTTGCACGGTATTGCCGGCGCCAACCACGTAGACGCTTTGACCGTTCTGGCCTTGCTGCAACGCGGTCAGCGGCACGCTGAGCGCCTGTTGCACGACGCTGGTGACCAGCCGCACTTCGACGAACTCGCCGGGCCACAACGCGTCGGCCTCGTTCGGGAATGTCGCCTTCAATTCCACGGTGCCCGATTCCGGATCGATATGGTTGTTGACGAGCAACAGCACCCCCTTGTCGAGCGGTTCGCCGCCATCCTGCGGATAGGCGATCGCGCGCAGGCCGCCCTTCTGCATCGCCGTCCGGACGTCGCGCAGATCCTTTTGCGGCAGCGTGAAAACCACCGAGATCGGCTGCAATTGGGAGATCGTGACGATCGGCGTGGCCTCGGCCGGCTGCAGGATGTTGCCGACATCCACCCGCCGGATGCCGGTCACGCCGTTGATCGGGGATACGATCGTCGTGTAGCCGAGCCGCGTCTGGGCATCGAAGATCGCGGCGTTGTCGTTGACGATGGCGGCGCGCAACTGGGCAACCTGGGCCGCCTGGTCATCGACCTGCTGTGCCGTGGAGAAACCCTGCTTCAGAAGCGGCACGTCGCGATTGAGATTCGCCTGCGCATTCGCCAGGTGCGCCTGATCCCGCACCAGGTTGGCCTGCGCCTGTTGCAACGCGGCCTGGTATGGCCGCGGATCGATCTGTGCGATCAGGCTGCCGGGATGCACGGTCTGGCCTTCGACAAAGCCAATCTGCTCGATCGTGCCGGCAACCTGCGCGCGCACGGACACCGTGTTGTACGCGCTGACCGTGCCGAGTCCGACCTTGACCAGCGGCATGTCCGACTCGCGGACCGGCGCGGTGACGACGGGAACCGGCGAGGGCGTCACCTCCGCCACCGCCACGGGCTGGCCGCCCAGCCACTGCCACGCGGCAACACCGGCGATGCAGAGCATGGCGCCGCCGGCGCTGAGCAATACGGAACGCCTCATTCTGACCTCCGGACATCCACGCCGTGGCACGAGCAGTACCTGGCCGCGGCGGTGATGTGGCGATCGCGGGGCCGCAAGACTTGCAAAAAAGTGGGACGCTTTTCACACGGCAACGGCAATGCGCGCCGCGGTGCGATTCGCCGGATCATGGGCAAACACCGCCGGCGCGGGCCGGATTGCCATCGCAGCAGCGTGCGCTTCGACAACGCAAGGTGCGTCTTTGACAAGACGCGGCCATCGCGGTGCCTAAAATCGGCATCGTCGCCGCGGCGCTTCAAACAGGCCGCTGGATTCCTCGGGGCAGCGACCCCCACCCACGGAGCGGAAAGGGGCCCGACGATGCCGCGTCCATCTGTTCGTCGCTACACGAGTCCGGCCGGTGGGTGGGGCGCCCTGGAGGCGACCGGCAAAGCCCTGGCCATTCAGAAGATCCCGTTCCGCGGCAGTGCCACGCTGCTGCACATGAACCAGCCGAACGGATTCGACTGTCCGGGTTGCGCCTGGCCCGATCCCGCGCACACCAGCCCCTTCGAATTCTGCGAGAACGGCGCCAAGGCCCTGTCATGGGAGGCGACGGCGCTGCGCTGCCCCCCCGAATTCTTCGCCGCCCACACGGTGACCGAATTGCGGAACTGGTCCGATTACGACCTGGAAATGACCGGCCGCCTGACGCATCCGATGGCCTACGACGCCGCCTCCGACAAGTACCTGCCGATCGGCTGGGACGACGCGTTCGCCGCGATCGGCACCATGCTGCGTGCCTTGCCGTCGCCGAACCACGCGGAATTCTATACGTCCGGGCGCGCCTCGAACGAGGCGGCGTTCATGTTCCAGTTGTTCGCCCGCGCCTATGGCACAAACAACTTTCCCGATTGCTCCAACATGTGCCACGAGCCGACCAGCGTCGGCCTGCCGCAGAGTATCGGGGTCGGCAAAGGCACGGTCCTGCTCGAGGATTTCGACCACGCGGACGCCATTTTCATTATCGGGCAGAACCCCGGCACCAACAGTCCGCGCATGATGACCAGCCTGCGCGCGGCATCCCGGCGCGGCGCGTGCATTTTGAGCTTCAATCCGTTCCGCGAACGGGCGCTGGAACGCTTCGAGGCGCCGCAGAACCCCATCGAGATGGCGACCTTCACGTCAACGCCGATCTCGACACGATTGTTCCAGATCCGCGTGGGCAGCGATCCGGCCTTGCTCAAGGGCATCATGAAGGCGTGCATCGAGGCCGACGATGCCGCGCTTGCCGCCGACCAGCCCCTGGTCCTGGATCACGAGTTCATCAGCGGCCACACCAACGGCTTCGAGACATTCGCCGATGAATTGCGCGGCCTGCAATGGTCGGTCCTGGAAGCCGCATCCGGCCTGAGCAAGGATGACATGACGCTGGCGGCACGCTGCTATCTGCAGGCGAAGGCCACGATCCTGGTCTACGGCATGGGCGTGACGCAGCACCGGCACGGCACGGAAACGGTGCGGCTGATCGCCAACCTGGCATTGCTGCGCGGCAATATCGGCCGGCCCGGCGCGGGACTATGCCCGGTGCGCGGCCATTCCAACGTGCAGGGCAACCGCACGGTCGGGATCACGGAAAAGCCGGATGCGGCGTTCCTGGACCGGCTCGGCGCTGCCTGCGGATTCGAGCCGCCGCGCAGCCATGGCCACGACGTGGTACGCGCGCTCGAAGCGATGATCCGTGGCGAGGTGCGTGCCTTCATTGCATTGGGCGGCAATTTCGCTGCCGCAATTCCCGACACGCCCCTCGCCGCCCAGGCGTTGCGCGGGCTCGACCTGACGGTGGCGATCTCCACCAAGCTCAACCGCAACCATCTTGTGCACGGTCGGCACGCCTTCATCCTGCCGTGCCTCGCCCGCAGCGAGATCGACATGCAACAGGGCGGCAAGCAGCGGGTCACGGTGGAAGATTCGATGTCGATGGTGCACGCGTCGGGCGGATTGAACCCGCCCGCGTCGCCG
>Ga0335072_10017289_pt1 | contig 10207 bp, 5 predicted proteins | sample Lox_Sample_21_FD_206725 | JGI IMG/M metagenome (GOLD analysis project Ga0335072, IMG submission 206725) | Soil microbial communities from Loxahatchee National Wildlife Refuge, Florida, United States - Lox_Sample_2.1 | ecosystem: Environmental > Terrestrial > Soil > Wetlands | place: USA: Florida...
AGGGGCCACCGACGATCAATGCCTACAATGACTGCGGCTATCGTACGCCGCAGCCGTGCGGCACCCGATTGCCCGGCGAGATCCGGGTCGCTCTGATGGGTACGTCGACCGCCGCGGGAATGAAGGTTCCCTATGCGGATACGTTCGCAGCCAAGCTGACGGCGACACTGACAAAAGCCTGCGATCGCCCGGTGGACTTCCAGAACATGGGCATCCCGGGCGCCAGCATGGCCGATGTGTACCGGCGAACCGGCGAGGCGCTTGCGATGCATCCGGAGCTGGTCATGCTGGTCATCACGCCGATCGAGATGCGGGGATCGGAGGACGAAGGAGGAGGCGGCCACGTCGCGCCGGCAGCTGGCGCTGCGTCGCCCGGCGCCGCCGCGCCGCCTCAATCCGTGCGCACGCGGGTGAAATCCCTGGTTTCCTGGATCAGCGACCTTGCCTACCGCAGCCGCCTCCTGGTCGCCGCGCAACATTATCTGTTCGAGGACCGTGCCACTTATATAAAATTATACATGCTGCACGGCGACGACGCTGACTACCTGCGGCTGCCCTATAGCCCTGCCTGGCAGGAGCGGCTGGACGCGTTCGACAAAATGCTGGGAGACATGGCGGCACGGACGAAGGCAGCGGGGGTCCCGATGATGCTGGTGCTGGCACCCGCACGTATCCAGGCCGCACTGCTTGACCCTGCGCTGCGCCCGGCCGGCGTCGATCCGTTCGCGCTTGGTCGTTATCTCGCTGCCATCGCCGAACGGCATGGCGTGATCTATCAGGACGCGCTCGACCAATTCGCCGCGGTTCATCGCCCGGACCTTATGTTTTACGCAGTCGATGGCCACGTCGACGGTGCCGGTCACACACTGATCGCCGATGCCATTTTTGACCGGTTGCTGCATGCGCGCGATCCATTTACGAACTGCACCGGCGCGCACCTTGCCCAGAGCCAAACGGCGGCGACACCATGACGATTGCTTCCTTGGAATTCCTCGGCTTCACCATCGCCGTTGCGCTGGTGTATTGGCTGGTTCGACCGCTCCGGTGGCGGCAATCGGTCTTGCTCGCCGCGAATCTCGGCTTTCTGGCAACCTTCGCCACAACCGCAATGTCGATGGTGCCGCTGGCGGGTTTTCTGGCCGCGGGATACATCTGCCTGAACGCGTGCCAGCGTGGCGTGCGACGTGGAACGTTCGTCTCGATCCTCGTCGCGATGACGGTACTGTTCTTTTGGCTCAAGCACTACAGCTTTCTCCCAGAGGCCAGCTTCCTGCCGTTTTCCTATAGCGTGATCGGTCTCTCGTATATCTTTTTCCGCGTGATGCACGTGATCATCGACGCCTATGGCGGCGACCTGCCAGACATGATCACACCCGTGGCTTTTCTCAACTACGTGCTGAATTTCACCAGCCTGGTTTCTGGCCCTATTCAACGGTATCCCGACTATGCGGCCACGCAGCTCTGCGCGGTGAGGCCGTCGCTGACCCTGCCGAAAGCCGCTATCGCCTGCGAACGGATTATCATCGGCTTGTTCAAGGTCGTAGTGCTCTCGGCCATCCTGCACACACTTCACCTTCAGGCGTTGGCGGACTTTGCCGCGGCAACCACGACCGGTGGTCATATTGCCGCTGCTCTGGGCGTGACCGTGGGCTACACGTTCTATCTCTACTGCAATTTCTCCGGGTACACCGATATCGTGATTGGTGCGGCGGCTTTTTATGGGCTGGTGTTGCCCGAGAACTTTAACCACCCCTTCACTTCCACCAGCTTCATAGAATTCTGGTCCCGGTGGCATATCACCCTGTCTGATTGGCTACGCACCTATATATACAATCCGCTGACAATGGCCTTGATGCAGCGGTTCCCCTCGCCGCGAGCCACGCCATTCCTGGGCGTGATCGCATTTTTCGTTACCTTCTTCCTGATCGGCCTGTGGCACGGGCAGACCTCGGAATTCGCCGTGTTCGGCGTTGTTCTTGGGCTCGGCGTCAGCGTGAACAAGCTGTATCAGGTCGAGATGGCCGTGTGGCTGGGTCGCAAGCAATACCGCACGCTCGCGAATCGTCCAATCTACCGCGCCTTGGCGCGAGGGCTGACATTCACCTGGTTTGCGTTCGGGCTGACGTTCTTCTGGGGCAACTGGGCCGAAATCGGCCAACTGGCGCGGGGCCTCGGTCTGATCGGCATCGTAACGGCCTTCATGAGCCTGACGGTCATCGCCACCATAGTGCTGGCGGCGGCCCTGGCGCTGCGCGATGCCTGCCTTGCCGTGCGGGTGTTCGGAGCGCCTGTGCTGATGTCACGCTACAGCCGCACGGTATGGTGCACGGCAGCGGGCGCGATCGCGGTGGCGGCGCTGGTTTTGCTGGCGTCTCCCGCGCCCGACATCGTTTACAAAGCGTTCTGACAAGTTCCGGCGCCCGGTTGCCCGGGACCCGTTGCGCGGGACTGGCAAACCCGGTGGTTCCGCGTAATCTGCGGCGATGCCCGACGGATCCGCCACGCTCACGCTGACCCTGCACCGTGCGATCAAGGAAATCCCGGCGGCCGATTGGGACGCCTGCGCCGGGGCGGGTAACCCCTTCGTCAGCCACGCCTTCCTGAGCGCGCTGGAGGACAGCGGCAGCGCCTCCTCCCGCACCGGCTGGCTGCCGCAGCACGCCGTGCTGCGCGGCGAGGACGGCAGAGTGGTGGCGGCGGCGCCGATGTACGCCAAATCGCACAGCTACGGCGAATACGTGTTCGACCACGGCTGGGCGCACGCGCTGGAGCGCGCCGGCGGCGATTACTACCCCAAGCTTCAGGTCGCCGCCCCGTTCAGCCCCGTCCCCGGCCCGCGTCTGCTCCGCCGTCCCGGATGCGGCATTCCCGCCGGTGCGCTGGCCAACGCGCTGGAGCAGGCGTGCCAATCGCTCGACGTGTCGTCGGTGCATGTGACGTTCTGCACCCAGGACGAATGGACCGAGCTGGGCGAGGCCGGCTGGCTGCAGCGCCTCGGCATGCAGTTCCACTGGGAGAACGCCGGCTATGGCAGTTTCGACGATTTCCTCGGCGCGCTGTCGTCACGCAAGCGCAAGGTGCTGCGGCGGGAGCGGCGGGACGCCAACGCCGCCGGCCTGACGTTCCAGGCGCTGAACGGCGCGGATCTGAAGGAAGTGCACTGGGACGCGTTCTATCGCTTCTATCGCTCCACCGTGGACCGCAAATGGGGCTCCGCGTATTTGACCCGCGAGTTCTTCTCATTGCTCGGCGAGCGGCTGGGCGACCGCGTGGTGCTGATGCTGGCCGAACATAACGGCAAGCCGGTGGCGGGCGCTTTGAACCTGGCGGGCGATGAGGCGCTGTACGGCCGCAACTGGGGCTGCCGCGGCGACTGGCCGTTCCTGCATTTCGAACTTTGCTACTACCGCGCGATCGATTGGGCGATCGAACACAAGCTGCCGCGCGTCGAGGCCGGCGCGCAGGGACGGCACAAGATCCAGCGCGGCTATCTGCCGAAGCCCACCTTCTCGGCACACTGGATCGCGCATGCCGGCCTGCGGCGGGCGATCGCGAATTTCGTCGAGGATGAGCGCCGGGGCATTCGCGCCGAGATGGCCGCGCTGTCCGAGCAATCGCCATTTCGCCAGGACGGCGAGACCGAGGGATGATTCAGCCGGTGTTCGTCGCCGCTCCATGCGAACATCATCTGCCGCAACACGAACAACAACACTGCGATGCCGGCCGATGCGGCGATCGGGCAAACGGCGCGCCGGCCAGCAGCCAATCTCGATCGTGTTCGCGGCGGGTTGCGGTGTGGTTGGCATCTTGCAACGAAGCTGTTGTCGGATCACGCGGTCCTCTGTAAGCCTGCGCGTGGTTCATGCGCGAAGTGCGATCCCAGCGAAGCCACCTTCACCCTTCAGGGTTGTCCGCCCCGGACGGAGATGCCATCTGGTCGGTGCGATCCTTCAACCCATCCCGGCATGCCCGACACGCTCCCGCCCCAGACGCTGACCGACGATACACTCGCGTACGCCGTCACCAGCGCCCGCGATGCGCTCGCGCGCCGCCAGCACGCGGACGGCCACTGGTTGTTCGAGCTGGAAGCCGACGTCACCATCCCCGCCGAATACGTCCTGCTCGAGCATTTTCTGGGCCGCATCGACGAACCCCTGCAGCAGAAGATCGCCACCTACCTGCGCGCCATTCAAAGCCCCGTGCACAACGGCTGGCCGCTGTTCCACGACGGCGCCTTCGACCTCTCCGCCAGCGTGAAGGCGTACTACGCGCTGAAAGCGATCGGCGACGACCCCGGCGCACCCCACATGGCCCGTGCCCGCGCCGCCATCCTCGCCGCCGGCGGGGCCGAGCGCACCAACGTCTTCACCCGCGCCCAGCTCGCCTTGTTCGGCCAGGTGCCCTGGCGCGCCGTGCCGGTGATGCCGCTGGAGATCATGCATCTGCCGCTGTGGTTCCCGTTCCACCTCTCGAAGGTGTCGTACTGGTCCCGCACCGTCATCGTGCCGCTGCTGGTGCTGATGGCGTTGCAGCCCAAGGCCCGCAACCCGCGCAACGTGCACGTCCAGGAATTGTTCCGCGCCCCGCCCGAGCAAATCACCGACTGGATCCGCGGCCCCTACCGTTCCGCCTGGGGCCGCTTCTTCAAAGGCGTCGACACCGCCCTGCGCGCCACCCAACCGTTCTTCCCCCGGCGCACCCGCGACAGTGCCGTCCGCAAGGCCGTTGCCTTCGTCACCGAGCGTCTCAACGGCGACGACGGCCTGGGCGGCATCTACCCCGCCATCGCCAACAGCGTGATGATGTTCGACACGCTCGGCTACGCACCGGACCACCCGGACGCCGCCATTGCCTGGCAGGCGGTGCGCAAGCTGCTGGTGGTGGAGCAGGACCGCGCCTATTGCCAGCCGTGCCTGTCGCCGATCTGGGATACCAGCCTCGCCGGCCACGCCATGGCGGAGGCCGATATCGGCACCGATGCCGCCTGCACGTGGCTGGCCAAGGAGCAGATCCTGGACGTGGCGGGCGACTGGTCCGTGCGCCGGCCCGGCCTGCGTCCCGGCGGCTGGGCGTTCCAGTACGCCAACCCGCACTATCCCGACGTCGACGACACCGCGGTGGTCGCCATGTTGCTGCATCGAAACGGCGATCCGGCCTATGCGCAGGCGATCGAGCGGGCGCGCGAATGGATCGTCGGCATGCAGTCCTCCGGCGGCGGCCCGATGGATGGAGGTTGGGGCGCGTTCGAACCGGAGAACACGCATTTCCATCTCAACCACATTCCGTTCGCCGACCACGGCGCCTTGCTCGACCCGCCGACATCCGACGTCACCGCGCGCTGCGTCTCGTTTCTGGCGCAGATTGGCGTGCCGGCGACGGACAACGTGATGGTCCGCGCCGTTGCCTTCCTGCGGCGCGAGCAGGAGGCGGAGGGAAGCTGGTTCGGGCGGTGGGGGACGAATTACATCTATGGCACGTGGTCGGTGCTGTGCGCGCTGAATGCGGCCGGCGTCGCGCCTGGCGATCCTGCGGTTCGGCGCGCGGTGGACTGGCTGCTGTCCACGCAGCGCGACGACGGCGGCTGGGGCGAGGACGAGGAAAGCTACGGCGCCGCGCCCCATGGCCGTTACAAGGAAAGCACGCCGAGTCAAACGGCGTGGGCGGTGCTCGGCCTGATGGCGGCGGGCGCCGTCGATCATCCCGCCGTGGCACGCGGGATTGCATATCTGGCACGGACGCAGCGGCCGGATGGCGAATGGTCGGAACTGCCCTACACCGCGGTCGGCTTTCCGCGCGTGTTCTATCTGCGCTACCACGGCTACCGGCTGTATTTTCCGCTGCTGGCGCTGGCCCGGTATCGCAATCTGCGGCGTGGCAACGATCGGCACGTCGCCTTCGGGTTTTGACAGCATCGGGTTTTGACAGCATCGGGTTTTGACAGCATGGCCGGCGCCAACGTGGCGTTCGCCTCACCGCTATGAAAGGCGCGCGCACCGTGCCGGCACGCCGCAATCGAGAGCAATACCAACCCGCGAAAAGATCGACTCATCGGCGGAGATCGTCATGGCGGCCGAACGCCTATGGGCGCTAATGTTCTGACTCTGACATTTCGATCCCACGGCGCACGGCGAAGCCGGCCTGCAACGCCTGGTCCGATGGAATCGTCGTGCTGGGGTTAGAAAACCAACATAACGCGCCGGACCTGACATCCTTCGAAAGCGATCCCTCCAGGCAGCCACAGGCCCGAGCCGGCCATATCAGTCTCGGTCGATCCGGACGGCATTACAGTAAATGATCTCCGCGGCCTCATCTGCCTCATCTTCCTCCCCTGATAATACGCCAGCCGCCCACAGGCTCCTGCGCTGCGGTGTTCGTGCGACAAGGTCAACATCCCGCAGCGCCCGTACGGTTGGCGGCTGGATTGTCATGCAGGGAGGAAGCGGAGGCAGAAGAGGAAGCGGGAGGGGTCTATGTCGTCCGACCGGGCGGCGGGTCGCGTTACTTCCCAACCGCTGAGTATACGGGCGAAGGCCCGTCATCCACGGCCTCGCCGCTTGCAACAAGAAAATCGTGAATGGCCGACCCCAGCCGATTCGCCTGGGCAGGCTGCGCCGGCCATGACCGGAGTGTCGCGGCGTGTCACTCTTTTCGCGGGCCGGCATAACCACATACGCGGATCGCGGCGGGGTCCGAACCCTCGTGATCGCCCCAGCACGACGCATTCCGGACCAGCGACACCCGCGCAGCTTGCCACGTAAAGCCTTTCTTCATCTGTCAACCGCACCATGGCCCCGGTCCCGCAGGGTGGGGTGTGGCGAATGCAATTGCGTTGGGTGCCCGGCGGACCGGCCTTGCCTGGCGGAGCAGATGCGGCGATTCCGGATCGAGTGCGCGGTCGGCGGTACCCAGTTTCAACCAGGACACAAACTGCCGCCGCCCTGATCGTTTCCGCCGCGCTGTTGCTGTGGCCGGCACTGTGGAACGGCTATCCGCTGGTGTTCGATGACACCGGCACATACCTCTCCCAGGCCGTGCACCACTACCTCGGCTGGGACCGCCCGGTCTTCTACAGCCTGTTTCTGCTCTCGCTGCACCTGACTATCAGCACCTGGCCCGACATCGCCGCCCAGGCCTTGCTTGCCGCTGTCTTGCTGCATCTCGTGCGGCGGACGCTGCTGCCGGCGGCATCGCCATGGGGGTTGCTCCCCCTCGCAGCGACGTTGTCGGCGACCACCGCGCTGCCGTGGTTCGCCGCGCAACTCATGCCGGACGTTTTCACGCCACTGCTGATCCTCGCGCTGTCGTTGCTGCTGTTCTCGCCCGACCGCCTGTCGCGTCCCCAGCACGCGGCGCTGGTACTGTTCGCAACCTTCTGCATTGCCGCCCAGCAATCCAGCGTCGCCCTGTGCTGTGCGCTGTTGCTCGTGCTGGCCCCGTTGCGCCGCGTGCTTGGCGCCGCCGCACCGCTGGGCAGTTTCGGTTGGGCCGCGCTTTCGGCACCGCCGTTGCTCGCCGGCGCCGCTCTGATCGCCGTCAACCTGGCCGGCTTCGGCCGCGCCTCGCCGTTCCCCTTCGGCAATGTGTTCCTCCTCGCGCGGGTCATCTACGACGGTCCGGGCATGGACGTGCTGCGCCGCGACTGCCCGCGGCCGGGCTGGGATCTCTGCCCCTACTTGGGAAATTTCCCGCCCACCTCCGACGAATTTCTGTGGCGGCCCGACAGCCCCGTGGTTCTGGCCGGCGGTCACAAACACGTCTCGGACGAGGCCGGTGCCATCATCGCCGCCGCCCTGCGCGCCGAACTCGGCACCGAGCTGCGCGCCTGGCTGCGCAATGGCGTCAACCAGCTCGACATGTTCGACAGTGGCGACGAACTGCGTGCCTGCCCCGCCACCGTCACCCCCTGGATCGACCGTGATTTTCCACAATTCGAACGCGCGGCCTATGCCGCTTCCCGCCAGACCGGAGGCCGGCTCGCGGTGCCGGCCTGGCTGCAGATCGTGCACCGAACCACGGCCCTGGCCGGCGTCGCGGGCTGCGTGCTGGTGCTGGCAGTGGGCATCCGCCGCCGCCACCCCGCCGCCGGCTTCGCGGCCGCCGTCTTGCTTGCCGTGCTGGCCAATGCGTTCATCGCGGGCGGTCTCTCAGCACCGCATCACCGCTATGGCAGCCGCGTCATGCTGCTGGCGCCGGCGGTCGCGTTGCTGGGCGGCGCCGCGCTGGCACGCGGGGCGCGGGCCGGACGCTGCCATCGGCCGCCGGCACCCGGCCATCCCGATGCCCCGTCGTCCAGGGTTTGCGGGGAGGACGCCGCGGCCGGCGGACCCGAGCAAACCGCGGACGCCGCATGACATCGGCCGCTACGCGCAACGTGTTCTGGTCGGGGCTGGAGGCAGCCGTCGCCGGTGGCCTGTCCTTCGCGTGCGCCTTCGTGGTGGCCCGCCTGGTCGGCCCGAGCGAGTTCGGGATCGGCACCGCCGCCGTCGCCCTGCACGTCATGCTCTGGGTCGGAGCGAACGCCTTGTTCGCCGACGCCCTGGTGCAGCGCCCCACCCTGGACGACGCCATGGCGGCGAGCGCCTTCTGGGCCTCGCTGGCCGTCGGTTGTGCCTGCGCGGCAGTACAGGCCGGCGCGGGCCCATTGCTTGCCGCCGACCTGTCCGACCGCCGCCTTGCTGCCATGTGCCTGCTGCTCGCGCTGCCGCTGCCGCTGGTGGGTGCCGGCGGCGTGGCGCAAGGCCTGCTGACCCGCCGCCGCGCCTACCGCGTGCTGGCCGGGCGGGCGATCATCGGCCAGGGCCTCGGCACCGCCGCCGGCATCGCCGCCGCGCTGAACCATGCCGGCGCCTGGGCGCCGGTGATCCAACAGTTCGTCACCTCCTCGGCCGGCGCGGCGACGCTGCTGGCCGGCACCGGATGGCGGCCGTCCTTTTCTTGGCACACGCACTCTGTGCGCACCCTGCTGCGGGTCGCCCTGCCGCTGACCGCCAGCACCCTGGTGCTCAGCGCCCGCTATCGCCTGTTCGCCCTGTTGCTCGGCGGCACGGCGGGCGCCAGCGCTCTGGGCGAGACGCACATGGCATTCCGCCTCGTCGATACCGTGCGCGAACTGTGTTCCACCGCGCTCTGGCGCCTGATCCTGCCGGTGCTTTCCGGCTTGCAGCATGACGAGCCTGCCCTGCGCTCTGCCGTCGATCGGCTGGTGCGGCAGAGCACCGTGGCGACGCTGCCGCTGTGCGGCGCCATGGCGCTGTGCCTGCCGCCGCTGGTGCGTCACGTGCTGGGACCGTCCTGGGTCGCGGCAGGCCAGGCAACCGAGCCGCTGGTCGCGCTGATGGCCCTGTTGTGCGTGATGTTCCCCGCCGGCGTCGCGGTGGTGGCACGCGGCCAGACCGGCCGGGCGCTGGCCGGCAACATGGCCTGTCTGCTGCTCACGCTGGCCGGCGTCGCGCTGCTGCACCCTAGCAATGCCTGGCAGGCGGTGCTGGTCTGGTGTGGCGCACAGGCGCTGGCCGCGCCTTACGTTCTGTGGGTGAACGGACGTGCGATCGGCACCGGCCTGCTGCGGCCGCTGCGCGGCGGCATGATGATGGCGGCCGTCACGCTGCTTGCCCTGGCTGCCGCTGTGGTGGTGCCGGAGGACGTTGGATTGGGGCCGCGCTCGCTGCTGCGGCTTGGGCTGCGAATGGCGATATTTTCCGGGGTTACGCTGGCGGCGGCATCATTGCTTTGGCGGCGGAGCAGTGTGCTGCCGGTCGGCGAGGTTGCGTCTGATTCGCGGATTTGAGTGTGGTCGCGCGGTCTGTAGACAACGGCAGTGCGGACGGCGGCGCTTGTGGTGTGGACAGCGGCGTGTGTGAGCAGCGCCGTATGTGGGCAGCGGCGTGCGTGAGCAGCGGCGTGTGTGGACAGCGGCGTGTGCCGCAAGGCCGGGGCTTTTCCCGTGTCGTCCGCCGCCCTATATGTGCTTGGCCGGTCCGCCGGCTATGGCGATAAACGGTTCGTGGAATAAGCGTAGTGGACCCGGGGGCAGTGCCCGGCGCCTCCACCAGTTCCGCCCCGGGTTGGTTGATCCGCCCGAGGGCGTTGCGGGGGCGACACAGGCTCGACACGCGTGGTAAAGACGGATTTTTCGCTCGGCATGGTTCCGCCGTTATCGGGCCGTTCTACAAGTGCCAATGACAATGAGGCGCTCGCTGTCGCTGCA
>Ga0335072_10017290_pt1 | contig 10207 bp, 9 predicted proteins | sample Lox_Sample_21_FD_206725 | JGI IMG/M metagenome (GOLD analysis project Ga0335072, IMG submission 206725) | Soil microbial communities from Loxahatchee National Wildlife Refuge, Florida, United States - Lox_Sample_2.1 | ecosystem: Environmental > Terrestrial > Soil > Wetlands | place: USA: Florida...
CTGCGCTGGCTGATCGCCGTCAGCGACGACGACGAGCTCGGCTTCATGCTGGTGCGCGCGGTCGGGCCGACCAAGCGGACCAGAAGCGGGCACGTCTGGGAAAAAGGCCAGTTCCACCTCGTGGACGACTTCGCCATGGTCAACACCTACGCTCCGCGGCCGCCGCATGAGCTGCTGCGCACCGAGCTGGTGATCCGGGCTGGCGACCGGGAATGGACCGCGACGGGAGACCCGCAGGCCTGGGTTCCGCTCCGGCACCGTTCCGCGGACGAGAACGGCGAGCCAGCGCTGCTGCGCATCGTCAAGTCACCCACCCGCTGGACGTTCGGTGACGGGAGGCAGGGCGCTGGCATGAGCGAGATTCACGACCGGATAGGCGCCGACGGGACCCCGGCCGGAATCCGAGACTGACGGAGGGGGCCAGGACATGGCCGAGATCGAAATCAGCGAGCGCTCCGGCGGTGTCCGGGTGGTCCGGCTGAACCGCCCGGACCGGCTCAACGCCCTGACGCCGGACATGGTCCGGCTGATCACCGAGGCCATGGAGACTGGCCCGGACCATCGCGCGATCGTCATCACCGGGACCGGCCGCGGGTTCTGCGCCGGCGTCGACATCGCCGGGGCGCACGAGCGGCAGCGGGGACGAGGCAACGCCGACGCCTTCGCGCTGCAGGAACGGTTCGGGGGCATGGTGCTCGCCGTCGCCAGGGCTCCGGTCCCCGTGATCAGCGCCGTGAACGGGCCGGCGGCCGGGGCCGGGATGGCCATCGCGCTGGCCAGCGACGTCCGCATCGCCAGCGAGAGCGCCCGGTTCATCATCGGGGCACCGAACATCGGCCTGTCCGCCGGCGAGTGCGGCATCAGCTATTTCCTGCCGCGGATTGTGGGGCTGGGCCGGGCCGCGGAGATCATGCTGACCAACCGTCACGTGCACGCCGCGGAAGCGCTGTCGATCGGCCTGGTGACCGAGCTGGCCGCGCCGGGCGACCTCGAAACGGCCGCCGGCCGGCTGGCCGACGCGATGGGGGCGCTCAGCCCGTTCGGGCAGAAGATGACCAAGCAGGTGTACCGCGCGAACGCAGACGCGTCCTCGCTTGAGGAGGCGCTCCAGCTGGAGAACCGCACCCAGATCCTGGCCAACGCGACCGCGGACGCGGCCGAGGCGCGCGCCGCGTTCCTTGAGAAGCGGCGGCCGGGCTTCACGGGCCGCTGACCAGGCCGGTCAGGAACCGGCCGATTCCCGCTAGGCCATGAGGTCGTAGACGGTGAGCGTCCAGTCGCCCTGGAGAAGGTAGTCGTCCGCCGCGAGCAGGTGCTTGCGCCACAGCCTCTCCGCGCGTTCCACGTCGTTGGCCGCGATCAGCTCGACGATCCGCTCGTGCGCGGCGAAGCCCTTCCGCAGCGCCTGCTGCCCGGCCGGCGTCCCGCCGTCGGACTCCACGTGGGCCATGTGCGCGACGTCGATGATGTGCCGCAGCATTCCGGACAGCACCGAGAGCGTCTGGTTGCCCACCATGTCCACGATCAGCGCGTGAAAGGCGGTCTGCTCCGCCATCTGCTTGACCGGCACCTGCTCGACGGCGCGCGACCGCTCGAGCGCCGTCCGCAACTCGCTGAGGTTCTCCTCGGTCCTGTTCTTCGCCAGCATCGCGACGCACCCCGGCTCGATGACGCCCCGCGCCTCGTAGACGTCATGCATCGATACCCCGAGATACTCCAGGACGAGGGCGGTCTGGCGGGCCGCGCCGTCGGCGTTCGGCAGGTGCACCCGGGCACCGCCGTGCGCGCCGCGGCGGACGCTGATCAGCGACTCGGACTCCAGCACCCGGAACGCTTCCCGCAGTGTCGGCCGCGAGACACCGAACCGCTGCATGAGAGCGCTTTCCGAGGGCAGCGCGTCGTTTTCGACGAGCTCGCCGCGGAGTATTCTCCGCCGGAGGTCGCCGGCCACAAGCTCGGCCATCTTGGGCACGCGCAGCCGCGCTCCCACTTCCTTCGCAGCTTCGGTCACAGTGCGTCCAAAAGTAAAAGAAGTTAACAGAACTTCAAAAGGTTATATTATTCCTCTAAGTTTAAAAAGTGTTGTGTCGGACAGTTCGCGCCGGGACTGCTGATGATGCCGTCACATGAACGACGCGCCGCCATCGACCGTCAGGCTGGTGCCCGTGGTCACCCTCGACAGGTCTGACGCCAGGTACAAGACCGCGTTGGCCACGTCTTCCGGCTGCTGGAACGCGTCGGGCAGCATGTTGAGCTTGCCGAAGACCGGCAGGCAGTCATCGAGCGTCGGGGCGTCCAGGTGCGGGCGGAAGACCTTGTACACCGTCTCGTGCAGCAGCAGCTTGGTCGGGATGCTGCCGGGGTGCACGCAGTTGACCCGGATGCTGTACGGTCCGGCCTCCCTGGCGACGGTGCGGGCGAGGCCGACGAGGGCGTGCTTGGCCGACGTGTAGTTGGCCGTGTGGGCGACTCCCTTCAGCCCGGCCACGGAACTCGTCAGGATCACCGAGCCGCCGGTGCCCTGCTGGATCAGGCAGGGCACGGTCGCCTTGATCGTGTGCCAGACGCCCGTGAGGTTGACGTCGATCGTGGTCCGCCAGTCCTCCTCGGTCAGTTCCCAGGCCTTGACCATAGCGCCCATGACGCCGGCGTTGGCGACGACGATGTCCAGCCGGCCAAGCTCGGCCGTGCCCTGGCTTACCGCCGCCTCCAGCGCGGCGAGGTCACGGACGTCGGCCTGCACCGCCACCATCCGGCGGCCGTGCTTGCGCACCAGGACCGCGGTCTCCTCGAGGTCCGCGAGCGTGGCGCCCTCGTACGGGATGGTCTCCACCGGCGCGCAGATGTCGACCGCGATGATGTCCGCCCCCTCCTCGGCGAGCCGGACCGCCTCGGCGCGTCCCTGACCGCGCGCGGCGCCGGTGACCAGGGCCACCTTGCCGTCTACCAAGCCCACTGCATTCTCCTTCGCTGCGTAATTTGCCGGTCAGATGCCCAGCCGGGCGAGCAGGCGCTCGTGGTAGACCGCCGGGCCGCCGAGCAGCAGCTCGGACGCCTTGGCCCTGCGGAAGTACAGGTGGGCTGGATGTTCCCAGGTGAAGCCGATGCCGCCGTGCACCTGGATGTTCTCGGCCGCGGCGAACATGTAGGCCTGGGAACAGCAGATGTGCGCCGTGGCGGCGGCGACGGGGAACTCGGCCGCCCCCTCGTCGGCCAGCCGGGCCGCCTCCCTGGCCGCCGCTTCGGCGAGTTCAACCCGGGCCAGCATGTCCGCGCACTTGTGCTTGATCGCCTGGAAGGTGCCGATCGCCCGGCCGAACTGGAACCGGGTCCTGGCGTACTCCGCGCTCATCTCCAGGCACCTCCTGGCCCCCCCGGCCTGCTCGGCGGCGAGCGCCACGCAGGCGACGTCGAGGACCCGGTTCAGCAGCTGGCCGCCCTCTCCCTCGGCGCCGATGCGCTCGGCAGGCACCTGGTCGAAGGTCAGGGCCGCCAGCGGACGGGTCGGATCCAGGGCGGTCATCGGCTCGGCGCGGAGCCCGGGCGCACCGCTCCGCACGGCGAACAGGGCCGGCCCGGCGGGGGCCTGGGCCAGCACCAGCACCAGGCCGGCGATCGAACCGTCGATGACGAAGCTCTTCTTCCCGGTCAGCGCCCACCCGTCCGCGGTGCGCTCCGCCCGGGTCGCGATGCCGACCGAGTCCCATGACCCGGTGCTTTCCGCGACGGCGAGGGTGGCGATGGTCTCTCCCGCGGCGATGCCCGGCAGGTATCGCTCGCAGGCAGCTTTATCGTTAGCGGCGAGCAGCGCCTGGGCGGCGAGGACAACGGTGCCGAAGAAGGGCGAGCAGAGCAGCACGGCCCCCATTTCCTCCAGCACGACCTCGAGCTCGGTCAGGCCGAACCCGTCGCCGCCGTAGTCGGCGGGCAGCGCCAGGCCGGGCAGCCGGAGCTGGCGGGCCATCTGGTCCCACACCGCCGGATCGTGCCCGGTCTCTATCGCGGCGCGGACGGCGGTCTCCGGGGATTTGGCCGCGAGAAACTCGCGGACGGCCTCACGCAGGTCGTCCAGCTCTTCCTTGCCATCGTTCATGACGCGGCCTTTCCTGATCGGGGCAGCTCGCGGAAGGGTGAGGTGCTGTCGATGCCGGGTTCCTTCGGCAGCTTGAGAACCCGCTCCGCCAGGATGTTCTTCATGACCTCCTCGGTGCCGCCGAGGATGCGCAGCGCCGGCGTCGCGAGGAGCAGCTCGGCCCAGGCGTAGGTGCCCCACTCACCGGTGTCGGCGATGATCCGCGGCCCGAGGACCCGGGACACGAAGTGCGCCGCCCGCGTCAGGTTCTGGGCGTGCATCAGCTTGGCGACCGACCGTTCCGGTCCTGGTGTCATGCCGGCCTGCATCGCCCGTGCCGCCCTCCTGTTGAGGTGCCCGGTCGCCAGCAGGTCGGCGAGCAGCTCGCTCAGGTCGCGGCGCAGCGCCCCGTCGTCCAGGGTCCCGGTGGCCCGCATGAGGGCGGCGAGGCGCTCCGGGGTCAGCGCCTCGGCGACCGTCCCGCGGCGCTCGCCGCCCACGGTTGCGCGCTCGTTCATCAGCGTGGTGAGCGCCACCCGCCAGCCGGCGTTCACCTCGCCGAGGCGGTGGTCGTCAGGGACCCGGACGCCAGTCAGGAACACCTCGTTGAAGTCGCTGCCCCCGGACATCTGGCGCAGCGGCCGGACGTCTACCCCTGGCGCGGTCATGTCGACGAGGAACGCGGTGATGCCCTTGTGCTTTGGCGCGTTGACGTCGGTGCGGCACAGCGCCATGCCGAGCTGGCTCTCCCGCGCGATCGACGTCCACACCTTCTGCCCGTCGAGGACCCACTCCCCTCCGTCGGCCGCGGCCCGCGTCTGCAGGCCGGCCAGGTCGGATCCGGCCCCAGGCTCGCTGAACAGCTGACAGGCGATGATGTCCCCGCGGTACAGGGCCGGCAGGTAGCGGTCCTTGATGGCCTGCTGGCCGTGCGCGAGGATGGTCGGCCCGATCATGCCCAGGCCGATCACGCTCAGCGTGCCGGTGTCGGGCACCTCGTACTCGGACTCGATGCTGTTGTAGATCAGCTCGTGGACGGGGGTCAGGCCCTGCCCGCCGTACTCGGGCGGGCCGGAGATCCAGCCGAACCCGTTCTCGTACCGCGTCCGCTGCCAGTCCTTGGCGGCTTGCAGCTTGACGTCCCTGACGTCCGGCGGGTCCGCCTTGAAGTAGGCGACGGTGTCCTTGCCCTGGCCCCAGCGGAACTCGGCCTGTTCTGCGCGCGCGGCGTGCGCGTCGAGGAACTCCCGCGCCTGGCGGGCGAACTCTCTTGCATCGTCAGGCATGGTGCCCCTTTCACGGAAACGGTCATAGGTGTTCACTGCCGCGCTAGGCGCCCGTGGGCACGCGGTCGGCGGTAACCGTCGCGCGCAGCCGGCCGGTGATGATGGCCTCGGCCTCGGCGACGATCCGCTCCACCAGTTCCGCGACGGGCGGGATGTCCTGGACCAGCCCCTGCGCCATGCTCGCGTACCAGATGCCCGCCTCGAGGTCCCCCTGCTCGTACACCGTGCGCCCGCGGGCCCCGGCGACCAGGGAGCGTATGTCGGTGAACTGCCCGCCCTCGTTGAGAATGCGCACGACCTCCCGGCTGACCGAGTTGTCCGCGCACCGCGCGGTGTTCCGCAGCGTGCGGAAGATGAGCTGGGTGCTCGTGGTGTTCGCGTTGACGATGGCTTCCTTGACGTTGCGGTGAATGGGCGCCTCGGCCGTCGCCATGAACCGGGTTCCCATGTTGATGCCGTCGGCGCCGAGCGCGAGCGCAGCGGCCAGCCCGCGCCCGTCACCGAACCCGCCCGACGCGATCATCGGGATCGTGATCTGGTCGGCCGCCGTCGGGATCAGGATCAGGCCGGGGACGTCGTCCTCCCCCGGGTGCCCCGCGCACTCGAAGCCGTCGATGCTGATCGCGTCGACCCCGATCACCTGCGCCTTCACCGCGTGCCGCACGCTCGTGCACTTGTGGATGACCTTGATCCCGTTGTCGTGGAACATGCCGATGTGCGGCTCGGGGTTGGCGCCGGCCGTCTCCACGATCTTGATCCCGGATTCGACGATGACGCGCTGGTACTCCTCGTAGGGCGGCGGGTTGATCGAGGGCAGGATCGTGAGGTTCACGCCGAACGGCTGGCTGGTCATCTCGCGGCAGCGCGCGATCTCGGCCGCCAGGGCCTCTGGCGTCGGCTGGGTCAGGGCCGTGACGAATCCCAGGGCGCCCGCCTCGGCGACAGCGGCGACCAGGTCCGCCCGGCCAACCCACTGCATGCCGCCCTGAGCGATGGGATGCCTGACCCCGAACAGCTCCGTGAACCGCGTAGTGATCATCTGCCTGCCTCCGGCGGCCGCTGCGGCCAGCCCTTGATCGAGATAAGAATATAATAAGTTATCTATATCTGATATTATGCCACCGTGTCCATGAAGACCGAGCGTCCGCGATGACCGGCGCCTGGCTTGGATCGACCTTCCGGGAGCTCCCCACCCTGCGGAACAACGCGCGCGCCCTCGCCGCCGCGCTGCCGCGACTCGGTGCCGCGGATCCGTCCACGGTCGTGCTCCTCGCCCGCAACTCGTTCCTTCCGCTCGAGGTCACGATGGCCGTGGCGGTCACGGGCGCGCGCGTGGTGCCGGTCAGCCCGCACGCCACCGCCGAGGAGCTGGACTTCCTGCTGCGCGACAGCGGGGCGCGGATCGCGATCGGGGACGCCGACCTGCTCGGGCCGATGCGGGACGTGCTCGACGGCGTCGTGACAATCGCGCAGCGCACCCCTGACGAGGTGGCGGACGCGTACGGAATCGCGGCGGACAGCCGCGTGGTCGCGCCGTGGTGCCGCGACTACGACGAGGTGGTGTCCCGCGGCGACCGCGATGACGATATCGCCACGGCGCCGGCCTCGCGCCCGGACGCGTCGATGAACAGCCTCTTCTACACGTCGGGGACCACCGGTACGCCGAAGGGCGTCGCCCGCGCCGCCCCGAGCAAGGAGGAGACGGCCCGCCGCCAGGCGGTGCTCGAGGCCTGCTATGGCCTCACCCCGGAAAGCCGCGGACTCGTCACCACGCCCCTGTGCCACATGTTCGCGTCGAACTTCGCCCAGACAACGCTGCGGCTCGGCGGCCTGCTGGTGGTGATGCCGCGGTTCGACGCTTCCGGGTTCCTGCGGATCGTCGCCCGGCACGGCATAACCAACGCGCAGGTGGTGCCCACCATGTTCGTCCGGCTGCTGCGGCTGCCGCCGGATGAGCGCGCCCCTTACGACACCAGCACGCTGCGGCATGTGCTGCACACCGGCGCGCCGTGCCCCCCGCAGGTCAAGCACGACATGATCGACTGGTTCGGCCCCGTGATCTGGGAACAGTACGGGTCGACAGAGACCGGCGTCGTAGCCCTGTGCGACACGGCGGAATGGCTCGCGCACCCGGGCACGGTCGGACGGCCGTTCCTGAGCAGCGAGATCAGGATCTTCTCCAGGTCGGGCGCCGCGTGCCCGCCCGGCACTCCGGGAGAGATCTACGCACGCATGCACGGCACGCCGGATTTCACCTATCTCGGCCGCCCGGAGGCCAGGGCCAAGGTCGAGCGGGAGGGCTTGATCTCCGCGGGCGACATCGGCGAGCTTGACGCGGACGGGTACCTGCACCTGCGGGACCGTCGGCAGGACCTGATCCTGTCCGGAGGCAACAACGTCTACCCGGCCGAGATCGAGGCCCGGCTGGGCGAACACCCCGATGTCAGCGACTGCGCGGTCTTCGGCGTGCCCGACGAGGAATGGGGCCAGCGCCCCGTGGCGGCGGTTTCGCTGCGCGACGGCGCGGACACCGCCGTCGCGGACACGCTCGAGGCGTTCCTGCGGACCGCGCTGGCCGCCTACAAGGTGCCTCGCGACTACGTCGTGCTGCCCCAGATCCCCAGGAGCGACTCGGGCAAGCTGCTGCGCCGCGTCGCCCGGGCCCGCTACCTGCAGCAGCGCGCCCTGGCGTGACCGGACAGCTGACGGCGGACCTCGCCGCGTTCTTCGCCGAGTGCGTCTACCCGGCGGAAGCGGAGTTCGCGGCCGACGGCGGCACCGGGTCCATCGATTCGCCTGTCCTGACCCGGGTCACCGAGGCGGCCCGGCGACGCGGGCTGTGGAACCTGTTCAGCTCCCTGCACCCGGCGCGCCTGGCGGTCAGCGACCCCGAGACCGCGGACCTCGCCGAGATCGCGGGGCACAGCCCGGTCATCGGGCAGGTGGCGCTGCACTGCCTGAACCCGGACGCCGCCGTCCTCGAGCTGCTCGCCGCGCTCGGCTCCGCGGAGCAGGCCTCGGCGTGGCTGGACGCGCTAGCGGACGGCACGATCTCGAGTGCCTACTGCATGACAGAGCCGGGGGTGGCGTCATCGGACCCGCGGTCGCTGCTGACCCGCGGGGAGCGCGCGGCAGACGGCACGGTCCGCGTGACCGGCGTCAAGTCGTGGTGCACCGGCGCGGAGGCGGCGAACTGCGAGATCCTGGTCGTGCTCGCGCTGACCGAGCCGGACAAAAGCCCGGCCGGCCGGTACTCGCTCGTGCTCGTCCGCCGCGACGGTCCCGGCGTCGCGCTCACCAGCCGCCACGATGTGCTCGGGTACTCCGACGCGTACCGTGGCGGCCACCCCGACATCGTTTTCACCGATGCGCGCGGTGAGCTCCTCGGGCAGGCAGGCGGCGGGCTGGCCGCCGCGCAGCGCGTCCTCGGCCCGGCCCGGATGCTGCACAGCATGCGCCTGGTCGGCACCGCCGAGCGGGCGCTCGAGCTGATGACCGGCAGGCTGCGGTCCCGCGAGGTCCGCGGCCGCTCACTCGCCGACAACGATCTGTGGATCGACCGCGTGGGCGGCGCGCGGATCGCCGTCGAATCGATGCGGGCGCTGGTCCGGGCGATGGCCAGCCAGCCAGGCCTCGCGACGGCGGAATCGATCGCCAAGGCGGCGGTCCCCGTCCAGGCGGCGGAGATCCTCGACCTGGCGATGCAGGCGCACGGCGCCGACGGCCTTTCCGCCCCCGGCATCCTCGCCGACCTCTACGCCCACGCCCGGTCGCTGCGGATCTCCGACGGTCCCGACGAAGTGCACCGGCGGGTGGTGGGACGGCACGAGCTGGCGCTCAATCGCGCGGCGGGCCTCAATCCTGGGGAGGGCGGAGCAGTCCCACCTGCGTGACGCTCGCGAGCAGCACCCCGGACCGGCTGAAGACGCGGCCCTCCGCGTGCCCGAGCCCGCCGGACGTCGCGGGAGTCAGCTGGTCATACAGCAGCCAGTCGTCGGCGCGGCCCTGACGATGGAACCACATCGTGTGCGCGACGCTGCCGGACGCGGTGTGCCGGTGGCGCTCCGGGTCCAGGCCGTGCACGGTCAGCGTCGGCCACAAGATCGTGTAGTCGGACAGGAACAGCAGCGCGCAGTCGTGCAGCCGGGGCTCGTCAGCCAGCGGCCGGACCCGCGGCCTGAGCCACGTCTGCTGGCGTGCCGGGTCGGCGGCGTCGGCGGCGCGCCTGATCTCAACCGGGTCGGTTCGCGACAGCGGGACCTCCGCCAGGTCCGGCGCCGCCGGCATGGGCGGCTGGTGCTCAGGCGCGCGGTCGTCGCGGCGGTGGAACGTCGCGGTCGCGATCGCGCACGGCGGCTCGCCGTCGTGTGCCACCTCGACGAACCGCCTGCCGACGGTCCGGCCGTCGCGGAACGACCGCACGCTCGCCCGCAGCGGCCGCCGGGAGATCGCGGGCCTGAGGAACTCCACGTGCACGTGATGGACGGACAGCGCCGGCGGCACGGTGGCGTAGGCGGCGGCAAGCGTCACCGCCGCCACGTGCCCGCCGAAGCCGCGCGATCCGCCGCCGGACGGGGCCAGCACAGCGGGTGATACGCCGTCCTGTCCCATGGCGAACAAGTCGGTGATCGGCACCCCGGCGGTGCTGGACAACGGGCCGGGGCCGCTCCCGTGCACCGTCACTCCGCGACCGTCAGCCGCGCGACCTGCCGCATGTCCTCGACCTCGTCCAGGTGCGTGAGCGCCTCGAGCAGCGCCTCGGTCCCGCGGGAGCCGAGGCGGCGCGCGCAGGACCGGAACTTGGCGTGCAGGGCCGCGTCGTCAAGCGGGTGCTCGGGGTGTCCCGGCG
>Ga0335072_10017292_pt1 | contig 10206 bp, 8 predicted proteins | sample Lox_Sample_21_FD_206725 | JGI IMG/M metagenome (GOLD analysis project Ga0335072, IMG submission 206725) | Soil microbial communities from Loxahatchee National Wildlife Refuge, Florida, United States - Lox_Sample_2.1 | ecosystem: Environmental > Terrestrial > Soil > Wetlands | place: USA: Florida...
TGTAGTCCTGGGCAAGCGCGTCCAGCGCGGACGAGCGCATGTACCGCGAGTACGACGCGACGGAGAGCATGACCAGCGTGGCCACCGGGAGGACCATGGCCCGCGGATCCTCGATCGCCCCTATCAGGGAACTGTTCTGGCTGACCGACGCCGGGGCGCCCACCGGGAAGATTCCCAGGCCGAGCGCGAAGATCTGGATCAGCAGCAGGCCGAGCAGGAAGGCCGGGAACGAGTAGGTGACAAATGCCGCGGTCGTCACCGCGTTGTCGCCGAGGGTGTTCCGCCGCACCGCCTGGTAGATGCCGAGCGGGAAGGCGACGAGGATGGAGATCACCAGCGCAAGCCCGCTGAGGTAGGCGGAGATCGGCGCGCGCTGGGCCAGCACGGCGTCCACCGACTCGTTGAGCTTGTAGGAGTAGCCCAGGTTGCCATGCAGGGTCAGCCACAGCCAGCTCAGGTACTGAATGATCAACGGCCGGTCGAATCCGTGCGATTTGTTCCACGACGCGACAGCGGCCGGTGATGCCTTCAGCCCGAGCACGGACCTGCCAGGGGCACCGCCGATCCAGTGCAGCATCGCGAAGATCAGAAGGGACAGGCCGATCAGGATGACGATCGACGTGCCGGCGCGCCGCAGCAGGTACGTTCTCATCGCGCGGTCCTCCGATGGGTCAGGCAGCCAGCTGGATGTGCGTTGAGTTGCTGGTTTCCGGCCGACGGCGCGAAGGCCGTCGGCCGGAAACCAGCAGTGATGGCTGTTGTTACTTAGTGAAGTACCACTGTTCTGGGTTGAGGGAGAACTGCGTGAGTTCCCAGAACGAGGACTGCGGCCCGGACATCTTGTTCGTCCACGCGTACACGTGGTCGGCCTCGGGCTGGAACAGCGCGGGCAGGTTCACAGCGAGGTAGGCTGCCTCGTTCTTTACTGCCGTTGGGTTAGTGGCGTAGACCGAGTCGTTGATCAGCGCGTTCGCCTGCGAGCTGCTGTATCCGCCGATGTCGAACGAGCCGGTGGAGTTGAAGATGTCCTCCGTGGTCGGGTAGATGTCTTCGGAGAAGCCGCCGAAGTCCTCCATCTCCCACTTGTTATCGTTGGCCGGGGCCGCCGGGTCGTCGTAGTCGCTGATGAGCGTGGTGAACGTCTCACCCTTCAGCGTGACCGGAATGCCGGCGCTCTTGGCTGCTGATGCGAACGCGGTGTCCTCCGAGGTGATCGGCGGCGAGGCGCTGTTGTAGAGCAGGCTGATCGTCAGCTTGGTGCCCGCCGGGATGCCTGCCCCGCAGTCAGTTGCCGCCGTGCCCGCCTTCTCGCAGGTCTGGACACCTCCGACAACCTTCCAGCCATGTGCGGCCAGCACCGACTTAGCCGATGACACGCTGTACGGATACAGGTCCTTGGTGGCGTTGGACGGAGTGTAGGGGCTGGCTGGCTCAGGCGGCACGGTACCGCTCGAAGCCACGGCGTAGCCGTCGTCGATGGCCTTGATGTAGCCGGAACTGTCCACCAGGTGGGCGAGCGCCTGGCGGACGTACAGCTGGCCAACGATGTTGTTCCAGTCGGACGTCTTGTCCTTGAAGTTGAACACCATGTAGTCCCAGCCGAAGTCCGGGTAGCCGAACACGACGTAGCCCGACTTCTGAAGCGACGGGATCGTCGGGTAGTCGTCGGCCGGCACCAGGCCGACGTCGAGCGCGCCGCTCTTCAGCGCCGCGTACTCGGCGGAGTCGGAGGTGTAGGCCACTTCCTCGAACTTGCTGATAACCGGCTTGTCCGGGCCGGTGTAGGCCTTGTTTGGCACCATGGTGTTCGCGTCGGTGCTCGCGTTGAACGAGGTCAGCCTGAACGGACCGTCGACCACCTGCCACACCGGGTTCGTTGCGTAGGTAGACAGCTTCAGTGCCTGCGCATTGAGGTACTTGTAGACGGCCTCACACTTCGCCCACTTGTCGGCCGCGCTGTCGGTGAGGCAGCCGCCGCTGTTGGGGGCGTTGCCGAACTTGGTCACGTCCCAGGCCATCGGCATGGGCGTGATCACCGCAAGCTGGTCGTAGAAGGTATAGCTCGGGTTGTAGGCCTTGGTCAGCGTGATCTTGACCTGGTACTTCGACGTAGCGGTGATGCTGGCTACGTTGCTCGGGTACAGCCCGGGCGTGTAGTCGCCGTAGTTCGCCGGGCTCAGCGTGACCGCGCCCTCGAGCAAGTGGTCAAAGAAGACCACGTCATCGGCATCGACGGTCTCGCCGTTCGACCACTTGTAGGTGGAGTTCAGGTTGATGGTGATGGTCTTGTTGCCATTGCTGAACACCGGCTTCTGGCCGATGCTCTCGGCGTAGTCGACGCTCAGCGAGTGCCCGTTCGGCGTCCACCACAGCGGCCGGTACATCAGCGCCTGGAACTCCCCGGCCGTGTACACGGACAGATCAGAGGGGGGCGTGATCGGGAAAATGTAGTTGGGCGTAGCGCCGGCTGCCATGCCAAACGTCACTGTGCCACCGGACGCCTTGTGCGCGGCAGGTGCGGGGATGTCTCCGTATCCCTTGGCAGCCGCTTGACCGGTGGACTTGGTAGAACCGCACGCCGCAAGCGCCATCGCCCCGGCTAGGGCAAGCGCCGTTAATGCAGCGCCACTTTTAGCCAGTCTCATACTGACTCTCCTCGCCTAACTCTGGGCGATGACAGACTAGGACTAGCCGCAAACCCCCCACGCTGATAGCGCTTGCGAAGTGCTCGTCTTCGCCTACCGCCGCCATCTCCAATCGAAGTCCGCGCCCGGTTGCCCGAGCGGGGCCGCACTTGGCATCGACCAAGTTTGGTGGACAGCTTAAATTCCGGACGATCGTCTATCCAAGCGGCATATTGTCACGATTTCCTATCGATGCTAGCGCCGAAATGGCCAAGAGTTACAGGCCGGTTACGAAACAGCCCAAGGCTGTCGAAACGGGCTTACTCCGAGCCGTCGCGGTTCGCCGGGTCACGTGGCGTGTTAGCAGTCGGTAACTAACTGACGGCCGACCGGCCCTGGTTCGGCGCCGCCGCCGAACTTTGACAGCGTCATTGATCTTCTGCAACCGACCCGTGCAGACGCGGCCCGTCAGATTTACGCTTGTGTAGCACAACTAACGGTAGGGGACGTCACGCCGTCACTCGAGGAAGAGAAATGACTGGTTAAGCCACTAGTGCGGGCTGGCGGGCCCCGTGGTTCCGCGGTGAGGTCCCCCCACGATTCGTCGTCGGGCGCCTCGACGCCCGGGCTGTGTCAAGGCCAGCCAGGATGCCTCCCAGCGTCTCCTGACAGCCGCTGACTGGCGACTCGGCATCGCGGTTCACCCGCACTGGGGTGGTGGCGGGCATAGGCGATCACTCTCGGTTCCCCTCACGAAGTGGGGCGTCGCGGCGCTGTCAGGTCCGCGCCGCCGTCGACAATGCGGACCGCCGATGGCGGTGAAAGGAATCGGCGTGCGCTGGCCGGATACAGCACGAGACATGGCCCATGACGGCCAGGCCGTCAGTTGCTGACCGATAGTGCGCCACCGCAGGGAAGCGAGCAGGATCGTACCCAGCGTCAACCACGGTGGTGGCGACTAGGAGGCGATGTCCAATGTCCAGCACATCCGTATGGCCAGGCGACCAGCGCATTACCATCAGCGACCTGCAGGCTGCGACCGACCGCGGCGAGCGATGGTCGATGCTCACCAGCTATGACGTGCTCACGGCAGGCATCTTCGAGCAGGCCGGAGTCCGTGCACTGCTCGTTGGCGACACCAGCGCCGAACTAGTGCTTGGTTACAGCAGCACGCTGCCGGTCACGATGGCCGAGCTCATCAGCATGACCAGGGCCGTCGTCGCCGGGACAAGGACGGCCCTGGTCGTCGCCGACCTGCCGTTCGGCAGCTACCAGGCCGGGCCAGAAGTGGCCATGGTCAACGCGGTCAGGCACCTCAAGGAAGGCGGCGCGCAGGCGGTCAAGCTCGAGGGCGGCAGCCGGGTGCTGCCGCAGGTCCGGGCGCTGGTCGGCGCGGGCATACCGGTGATGGGTCACCTCGGGCTGACCCCGCAGAGCGTGAACGTGCTCGGCGGTATGCGCCGGGTCCAGGGTCGCGGTGACGCGGGCAAGCAGTTGCTGGCCGACGCCCGCGAACTGGAACGGGCCGGCGCGTTCGCAGTCGTGCTGGAGTCGGTGCCGGCCGAGCTTGGCAGCAGGGTATCCGCTGCGCTCCGTATCCCGACCGTCGGCATCGGCGCCGGGCCCGGGTGCGACGCGCAGATCCTGGTCTGGCAAGACATGGCCGGCCTGACCACCGGTCGCCTGCCCCGGTTCGTCAAGCAGTACGGCGACATGCGCGCTGACCTGCTGACAGCCGCCGGCCAGTACGTGCGCGACGTCGCAGCGGGCACCTACCCCGATCAGACCCACAGCTATCAGTAGCTGCCAGTAGTGCTATCATCGCTGGTATCATTGGTTGCAAGAGGTGGTCGCAGTGGCGGCATTGAACATCCGGAACCTTGACGAGACGGTGAAGCGGCGCATTCAGGTTCGAGCGGCTCGTCACGGCAGGTCGATGGAAGCTGAGGTGCGCGCGATTCTCGCGGAAGCGGTCCGCGAGCCCGCGGACTCCGCAGGGCTGTTCACGACGCTCCTCGACCGGTTCGGCGCGCTGGGCGGAATCGACCTGGATCTCCCCGGGCGCGAGGAACCCGCACGTTCCGCCGACTTCTCCACGTGATCATCCTCGACACGAACGTGGTTTCCGAGCTGATGCGCCCGGAGCCCGCGCCTGTCGTCGCGAACTGGGTCCGCGACCGGGACCGGCGCGAGCTGCGCATGACCGTCATCACGCTCGCAGAGGTCCGGTACGGTATCGCCCGGCTGCCGGATGGACGCAGGAAGCAGGCCCTTCTCGCCGCAGCCGACGAGATCTTCTCGGCCTTCGCAGACCAGGTCCTGCCGGTGGATAGCGCAGCCGCGGAACAGTACGCGGTCATCGCCAGCAGCCGCGAGAGGGCCGGGAAACCGATCTCCGGTTTCGACGCACTAACCGCTGCCGTCTGCCGGTCCCGGGGCGCCGCGCTGGCGACCCGCAACGTGGCCGACTTCGCCGGCACCGGCGTCGAGACCATAGATCCCTGGCTTCAGTGACCGGGTATCCGTGGCCTGCGCTGTGCGCAAGCGATCTTTCTCTTGGCCCCGGCCCGCCGCGTTGATTTAATGACGCGGATGATTACTCCCGACCCGGCGCCTGCGCTCCGTGCTGCGCTGGGTAACTGCAAGCCAGCAGGCATCTCAGGCGTGCATGTTCCGCCAGTCTCGCTTGGCTGCGGCAACTTCGGCGGCGTCGGGTCCGCGCCGGAGTTCTTCGGCTGCGGGCTAACCGATGACCAGGCGGTCGACCTGATGGACGCGGCATGGGAGCTCGGCATCACCCACTTTGATACTGCCGACGCCTACGGTGGCGGGCGCAGCGAGCGCGCAATCGGCCGGTGGATCGCTACCAGGGGCGTAGTGCCGCAGCTGACCACAAAGACTTTCAACCCCATGACGGCCGGAGCGGATCGCGGCCTGCGTCCGGAGCGGATCGCCCGCCAGCTTCAGTCCAGCCTGGAGCGGCTGGGCGTGACGCAGGTCGACCTTTACCTGGCGCATGAGTTCGACCCGGACGTGCCGTTGGCCGACACCATCGCCGCGTTTGAGGACGCGATGGCAGCCGGACTCATCCGCGCGTACGGCGTCAGCAACTTCAACTCCGGGCAGCTCTTGTCGGCGCTGGCCGCAGGAACTCCTGTCGCGATACAGAACAGCTTCTCGATGCTGGCTCGCGAGGACGCACCCGACCTGCTGGATCTGTGCCAGCAGCATGATGTCGCTTACCTCGCGTTCAGCCCGCTCGCCGGCGGCTGGCTGACCGGCAAGTACCGGCAGGGTCAGCCCTACCCGGCCGGGTCCCGGATGACGCAGCGACCGGGGCCCTACGCCGGACTGGCACGCGGCCAGACATTCGATCTGCTCGACCGGCTCGCCGGGATCGCCCGCGACCGCGGGACTTCGATGGCCGGGCTGGCGCTGGGCTGGTTGCTCGGCGAGGACCGGGTCACGCAGATCGTGGTCGGTCCCGGCAGCCGGACGCAACTCGCGCCGGTGGCCGAAGCGATCGAGCATCCGCTCACTACCGACGAACGGGCGGCGATCGAAAGCGCGCTGGCTCTGCTGGACGACTAGCAAGAGAAACCGGAGGAACGCTCAGCTATGACGACGCTGGCCGCGATCGAGGCAGCACGGGACCGTATCGCGGGCGCCGCGATCCGCACGCCGCTCGTCCCGCTTCCCGTAGCGGATGCGCCCGCCGAGATCTACCTGAAGCTCGAGACGCTGCAGCCGGTCAACTCCTTCAAGATCCGCGGTGCTACTAACGCGGTGCTGCTGGCATCCCGGGCGGACCGGGCGCACGGAATCGTCACGGCAAGTGCGGGCAACATGGCGCAGGGTGTGGCGTGGGCGGCGCGGGAACTGGGGCTGCCGGCCACCATCCTGGTGCCGGACACAGCGCCCGAGGCGAAGCTGGCAGCCATCACGCGCCTGGGCGGCACGATCCGCAAGCTGCCCTACGACGAGTGGTGGCGCACGATCGTCGCCGGTCGCGCTGACGGTATCGGCGGCCTGTTCGTCCACCCGGCGCAGGACCCGGCTGTCATAGCGGGCAACGGGACCATCGGACTGGAGATCCTGGAAGACTTGCCAGACCCCGACGCGGTCGTCATCCCGTACGGCGGGGGAGGTCTGACCTGCGGCATCGCCAGCGCTGTCAAGGCGCTTCGCCCGGCTACGAAGATCATCACTGTCGAGCCGGACGGGGGAGCCGCGCTAGCCGCAGCCATGCGCGCCGGTCATCCGGCCGACGTTGAGTTCCGCCCGTCCTTCGTCGATGGCGCGGGCAGCCGTCGCGTCCTCGACAGCATGTGGCCGCTGGTTTCTCCGCTGGTCGACCAGGCGCTGGCGATAGGCGTCGGTGAGGTGGCCGCGGCAATCCGGATACTGGCTGAGCGGGTCCGGGTCATTGCCGAAGGCGCCGGCGCGCTCGCACCGGCGGCGGCGCTCTCCGGCCGGGCCGGAACGGGAAAGGTCGTGTGCATCGTCTCCGGCGGCAACATTAACCTGGCCAAGCTCACGCAGATCCTGCTTGAGACTGACGCCTGACCGCCGCAGCGCGCGGTTACCGGGCGCCGCCCAGCCAATAACAATCTGGCAATCGGGCCCCAGCTCACCTCTTGCACTTCACTGCAGGCCAGTGCTTTGATCACCCTACAAATTCGAGGCTTGGAGGCCTGTTGGCTGGTCGCTGCGCTCGGCGAGCTGGCAGGAAATGGCGCCGCCAGTTGGCTGGTTCGCGCTGGCCGTCATTGGCGCCGGCCAGCAGATGCCGTTCTCGGGTCACGACTGCCATCTGCTTCGCGGCTGATCTTCATTACTACATCCATCCCTGAAGGGAAGGCGTCTGGATGAAACGACAGCGGATTGCCGCCGCAACTGCGGCGGCGGCGCTCGGCGCATTGGCGCTGGCGGCCTGCGGCAACAGCAGCGCTGGCGGTTCCGCCAGTGCGGCCGCGAAGAAGTGCGCGACAACGATCGGAATCGAGGCACCGCTCACCGGGTCCGTGGCCCCTCTCGGCCAGGAACAGCTGCACTTCGCGGAGCTCGCAGTCTCGATGGACAACGCGGCGAACAAGACCCACATCAAGCTGGATCAGGGAGATACCCAGCTCGAGCCATCCCAGGCGATCACTGTTACCCAGCAGTTCACCTCTAACAGCGGCATCGTCGGGGTGGTCGGCCCGGCGGGCAGCCAGGAGGTAGAGGCGGTCGGGCCGCTGATGGCACGTGCCCAGATGCCCTTCATCTCCGGCTCGGCAACCGCTGTGGCGCTCACCACCGGCAAGTACCCGACTTTCTTCCGGGTGGTGTCCAAGGACAGCGTGCAGGGACCGCAGGACGCCAATTACATCGTCAATAACCTGCACCCGAAGGCGCTGATGATCGTCGACGACGAAGAGGCCTACTCCACCGGCCTGGTGGCGGCCATGCTGCCGGTCTTCAAGGCGGCCGGCATCAAGGTCGATCACGAATCGGTCTCGCAGAAGGTGACCGACTTCTCCTCGCTCGTGGCCAAGATCACCCCCGCCGAGACGGTCGTTGTCCTGCCCTGGCAGATCGCGGCGAATGCTCAGCAATTCGGCCGGGACATGCAGCAGGAGCACAAGACTGCGGCGATCTTCGGTACGGACGGGCTGTTCTCGCCCGGCACCTTCGAGATCACCGGATCCTACGTGTCGTCGTTCGGCCCTGACATCACCTATATCCCCGCGGATGCCGCGATCGCGGCTGCCGCGCACAAGAAGTACGGATCGTTCGGCACCTTCGGCCCGCCGGTGTTCGCGGCGACGCACGTGCTGGACGAGGCGATCGCGTCAGTCTGTAAGTCCGGCCACGTGCCGACCAGGGCAGCCGTGCTCGCCGCCGTGAAGAAGACGAATGAGCCGACGTCCATCCTTGGCCAGCCGATCAGCTTCACCTCGCACGGTGACCTGGTGAATGGCAAGTTCTTCCTCTTCAAGATCAACTCGAAGGGCGCGTACACGCTGATTCCAAGTTCCTGACCGGCCGAACAGGTGAACTGAGATCGCTGACCGGCGCGGGCCGGCCACCGGGCACGATTGCCCGAGGACGGCCCGCGCCGGGCGGCACGGGTGATGGGCGGACTGGCACCGGATGGGCTTCTTCTTCCAGGAACTGGTGAACGGCCTTACTACGGGAGCGCTCTACGCGCTGATCGCGCTGGGCTTCTCGATGGTCTACGGAGTGCTGAAGCTACTCAACTTCGCGCACGGCGACCTTTATATGGTCGGGGCCTATATCGGCTTCTTTGTCATCCAGTGGTTCGGCGGGGCGTCCTCGCTGCACATTCCGGTACCGCTGCTGCTCGTGATCATGTTTGTGCTGGCTGGCGGGCTCGTGGGGTTCCTCGGAGTCGCGATCGAGCGGTTCGCCTATCGTCCGCTGCGCAACGCTCCGCGGATCGCGCCGCTGATCACTGCGATCGGCATCTCATTCTTCCTGGAGAACGCCGCGCTCCTGCTGTTCGGCGCGCAATACCGGGTGTACAACACGCCAGATTTCATGTCCTTCTCGTCCGGAATCCGGATCGGCTCGGTCAGCATAGACGCGGTGCAGATCATGGTGCTGGTGATGACAGCAGCCCTGATGGTCGGGCTGCGGCTGATCGTCAACCGGACCAGGCTTGGCAGGCAGATGCGGGCCGTGGCGTCCGACGGCGAAGCTGCCGAAATGATGGGCGTGAACGTGAACTTCACGATAGCGGCCACGTTTTTCCTCGGCTCAGCGCTGGCCGGTGTCTCCGGCGTGATGGCCGGACTGCTCTTCAACCAGGTCTATAACACGATCGGCTTCATAGCTGGGCTGAAGGCGTTCACTGCGGCCGTGGTCGGTGGCATCGGCTCGATCCCCGGCGCGATGCTAGGCGGGCTGCTGATCGGCCTCGCCGAGTCGTTCATCACCGGCTATATCTCCTCGCTCTACAGCGATCTGCTGGTGTTCTGCCTGCTTATTGTCGTGATGCTGATTCGCCCGACGGGCCTGCTCGGCCGCCCGCAACTGCGGAAGGTATGACCGGCATGAGTGGCGAAGCGCTGCCCCCGGCCACCGGCCCAGAGGTCGCCGGCCCGCAGGTCGGGGTCGATGAGTGGGTCGCCCGGCGGGCGAGCCGGCGAGAATACCTGCCATCGTGGCCCGGAGCCGTGCAGCGAGCCGCCGAGCGCGTCGGCTGGTGGCCACGCCTCGGCATCGCAGCGATCGCCGGCCTGCTGCTGCCAGTGCTCGGTCTGAGCGGATTCCAGCTTCAGGTCGGGATCGATTCGCTGGTGATCGCGGCACTAGCGGTCGGGCTCAACATTGTCGTGGGCTCGGCGGGCATGCTGGACCTTGGCTACGTGGCGTTCTTCGGGTTTGGAGCGTACGGCTATGCGCTGCTCTCGTCCGGTCAGATCGGCGCGAACGGGATCCATCTGCCGTCACTTGCTTCGATACCGCTCGTGATGATCGCTGCCGCGATCCTCGGCTTGCTTGTCGGCCTCCCCTCGCGGAGGCTCAGCGGCGATTACCTGGCGATCGTCACGTTGTTCTTCGGCGAGGCGTTCGT
>Ga0335072_10017293_pt1 | contig 10205 bp, 8 predicted proteins | sample Lox_Sample_21_FD_206725 | JGI IMG/M metagenome (GOLD analysis project Ga0335072, IMG submission 206725) | Soil microbial communities from Loxahatchee National Wildlife Refuge, Florida, United States - Lox_Sample_2.1 | ecosystem: Environmental > Terrestrial > Soil > Wetlands | place: USA: Florida...
CATTAGCCTCGCCGGACACCCGTCACGAGACCGCGTAAAAGTCGGCCATATGCACGCGTTCTTTAGGTGTGTCGTCTCCCACCGTTGAATCTTCCACGGTCGAGCGCATCGCCTCGCCCAGCCTGGACATCGCCGCGCTGGAGCTGACCGCGCCACTGCGCGGCCGGTTCGTGGACATCAGCTGCCGAGCGCTCGACATCGCCGGCTCGGCGATCCTGCTCGTGCTGCTGGCGCCGCTGCTGGCTGTAATCGCAATCGCGGTCCGCCTGGACTCTCCCGGCCCGGCCGTGTTTCGCCAGCAGCGCATCGGACGCCACCGCAGACCGTTCACGGTCAACAAGTTCCGCTCGATGTACGACGGCTCCGCCCACGACCGCCACCGCGAGTTCGTGCTCGGGCTGATACGCGGCGAGCAGCCTGACCACGACATCTTCGATCGCGATAGCGCTGGGCGCGACATCACTGGGCGCGATGTTCCCGAGCGCGGGAGCGCCTCCGTCCGCGGGAGCACGGTTCAGGCGGCCGCCGGTCGAGACACCAGCGATCAGGACACCGCCGATCGGAGCACCCCCGAACAAGACGACGGCCCACGCCCCTACTACAAGATGGTCGCCGACCCCCGCGTCACGCGCACCGGGCGCCTGCTACGCCGTTCGAGCCTCGACGAGCTGCCCCAGCTGTGGAACGTGCTGCGCGGCGACATGTCCCTCGTCGGCCCGCGCCCGGCGATTCCGTACGAGGTCGAACACTACCCGCCCGAGTGGCTCGGGCGCCTGGCTGTCAAGCCCGGGATCACCGGACTGTGGCAGGTCAACGGCCGCTCGCAGGTGACGCTCGAGGAGATGGTCGGGCTCGACGTCGAGTACGCGCGGCGACGCTCGGTCTGGTTGAACCTGTGGATCTTGATCCGGACCGTGCCCACGGTGCTTAGCGCCAAGGGCGCGTGGTGAGGCGAGCGCCGCCGCGTTCGGGCCCACGAACGCCGACCCGGCAACCCGAGACCACGCCGGCATTCCGATGATCGCGTCCAGAAGACGGCCTTTTGGAGCCTGAGCAAACCGCCTCGCTGCCCCCGGGTGCTCTATTTTGGGCCTGTGCCGGGGTCCGAGAACGCGCTAAGGGTAGTCCTCGCCGACGACCACCACTTCTACCGCCAGGGGTTGCGCCGGATGCTGGAGGCCGACGGGATGGTCATCGCCGGCGAGGCGACCGACGGCGCCAAAGCGATCGCGCTCGCCCGCGAGCTGTCGCCCGACGTCGTCGTGATCGATCTGAAAATGCCGAACGCGTCAGGCATCGACGCGTTACGCGAGCTGCTCACGGCCGACCCCCGCATCCAGGTCGTCGTGCTGACCGTCTCGGCCGAGCAGTCCGACGTGATCGAGGCGCTCGCGGCGGGCGCGTGTGGCTATCTGCTGAAGGACACGCGTGCGGAGGATCTGGTCAGCTCGATCCGCCTGGCAGCCAGCGGCCACGCCGTGCTCTCGCGCGAGATCGTTCGGGCCCTGGTCGCGCGCGCGCGGGACGCACATGTCGAGGACGGCGCATCCGAACAGGCCGGCGACGGGATCGCGCTCAGCTCGCGTGAGCTGGAGGTGATCCGCCTGCTCGCCGCCGGCGCCGACAACGCGACGATCGGACGCGAGCTCTCGCTCAGCCCGCACACGGTCAAGCAGCACGTGACCAACATCTTCGACAAGCTCGGCGTCTCCAGCCGCGTGCAGGCGGCCGTCTACGCGGTACGCAACGGGCTGGCCTGAGACCGACCCAGGCGGCGGCGTCTACGCCGTGCGCAAAGAGCTGGCCCGAGACCGACCCAGGTGGCGGCGTCTACGCGATGCGCCACGGACTGGCCTGAGACCGACCCAGGCGTCCGTCTACGCCGTGCGCAACAGTCCGGCCTGCGCCGCGCGTCGCGGGGGTCAGGCGGCGGCTGACTCGATCGCCTGGATCGCCGCCTCGCGGTCGGCCACCCCGAGCTTGGCGACGCCGGCGGAGATGTGGCGGCGGATCGTGATCGGCGAGAGCGAGAGGATGTCGCCGATCTCCGCGGTCCTAAGCCCTGAGCGCAGCATCCTCAGGATCTCCGACTCCCTGGCCGTCAGCTGCACCTCGCCCACGCGCACGGGGTCTGCGACCGCCTCGGTGTAGTCGCGAAAGCGATGCAGCACCACACCGACGAGCGCTCGGGGCAGCGCGGCCTCGCCCTTGAGCACGCCGCACAGCGCGGCCGGCAGCCGGTCGGGGCTGGTGTCCTTGGGCAGGTACCCGACCGCGCCCGCGCGCAACGCCGCGAGCACGTCGTCGGTGCTGTCGGAGACCGTCAGCATCACGACCGAGGTCGTGGGCGAGATCTCCGCGACCCTGCCGGCGGCCGCGATGCCGCCGCCCGGCATGCGCACGTCGAGCAGGCACACATCCGGGCGCTCACGCGCCACTGCACGTACCGCCCCTTCGGCGTCGGCGGTCTCGGCGACCACGTCAAAGCCCCCGCTCATCAACGCCATGCGCACGCCCAGACGGATCGCCGGATGATCGTCGGCGATCACCACGCTCGGCGCGGCTGCGATCGGCGGCACGCTCACGGCAGGCTCGCTTCTACGCTCGTGCCACCCGTCGGCACGCCGCCCACGCGCAGCGAGCCTCCAAGCGCGCGTGCCTGGTCGGCCATGCTCTGCAGGCCAAAGCCCGCTCGCACGGCGGCGGGATCGAAGCCGCAGCCGTCGTCATGGATTCGCAAGCGCCACTCGTCGTCGTGTTCGAGTGAGACCTCGATGGAGGTGGGCGCGGCGTGCTTGACCGCGTTGGTGACGGCCTCGCGGCCGATGTGTACGAGCGTGTCGAGCGTCGCCTGGTCGGGCTCCTCGCCCGCCGGCACGCCGTCGGCGTCAAAGCTCAGCGACACGTCCCGGGCGGCGGTGAGCGCGCTCTCGCGCACGGCTTCCACGACCGGCGTGCGATCGCGGGCGGTGAGCGCGCCGACGATGTCGCGCGCGCCCGTGAGCGCGCGTTCCCCGGCCGCGACGACCGCACTCGCGTGCAGAGCCCGGGCCGGATCGTCGGCCAACCCGCGAGCGGTGGCCAGCGCGAACGCGAGATCCTGCATGACGAGGTCGTGGATCTCGGCAGCTATGCGTCGGCGTTCGGCCGCCAGCGCACTGTCCTGGCCCACGTCCGTGACGATCGTTCCATGCATTATTCGTCTCACCTTCCTTGGCGGACCTGGTTGGCGCTCGGTCGGCGCCCGCCAGCCCCCTGCTCGTCTTCGATATCGGCCCACGAACGGATCAAATCGACCCGGTCGCCATCCTCCGATCGCCGCATCTTATCGGATGTAAGCCCCAGTTTGCAACGAAATCGTTACGAGAGTTCGAGGCGTTGGAAGAAATCTTGCAGCGCCTGGGGCACGTCGAGGCGGTGGTAAGGGTCGAGGCGGTGGCGCATCGGGGCGGTGGGGGTGTCGCGGCAGGAGAGATGTCGCGACGGTGAGCGCGTCGCCGCAGGGGACGCGTGTGGTGGTGGGGGTCGAGCCTCGGCGACAGCGATGGCCGCGGCTACGCGGCGGCGATGCCCAGGATTTCGCGAGCCTGTGCGGGCGTGGCCACAGGTCGGCCGACGGCCTCGCACAGCATGCGCGCGCGCGAGACGAGCTGGGCGTTGCAGGAGGCGTACTGCCCAGGCGCCGCGTAGACGACGTCCTCGAGGCCCGTGCGCACGTGGCCGCCGAGCGCGAGCGTGAGCCCCATCAGCGGGAAGTGCCGGCGGATCGCGGTGACCGTCCAGGGCACGCCCGCGGGCACGATCTGCGCGAACAGCGACACGGTGGCCGCTGTGGCGGGTGCTCCGCCGACCGTGCCGAGCAGCATGTGCATTGTCCCGCGCGCCCCGCACGCGGCGCGCGCGAGCTCGGCGGCGGTGGAGGCCATGCCGATGTCAAAGCACTCGTACTCCGGCACGATCCCACGCTCGGCCAGCTCCCGGGCGAGCTCGTCGATCTGCGAGCGGCGATTGAGCAGCACGGTGTCGCCCCGGCCATAGTTGATGCTGCCGCAGTTCAGCGTGGCCAGGTCGGGCTGAGCGTCCAGCGAGCGACTCCGCTCCCGCACGGACGCGTCGAGCTCGCCCCCGGTCGTGAAGTTCAGGACGACATCGGCCTGCTCGCGGATCGCCCGCTTGATCTCCAGATAGTCCTCGGGATCCTGCGTCGCCTCCCCGGCGGGGTTGCGGGCGTGGACGTGCAAGATGCTGGCCCCAGCCCGCACGGCGCCGAGCGCCTGCTCGATGACCTCATCACGCGTCAGCGGCTGGTTGGGATTGCCCGTCGCGATCCCGCCGGACACGGCACACGTGAGCATCGCGGGCGCCTCGGCTTCGACCTCGGCGGCGCGCGCAAGCGCGCGGGCGTTGGCGGCGGCGGCGCGCAGGCTCGCCGGCTGGCGGCGCTTGGTCGGTGTCGCAACGGCTGTCTGACTCAACGCTCTATCGCTCCCCACATTCGCACCCATCGATCGGCGTCCGGACATGATGACTTGAATGGAGAGCGGATGCCGTCTCGTGTCGGCGGCGCTCTGGGTCGCGACAGGTCTGTACACATGGGATGCGTACAAAGCTCGCTGAGAGCGTGTACAACAGCTCCGCCCAGCAGGCACGGGTGCTCGACGGGCAGGGGTGCTCTAATGAGCGAAGCGATGGAGTGCCGCGGGTCAAGTGGACGGGCGAAGCTCGCAACCCTGATCGGGTGCCTGGCCAGGTCTGTGGCTTTGGGCGCTTTGGTTGTGTGCCTGCAGGCGAGCGCCGCCCATGCCGAACCGGCGTGGACGACCTACCACCACGACGCCGCGCGCTCGGGCGATGACACCGAAGCCGGGGAACCGATCGCTCCGGTGCAGGCGTGGCAGAGCGAGAACCTGGGCGCGCCGATCTGGGGGCAGCCGCTGGTGCTCGGCGAACGCGTGTACGTGGCGACGGTCGGGGATCAGATCTACGCGCTGAACGCCGCCACGGGCGCGGTGGAATGGTGGCAGAGCGCCGGCACGCCCGTGCCCTCGGGGGAACTGTCGTGCGGGGACATCGAACCGACGGTCGGTATCGTCGGCACGCCCGTGATCGACCCGGCGACAGGCGTGATCTATGCAGTAGCGGACACGTGGAACGCCAGCGCGCACGAAGCCGAACACGTGCTGAAGGGCTATCGGCTGAGCAACGGCGAACAGGTCATGAGCACGCCGGTCGACCCTCCCGGCTCCTACCACCGCGCGTACCTGCAGCGCACCGCGCTGAACCTCGACGACGGCAACATCGTCTTTGGGTACGGCGGCAACGACGGCGACTGCAGCAAATATCGCGGCGCGGTCGTCGCGGCTCCGGAGAACGGCGGCGCGCCGCGCTTCTGGCAGGTCCCGATCGCCGAGCCCGCCGAATGGGGCGGCGCGGTGTGGGCGCCGAGCGGACCGGCGGTAGACGGCGAAGGCCACGTGTTCACCACGACCGGCAACCCCGACCCGCCCGACGGCGACGAACTGAGCAGCTACGACTACTCGGACAGCGTACTCGAGCTGAGCCTCGCCGATTTCGTCGCGGACCCCGCAACCGAACAGGGCAATCCCCTGGGCTGGTTCGAGCCGCCGTCGTGGAAAGACGAAAGCGAAAACGACCTCGACCTCTCCTCGGCCGGACCCGAGCTGCTGCCCGGCGGCATGCTCTTTCAGGCCGGCAAGGACGGCGTGGGCTATCTGATCGACGAGGCCGGCATGAGCACCGGCGCGGCGGCGGTACACCGCGGCCAGGTCTGCGGCGGGCACGGCAGCTTTGGTGGGGACACGTACGCCGGCGGGGCCGTCAGCAGCATCGACCCGACCGCGACGGGCACGATCTTCATCCCCTGCACCAACGGCGTGCAGGCGCTGGCGTACAACGAAACCGGGATCGCCGGACCGTCGTTCACGCCACTATGGCAGGGGCCGTCGAACGCGTTCGGCCCACCGATCGTCGCCGATGGGCTCGTGTGGGTCCTGGCCACCGGTGGGTTCAGCGGGGGTGGGGAAACGCTGTACGGGCTCGACCCCGCGACCGGATCGACGGTCTACACCGAGCACCTGCCTGAGCCGATCGACGACCACTTCGCCTCGCCGAGCGCCGCGGGTGGGCGGCTGTTCGTGGCCAGTGGGGAAAGCGTGACGGCATACCAGATCGCGAAATCACCATCCGAAGGCTCGGGAACGGGTGAAGAAGCCGGCTCACCGGAAACCGGCCCACCGGAAACTGAAGAATCCCAAGAACCCGAAGGCACTCCCAAGAAATCACCCGAAGGGGCGACTACATCCGAAAACCAGTCGGGGTCCACGGGCAACACGACGACGGGCGCCGGATGCACTTCCAGCCAGTGCGCTCCGGCAGCGACGACCAGCTCAGCGGCAGGCCCGCCGACCGTGCGTCCGGCGATGACTCAGAACCACGCGCCACCGCCACTGCTCCTGTCATCCCACCTGCATGCCGACTCCAGCGGCCACGTGCGCGTGGGCCTGCGCTGCCCGCCGACCACACGCAAGTGCGCAGGCACGGTGACCCTGATTGCCGAGATACCGTCGACCGTGCACCACGACGGATCGAGCTCGCGCCGTGCCGTGCCGATCACGCTCGCTCGCCAGAGCTTCGTTGGGACGGGGAAGGACTTCGCGATCGCGCTCTCGCTCGATGCAACCGCCGAAGCGCACCTGCGTCATCATCATGACCGTCTGACAGTCCGGGTGGTGATCACCGTGCGAGGGGATCCCGCCAGGCGGGTGAGCACGGTGCTGACGTAATTCAACTGCCGGTCTTTGCCTGCGCAGCATTGTCGATAACGCTCGCCATCTCCGCCCGAAAACGCGCGCGCCCGAACCGCTTAGCGTTCTCACGAGCGTCCTGAGGATCCAGCCGCAGCCCCTCGAGCCGCTCGATCGCCGCGGCCAGCCCGAGCGTGCTCTGCTCGTCGAACAGCACACCGGTGCGCCCGTCCAGCACAGTCTCGCGCGCCCCGCCGACCCCGTAGGCGATCACCGGCACGCCGGCCGCCTGCGCCTCGACCGGAACGATCCCGAAGTCCTCCTCGCCGGGGAACAGCAGCGCGCGCGCCTTGCTGAACAGCCCGTCTCGCTCGGCGTCGTCCACGCGGCCCAGGAACTCGATGTTGATGTCTCCGCCTGCTACAGCCCGCACCGCCTCCAGAGCGCGGCCGTCACCGGCAACCTTCAACGTACGACCGAGGCGCCGGCAGGCAGCGACGGCGAGGTCGACGCGCTTGTAGGGCACAACGCGACCGAACACGAGATAGAAATCCTGCGCCTGCGCCGAGCCCGCCGGCAAATTCGCTGTCGAGTCCCGCGAATCGCGTGCCGGGGTCTTTGCCGCTCGTGGCAAGCCCAGGAAATGCTCTACGTCAACGGGCGGGTTGACGACCTCCGCGGTGCGTCCGTAGTAACGCTCGATCCGAGCCGCGACGTGACTCGAGTTGGCCACAAACACATCCGGCGAGGCCGACCCACGTAGATCCTGGCTACGCAGGCGCCCGAGCAGCAGCGGCAGCGCCAACCGGGCGATACGCCCCCCCACATCCTCCCCCTCCAAGAAGTCCTCCTCCCAGGCGTAGCGCATCGGCGTGTGGCAGTAGCAGACGTGCAGCGCATTCGGCGGCACGCGCACGTTCTTGGCGAACGCGTGGTTGCTGGAGATGACCAGGTCGAAGCGGGACATGTCGAACGAGCGGTAGGCGCGATCCATCAGCGGCAGCAGCCTTTGATAGTGGGTGCGAGCGCCTGGAACATGGGTCAGGTAGGAGGCATGGACCTGGCGATCTTTGATCTGCGCCGGCCAGGGATCCGGATCGTAGATCGAGGTGAACAGCTCGGCCTGAGGAAACATCTCCAACAGCTCCAGCACGACCTGCTCAGAGCCACCGGGAATCGTCAGCCACTCGTGGACGATCGCGACACGGGGAAAGCGCTCGCGCAGGCGATCGAGCGAAGGCTCACACGACCCACTCGTGGACGACTCGCTCACGTATGACTCCGATGACTCAGCGACTCGATCGTGTGGCGACTCGGTCATACGCGGATCGTCGACTCGATCTTGCGACGACTCGGTCATACGCGCACCAGCTTCTCCCACGTGACGGCATACGGGGCGACCAGCTCGGCGAGACGCTCCAGCTCGTCCCAGCCGGCGTCGGCCTCCCAGCCCCAGTGCAGCACAACCGGGACCCACATGCCCCTTGCGTGCTCGATCGTGCGGGTGATGGCCGGTCGCACCTCCGCGGCTTGCCCATAGAACGGGGCGTACGAAGGCAGGTACACGGTGTCTCCACGTCGCTGGGGCGTGCGCTGAAAACCCATCAGACCAATCGACTCAGGGCCCCCGCAGACGACCTCGAAACGGCGCGCTAGCGGGTCCCACTGTCCGGCGTCGAAGCGGTTGTAGGGCGGCACGAACACGCGGGGCTCGATGCCGTACCCGGCCAGTTCGGCCAGCGCCCCGTCGAGCAGCTGCTCGGTCTGCGCACGATCGAGGCCGCACAGCTCGGAGTGGCGCCGCGGAGAGGCGTCGCGGGTGCGGTGATCGCGGCCGTGCAGGGCGAAGCTGACGCGTTCGCCGGCCAAGCGTTTCAGGACCGCAATCTCCTCATCTTCGAGCGGGCGAGAATCTGGATCGGCGAGGGACATACCCGACGGCGACAGCGGCGCACGGCTGACACGTGGCAGCACCGCAATCAAGTAGGGCACGCCGGCATCGGCCATGATCCCGTGAAACCGCTCGAACCGAGCCGTGCCGAAGCGCTCGGGCTCGTCCCATGCTCTGTAGTGGGGGAACTCGTCGACGCGCACCAGCACGCGCGGGCCGTCGCGCTCGTCCGGCCCCTGAGCGCGATGACCATCGAAACGGCTGCCGAACCGGCTGTTGAGCTGCCACCTGGCCAACGCGCCCGGGCAGCAGCGGCGACCGAGCTTATAGGCCAACTGCTCGCCCACACGCACGGGACGTGGAGGAACGGCCGTGATCGCGGAACGCACAGCGCGAGCGTAGCCATCCGCTCAGACCGGTCTTCTTTCGCGACCCTCACTGCCTCCCCAGCCTCGCGATCCAGACCTGCCGATCCCGACCTGCTCCAGACCGGCTACACGCGCGGGCGACGATACGATCGGCCGCCCCTGCGCCTGGGATCATCCCGGTGGTGAGCACCCCCCCAGAGCTGCGCGACCGCGACATCGTGTGCGTCGGCTTCGCCGACTGGGATACCGATCTGTGGACCAACCAGCACCATCTGATGTCGCGCCTGGCCCGTGACAATCGCGTGCTGTTCATCGAGTCGCTGGGACTGCGCCAGCCGCAGCTCGCCGGGCGCGACCTGGCGCGCATCGCGAGGCGCCTGCGACGGGGACTGGCGCCACCACGGGCCGTGGACGGGCTGCACGTGCTCTCGCCACTGGTGATCCCGTTCCACCGCAGCCGGCTTGTGCGGGCGCTGAACGCACGGCTGTTGCCGCTGCTCGTGCGACGAGCCGCGCGCCGTCTCGGCATGAGCACGCCGATCCTGTGGGCGTACGTGCCCCAGGCGGAGGTGCTGATCGACGCGCTGCAGCCATCGCTCGTCGTCTACCACTGCGTGGATGACATCTCCGCACATGCGCGGATCGATACCCAGAGCTTCCGCGCCGCCGAGGACCGCTTCGCTGGACGCGCCGATCTCGTGCTGGCGAGTGCGCCAGCTCTGGTCGCGCGGTTGCGCAAGCTGGCAGGCAACGTGCTCTACGCTCCCAACGTCGCTGACACCGATCTGTTCGCCAGCGCGTTGCAACCCGGTCCACTCGATCCAGCGATGGCAGCTCTGCCGCAACCACGGATCGTGTTCACGGGCGCCATCGTCTCCACCAAGCTCGACATCCCGCTGCTGCTGACGCTCGCGCGTGCGTGCCCTGCGTGGTCCTTCGCGTTCGTGGGCCCGGTCGGCCCGGGCGATCCGCACATGGACACCTCCACGTTGGACGCCGAGCCGAACATCCACCTGCTCGGCCCTCGATCCTACGACCGGCTGCCCGATGTCCTGCGCGCTGCCGATGCCGGCCTGATTCCCTACGCCCGCAACGAGTTGACCGAGAGCATCTTCCCGATGAAGGTCTATGAGTACCTGGCCGCCGGCCTGCCCGTGGTCGCAACTCCTCTGCCGGCTCTCA
>Ga0335072_10017294_pt1 | contig 10205 bp, 7 predicted proteins | sample Lox_Sample_21_FD_206725 | JGI IMG/M metagenome (GOLD analysis project Ga0335072, IMG submission 206725) | Soil microbial communities from Loxahatchee National Wildlife Refuge, Florida, United States - Lox_Sample_2.1 | ecosystem: Environmental > Terrestrial > Soil > Wetlands | place: USA: Florida...
AACGCTGCTGCAACAGAACAGCCAATTGAGAAACGAGAAGAAGAAGCGTCACCGGAAGAACCGGTCGCAGAGCCAACTCCTGAGACGACAGCAGAGACTGTCGCGGAGGAAATGGTTGATGAGCCAGAGGCAACAGCAGTCGAGGTTGAAGAGAGCGTCGTAGCAGAAGAGCCAGCAGAGGCTAGTGTCAAGGATGAGCTGTAATGTAAGCAAGCACTATGTATGAACCTTCAAATATTTAGGAAGTATTTTGGCTACAAGTAATCCTCCCAGCTCTATGATCGTGAGTAACTATTTTGAACGCCCATTACTCCACACGGGTATCACATGCATTCATATCCTCCACGCGTATCCCACAATCAACCAACCACACCATCTAATATCTTCTTCCCCTGCCTCCTCACCACCTCATCCAAAATATTCCTCACCTGCTTACACCCATCCACCCCGACCGCCAACATGCCCTCCAGCCTCCCCACCTGCACCCTCGTCTCCATGACCAGCACACTAACCCTATCACTCGCCCCCATCGTCGCGACCGTCAAGAACGGCAGCTCCTGCTCCTCCAGCCCGTTCAAGTCCAACAACGGATCTGCCTTCTCGTCATTGCTCGAGTACGACGAAGTAGAGCCCGCGGTGCACGCCACGATGTAGTCTCGCATCGGGATGCCCGCATCAATAAGCGCGAGCGTAGTCGCGTTGATGCAGGCGGCGAGCAGGGACCCGTCTTGGCTGAGGATGTGCAGCGTTATGCTGATTGTGGAGTGCGGGTAGAGGTGGGTGAAGATTGCGGACGCGAAAGCATCGGAGATGGTGGTTTGCATTTCTGCGATTCGTCTGTTTTGATGCGTGATATCAGCTACCGTGTTCTTCAAGTGCTTGTGCTCGCCGCCAATTGCCGTTCCTCTGGTCAGGAAAGGGGTGTTGAAGCTCGCTCACTTATCATTCCTGCCCCTCCGCTTCCTCTCCACACCACTGAAGCCCGCGAGGCCGACTTCAACTTGGATGATTGCATCGCCAGAGCTCCCGCCACCGGCACCGATGCGCTTCCCTTCTGCGGGGCCGCTCACTGTGCAGATGACTTTTGTGTTGCCCATTTCGAGGTAGGAGGAGCCATCTGCGGCTGCTTGGGTGGAGATTTGGGCTGTGAGGCGGCGGAGTTCGTTCCAGCGGCGGCCGTCGAGGCGGAGGAGGGCGAGAGCGTAGGATGAGGTGTCGAGGGGCATTGTTAAGGGTCCGTAGTCCGTAGCGGCATCTCAATGGTCTTGTAAGGTGGTGGGATATTTTATTTCAACGCGATAAGATTAGATGCCATTTTAGCTTGAGGATTTGGCCCACCAAATGTCACCCTGTGAGCCTATCGATTTTCGAGGCTGCAATGCGGCTTAATTATCGGCAGCTGACATCGACTACTTAAACGTACGGCTCCCTGACGATTAGAAACGCCCTATCCGAAATGCAGAGGCCTATGAATTATTATCGCAATATGTCTTTCGAGGACTCTTTCAACTCTTCTACGCCGCGCAAGCGGCAGTGCAGGCAGTGCTTGGGTCAGAACGATTCCGTCGTCAATGACGGAGCTGGCAGTCAGGAACAAGCAAACGCTACAACGGTAACATTCACCGAGTAAGGTCTTAAGCCTCTTCTTTCCCGGCCAAACATTGACTTCTCTCCAGGAAGCTCGGCTCCGAAGTCGTAAGCATCTACGCCGGTCCCGAAAAAAAGCTCTATACAGTGCACAAAAAACTCCTCTGCTCCGCCACCGAAGTCTTCGACAAAATGTTCACTGGCGCCTTCAAAGAAGCCTCCTCTAACGAAGCCCACTTCCCCGAAGACGACATCGACGCCTGGGAGCTGCTCGTCCAATGGCTCTACCAGGGCCGCCTCACGCCCCTGATCCTTTCCCCAAACCGCGACAAGACCGAGATTGTCGCACTCGAGAAGCGTGTCAAGCTGTACTGCCTCGCCGAGACGTACGGCATTACGCAACTCATGGACAGCACAATCGACACCCTGGCACAGATCTATAAAGTGCGCACGAGGACGCCGGATCTGAGCACTTTTCGGTATGCATATGCGCATACGCTGGAGCAGTCCCCGCTGCGGGCGCTCATGAGCCGATGGTTCTATCACCTCTTGGTGACGCGCGACGATGCGCGCCAAACCCGCTACGGCACAGAGACCATGTTCGGGCTCGCAATGGAGCAGCCGGACTTAGTGCACGACCTGTTCGAGCTCATGCGCGGGCAAATGGCCACTGTCCCGCCGGGGGTTATGGACCCGGGGAGCGTGGACTTGTGTACCTACCACCAACACACGTTGCTGGATGAGCCGGTGTGTCCGAATAAGAAGCCGATGTCGGCTGATGCTACGAAACTGCTAAAGCTGATGGTCGATACGTTCCCAAATTCGAAGAAGAGGTTTACGGTTGAGTCGCTCTGTAGGAGGTTGAGTTTAGATAAGAGGGCGACGTTAGCGCTTGTGCAGGAGTTAACGGATTTGAAGAAGGTTATGTGGACGGTTAGTGGGACCGAAACGGTTCTGGAATGTCTGTGAAGCTCTTGAAGTGGCTGTTCTGGTGGTGACAGAGGCTGATCCAACGCTTGTTTACGTGAATTGGCACGCTGCTGGCCCGAGTTGGTGCGAAACTGACTGTCTGGTATAGCTTCTGCAAGAGGACGCCGTGCTTCCTGCCTGTGTTTTACCCGACGGTTAGCTTCGCACCCCGGAAGGTGTCAGTGGATAAAACGTGGTGTCCACCGCGTTTCACCCGTAGGAGCATCCTACTTACCATGGTCCTATCTTCCTTTGGCGCCACCTAACCACCTTCGCCGTCAGCGCAACCATGGACCAATCATTCCTGTCACGGCAGTATTATTCTGCTCCACCAATAGCTTAAGTGGACTACTTGTGGGTACATATCCCAGCCTTTGGGAGACCCAGTGATATGGTGCAGTGCAATGCCTCTGCAAGCCAACATATGCGATACCAATGAAAGGGTTTGACACAGTCCAGAAGCCTCTGAAGCACTCATATGGTATCCTTAATCTTGAAGATATTCCTGTCAGATTTGGGACTACGTTAGGCACTCAGGAAAGCTGATTTCAGAGAAACGTTTGTTTAGATCTGGAAGTTAATTGACATTACTACCACTACCCTAGACTTATTTTGCAGCATAGGATAGAGGATCAAATAGCAGGGTAATATAGTAATCAAGCCAATCTTCCTCGAAATAATCATATAATAATATCAAATCACATCCCACCTCATCTCATCTCATCTCATCACCCGCCAACCAAACCACCCACTCATCCATCACACTACATCTTCGTATTCCAAGTCGAGCTATTCCCCCCTTGGCCCCCGTCGAAATTCATCCCGTGCGTCCGCTGCCACGAGTCGATATTCCCCTGGCGTGTCTGCTGCGCTTGCTACGAGTCTAGCCATCAGCATCGTACAGTTAATTCAGCAAAGACAGGGAGCATTTCAATAGCGAACAAGAAGTTAACTCACGCCCAAAAGGCCCTGCCCCATGATCTGCACCAGCTGTGCGAACTGCGCGTTGGAGATGTCGCCGTTATTGGACTGCGATGACCGGGAGCCTTGTTGCTGCTGCTGGCCGTTGTTGCTGGACATGGTGGAGAGGATTTTGGTTTGCTGTAGTCTGTGATCTGTGATATGTGGCGTTCAGGGGTCTTTTGGAAAGAGGCAACGGTAGTCGGAGCTGTTTTTGGAGAGTATGAGATGGGATGAAATGCTCAGAGCCTGATGTATGCCGCAAAAGCTCTAGCGGCAAGCGAGGTGACACCAAAATAAGGCTGGCGGGCTGGAATAGTGAGGTCAATTATCGCGTCTTTTGTGGGTTCGCGTCTAGGTCAAAGGTGGTGATTGGAACTTTCTTGGAGTGGCATTAGATGATAGGTGACTATGGTATGTAGAGACAGGCGGAGGAGATCGACCTTCTTCAGTGGCTTAATGCCTTCCACGTGTGAATCTAAGCACACCACTTTTGTCCCGCGCTGCAACCTCCAGCAGAGATGGGAGTAGTGTTCATGTTTTTGCTGATTCTACTACTTTGAACCTGTTATAAGGTAGCAGCCATTCATGGGATATCTTATTCAGTATCAGAGGCTCAGCCCTTTATAAAACCTCATTTGTTCTTACCCATCGCTTATTTCAGACTATCCTTCGCCTTCTCCAACGCACCCTCAATAATTAACACCCACCTCTCCGCATTCCGATAATCCTTCTCATCAATAGCCTCGACCAACCCAGGAAAGACGGCGCCCGCGTACCCAGTCCACAATCCCGGCGCGAAAACCACATGTTTAAACCAACTCCTGCTGTCAAGGCCAGGCTCGTACAAGAAATTACGCTCAAAATATTTGATTTTCGTATTGGCTTTACGGATATCGTAATAGAGTTTTAATTTTGAAAGCCATTTCCACCACGGGATGTCCTCTCCAGCCTTTTCCGCGAGGGAGGCGGCGTGAGCGTCGAATTTCAGCGCTTCGCGATGCAAATTAGAGACAGCGCGCTCGAGACGTTTGAAGATGCGGGTGAGGGAGGCGAGGTCGCCGCTCATTTTCGATGCGGAGGGAGCAGGCCGGAAGCGTGCTTCTTGTGCATCTTCCTTCTTGGAGGGGTCGAGTTTGGCGGCGACTTGAGCGACGTAGGATTTTAGAGCTATGGCGTAGTCGGTGATGTTCATGGGGAGGACGGGGGTTTCGGCCAGCTTGGCGGTAAAAAGGGCGAGAATTTTGGCGGCTGTGGCGTGGTAGTGGAAGCCAGGGTCGCCGTAGGTGGCCATCCAGTGGTAGCTGTCGTAATTGGAATGGTAGTGGTAGACGGCGCTATGCTTGCTGCTGGCGAAGCCCATGTCGATTGAGGGGATGCCGGCGTAGTCTTGGAAGGCTGTGAAGTCGCTGCCGCTGCCCATGGTTGAGATTCGGCCGCTCCAGGCATCGCGGACTGTTTGGCCTTTGATAGTTTGGTTTGGGGACAAGACCATTCCTGTGACTTCATAGATGATATTATTCAACGGAGGGCTGGCGGAGACATGGAATACAGGACCTGAGCAAGCGACATCTATGTTGACATATGCGACATTGGCTTTCGCAAGCCAGGGCAGATACTCCTCAACCCATTCAGTAGAGCCCACCAGTCCATATTCCTCACCGTCCCAACTGGCAAAAACGATGGTACGAAGTGGTTTCCAGCCCAATCTAAGGGCTTGACCGAAACTTCGAACAACTTCGTTCAGAGCAGCGGAACCGCTATTAGGATCGGCTGCACCCCCAGCAACCCAAGCATCGCGATGGTTTCCAACTACAATAACTTCATCCGACAGTGTGCCGTTGATGATGCCGATGACGTCCCACATGGGTGTTGTCACATATTCTTGCTCGTTGACTAGGTTGAGAACAAGATTATCCGGTGATGGTCCGACATTATATTTGACTCCTTTATATTCAAGGCCCAAATTACTTGTCCAGAACTCATTCAAATCCTTTGCCCTAGGTCCATGGCCATTGAGAGCCTTCAAAATTGGAATGGCATCCATATACGAGATTGGAATTGATGGAATGGAAGGGATAGCATGATCAACTGGCTGCCGTGGAACGCCAGGCTTGGAAGGATAGCCAGGTGTAGTCCTAAATACCATGTCAGGCTAGAAAGTTAGATTATTCATCTTATATTACTTACGGATCACCAGGCGCGACACTAAGGAACTGGGCACTTCCTCGTTGAACACTGCTAGGATTTCTTGCCGGTCCTTTAGGATAAACATCTTCGCCGTTCTCATCAGTATATTTCCCATCATCGCCGGGGTCAGTATAGATGACAGCGCCAATCATGCCCAGATCCTGTGCTCGCTTGACTTTGAGGCCTCGGAATATTCCACCATATTTAGCAATAGCAATTTTGCCTTCCAAACTAACGTTTGCTTTGATCAAATCCTCGAAGTCACGATATGTTCCGTAATTGACATAGACATATGGAGCGGTAACATTTCCGCTTGCCGAATATCCATGGAAAGTAGGGATCCTATTTGGAAGACTTGTTGTCGGATCCTCGTCAAGAACATCTTCTTCTAGAGAGGCTTCAAATTTAATTGACCATGACTCCTTTTTGGAAGCTGTTTCGCCCCCCTCGTCATTCTTGCTCTTAGCCTTCTCATAGAGTGCCAGGCGGTGTCCCAGAGGATAATTGATATAAGTATCGTAGGATACAATATTCGTGTCTAATACTCCGAACTCTTGCCATCTTGTCACCGTCCAAACGGCCTGAGTGAGGTTTTTTCCGGCCAAATGTGGTCCCGCTGTATAATACTTGCTCCATTCCGCTGCTTTCTCCCTGTTCGGTGTCGTTAATAATATTTCCTGCAGCTTTTTATATGTGATTGGATTCGCCTCTTTGGAGGGTTCGTGGCTCGGATAGTGTCGACCAAGTGGAACGAAGAGCGCTGGAATCAACACAAAGAGGATAACGAAAATGGCTGTTGATCCGAAGGCCACCGAAAAGAACCGACGTACAGTACTATGCTGATACCTCTGTCGCGGTGGTGCAACCTGAACTGTGGCTATCAGTGGTGTTCGTTCGTTGCTAACCATCTTGTCCTGGTGTCTATTTCCCATCAATGCAGTTAGTACTATACTCCTCAGTTGATGATGAAATAGAGGAATACAAGAGAAGACGGGGAACTCACCATGACTTATATCAACTTCAGATGAAGGCGTCGTTCCGTGAAGTCTATATACATACAAGCTCCACCTTCCGATGCAGGTTAGACATCGGCGTCTGCAATGACGTCGCTTATCCGGAATTGTCACGTGACTTGGCCGCTCTGCAGCGGCGCTCGGAGCAGTTCAACCAATCAGATCTCAAGGATCCTTGTCACAACAGCAAAAGTCTTCGCATAGTTCGCCCATCGTTACGCCTTGAACTGCGAAAAGCGGAAAAGCGGCGCGGAACAATAAGACAAGATGGCGGTCCCATATGACTCGACGTCGACATCCCTCTGCCTTCTTTCCTCTTCCTCATCGTTTGACTTGCTCTCGACGCTCTTGCCCGACAGCCTTGACCAGCTCCGCGATCTTTTCCCAAGACGTCGGCCTTCCATGTATCCGTCAGGAGTCACAGCCTGGCACTTTAGACAATTTTTGGGAGTGGAGACAGCCTCACTACCACCATAATGGGCAACGACCGGGTCCTTGATGGCCCTGCCAAATTGCCTGTTCGCCAGCTGGCGATCCTTGCGGCCTGTAGATTCGCAGAACCACTTGCATACACCTCTGTCTTTCCATACATGCCTGAGATGATCAAGAGCTTTGGTGTGGATGAAACGAATGTTGCAAAGTGGGTGGGAATAACGGGGGCAGCTTTCAGCCTCGCCCAATGTACTACTGCGATTGCGTGGGGAAGGGCATCAGACTATTTCGGCCGCAAGCCTATGGTCATCTTAGCTTTATTTTCGACTATGGTTACGAGCCTTGTATTTGGTCTGTCAACGAGCCTACCCATGGCTATCGCAGCGAGAGCTGGTTCCGGAGCTTGTAACGGAAATGTTGGCATTATGCGGACTATGGTTGCGGAGATGGTACCAGAGAAGTCCTTACAACCAAAGGCTTTTAGTGTCATGCCACTTATATGGGCTGTAGGAAGCACTGTTGGCCCGGCTTTTGGAGGGATGTTTGCAAAGCCAGTGGAGAAGTTTCCATCCCTGTTTGGACACAACAGATTTTTTACTAAGTTCCCTTTCGCGCTACCAAATTTGATGGCCGGCGTATTCTTCACCATCGGATTGACCTTTGCTATCTTCTTTCTCAAAGAAACCCTCGAGGCGAAAGAGAAAAGACGAGACTATGGCCTGATTGTTGGTCAGAAGATACTAGATTGCTTCAAATTCAAGGCCAAGAGGTCCCGCGGACATTCGGATGTGGACGATGAGTCAACAGGGGCATTACTCGGTGCAGTCTCAACGACATCTAGGTCATCAATGGACGATGATGTGGATTGGACACCTGCCGAAATCAAATCAGTCAAACCTGCACAGGCGCCACCGGGTATTAAGGAAGTGTTCACACGGCAAACGTCGATAAACTTGCTTACATATACAATTCTTGCGCTGCACAACGTAGCATTCGATCAGTTGCTACCAGTATTTCTCAACCATTCTACACAAGTTCCAAACGAACATAATACACGCCTACCCTTCAAGTTCTCTGGCGGCTTCGGACTTGCGAGCGACAGGATCGGGACCCTTTTCATGCTATTCGGAATCTGTAGTGGAATCATACAGTTCACGATATTCCCTCCCACAGCTCGCCGATATGGTGTGTTGAATTGTTTAAAGGCATGCGCTATAACCTTCCCCCTCGTATACTTTGTAGTGCCTTACACAGCCCTCATCCAAACGCCTCTGGTCCAGCAAGCTGTGATGTTGGGGATAATGGTAGTTAAGTCCTTCTGCATCGTGTTCGCGTTCCCATGCATGATGATCCTTCTCACGAACTCAGCGTCGAGTCTCAGGGTCTTGGGTACATTGAACGGCTTTGCGACCAGTCTCTCAGCGCTCGGTCGTGCTTTTGGGCCTGCGGCATCGGGAGTACTCTTCACCTGGGGTGTTGACCAAGGCTATGTTATTACTCCTTGGTGGGCGCTCGGGGTTATCTCTGCCCTCGGTGCCATACCCGTTTGGCACATCAAGGAGACCGATGGCTTCACGAATAGCAGTGAAAGCGTGGTGAATGGAATTCCTGGAGAAGATGAAACTCAAAATGGGGAGGCACAATTACCTATTATCAACGATGAAGATGATGAGTTGATACCCAGATATCACAGTTAACGGGGCATGGTTTGGCATGGATGTTCTGAGAGTCCTCCACAAGCACTCTATGGAACGAGAAAGTGGAAACCAACGAGGCGGCTTCGAAGAAAAGGCTTGACTAATGGAGATTTTAAATGATAGAGGGCTTCCAGCATGGGGGTATGATGCATGGCGTACATGGAATTTCTTATTCAACAACTCATTGGCATTAATTGGGATTATGCATATATAAGGGTTGGCATACATATAAATTTCGAAAGAGTAGACTAATTAGCATTCTTTTTGGATTACCCTCTTTCCTCTTCTTCATCTTCATTTTGGGGGAAGCATGTGCATTGACTAGTAGCTCTTGGATGGTAACATGAGAGCGCCGCAGATATATCTCTACTTTCGACTGGAGGCGTTTTGCCTTGAAGCTGAGGTTGAAGCTGCCGCTGGCGACCAAGAGTCGCGATCATTGGATAGTCATTCATTTGCATAATACTGTTCAGCAAGTGACAAGTATCAAATGTAAAGTATCCAAGTGAGCGCCTGAGACGCTGCAAAATCCCCTATCTAAGATAGTCGATCGTAGTGACATGTTAACTGAACTTTCATTACATCTCCTATACTACAAAATTGGAAAGCACCGCCCTCAAAACGACCTGCTAGCCTTTTTATTTGAAGGCACATGGTGTTAATGCCCCTCTACTAGTTCTACCTTTCGTCAATTTTCTCAAGCGCGGAACCACAAATTATCACGAATTTCTCACTTCGTCTTGTGAACCTACTCACAGGAGGCAATCGTGGTAGTAAGTCCTACCTTCCCTAGTCTACATCCTCTATATTACACCGCATTAATCTCCAAAACACCTCAATCCCATACTAAACCTGACTCATTGGCTAGACACTTCGGCACCACATAGATCATCGCTTCACGTACTGCAAATTTACTACCGGGAGCATTTTTCTTTGGCTTCAAACTCACCCAATTCGTCATCAGATCGGCTGTTTGGCCACCAGGGCCACTATATTAGGCTCTTCCAGTTCCCACAGGAGCCTTTCAGTCACTCCACACGTTTCAACCGAATATCTTTTTGCAGGCATTGAGAGCACCCAACCGCCACCACGCCAAAATCGGAGGAGCCGTCAGCCAAAAGGAGGAAATTCTCATTGTGAGTTTATCCGTCCATCTCAGCCCTCCTAGTTCTAATTTTGTCTCGTGGATATACTAATGAAGTATAGAAACTTCTTCAGGGAAACAGTCAAAGTAGAGCTTGATGTGCCAAAAGATCGTCTCTGTGAAGTCTCCGAGTTCTTTGCGGCAGCCTGCAGTGACCGGTGGGCCTCGGGTCGCCATGCCGTCATCAAACTGGAGGAAGAAGACCCTAAGATT
>Ga0335072_10017295_pt1 | contig 10204 bp, 10 predicted proteins | sample Lox_Sample_21_FD_206725 | JGI IMG/M metagenome (GOLD analysis project Ga0335072, IMG submission 206725) | Soil microbial communities from Loxahatchee National Wildlife Refuge, Florida, United States - Lox_Sample_2.1 | ecosystem: Environmental > Terrestrial > Soil > Wetlands | place: USA...
CGTTCCTGAGGGGATTGCCCCTGTCCGGCCGCCGGCCTCCGCCGCGATGTTCGCATGTGTCCGGTTGCCGCCGCCGATTGCTTCGATCACCCGGCGTGCGGTATCGGGCGCAGGGAATTCCGCGAGCAGAGCCGCCTCGGGGACGCCAAATAGCGGGGACGCTGGATCCTCGCACTCTCGTTCGGCGAACGCCAATGCCGTGACGCCTTGCGGCCAGGCTCGCAGGATGCCCGGCAGCCCGCCAGACAACAGGCTGGCATCGATCGCGTCTGCCGCCTCGAGGCCGAGCGCGTCCCCGACCTCGGCCGGATTCAGGGGTCCGAGTAGCAGGTTGTCGGCCCTGCCGAAGAACGGGCGGTCATAGGCCGTCAGCCTTTCCATCATGTGCAAGTCGCTGCCTAGCAGCAGGAGCAGCACGGGCCGCTGAGACAACAGTCGATCCCAGGCGGTCTGCAGCGCACCGTCGAAGATCTCGTCTTGCTCGGCCAGCCATGGCAGCTCATCCAGGACGACGACCGCTGGCCCATCAGGGAGCACCGCCGCCAGCACACGAAAGGCGTCAGGCCAACTTCGTACGGGCTCGCCAGGGACAAGCCCGCGATCGCGGGGCAGGCCGGAATCGCGCAGTTCAGTGAGGAATCCATCGATTGCCTCAACTGAAGAGGCGCCCTTAGTGGCCGTATAGAACAGGTACGGCACCCCGGCCCCGTCGCAGAACTCCTGAGCCAGCCGTGACTTGCCTACCTGCCGCCGACCCCTAATGACCAGCGCTGTGCCGGTACCGCTAGCCTCTGACCTGGCAAGCCGTCGCTGGAGAAGGGCTAGTTCCGACGCTCTGCCCACGAACCCAACCGTCAATGTAGCTCCCATCTACGTAGATCAGATCTACATAGATTCAGTCTACATAAAACCTCGGTCGAACACCGAAGGCGGCCCAGCTCCGGTAATAGGCTTCGGTGGTCATCTGGCAGCGCTAGGGAGGCAACGATGCCGCTGTTTTCAAACCAGCCAAACCAGAACGCGACGGTCTGGGAGCCGCAGGTAGCCGACAGCCGGCTCGCGAAGACGGCCGGGGCCAGTCCCGCGGGAGTCTTCACCTCTGACCTGTCGGTCTCGGAGTACGTGCTCCTCGGCGAAGCCGGGTTCGAGCCGCTGGGCTTCGTCGTCGGCTCCTCGATCTACCACGTCGGCCTGCAAGTCGGCCGGTGGAACTAGAACACCGAGCTCCAGGTCCTCTCGCAAGCCATGTACAACGCCAGGGAACTGGCCATGGCCAGAATGCGCGCCGAAGCCGACCACCTGGCGGCCGACGGCATCGTCGGCGTCCAGCTGCGGATGCAGATGTACGCCTGGGGCCAGAACTGCCTGGAGTTCGTGGCCACCGGCACGGCGGTCCGCCACCTGACCGGCCAGGGCGCGCACCGGGCACCGGACGGCCGCGCGTTCACCTCCGACTTGTCGGCGCAGGACTTCTTCCGGCTGCTGGCGGCCGGGGCGGTCCCGGTCGCCTTCGTGCTGGGCACCTGCGTCTACCACGTCGCGCACCAAGGGGTCATGCAGTCGCTCCGCCAGGCCGGCCAGAACCAGGAGATGCTGCAGTTCACCCAGGGCGTCTACGAGGCCCGTGAGCTGGCGCTGACGCGCATGCAGGCCGAGGCGGCAGCGGCCCAGTCCTCTGGCGTCGTCGGCGTGACCGTCGACGTCAAGAACCACGTCTGGGGCGAGCACGCGACCGAGTTCCTGGCCACCGGCACGGCAGTCCGGCGGCTCGCCGACGAGCACAGGCTGCCGGAAACCTCCCCCAAGCCGACGTTCACGCTCGGCCTGGACAGCTAGCGGCCTGGACAGCTAGCGGCCTGAACCACCGGCCGGACTCCGGGTGATAACGGCGCGGTGCGCTAGGCGGCGGGCCCGGTCACCCGCCGTGCATTAGCTCGTGCGCCTTGGACGCGATGTCCTGGCAGGCCTGTGCTGCGGCCTGAAAGGGCGCCGAACGGGTGTCGATGCCACGCATGTCGAATTCGAACACTTCGCCGGGTGAGGGCCCAGGGAAGTTGGTTACCCCGTGCGAGCGCATGCACGCGGTGTACTGCTGTCCCAGCCGGGTGAGCTGTGCCTGCTGCGCTGGCGGGACGCTTGCCGCCGGCGGAGCTGCCTGCTGGTTTGCCGGCCCGGCGACGGGCGACCCGCCGCTGCATGCGGTGGCTAGCAGGGCGGTGCCGCATGCAGCAGCGGCCAGGGCACTAGCCATCAGCGGTACCGCTCGCCAGTGTGGCCTGCCGTGTCCGGTGGTGTGGGTGTTCATCGTGTTGTTTCGCTTCCCGTCTTTCCGGTCGCTTCCCGTCTTTCCGGTCGCTTCGCCGCCGCTGTGCCTGCCGCTGCCGTCCGGGAGTCAGTCATTCAGCGTGCAGGGCGGTGGTGGTCTTGGACAGGGCGGCCCAGGCGGCGGGGCCGAGGGCGCCCGCGACGGCGATGCCCAGCCCGGCGAAGGCGAGCAGAACGAGCTCGGCCGTGGTGTAGATGTTGATGACGCTGGCTGGGGCCAGCAGCGATGAGCCAGATGTGGTCGGAGCCTGGTCGGCGGCGATGGCCTGGATGACCGCGGCGTGCAATGCCATGCCGACGGGCAGGGCGATGGCCGCGGCGCCGATCGCGGGGGCGACCGCCCAGCAGGTGACCATGGTGATGGCCTGGCGGGGCGTCATGCCGACGGCTTTGAACACGCCGAGGTCGTGGACGCGTTCGCGGGTGAGCATCAGCACGGTGTTGAGCACGCCCAGCCCGGCGAGCACGGCGATCATGATCGTGAGCAGCCGGACCAGCGAGGTGTCCACCAGCGCCCAGTCCGCCACGCCATGGGTGAGGCTACTGTCGGTGGGCCCGTGGGAGACGCCCAGGCTGACGGCGGTCACGATATAGCCCGGTCCCAGTGCCCGCTGCAGCGCCGCCTCGTCCTGCGCGGTCGGCGCCTTCGCGGCCTGCTTGATACCGCCGACCAGGACCTCATACCGGGTGACCGGCAGATGAATGCCCGCGTCGGCGAGGGTCTGCTGGCTGGTCAGCAGGGCACCTGGGATCCCGGGCGGGCCTGGGGCGTAGACCCGGCCGGTGATCCGGGCGCTGACTGCCTTCCCGTCGATGGTCATCCGGATGATGGCGCCATCGGTCAGGCCAGCGGTCCCGGCCCGCGCGGTGTTGACGACTACCTGGCCCGGGCCGGTGTACCAGGTCCCGTTGGTGAGATCCCAGCCCAACGCGACGGCGTCGCCGCCTGAATAGGCGGAGATGGCCAGCGATCCGGCACCGGCGGCGCTGGCGACGCTCGCGGTCCCGGGCGCCTCGGTCAGGTAGCCGAGTGTCCCGGGGGCGGCGCGCAGGGCTGATGTGATCGTCTGACGCTGGCTGGCGGTGAGTGCCTGCCGGCCTGGCGGCAGGCCGTGGCCGTACCAGATCTGCAGGGTCTGTTCCGGCTGGGTTGTGGCGGCGTCGATGGTGTTGATCGAGGAATCCACGCCGGTCGCGAGCACCACGGCGGTCAGCCCGGCCGCGACCGCGGCCAGCGTGACCGCGGAGCGGGCGGGGCGGGTGAACGGCGCGGCCAGCCCGATGCTCACCGCGCGGGGCAACGCCAGCTTTCCGGCGAGCCGGTGCACGGCGTAGCCCCGCCCGGCCCGGGGCGCCTGCCCGGCGGCGATCGCCCGCACCGCCGGCAGCCGGCTCGCGCGCGCCGCGGGTACCAGCGCGGCCAGTTCGGTGAGCGCGAGCAGGCTGACGGGGACCACGAGGTTGATCCACAGCGGGACGGCCACGACGTCGTCCGGTCCTCCGCCGTTCAGCATCGGGTCCACCCACCAGTTGCCCACTGCCGTACCGGCGATCGCCCCGGCCAGCGCCGGCATGCCGATCTGGGCAAGGTACGCGACGGTGACCTGGACGGGGGTGAAGCCGATGCTCTTGAGGAGGCCGATCCGCCGGTACCCGGCCGCCACTGCGGCACTGACCATGTTGGCGGTTATCAGCACCGCCAGCACCAGCCCGATGATCCCGTACGCGACTGTGAACGGCGTGTTGAGCCCGGACACTCCACCGGACGTGCTTTCCGCGGACAGCCAGGACACCCAGTTGAGGACTGCCCCGGGGGGCAGCGCGCGCTCCAGTTCCGCCAGGTCGGCGTTGACCTGCTGGGCGGTTGCCGCGCTGGTGAAGGTGTACAGCATCTGGTCCAGCGCGGGCTGGCCGCTGGGGCGTAGCGCGGTGAGCTGGCTGGGGACCACCCAGTCCCGCTGGTCGCCGGTGATGGAGACGGCGAAGCCGACCACCTTCAGCATCGGCCTGTCCGGGGCACTGGTGACGGTGATCGTGTCGCCGATCTCGACCGTGGCCGGCCGGTCGTTGGACAACACGATCTCGCCGGGCCGGGTGGGCCACTGGCCCTGCTGCAGGATGATGTCATCCAGCGATCCGCCCGTGGACGCGCGGCCTACCACGCTCAGCCCCTGCCCCGCCGATGACGAGGCCGGGTTCACCTGCCCGCGCGGGATCCGCGCACTGGACAGGCTGGGTGCTGGCGGCGGCGGTGACTGGCTGTTGATGTAGGTGAGGTAGGCCTCGTCGTACGGGCCGGCCGCCTGGGTCACCCCTGGCAGGTGCGCGGTCCTGGCCAGCTCGGCGGCCGTAACCTTGGCCGCGTCGATGGTGACCGCCAGGTCGGCGCCGTGGTCGGCGGCGAACGTGGCGGCGAACCCCTCATTGGCGCTGACGGCCAGGGTCAGGCCCAGCGCTCCTGCCGCCGCGGCCGTGGCCACCACCAGGAAGATCACGGTGGTCTGCGCCAGTCGGCGGGCCGCCCCGCGGCTGGCCGCCGTCAGCACTGCCCGGCCGGTCACGGGCGCGCTCCCGCGCCGGGAAGCTGGCCAGGAACGGCGCCGTGGTCGCTATCGCTCGCGATGCGACCATCGAGAAGCCGGACCGTCCGCCGGGCATACCGGGCGGCCAGGTCCGCACTGTGGGTGACCAGGACCAGGGTCTGCCCGGCGGCGTTCAGGTCCAGCAGCAGCCGCCCTATCTCCTCCCCGGTCGCGGTGTCGACCGCGCCTGTCGGCTCGTCGGCCAGCAGCACCTGGGGCTCGTTGACCAGCGCGCGGGCGATCGCCACCCGCTGCCGTTCCCCGCCAGAGAGGCGGCCAGGGTAGGCATTGCGGTACCGGTCTATGTCCAGCAGGGCGAGTAGCTCGGCGCACCTGGCGCGGGATCTGCGCCGGGATGCCCCGGCGAGCTGGGCGGGCAGCAGCACGTTGTCGGCCACGGTCAGGTCGTCGAGCAAGTTGAAGAACTGGAAGATCATCCCGACCCCGGTCCGCCGGTACCGCGCGGCCCGCGTCTCGGACAGCGCGTCGACCCGCGTCCCGGCCACGGTGACCGTGCCACTGGTGGGCTTGTCCAGCCCGGCGACCAGGTTCAGCAGCGTGGACTTCCCGCTGCCGGACGGCCCCATCACCGCCACCGCCTCACCTGGCGCGATCGCCAGGCTGACCCGGTCCAGGGCGGGGGTACCCTCAGCTGCGTACCGTTTGGTCACCTCGCCGATGTCGATCAGGGCATCCATTGCCCACCTGCCTTCCTTCCGCGACGCGGCTAAGCGGCTAAGTTGCCGGAGGCGCGGCCAGCGCGGCTCCACAGCCGTTTTGTACGGCACCGGCCATAACCTGGCCGTAACGCTGTTACGCCGCTGTTATCGCAGGCCAGGCAAGCTGGAACGACAGCAGACGATGCACATCAGGCGCGGGAGGCGTGATGAGGGTGCTGGTGGTCGACGACCATGCCAAGCTGGCGCTGGCGATCGCAGCCGTGCTGCGCCGTGAGGGCATCGCAGCCGACGTCTGCTTCGACGGTGCTGACGCGCTGGAGAAGGCCTCGGTGAACAGGTATGACGTGGTCGTGCTTGACCGGGACCTGCCCGGCGTGCACGGCGACGATGTATGCCGCCGGCTGGCCGTCGGCGGGGGCAGCACCGGGGTGCTGATGCTGACCGCCTCGGCCACGATCGAGGATCGGGTCGAGGGCCTGGGCCTGGGCGCGGACGACTATCTGGCGAAGCCGTTCAACATCGCGGAGCTGACTGCCCGGATCCGGGCGCTCGCCCGCCGGACCCGGCCCGCGCTGCCCCCGGTGCTGGCCCGCGGTGACCTGCGGCTGGACCCGGCCCGCCGGGAGGCTACCCGCGCGGGACGGCCGCTGCCGCTCAGCCCCAAGGAGTTCGGGATGCTGGAGGTGCTGCTGGCCGCTGACGGCGCCGTGGTCTCGGCCGAGGAGCTCCTGGAGCGGGTCTGGGACGAGGCCGCCGACCCGTTCACCAACACCGTCAAGATGACGCTCAGCCGCCTGCGCGCCAAGCTCGGCGACCCGCCGGTCATCACTACCGTCGCCCAGGCCGGCTACCGGATCAAGGCGTCGTGATGCGATCCCGCCTCCGGCTCCGGCCTGCCCGCGCGGCCGCCGGGCTCGCGGCCAGGTTGCCGCGGCGCACTGTAAGGCTGCGGCTGACCACCTTGTACGCCGCGCTGTTCCTGGCCTCCGGCACCGCGCTGCTGACCATCACCAACCTCCTGGCCCGCAACCTGCCCTGGCACCATGACGTAGTCAGCCCGCCCGGCACCCTCCCGCGCGGTGGCGGGGTGTACCGCCCCGCCACGCGCGACCTGATAGCCCAGATAGCTGCCGACCACGCGACCGAGCTGAACCAGTTCCTGGCCGAGTCAGCGATCGCGCTAGGCATCATGGCCGTCGCCTCTGTCGCGCTCGGCTGGCTGATGGCCGGACGGGCCCTGCGGCCGCTGCGGCAGATGACCGCCGCGACCCGGACGATCTCCGAAGACAACCTGCACCAGCGGCTGGCCATGCCAGGACCCGATGACGAGATCAGAGACCTCGGCGAGGTCATCGACGCCCTGCTGGCCCGCCTGGAGGCCGCCTTCACCGCCCAGCGCGACTTCGTCGCCAACGCCTCCCACGAGCTGCGCACCCCGCTCACCCTCTCCCGCACCCTGCTCCAGATGGCCCTCACCAGCCCCCGCCCCACCCTCGCCGCCTACCGCGCCACCTGCCAGGAGTTGCTGGAGGCGAACGACCAGCAGGAACAGCTCATCGAAGCGCTGCTCATCCTGGCCCGCAGCCAGCGCGGCCTGGACCGGCGCGAGTACCTCGATCTCGGCGGCCTGACCGCCGGCATGGCGCGCGCCCGCGAGCCGGAAGCCGCCGGGCGCGGGGTGACGATCAGCACCTCCATTAGCCCCGCCCACGTCCTCGGCGACGCCCGGCTGCTGCAGCGACTGGCCGCCAACCTGATCGACAACGCCATCCAGCACAACATCGCAGGCGGCCAGGCCGACATCCAGGTCACAGCCGTAGCAGGCCGCCCCAGGCTGACGATCGCCAACACCGGCCCGGTCATCCTCGCCGATCAGGCGACCAGGCTGCTGGAACCGTTCCAGCGGCTCCCCGCCACCCGTTCCGCCGACGCCGACGGCCTCGGGCTGGGGCTGTCCATCGTCGCCGCCATCGCCAAAGCTCACCAGGCCGTCCTCGCCGTCAGCCCCGGCCCGGTTGGCGGCCTCAGCATCGAGATCAGCTTCCCGCCAGCCACCGCCCCGGGCACGCTCCGGGAGGCGGCACTCACCCGGGCCTGAACCAAAACGCGGACTTCGGGTGATAACGAGGCGACGGTAGCCTTCACACCACGCCGAACCCGGAGCCCGGCCTATGCCCCCTCCCGACCCAGACCCCGCCGACTCAGACGACGCCGCCCTCATCGAGCGTTCCCGGCACGACCCGGAAGCGTTCGCCGGTCTCTACGACCGGCACGCCGCCCCGCTGCACCGCTACGCCGCCCGCAGGCTGGGCGCCGGCGCGGCCGATGACATCGTCGCGGACACGTTCCTCGACGCCTTCCGCAAGAGGCACCGCTACGACCTCAGCGCCGCCGACGCCCGCCCCTGGCTGTACGGCATCGCGGCGAACCTGATCGGCAAGCACAGCCGGGCCGAGGTCCGCATGCTGCGCGCCTACGCGAAAACCGGCGCCGACCCGGTCCTGGCGCAATCCCACATAGACGAGGCGGACGGCAGGCTAGCGTCGCAAGCCGTCCGCCAGGACCTGGCGGCGGCGCTAGCCGCCCTGACACCCGGCGACCGCGACGTGCTGCTGATGATCGCCTGGGCCGACCTGTCCTACACCGAGGTCGCGACCGCGCTCGGCATCCCGGTCGGCACGGTCCGCTCGCGCCTGCACCGGGCGCGCGCCCGCATCCGCGCCGCGCTCGGCGGCCATGACCCGACATCCGTCCGCGAGGAGTCACTGCCATGAACGATCTCGATCAGCTGCGGCAGTTCCGTGCTGAAATTCCCTATCCTGAACGTCCTCGGCTCTCTCCGGGACGCTCCCGCCTCCTCTCGGCCGCGGGCCGACCGAGACGGCGGCGCTTCACCGCCTCCCGCAGAAGCAACCTCCTCCTGCCAGCCGCCGCGGTAGCCACGGCCGTAACAGTCGCCGCCGGCCTGACCGGCTACGCCCTCAGCACGGGCAGCACCCCGGCGTCCCGCCCGTCCGCGGCACCGAAGCACCCGGCGGCGCCGGACCAGGCGGTGCTCGCCGCCCGCCTCCTGCAAAACGCCTCGGCCGTGGCCGGCCGCGTGCCGCCCAAGACGGAACCCGCCCCTGGCCAGTGGATCTACTCCGAGATGGTCGGGTACGAACACGGGCAGGGCGTCACCACAGACCAGAACTGGATCACCTTCGACGGCACGAAGAGCGCGTACTTCCTCAGCCGGAACGGCCCGTTGCAAGTCCACACCTCCCCCATCGTCCCCCCGAGCGGCGCTGGCGGCCCGCTGGCGGCCTTCAACGCGGACGCCACCCCGAAGACCGCCTACGACGCCCTCGCGTCGCTGCCCACAGCTCCGCGCCAGCTGCTCGCTGTGCTCGCCAAGGAGGCGCAGTCGGTCGGCGTGGCGAACCTGACAGCCGGCACTCCGGTGGCGGGTCAGGCGCCGCGGAACGAGGGCCAGGTCGAGTTCGACTACCTGTCCCTGCTGCTGTGGAACGCGGCGGGCGGCGTGGGCGCACCGCCGAAGGCGGAGGCCGCGGCGTTCCGCGCGCTGGCCGCCATCCCCGGCGTCACCGTCCAGCAGGGCATCACCGACGCCGCGGGCAACCCAGCGATCGGCGTGTCCGACGACGGCGGCTACGACCAGCTCCTCCTCGACCCGGTCAGCTACCAGGTGACCGGCCTGCGCCAGCTCAGCACCGGCGTCGGCCCGAAGGCCGCCGTCCCGACCCCGCAGGAACTCGCCGGGCTCTCCAAGGCCGAGCAGCAGAAGATCCTGCGGCAGCTGAAGACCCCTCCGCCGTGGCCGCGCAAGGGCACCATCCTCGAGTCGCTGGCCTACAAGCAGGTCAGCGAGGTCAGCGGGCCCGGCGTTAAGTAAACGAGGATGAGGACCGTCCGGCGCGGGAGCCGAGGATGATGCCGATAGCGGCAGCGGCGACCGCGCCGACGGCGGCCCTGAACGTGGTGGACCGCAGGAAGCTGGGCTGCTCCGTGATCTCGTACGTCTGGTACGTGTCGCGGTCGACCAGCGCCGTGACCAGGTACCCGTTGTCCTCGGCCAGCCGGTACATGACGACCGGAGCCCCGTCGTCGTCAGGAACAATCGCCAGATACTGCCTGCCGTTCCCATTCCCGTTCGGCGCTTCGACCGGTTTGCCGGGGACCTGCCCGATGGTCGCGATGGCGCGCGCGACGGACTCGGCCTGCGGGCGCGCCAGCTTGTGCAGGGCGTCGATCGCGGCCGGGGTCATGCGGACGTTCGACGGCCCGCTGTCGGTGGGCACTGTCTCGGTCACCACTCCAGCGTATGTCGCCGCACCTGGATAAGTCATTGCCGCTTCTCCAGTCCTGCAGGTAGTCCGAGATGACGGATTCGGCCTCCTGCGACCCGACCTCGGTGTCAGCGGCCTCGCTAGTCTGCACGAGCGCGTCCGCGGACGCCTGCTGAGCCGCCTCGATCAGCGCGTGCATGGTCAGGATGCCGGCGAACAGGTCGGTCCACGACTCCGCGTCGATGCGGCTCTCCAGCCGGTCCATGGCATCGAGCTGGTCCTGGATGTCCTGGGTGTGGGGCAGGAACCCGCGCACCCGGTCCAGGAT
>Ga0335072_10017297_pt1 | contig 10202 bp, 8 predicted proteins | sample Lox_Sample_21_FD_206725 | JGI IMG/M metagenome (GOLD analysis project Ga0335072, IMG submission 206725) | Soil microbial communities from Loxahatchee National Wildlife Refuge, Florida, United States - Lox_Sample_2.1 | ecosystem: Environmental > Terrestrial > Soil > Wetlands | place: USA: Florida...
GCCGTCGACGCAGCCCGTCTTGGCCAGATCACCGACTATGACCGGCTTACGCTGGAAGTCTGGACCAACGGCTCCGTGCTGCCCGCCGACGCTGTGGGCCTCGCGGCCAAGCTGCTCAAGGACCACATGAGCATCTTCATCAACTTCGAGGAAGAGATCGAAGCCGAGAGCCACACCGAAGAAGGCCGCATGCAGTTGCGCAACGAGAACCTGAACCGCTCGGTCGAAGAGCTGGAGCTCAGCGTACGCAGCTACAACTGCCTGAAGAACGCCAACATCCAGACCATAGGCGAGCTGGTGCAGAAGACCGAAGCCGAGATGCTCAAGACCAAGAACTTCGGCCGCAAGTCGCTGAACGAGATCAAGGAAATCCTCGCGCAGATGGGCCTGTCGCTGGGCATGAAGATCGACGAGCACGGCAACGCCGTTCCCGGACCGACCAGCATACTTCCGGCCGCAACCCTGGCGCAGAGCTATGGCACCTTCGACGATGAGGAAGACGACGACCTCAACGACGACCTCGCGCTGCAGAACGAAACTGAGAACTTCTAAGGCAGGGATTAGGGAACAGGGATCAGGGATTAGAAAACCTGATCCCAACCTTCTCCCGGAAATTTCAGATAGAGAGATTTGCCATGCGTCATCGCAATGCAGGATACAAACTCGGACGGAACACCAGCCATCGCCGCGCTCTGCTGCGCAACCTGGTGACCTCGATTTTTCTCGAGGATCGCGTCGAGACCACTGTCACCAAGGCCAAGGCCGTGCGTCCGCACGTCGAAAAGCTCATCACGCTCGGAAAGAAGGGCGACGTGCACTCCCGGCGTCAGGCTCTCTCTTTCCTGCAGACGCGCGAGGCAGTCACGCGCCTCTTTGACACCGTCGCGCCCCGCTACGGCGACCGCAACGGCGGCTATCTCCGCATCGTCCGCACCGGATTCCAGAAGGGCGACGGCGCCGAGAAGGCCTTCATCGAGCTGCTTGGAGCCGAGCAGGTCCTCGACGAGAAGCGGCAGAAGCGCGCCGAGACCCGTGCCAGGCGCCGCGATGAGCTGCAGAAGCAACTCGCCGAGCAGGAGCCGGCCGAAGGCGGCGACGAGCCCAAGGCGTAGCCTCCAACCCCTCTATTCGGGCGCACCTCCGGGGTGCGCTCGTTGTTTTTCTGGCCCAATCGTCGTCATCCTGCTATCTTGGGCCTTCCCCACTTATTCCGGCCATGCCGAAACCGCGCTCCAGATTCCTGGCTCACTTCGACCTCCTGCGCTTCCAGCTCATTCTGTTGCTGATCGCAATCTGCGTGCGCCTCGTCTTCTGGCTGCTTCATGTGCAGTCCAGCGCGCTCACGATCCTCATCAGCACCTTCATCATCGGCAATGTCGCCAACGCGCTCGTCTACGCCAGCCGCTCCTTGTTCGAGGATCGGTCGCCTCCCTGGAACTGGATCGGCTATCTGCCTGTGTTGCTGTGCATCGGCATCATTGCGACCACGATTGCCGAGGTGCCTATCGTCCTGCTCTATCCGAGTCCTGTCGACTTCCTCCACTCGGTTCTCGTCGATGCGCCTTTTGGTATCGTTGTCACCCTGATAGTCGGAGTTCTCGTCTTCGCCTTCCAGCAATCACGAAAGAACCTCGAGGCTCGCAATCAGCAACTTCAGAGTCAGGTACAGCTCGGCCTGATGGAGAGGCAATCTCACCAATCCGATCTCGAACAGGCCCACGATATCCAGGTGCATCTGCTGCCCCGCGAAACACCGCAGATTCCGGGTTATCAGATTGCCTGCGCATGGCAGCCTGCGCGCAGTGTCAGCGGCGACTACTTTGACGTTCTCGTTCTTCCAGCGAACAAGCTCGGTCTCTGCATTGCCGACGTTTCTGGAAAGGGCATGGCTGCCGCTCTGCTCATGGCGAACCTCCAGGCATCGGTCAAGGCGTTCACGCAGGACGGCGGCAACCCATCTGTCGAATCCCCCGGCGTGCTCTGCGCCAAGCTCAACACGGCTCTCTGCAACAACATCGCGCCCGGCCGCTTCGTCACCTTCTTCTACGGAATTCTCGATAGCTCCACCCGAGCTTTCAAATACGAGAACGCCGGTCACTGCCTGCCCTTGCTGGTTCATGCCGACGGCTCCATCGATTTTCCCGCCGCATACAGCGGCGTCCTCGGCCTGTTCTCTCACTGGACATACAGCGACCGCGAAGTGCCGCTCACTTCGGGGGATGTGCTGCTGCTCGTGACCGACGGAGTCCTCGAAGCCTCGAATGATAAAGAGGAAGAGTTCGGCTACCAGCGGCTGATCGCATCCGTACTGGCAAGCCGCGACCAAGGTGTGCATGCCATCCGCCAGCGTGTGCTTGCGGATGTTACCGCGTTTTGCGGGAACCATTTCCAGGACGACGCCTCACTCATCGTCATCACTGTCGACTGAATTCGTAGCAGTATTCGATCTATTTAGGCTGCACCGCCACCGAATCCCTGATGGCAAATTCCTTCATGTGCGCCGGCACCGTCACCTTCAGCCCCTTCGCCACGTAATGCGAGATCACCTCCGCGCGCGCCCAGTCCAGGGTCCAGCCATCCTCGATGGCCACCACCGTGTATTCCCCCGGCACCACCCGATTGAATTGAAAGCTGCCATCCGAGTCGCTCTGGTCGCGGCGAAACATCTCGCGCTCCGCCCCCGGATTCTTCGGCACCAGCAGCACCATAACCCCTGCCGCGGCCTTGTCGTCTCGCCGTGCAAAGCCGTTTACGGTGGCCGCGCCATCCGCGATCGTCGCGGAAATGGCTACCGGCGCGCTGCCGATCTTTACCACGTTCCCATCGGTGGCCGCGCCCGTCGCCGTCAGATGCGTCACCGCCAGCGAGGTTCCCCTCGCCGTCACCCACACTTCATAGTTGCCCGGAGCAGTTCCGTGCAGCGAGAAGCTGCCGTCAGCGTTCACCCGCGCGTCGCCCCCGTAACGTCCTTCGGGCGATCGCAATGAGATGGTCAGGTCCTCGGGAAACTCGTCGCCGCCCGCCATCGCCACCTTGCCGGACACGTCCGCCATGCCCGAACCCTGCGACAAATCGATCCTCGTGTCGCTTGTGGCGTCGACGCTGGTCGAGCGGCTCGAATCGCCCCCGCCGCGCAGGTCCACCGAATACTGTCCGGGGGCAACACCGCTGAACTCAACCGTGGTGGTCTGCGCATCGTTCCCGCTCTCCCGCATCCCCCTCATATACGACATTCCCGGCTGCGCCGTCTCCGACAATCCGAAGACGTCCTGCGTAAGCTGGGGGAAGGCAAAAAAGCGCCCCGCGGACGAGGGCACCTGCACCGACAGATGGACGGCGGGAACAGCATGCATCGTGATATTCACCTGCACCTGGTCTCCTGCCTTCACCGGAATCGGGGTTGCCGAGTCCGAGTCCGTCACATCGGCATAGAACGTCGTTGGATACGCTACGTCCAGCGGAGACTGCTGTTCGTCGGAAGCCGCGTTTTCCTGCGAATCGCGTCTCGCCTGCGGCCGCGTCGCGTACCACGGAGTCGCATTTACGGCGACGTAGTAATTCCCCGCTTCCAGCCGTGCGAACTCGTAGGCGCCCGTGTCGTCGCTGATCGTGCTGCCGGCGCGGATGATATTCCCCAGGCCATTGCGCAGGCTCTGGCGATACAGAGAAACCCTGGCCTGCGGCACCGGATCCCCCGAGTCGTCGCTCACCGTTCCTCTGATCACCGCCCGCGGAAACAGTCGGAAGGTGAGCCCGTCACTCGTCAGCCCCTCGCCCGTGACAATCGCTGTAGCGTAGCCCTCATGTTCGTCGTACGCCGCGCTGACGTACCCCCGCCGCGAGGCCGCCAGCGAGTATTTCCCTGCCGCAAGATGCTCGAAGACAAACCGGCCATCCGGTCCGGTGGTTGTTTCGGCAACAAGCGTGTCCCGCATGGGAGTGTGCAGGGATACGTCGGCGTGATCGAGCGGCTGCCCGGTCGACGCACTCACCATTACCCCGCTGATCGAGTATCTGCCGGGGCTCCGGGGAGCCGGTTGCGCCAGCGCGAGTCCGTGGAGCAGAACCGCCAGCGATGCGGACACCAGCAGTCTCCTTCTCATTACTCCGTCTCCGTGTCGCCGGTGTGAACGACATCCAGCTGCACATTTGCCGAGCCGCCCGAGTCCACGGTGGTCGTTTCGCCCATCCCGGCATACTTTGCTAGTCCCTGCGGAGTATGGAAATCAATCTCCTGCGGAGCGTCAACCGCGATCACGCGGTATGATCCCGGCGCCAGCCCCGCCAGCGTCGCCTGTCCGGACCCGACCACCGCTCCCAGCTTGACTGGCCCCGGGGACGCAAACAGCGGAATCGCATACACATAGATCTCGTGTTGTTCGCCCAGCGACGCGCTTGCACTCTGTTCTTCCGCCGAACTGTCAACAACCTGCGCGGTGATCGATCCGGTGTCGTTCCGCAGCGTGACTTCGATGGGCAGCGTACTCCCCGTCCCGACTGCCAGCGGCTCACTGGCCAGGTCGACTCCGCCGCTCGTAATCGAGCTCACGTATCCTTCGAACGGCGAAGCCTCCACCCAATACCGTCCTGGCGGCACATTCTCTATCTCGAACGAGCTGCCGTCATTTGCTCCTCCCGCCGGACGCAGCCCGCCGGGAGCAACCATCTGCCCAAAGAACTCGTCCGCCGGCAACAGCGAAATATTCAGTCCGGCGCTCGCCGGGTTGTTATCGGATGAGCCGCCATAGGCGGCCAGCTCCGGACCAGTACCGGAATTGGTTGCCGAAAACGATTTTCGAACGATCACGGGAATGCTGTGCAAAGGCAGAAGAGGCATATTCAGCCCCGTCAGCGGCGCGCCCGCGACGGTGAAATCGACCCGGCCAAAAAGCTGCGATTCTCCCCGGTGCCATCCCTCGATAAAGTAGCTGCCGCTGGGAACATTCACCTGCGCCGTTCCCTGCTGCGAATTCCAGCGCACCGGGAAGCCCATTTCGTGGCCGCTGCGGTCATGCACCTGCAGGTTCATACCGCCGCCGGCTTCGCGATTTGCAATCGTCACTGTTACGGAATAAAACTCCTGCCGCGTCAGCGTGAAATCTGCCTCCGCGTGCTGCCCGGCCGCCACCGTCAGGGTTCCCGCGGCTGAAATGTCGCTGACGCCCGGATAATATGCCGCCGGATACCCATAGACAGCCGCCCTGCCGTTCGGCGACTCATCGCTGTCCCGTGCCGGCTGGGTGTAGATCAGGTAGTCTCCCGGCGCCAGCCCGGCCAGCCGGAAAACGCCATCGCTGTTGGTCCTCGCCGTCCCTTCCATCATCCATTGCTGGTGACCGTTGATGATTCGTTTACGGTACGCCATCACCCGGATGCCGTCCGCGGCGTCCGATGTAGACAGTGTTACCTGCCCCGTGATCACCGCCTCGGGAACGAGATCGAAGGTCAACGACGGCATATCCGGCCCAACGCGCACCGTATGGCCCGAAACCCGCCGCCGCAATCCGTATCCCGGTCTCTTCACATCGATCCGGACCACGCCCGCCGGCAGGTCCAGCTCAAAATGGCCGTCGTTGTCGGTGAGAACCGCGCCCTCATGAGAATCCACCAGGGCGCGCGCAACTGGCTGATGCGTCACGCTGTCGAGCACCACTCCCTTGACCGGATAAGCCGGATTCGCGTCGTCCGAGCTTTCTTGCTGCGTCAAAATCAGGTCCGGATTCGGACCCATGGTGACATTGCCTTGTCCGCCGCACACCGGAGCGGCAATCGCCGTTACCGCGAGCCATAGCACGCAGCTGAGCATCCGACTCCGGTTCAGCGAATAGAGCACGGGAGAAGTCCTGTTGTCGCCATTCTCAGCGATATCCCGACAAAAGAAAACTCGTGCCTGGAGATTTCAGAATCTCGCAAGAATATTGACTCGAAGTTAGAGCCTCAGGTGAGCTTCGCCCCCGGGAGATTCCCGCTCGTTTAATCGCAGGTTAGCAGCAACGCATCGGCGTCAAATTGATCGTCGCCTGTGTTCGTCGCGATCGGTCCCGCCTCGAAGAACCGCTCTACCGCCGCCAGAACCGCCTCGCCGCTCTTCGATTCATAAATCGACTTGCGCAGCGCCGCTCCGCCCGGCACGCCATGCGTGAACCACGACGCAAACTGCTTCATCTTGCCCTGCGCCTCGGGGTACTCCGCTTCGATCAGCATCTCGAAATACGTCCGGATCATGCGATAGCGGTCGAGATCCGTCGGCTGGTCATAGCGTCCCGTCGCCGTATACTGCGCGATCTGGCGAAAGATCCACGGATTCGCCGGCGCCGCGCGTCCGATCATCACCGCATCGCAGCCCGTCTCCGCCACCAGCGCGCACGCATCCTCGGGAGTCCGCACGTCGCCATTGCCGATTACCGGAATCTTTACGGCATCCTTCACGGCGGCGATCCACTCCCACCGCGCCTGCCCCGAATAGCCCTGCTCGCGTGTCCGCGCGTGCAGCGCCACAGCATTCAGGCCCGACTCTTCCGCCAGCCGCGCCAGCTCGACGCAGACGATCTGGTCATCGTTCCAGCCCATCCGGAACTTCACCGTGAAGGGAATCCGCACCGCCGCGCGCACCGCCGCGAAAATCCGCCCGATCAGCGGCAGGTCGCGCAGCAGCCCGCTGCCGCCGTTGCACGAAACAACGCGCTTCGCCGGGCAGCCCAGGTTCAGATCGACCATGTCGAACCCGGTGTCCTCGACAATCTTCGCCGCGTCGGCCAGCGTCGCCGGATTCGACCCGAACAGCTGCGCCGCGATGGGATGCTCGTCGTCATAGAAGGTGAGATAGCGCTTGCGCTTCGACTCCCGCATCCGCGCCAGGCCGTCGGCGGAGGTGAACTCCGTCATGATCAGCCCGCAGCCCGACTGCTGATTCGTGACCTCAGTCTCGACCGAAGCCCCGGAACCCGCCTCCGCCGAAAACACGCTCGCGTTGCGGATGAAGCGCCGGAAGACCGTGTCCGTCACCCCTGCCATGGGAGCGAGCACCGTCGCCGGCGCAACCGTCACGCCGCCGATTTCGACCGACGCCGGCACCCGAGCGCTCGGAGGCATCGCATGCTCAACCGGATTGTCCCAGTTCTTCTTCATTGGCCTTATTTGCAAAACCGAACTCTGCCAAAACGAAAGCCCCCGCATCGCGGAGGCTTTGTCCTTTTGACTGAGCAGCTCTTACTTCGCTGCCGTCTCCGCCTTGGCGTACTTGCGGCGGAAGCGCTCCACGCGGCCGGCCGTGTCGACAAGCTTCTGCTTGCCGGTGAAGAACGGGTGACAGCTCGAGCAGATTTCCACGTGGATGTCGCCCTTGTGGGTCGAGCGCGTGACAAAGTTCGAGCCACAGGCGCACATAACCCTGACTTCTTTGTAGTTTGGATGAATCCCTGTCTTAGGCATAGCTTCTCTGGAACCTTTCCTGCAATCCTCTTATTTTAAGCGCTCTTGCGAGGTTTCGCAACGCGGGGGCGCCCGATGTCCCGTATGCGACGAGAACGCCCGCCAGACTCTTTCGTCTTGCATATAATTTTCCGTACACTGGTTCACATCCTCCGGAAAGCGAGTTTGCGCCTTGGCACGTCAGCTGTACACCGCTCACCTCGATCAGAAGCTCCTGCTCTCGGAGCGCGCCCAGTGTTTTCATCTCGAATTCTCTGTGCCTGAGCTCGCTGCATTCGATTTCATCCCGGGCCAGTTCGTCTCCACAGTCGCCATGGACGAGAACGGCAAGCAGCAGACCCGGGCCTACTCCATCGCTTCGGCGCCGAACGGCAACCGATTCAGCCTGTGCGTCAACCGCGTCGAGGGCGGATTCTTCTCCAACCTCCTCTGCGACCTCGAGCCGGGAAGCCAGGTCCAGTTCCACGGCCCGCATGGCCTCTTCACGCTGCGCCAGCCGCTCACCGACAGCGTCTTCATCGCCACCGGAACCGGCATCGCGCCCATGCTCGCATTCATCGAGCATCTCTTCCCCGATGGCGCGGAAGACCGCAGCAACGGCCGTGAGATATCGCTCGTTTATGGCACCCGCCACGAAACCGAGATCTACTATCAGAAATATTTCGAGAAGGTCGCAGCCGAGCGGCCCAACTTCCGCTACCTGTGCACGCTCAGCCGCGCGCAGGAGGGCTGGGAAGGTCTGCGCGGCTATGTGCAGGACCATGTCGCCCGCCTCCTCACCGAACGCGAGTCACACAACCACGCTGGGCCGGTCGCCACCGCTGCTGAAGGCGGGGGCTTCGACATACACGCGTATATCTGCGGCCTCAACGACATGGTCTCCGGCAACCGCGACCGCCTCACCGAGCGCGGCTGGCAGCGCAAGCAGATCATCTTCGAACGCTACGACTAAACGCCGCTACCATTGAGGATCGGCGGGGACTGAGCAAGCGGCGCCGAGTCCCCCGCGCATTACGACGCCGGGCCCGCGACCCCCGCAGTTTGCCCGGGAATCGCCAGTCCGGTTCCCGCAGCTTCGAGTATCTTCAGCACTTCGAGATAGATCTTCTCCTGCGCGGCGAGGCATCGCGCGCCGTCCATCGGCGGCAGCAGAAGATACGCCGAAATCTCCAGCTGCAGTCCCGCGCTGTTCAGATCGATCAGCCGCACCCGCGCGCTCTCCTTCTCTATCGCCTCTGTGCTTTGCAGCACCCGGTCGATTTCTGCGATCACCTGGCTCAGGGTGCCCGCTGTCGTGTCATATCGCACGTTGAAGATCTCGTGCACCCAGTATTTGTCGCGCAGCGAGAAATTCTGAATCCCTGCCTGCGCCACCTTCGAGTTCGGCAGCGACACGACGCAGCGGTCCGCAGTGCGCAGCTTCAGCGAACTCAGGCCGATATCCTCGACCGTCCCCGTGTCGCTGCCGATCTTGCACAGATCGCCCACGCGGATCGCCTTCCGTGCGACGATCGCGATGCCGCCGAAGAAATCCTGCAGCGTATTCTGCGCCGCCAGCGCCAGTGCGATGCCGCCGATCCCCAGGCCCGCCAGCATGGCGCTCACATTCACGCCCGCGTGGCTCAGTATTCCCAGGAATGCGCACAACAACACGATGATCTTGAAGACCCTTTGCGCCACGGCCAGGAAGGTCGCTCGTCCCACGGCGAGCCCGCCCGACTTTTCGTGCATGACGTAAGCCACAGCGATGTCGCTGGATCTGAGGATCAACCATGCGACGCCGATGATCGCCAGCGCCACCGCGGCGTCGCTCCAATACTGCCGTCCCAGCACCGAGAGCGAATATCCCGCTGCGAGACGCACGCTGATGGCAAGCAGGAGAATGAATATCGGCGGCTGAAGCCGGTGCGCGATTTCCTTCCCGCTTCCGGGCAGCACGCGCCCGATGATGGGTCCAAGCAATTGCTGCGTCAGCTTGCCGATCAGCCATGCCGCCAGCAGGATGACAAGCTGGGACACCAGCAGCAGCGCCCAGCGCCAGAGAGGCAGCGAAAACAGCCTGGTTTCTACCATCCAGCGCGGAAATCTCTGTTCCAGGCCCGGCCCTTGCAACTCTCCGCTGATCTGCGGAATCGCCGCCAGCGTCTGTGCGGAAAACAGCCAGATCGGTGTCGCGCCCGGACGCTGCACCCGGTCCAGCAGAATGTCCACGCTCCCGCGGCTGGTCTTCACCGTGCCCACCAGTTCGCGGGAGGTCCGCATGTTATCGACTGTATTTCCCTGGGGCTCGCGCGAAAGGCTGTCGAGGTTCGCGGACAACCCGGTATCGAGCACTTGCTGGAGCTGTTGCGCCAGTTCCTCAGCCTGATCCGGCGGCTTCTTTACGTCGAGGTATTGCGCAGCGCGCGCATAGTCCTCCTTTTGTGCAGCCAGCAGGAATCCCACGACGCACCCATGCGGGGTAGACCGCCCCAGCGGGTCTGGTGGAGGTTCGGGCGCCGCCGCAGGCGCTTGCGCCGACTGCAGAGCAGCGGCAGGGCTCGCTGGCTTGGCGGTTTTCTGCGCGAGTCCGCCTGCCGCACAAAGCAAAACGGCTGCCAGCACGGCCAGCTTTCCTTGCCGCCATCTTCCGGCGAATGCCGTAGACACCTCCTGCCGCGCGCAGCGCTCTGCCCCACTCTATCGCGAAACTACGCCGCCTGTCGGCCACACTCCCCCCGGTATTGCCGCATCGCTCGAAAGTGGCCCTGAGATACATCTCCCACCGTCGG
>Ga0335072_10017298_pt1 | contig 10202 bp, 7 predicted proteins | sample Lox_Sample_21_FD_206725 | JGI IMG/M metagenome (GOLD analysis project Ga0335072, IMG submission 206725) | Soil microbial communities from Loxahatchee National Wildlife Refuge, Florida, United States - Lox_Sample_2.1 | ecosystem: Environmental > Terrestrial > Soil > Wetlands | place: USA: Florida...
TATCAACTTGTTTTTGGCCGAGTGTTGGATACACCTGGATCGTGAACGACGACCAGTCGCCCAACTTGTGTTGGCTCGCCAATGAGAAAGATAGGCGGTGAGCAAACCGGTCCGCCGTTCCCGAGTTGGTTCATTTTCTTGTTCATTCAGTTGCGCTTGATAGATGCGAGCCGGGTTGACCTACACCATCGGCTCGGTGTTCTCACTGCGGGAGTCGCAGCGTTGGCCATACCTGTGGCGCCGGGGGTTGCTATACACGAGGGCAAACGAGTTTATCAGCTGCATTGCGAAGCCTTTTTCGCAGGAGGCTCGCCCACTCGAAGCATACTTGGTCTAAACACGGAGCCGCATATGAAAAACACGTCCAGAGCAGTTTTAGTTTCAATCGCTCTTCTGACTATCTGGGGATCATTTATCGCTACTGCAAACGCACAGTCACTAACATCTGCCCCGCACCCTTCGGCTGAAATTCAGAGCCGGACCAAAGCTCTCAGAGGAGAATGGTCTCTCAGCATCAAGTTTGAGCCTAACTCTTCGGCGCCGGATGGCTTACTCAAAAGTGGTAAAGAGACCTGGCGTCCAAGACAGGAGGGTTCACGTTACTGGAGGAAGAACACCTGCGCATGCCCGAGGCTGACACATTTCTTCTCGGGATCATATGGTGGAACACCGCCACACAAACCCTTCGTGGAATGGAATGCCAAAATCTGCTCCCATATACGTGTGATGTGAAGGGTGCGCAAAGTGACATCACCATGGGCTGGGACGGCAAAAGGTTCGTTATCGATGAAATGGAAACGTCGAAGAGCGGCAAGGAATCTGTGTGGCACGAAGTCTGGTCAGATATCACTTCCGATTCGTTTGTCCAGGCTGGGGAATATCGAGACCCGGGTGGACCCAGGAAGCGGTTGTTCACGATTCATGCAACCAGACTTGCGACAGCGCGCAGCGAGAACGACGTTCATTCGGCCAACTCCGGGGACCATCCCGCATCAAGCGTCGCAGATCCTGCGCCAGAACTGCAGAGTCTCGAAAAAGCGCTCGCCGGTAACTGGACCACATCTTATGACTTTGCGCCCGGTGGCATGTCTCCAAACGGAGGCGCCGGCGCGGGCGAAGAAAACTGGCGAACCGGGCCCGGTGGATATGTCTTGACGGAAGAAGAGCACGTGCGTGGCCCCTCGGGGGAGATGTTTCTCATCACACTGCAATGGTGGGACAACACCACGAAACGCCTTCGCGGAATGCTCTGCAACAACTCCGGTCCGGCAGCGTGCGATTTCAACTCCTATTCCAACAGCTCTCTGAACTGGGATGGAAAAGAACTAACGATCGACATGGGCTTCCCCCAGAACGATAAAAAGATGACCTGGCATGAAGTGTGGTCCGGCATCACTGCCACTTCCTTCACGCAGATCGGCGAAATGGGCGAGGTGGGTAGTCCACTGAAAAGAGCCGTTACAATTCGCGGGACTAAAAGAGGAGATGCACACTAAATAGTCCTCGAACTCATCGGGCACTTGAAAGGAAGCACTATGAATCGTAGAGAGTTACTTGCGGCTGGGGCAGGATTGACGCTCACGGGATTTCCTTTCTGTCTTGAATCTTCAATGCAAGATTCGGGCGAAAAGAATCACGCCCCGAATCAGGGGACCATTCGCCATCCAGTTTTCGTTCGCTCTGGCTTCACACGTAAATCCAACGGCGCCGAGGACCGCGCGCCCTCGCCGTCAGGGATGTTCGACACCGAGGTTGTCCGCTCCTCCGACTCTGAAGGGCGCCTTGCGGTGTTTGTCTTTCCCCCAGGAGACCATCACCCCTATCGAGGCGCCCCGCTTCACGTGCATCACGGACAGGATGAATGGATCTATGTCATGGCGGGTGAATTCGTCGCCGAAGTCGGCGGCGAGGGCATGCGTTTGAAGCCTGGGGATTCCTTGCTAATGCCGATGAAAGTCCCTCACCGCTGGAGTGTGGCGCAGGATCCTCATTGTGGCGCAATTCATCTCTACACACCCGCTGGATTAATGGAAACACAATGGGCGTCGGTTGCGCAAAGCGAAGATCCAAAGAATCAGGAAGCTCGTAAAGCAGAGTTCGAAGGGCATGGATTGACGCTTCTTGGAGATTCACTCAGCAAGGAAGAGATCGATCGAATCCTCTGATGATATAGGCAACGCTGTGACTGGACTAAACAGACAAAGTAGAGGACAACAATGAAACAATTTCCAGCAGCATGTTGCCGAATCGAGTATCCGATCGGCAGTTGGGGAGCTGTGGGAGCAAAGACATTGCTGTTCGTCAGCAACGGCACGGCGTCTTGGGCATCGGATTGCAGCCCTTCGTAGCCCACGAAAAAACCGCTTTGTCTTTCCGGTTTGGCATGGCTCGGTTTCCTGTTCCCGCTCATCGCGCCGCGACTCACATTTATGAGATAGTTTCGATCTGAAATTCTTACCAGACGCGGAGGTGGGAGCTCATGGTCAAGCATTTACAGACGAGATTCTCGGCTCTATTCGCGCGATATATGTTTCTTGGAGCCCTGGCGGCGATTCTTGTCCTTGCCGCACCCCATCTGGCAAGGTCGCAGTCTCGAAAGATAGAGCTGGGCGACCTGCAGAAGATCGTCGACGTCTCCAGCCCGCAGATTTCGCCGGATGGAAAGTCCATCGTCATCGTTGTGTCTCGCGTGAATTGGGACGAGGACCGTTACGACAGCCAGATCGTGCTCGTGGACATTCCCACGGGTGCGCAGCGGCCGCTCACTCAGATCCGCAAAGGATTGAACTCGCCGCAGTTTTCGCCCTCAGGCGATCGGCTCGCATTCCTTGCGGAAGCCAGGCAAGAAAAGAAAGCTGCCACGCAAATCTTCGTGCTACCCATGAACGGTGGCGAGCCGCAGCAAATCACCAGCGGGCCGCTGGGCGTCGAGCAGTTTGCCTGGCGTCCGGACGGCTCCTTCTTGGCCTTCGTCTCGCCGGACGAACCGCCCAACAGAGCCGAGATTGAAAAGCACCACGATCTCTTTGAAGTGGGCGACAACGATTTCCTCGCTACCTCTGCTCCGACTCCTTCGCACATCTGGCTGATTCCTGCCTCAGGTGGTACGCCGAAGCGCCTCACCTCCGGCGCTTGGAGCCTGTCGAAGGGCGGGTAGGACTTGGCGGCATCCCCGCTTTCGTGGTCGCCAGACGGCAAGCAGATCTGCTTCACACGACAATCCGACCCGCACTTCGGCGATTCCGATCAATCCATCGTCGAGATACTGGACGTCGACAACGGGCAAATCCGCCAACTGACGAAGCGCACTTCATTCGAAGGCTTCGGCCTCTTCTCACCCGACGGATCAAGAATTGCCTATTTGTTCCCGCGCGACGGGGATTTTGAGAATGAGAATGAGATCTTTGTCACCTCCTCCACTGGCGGCGACGGAACTGATCTCACCCGCGCACTCGATCGCAATGTCGTGCGTGCCATTTGGATGCCCAATGGCAAATCGCTTTTTCTTAGCGGCCACGACGGCACCCGGACCGCCATCTGGATCCAGCCCCTCGATGGCACCGCGAAAAAGCTCGACCTCGGCGACGCCAACCCCTCATGGGACTTCTCATGGGTGGACGCGGCCGTAGGCAAAGACGGCTCAATCGCTTTTACCGGTAGCACGCCGACTCAACCGTCCGAGCTCTACTATCTCGCCTCACCGGACGCAAAACCGAAACACCTCACCGACTTCAATCACCAGATCGCGGCTCTGAACCTCGGCCGCACCGATAGCTTCGAATGGAAAGGGCCGGATGGCTACGCCGAAGACGGCATCGTGATGTACCCTCCGAGCTTCTCGCGCGACAAAAAATACCCACTCGTTCTTTACATTCACGGCGGCCCGCAGATGGCCTCCGTTACGATCTTCGACGCTTATATGCAGCTGATGGCGTCGCACGGCTATGTGATCTTCCGGCCGAACTATCGCGGAAGCGACAACCTCGGCAACACGTACGAGCGCGGTTTCGAGTACGACGCCGCTGATGGCCCCGGCCGCGACATCATGGCTGGTATTGCCGCGCTCGAAAAACAGGGTTTCATCGACGAATCGCGCATCGCCGTTTCCGGTTGGTCCTATGGCGGCTACATGACGTCTTGGCTTATCGGCCACTACCACATTTGGAAGACGGCTATTGCCGGCGCCGCTATCAACAGCAAAGCCGACCAGTACAATCTTTCGGATAACAACGTCACAGAGCGTTTCGCCTCGGGAGGCTCGCCTTGGAAGAAGGAGTACGTGAAAGCGTACGAGGAACGATCGCCCATCACTTACGCGGGCACCATAACCACACCTACGTTGATCCTTCATGACACCGGTGACCCGCGCGTGCCGATCACGAGTTCTTACGCGATGTACCACGCGCTCAAAGACAACGGCGTCACCGTGAAATTCATTGCCATTCCCACTTCAGGACACGAACCCAGCGATCCCGTACACGATTCCGACTTAGAACGCGTTTGGCTCGAATGGCTCGACCAATATTTGAAGTAGTTTCGCATCCCGATGCGCGTTCGCAGGCCTGTGTTGGCACGGTGGCAGGTCAGAATCCGGGAATGGGGCGAAGAGCAGCCCGCAACATCAATCGTTTTCTCAAGCCGAATAAAGACTCAGACCTTCGGAGCATTACCATGAGACTCAAACTTAGATTCTTGTCCTGGGACGCCGCCGCATACGCTCTCTTAGCCCTCGCCCCGCTTGCCGCCTATTCGCAGGTCGCGTCCGCGCCTGAGACCCACGGCATAGTGGTCGCTAACATGGATCGGTCGATCAAGCCCGGCGACGACTTCTACAACTACGCCAATGGCGCATGGATCGAGCGCGCCGAAATTCCTACCGATCGCAATTACATCGATCCCTACGGCAGTGATTTCGACGATGACTCGAACGACTTGACCCGCCAGCGCATGGCTGGCCTGATTGAAGAAGCATCCAAGGCCAACGCGCCTGCCGGCTCCAAAACCCGCAAAATTGCCGACTTCTACCACTCCTACATGGACGAGGCCACCATCGAAGCCAAAGGCCTTGCTCCGATCCGCCCACAGCTCGACGCCATTGCCGCCATCCGCGACAAGCGTGACCTAGCCCGAGCCTTGGGCGAGAGCCTCCGGGCGGATGTCGATGCCATGTACTTCACCAACTTTCATACTCCCAACCTTTTCGGACTCTGGGTCGCCCCCGGCTTTAACGACCCTGAGCACTATGCCGCCTACCTGCTACAAGGCGGACTGGAAATGCCTGACCGCGAATTCTACCTTTCCGCGAGCGGCAGCATGCCCGGCCTCCGCGGCAAATATCAGACGCACGTTTCCCTCATGCTCAAGCTCGCTGGCTTTACCGACACGGACCTCCGCGCCCAGCGCATCGTCGCACTGGAGCACGCCATCGCCGAAAAACACATCCCTTTGGCGGACCAGCAGGACATCCACAAGGCGAACAACACTTGGACGCAAGCCGACTTCGCCGCCAACGCCCCCGGCCTCGATTGGGCGGAGTACTTTCGCGGCGCCGGACTCGGCGGCCAAGCCAGCTTCATCGTCTGGCAACCCAACGCCTTCACCGGAGAGTCCGCTCTCGTCGCCTCTGTCGCGCTGGACACATGGAAAAGACTGGCTGGCGTTCCACTTGATTGAGGACTACGCCAGCATTCTGCCCAAAGCGTTCTGGTAGCTATGTTTACGGGATCTCGGGTCGACTAGCGGGAACACCAATTGCCGCCGATCTTGGTGCAGGAGGTTTTGGAGGAGTGGTAGGAAGTAGACCGCCCATTCCCCAAGACTTGGGTACGTATATTACCTACACAGTTTCATACTCGGAATGCACAAATCCAGAGGATCAACAGGGATCTCAGACAGAGTTTAGTAACTTCCAGGTTGTTGACGCGACGGGAGCTGCCCACGGCACCGGCTTAACTGTCTACGTGGTTACATATTCGAATCAACAAGCAAGTTCGGGTGAGCCACTATGCACCGGTCCGATCGTAGACGGGTTCGGCGGAACATATGACGGGTCAGGTTATAACCTAACGGCGACGCTCATTGACAATGGAACCAACTTTACGACGACCCTCTATGATCGATTGGGTAATGCCCAAATCGCCCCCGGCGTCGTGCAAGATCCCGATGGAGTACAGGCCTCCCTCACGACGAACAGCACCACACATGTGACGACCTACACGGATACGTTGGGTCAAACTGTCTTTAAAAGCGCGCCCGGGAGTGTATTAAACGGCGAGGGCACATCTGACACATATACATATTACACATATAATGCTAATGACAATCCGCCGATTGTGCCCGAAACCGTCACTGTAAGCTACTCAAAGCTTTATCAAAAAACAAACTTCGGCTGTGGTTCGGGGACCGATTTGGCTCCTGGATATGGCTATTTCCCTACAAAGGTGGCGCTCGCTGATGGCGAGACTTACGGGTTATCCTACGAGCCAACGCCCGGCTATTCTGGAGATGTCACTGGGCGTCTAGCCAAGATAACACTCCCAGACGGCAGTTATATTGCTTATGGGTATTCGGGGGGGGTAGCAACAACACAGGGATCATATGCGGCTTTGGCGTGGTTCCGATTCTCACGCGCACTATTAATGACAATAACGGACATACCGGAACCTGGACGTATACTAGCTCAGTAACATTTCAGGGAACAACGACTTACAACACCGTGACCCAAACTGACCCTTTGGGGGAACGTAACAACGTACAAGTTTGTCGATGAGTTTCAAACGGAGAAAATCGTTACGGGTGTTAACTTAGGGACTCTGAGCACGACGATCACTTGTTATAATGGGTACAATTCGACTAAATCTGCCTGCATCACCCCGCCAACGACTGATCTTTTTCTTCAGTCGGGCGGGTTCATCTATCAGACCGATGTATATACAACACTCGGGACGTCCACATCTCCGTCTCTCGTGGAGACGGTATATGACAATGAGACAGGTTTTATGGATCATATGGCGACGTGCTTTCGGTCAAACAATGGGGTTTTGGGGCGACCTATCCTCCGTCGGGAACGCCGGTATCCGAAACCGATACAACGTATGCGAATGTGAATGGGACCGCCTGCGGGCCGGACTCTGCTATAGTGAATGAGCCGTGTCAAAGTACGACTTTCAGCTCGGGCACGAAGGTAAGCCAGACAACTTATGTATACACTGCTGCAGGTCATCTAACGACCCCATCCGAATGGGTCAGCCCCTCGATGACGCTAAGCACCGCAGCGACGTACAACAGCAATGGGACAATCGAAAGCCTGGCCGATGTCAATGGTGCACTAACCAACTATAGATACGACGGCACTGGAGGTTGTAACGCCCTGCTGCTCACATCGACGGATCTGCCGGTTGCTCCTCTTACAACTTCACAAACGTGGAACTGCACAGGAGGAGTTCTGACTTCATCCATGGACCCAAATAGTCAGGTCACACAATACGGCTATGTTGATCAGAGTGGCGTTCCAGATCCAGCGTTCGGTGACTGATGCCGAGTTGAACACCACGTGGACTAGTTATTCGCCGGGAAATGGAATCCCTGCTACAGCTGAAAGCGTGCTGTCGTTTAACAGTGGTCAGTCTGCGGTAGACAAGCTGTCGACGGCTGACGGTCTCGGACGAAACGTGATCCAACAGACGCGACAAGCCCCCGGCGGCACAAACTTCGACACTGTGACTCTGGGCTATGATGTTCTCGGGCGTCTCGCCAGCCAGAGCCTCCCGTGTACAGAAACATCATCTATGCCCTGCGGCGGTCCCGGCACCACAACTTCATACGATGCATTAAATCGGCCAACAGAGGTTTTAGACGGGGGCGGCGGATATACCAAGTATACCTACAACAGCAATGGTCAGGATGTCTTAGTGGCTGTTGGGCCCGCACCTTCCGGGGAGAACCTCAAACAGAAACAACTGGAATATGATGGCCTAGGAAGGCTCACCTCGGTCTGCGAAATGTCTAGCGCACTTCCAGGAACCAGCGCCTGCGGGCAAGCATTCCCACAAACTGGCTACTGGACGCGTTACACGTACGATGGCCTTGGGCGGTTGACCGGAGTGTGTGAGAACACAACGCAACCGCTGGCCATCAACTGCATCACAAGCCCTTCTAGTGGACAGCAGACCAGAACTTACACGTATGACGGCCTCAACCGTTTGACTTCTGAAACGAACCCGGAGTCAGGCACAACGACGTACGCATATGACACCGATTCTACTTGCGGTACGTCAAACGGTGATCTCGTCAAGCGCGTCGATGCCAACGGCAATGTCTCATGCTATGGCTACGATGCTTTGCATCGACAGTTAAGCGTGACCTACCCATCAGGGCCCAATTCTGCAAGCACCCCGAACAAGTGCTTTAGGTACGACACATCTATAGACGGGAATGGAGTGAGCAATCCATTAGGTCGACTCGTTGAAGCGTATACGACCACCAGTGCTTGTTCCACCACCGGACAGCTTCCGACGGTCATCACAGACGAAGCATTCGGCTACACAGCGCGAGGCGAGCTGGCAAACTATTATCAGTCGTCTCCAAATTCGGGCGGGTACTATAGCATTCCCATCACCTATTGGGCCAACGGGCTCCTCGAGAGTTTTGGCTCGTTTTTAGGCGAGGACGAAATCGGGTACATACCGGACGGAGAAGGACGTGCCGGAGGAGTTTATGATTTTTATTATCAGTCCAAACCAGTGCCCAGTATTTGGTATTACACTAATAATGGGCAGCCTGCCCAAAGCGGTCAGCCAACGAGCAATCAGCCCACTCAGTTAGAGACCAGTTGCGCAGGCAGCACCTGTTACCCAATCGGATATCAGTATGACGCTAACACGCTTCGCATGACACAATACAGCGCCGCTCTGAATGGCGGCACAATCTCTGGCAGTCTTACATGGAATTCTAATGGCAGCCTGCAGAAGCTAGTCATTGCCGATCCATTCAATACGGCGGACGCACAGACATGCAAATACTCCGCCGACGATCTGAGCCGTCTGGCGAGCGTAAACTGTGGCTCCGCGTGGACGCAGACATTTAGCTATGACGCCTTTGGCAATATCACGAAGAGCGGCTCTCTGGCTTGGGTGCCAGGCTATAACGCTAGTACCAACCATTATCTCTCTCCTGCGACATACGATGCAGATGGCAATGTGACAAATGACGACGGGAACCATACGTACACGTGGGACGCAGAAGGGAAGACTCTCTCAACCAGTTATTTGGGAGGAGATACCTTCACCTTCCTCTATGATGCTTTTGGGCACGAAGTTGAATGGGCAAACAATGGGAAATATGCTGATTCAGTTGTGAGGGTCGGAAGTTTCAAGCTGTCGGCGATTGGGCAGACCCCTTATTATTCCGAGTACCCCTTCCCTGGTGGTTCAATCTACAGCGAAAACGACGGCGCGACTGGTGTGCAACTGGGAGATTGGCTTGGGACGAGCCGCGCTTTCTGGAGCTATACTGGAGGTGGCTTTTCCCGCAGCGGGGCGCATGCTCCTTTTGGTGAGACATACGCCTACAATATTGGATATCCGTCGGATTTCACTGGGCAGGAAAACGACGGAAATTTCGGCGGTACCATGTACTACTTTCCCGAACGCCAATACAACTCCGGCCAGGGCCGCTGGCTCTCGCCGGACCCGGCGGGTTTGAATGCTGTAGACGTGAGTAACCCGCAGTCCTGGAATCGCTATGCCTATGTCTTGAATAACCCTTTGCGTAATACCGACCCCACTGGTTTGGATTGCGTGTACTTATCCGATGACGCCCGAAGCATCGAGGAAGTGGACGCCGATAGTGACACTTCCCCACAGGATTGCACTGCATCACGTGGAACTCATGTAGAGGGAGCTTTGACCGGGTATGGGAGCACTGACCCGGACGGCACGATCAACGAATTTTACTCAAATGCATACGGCATCCAGAATGCCATGCCAAATCCATCAACCCTCGCAGGCTTCTTTGGATACTACGGGAGCTGGCAACTGGGATTGGGTCCGACGAACGTTTACTATGGACCGGGCAACTCCGCAACCCAGCAGATGATGCAGACTTCCGGGGTCGCGGCTGCCAGAAACGCCTACATTGCTAAGGGATGCCCGGCAACCTCGGGAACGCTTCCAACCGGCGGTCATATAGGACCAGTCCTGGAT
>Ga0335072_10017299_pt1 | contig 10202 bp, 10 predicted proteins | sample Lox_Sample_21_FD_206725 | JGI IMG/M metagenome (GOLD analysis project Ga0335072, IMG submission 206725) | Soil microbial communities from Loxahatchee National Wildlife Refuge, Florida, United States - Lox_Sample_2.1 | ecosystem: Environmental > Terrestrial > Soil > Wetlands | place: USA...
CGCGCCCACTCCAAGCTGGCTCTCCCGCGATCCCGTCAGGTATCCGTAAAACACGGCGACCACCAGCAGAATCATCGCCACTTCCAGCGCAACCGCGCTCATGGTGATCAGCGACCGCGTCGGCCGGTGCACCAGATTGGCAACCACCATTCTGTTCATCATAGGAAAGTGTGGAATCGGCGGCTCAGGCCTCTATCCAAGGCCGCTACGCCCGGCGACTATCTCTGGTCGACCGGCAATACCAGGCTCGACTGGGGCCGGTCCAGGTGTACGACCTGCGCCCCGGCCGGCTGCTCCAGCACAAACTGGTCATCCTTCAATGGAGCGTTGATATCCACCTTCAGCATGTTCAAGGTGATGTCGTACTCCTCTTGCGGGCGATAGATCTCGATCCTCGACGGGAAGTTGAAGTTGCCGAAGTCTTTGTACTCCGCATAGTGTGCATCAGTCGCCAGTTTGCCGTCGTCATCGTAGATAAACTGCCGATGCGGCTTGAGGTCGGTCCGGCCAAACACGATCTTGCGCGACAGCTTGCCGCCGTTCCCCATCTTCCGGATGATGATCAGCTCGTAATCTTCCTGCAGAATGCGGTGTCCCTTCGCATCGTGCAGCGTCTCGTAGCCGTTCTCCATCACCGCGATTTCCTCGTCGGGATCGATCTGCCGGATCAGCAGCGCATCGTAAATGTTCTGCGGCCGGATGTTCTCCATCGGCTGATCGCTGTTCGGCGTCGGCATCTCGTTCTTGCCGATCACAAACTTGTTCTTTGGCGGAATCCATAGCTTGAATTCTCGCCCGTCGCTCACCATATCAAAAGCCGTCGTCCGCACAAACGGCATCAGCCCCGTCATGTGGAGCGAATCGGGCTTCCGCGCCAGCACATATCCGCGAATCTCTTTGTAATCGGTGACGTGCCCCTTCTTCATGCCTCCGGCCGAGGTGTCAATGTCAACCGTAGCCTTGACCGAGCGGATCGCCGAGGCCTGCTCATTGATCCTGTCAATCAGCTCTTGCTGCGACGCTTCTTTCAGCGGAGCCTTTGAGTACTGATCTTCTACCGGGCGCGTGCGCGAAAAGACTCCGCAGCCGCTTCCCGACAGCGTCAATAAGAGCAGGATAAATCCCCAAACAGACGTACGACGTATCATCAGGATAAGAAGGTACCTCTATAAGCATTTGAGTATACAGCCTTGGAAAGGGTTCATAACTCTGATAGGGCACTTTCCGAACTGTCCTTAGGTACTTTTCCGGATGCTCCTTCCCCGCCCGAAAATCCTGTTCACGTCCGAAAGCAGTATCACCCTCGTCAGGTCTCGGCTCGCACTTCGTCTACACTGTGCCTACTGTGCGTAAACTTCTCTGGCTCGTTCTGATTGCCATGATCGGGACCGCGGGGTGGTTCGCCTGGGCTCTGCTCTCGCCCGTCGAACCCTCGGGCCAGACCTTTGTCATGCTGCGCCCCGGCTATTCCACGCGCCGCATCGCCACTGAACTCCAATCTGCCGGAATTATCCGCAGCAAGGCAGCCTTCATTCTCTGGCACTACTACCACCGTGGGCGCTCACTCAAGGCCGGAGAATACCTCTTCGACAAGCCCGCCGACATCATCGATATCCAGAAGCGCCTGCGCCGCGGCGATGTCTACTACCACACGGTCGTTGTCCCCGAAGGCTACACCATGTTCGATATCGCCCACGCCATCGAAGCTGCCGGCCTCGGCTCAGCCGACGACTTCCTGAAAGTCGCGCAATCCGACACCTCGATGATCTCCGACATCGCTCCCGGCGCGCGCTCGCTCGAAGGCTATCTCTTTCCCGACACCTATCAATTTTCCCGCTTGATGACCATGCGGGAGATGGCCGCCGCCATGGTCAGGCAGTTCCGCATCGTAGCCACTCAGATCTCCCTGATTAGCGACATGATTGGCTCGATGCCGGGGCCAGCGCATGACGTTCACACTGTTGTGACGATGGCTTCGATCGTAGAGAAAGAGACCGCTGTCCCAGAAGAGCGCCCCGAAGTCGCCAGCGTCTACTACAACCGGCTCGCCAAACATATCGCGCTCGATGCCGATCCCAGCATCATCTACGCGGAACTTCTGGCGGGAACATATCAAGGCGCGCTGCACCACGCCGATATGAGCTTCACGTCGCCCTATAACACCTATCGCAATGCCGGACTCCCTCCGGGCCCCATCGGCAATCCCGGGCGCAGTTCTCTCGAAGCGGCCATGAATCCCGCGCAGACCGACTATTACTATTTCGTCGCCGACGCCCAGGGTCATCACCGCTTCGCCCGCAGCTTCGACGAACACAACAAGAACGTCGCCGCCTACCGTAAGGCCATGCGGGGCCGCTGACAAAAGGTTTGTCATCCTGCGCGAAGTCATGTCTTGCGCTGGCGCAAGGCTTGCGCAGGCGAACGATCCCTGCACTTCGGCAACCCTCCCCGGAGCACCACGGAATCCCCCGCAGCCCAAGCCCTATAATCCCCTCGTGGTCTCCGACTCCACTGCCCATCGCGTACTCGGCCTCGATGTCGGCGCTCGCCGCATCGGCGTCGCCGTCTCCGACCCACTCGGCATCACCGCCCAGGGGCTCGATACTCTCCATCGCAAGAACAGGCGGTACGATCTCGCCCATCTCGGCCGCGTCATTCGCGAATACGAGGTCAAGGAAATCGTCGTCGGCCTGCCCCTCCGCATGAGCGGAGTCGAAGGCGCCCAGGCGGAGAAGATCCATGCCTTTGTCGAGGATCTGCGGAAGCGCTTCGAACTCCCGGTTCACCTCTGGGATGAGCGCCTCACCTCCGCCGAAGCCAACCGTGTTCTCCGCTCCACCGATATGTCGATCGAAAAGCGCGGCAAAGCCGTCGACCGCATGGCTGCCATCCTCATCCTGCAAGGCTGGATGGAATTTCACCGCCGCTAGCGCCGCCACTCCGTTGTCATTCCGGGTGGGCCGATGATCCGCGAGGAATCTGCTTTTCATTCTGAGCGGGCTGCCTTTTTGCGCTCGTGCGGGGACGGTTGCATTAGTCCTTCCCCGGGCGACAAGCCCGGGGAAGATTCTGCTCTTCTGGGGACTTCCCAAACCGGGAAATGCCTCCCGAATTCGCCTACGGCCGCCTTTGGAGCCGCTAAACGCTTCGCCGTCAATCGCCTACAGTCCTTGCCTTCCCCCACCCCGAGGAGTAGCATGTTGCGAGTAGGTGTCGGCTTCTTCCCCGCGACTTTTTTCTTCCCCTCCCAGGGTGCCGGATTATGAGCAGTTCGGACTTGAATTTCCACATCGGCGATAAGGTCGTCTACCCCAATCACGGGGTTGGTGTCATTGAACAGATCAGCAGCCGGTCTGTTGGCGCCAACATCGAGAGGTTCTATCTCCTCAACATCAAGGCCAGTAGCCTGAAGGTCATGGTTCCCTGCCAGAACGCCGGCAGTGTCGGCCTGCGCCGGGTAGTCCGCAACGGCGAGATTCAGAAAGTTCTAGATCTGCTTTCGATTTCGGAGAATGGCGCGAGTGGCGACTGGAAGGACCGTTTCAAGGAAAATTCCGACCGCATGCGCACGGGATCGCTGCTCGAAGTCGCAGGCGTCCTCAAAAGCCTGATCGCACTCCACCAGGCCAAGCCGCTTTCATTTCGTGAGAAGAAAATGCTGGAGCGCGCCCGCTACCTGCTCGTCAGCGAGCTCGCCATGGCCAGGAACTGCGAAGAATCGAAGATCGAGGAAATCCTGACCACCGCACTCGCCAAGTGCAAGCTCCGCTTCCCTGAAGCCTCGGAGTTCCAGGCTTAGTAATCCGCACGACTCGCCGCTGTTAGCGGTGCGGATCGAATTCGACTTTCACTGTCAGCGTCTCTACCGCCGCCGCCGGCGCATACTTCCACTGCCGGATCGCCTTCATTGTCGACTGGCCCAGGATCGGGCTCCCGCCCAGCAGCTTTGTGCTCTTCACCGTCCCGTTCGGAGCCACCTGAACCTCAACCCGGACTACTCCTCCGATGTAGAGCTTCTTCAGCGCATCCGGATAATCCGGATCCACCCGGCTAATCACTTTTCGCTCTTCCGCGCTGCTTTCGTATGTCTGCGCCGCGCGAGCCCCTACCGCTGCCAGTCCCCACACCAAGAGTCCGCTCAATACGAAAACCAGACTGCTTTTCCGCCGGCGGCTTCCTTCTGCGTTTCTCCGCATGTCTTGCATCCCTCGCAATCCGGTTACGGCAATTCCAGACTCAACTGATAAACCTCTTGCGTGCTGCGATCGCGCACGAACATCCACGATCCATCCGGAGCGCGCCCGCTCCATATTCCCAGCGCGCCCGTGTAACGGTCGAGCGCTCCCACAACCAGCACCGGCTCAGCCTCGCTGGCTCCTACCTTCACTCGCCGGATCGACTCCGCGTCGTCGACGAAGTCATCAAAGTAGAGATACTTGCTGTCGGGCGACCACACCGGATAATTCACCGCCCCCGCCGACTTCGTCCACTTCGTCCACTTCTGCGTCTGGAAGTCGAACAGCAGCAAGTCCTTGTTATCCGGCGAAAGCGCCGCAACATATCGTCCATCCGGCGACCACCGCGGACTGAACAATCCATCCGATCCCGGCAGCTTCTCCAGCTTGTGTGTTTTGAAATCCAGAATCCGGATGCTCAAACCTCCGGCATCGTGGGCGAAATCGCCAAACATCAGCTTCGATCCGTCAGCTGACCAGTTGGCGTCGATCTGGCTGCCGTTTTCTTCCACGACTTCCTGCGGAATTCCACCATCAGCGTCAATCAGCGACAGCTTCCACGACTCGCCCGGCTTCATGCTGACAAACGCGATCTGCTTTCCATCCGGCGACCACCGCGGCAACGCCGCCCGCTCCACTCCCGAAGTCAGTTGCACTCGGTCCGAACCGTTCGCCCGCGACCGCCACAACGTTCCCTCCGGAATCGCGACATACGTGATCCACTTCCCGTCCGCCGAGAAATCCACGTCCGTGGCCGAAAGCCCCGCAATCAGCGGCACGAACTTCTTCTTGTTGGCTTCGTACTTCACCACCTCGACCGTCGGCTGCACTCCAATCGCCCATAGCTTCTTTCCGTCATGCGCCGTTGAGGCGTTGCCGAACGACATTGGCCCGTTCGTCAGGGCAACCGGTTCCGTCTCGCCTTCCGCTAGCGCCCACAACGAGGTCACCACCGTCGTCGTATTCGCCATTGTCTGGCTGGCCTGGAAAATGTAATACCGCCCGTCCGCCGTCCAGCTTCCGCAGCACGCAGTCGACTTGTACGGCCAATCTTGCAGCAGGGCATGCGCGTTCGCCCCATTCCGCCCCACTTCCCACAGCGTCGTCGTGTTCAGTTCCGTATCGCTCACCGTGAACCGGATCCGGTCTCCAGTCGGCGAAAACCGCGGAGCAAACACCGATCCTCCCGCCGTGTACAACTCATGCGCCTTGTCACCCGCTCCGTCGGCCAGGTAAATGACTGCTCCTCTGGAAAGCACCATCTGTTTCCCGTCGCTCGACCAGCTTCCGTCGCGGCCGGTCAGATCCCCCACGCGCGCCGGATTTCCCGCCACCACCGGCAGCGTCCAGAACTCACTTTCGCCCGATCCCGACTTCTGCGAGATCAACAGCTTCGAGTGATCTGGAGACAGGTCAAGCGCCTGCAGACTGGCAAACGGACTCGGCATCACGCTTCGGATGGAAACCGCCCGTTCCGAGCCCGGCAGCGTCACTTTCGCAATCACCCGCTTCGTCGCCGGCAGTTCTGTCACATAAAGTTGTGAGTCATCGGCAAGTAGGTTCGTCTTGCGGAATCCATCCCGCGTGATCTGGGTGATGGCCGTGACTCTCGGCGTGGGGCCAGTTCCGGCGCCCCGGACCAGGTTCCCCTTGTACGTGCCTCCCAGCACGATCATTCCAATGATCGTCGCCACCGCCAGAAACAGCCGGATCTTCAGATCCGAAACTTTTTTGTATGGAGTGCGCATGTCCCGATGTTAGGCCGCACTCATCCACGCAAAAAACGAAAATACCCCTCCGGCCGTTACGCCGGTAATCAGCGCCGTATCACAGCCTCGACCCGGGCCGCGTTCGTCCCACTCCCGGCCGACTGCTACCACCAGATTCCGGGCGTATAATGTTCACAGTCTTGTCGTAATCCCATGACAGATCAAATCAAACGGAAATTGCAGGAAGAGATCAACGCGCTCGAACACGAGTTGATCCACGAACTTCCGAAAGAGATCAAGAAGGCCGCCGCCCTCGGCGATCTCAGCGAGAACGCTGAGTATCACATGGCCAAGCAGCGCCAGGAGTTCGTCAAGGCGCGCGTCCGCCAGCTCGGCAAGCGCTTGGCCGAATTGTCCATGATCAACATGAACAATATCCCCCACGACAAAGTGGGACTCGGCTCTACCATTAAGGTTTACGACAGCACCAAGGAAGAAGAGATCGAATATAAGCTGGTGACCAGCGAGGAATCTGACGTCGCCTCCGGAAAAATCTCCACGACTTCACCGATCGGCCGCGCCCTGCTCAACAAGAAGGTAGGAGATGAGGCCGTCGTGGTCACTCCCAACGGCAAGCGCACCCTTGAGATCCTGAAACTCACCACCATCCACGACGATCTGGAAGGCAATGCCCCAAAAGAGGCCCAAGCCTGATGAGCGTCTCCTGGACTTCCGCCTTCGGACGCGCCTGCGGAGTCCTTCTCGACACCATTGTCCGCTGGCTTGCTCTCTCCCGCATCAATCCCAATGTCCTCACCTTCATGGGACTCGTCGTCAACACCTGGGCCGCAATCCTGTTCGGTTCGGCCAACGCCTCGAACCAGAAGCGCATGTTCATCTATGCCGGGCTCGTCATCATCTTTTCCGGCTTCTTCGATCTGGTCGATGGACAAGTCGCCCGCGCGACCAACCGCGTCACCCGCTTCGGAGCCTTCTTCGACTCCGTCGTTGACCGCTACTCCGACGCGTCGCAGTTTCTAGGCTTGCTCGTCTTCTATGCCCGTGGCGGACGCTTCTTCTGGGTCGTCCTCGCTGCCTTCGTTATGGTCAGCTCCATCATGGTCAGCTATACCCGCGCCCGTGCCGAGTCGCTCATCGGCTCCTGCCGAGTCGGATTTATGGAACGCCCCGAACGCCTCGTCCTCGTCATCCTCGGGGCGCTCTTCAACCGCATGGCGCCCGTACTCTGGGTCATTGCAGTCCTGAGCACGATCACCGTCATCCACCGCATGCGCTATACCTGGACCCGCACGCAAGACCCGCCAGTTGCCCTCACCCCCGGCCAGGCGGCATAACGTATTCGTACCTTGTTCTTCCTGCTATCCTAACCAGTCGCATCCTGATTTTCTGAGGATGATTCTGGGGATAACTCTTGCCCACTGATCCCGTTCTAGTAATCCACGGCGGCGCCTGGGCCATGCCCGATGACATGGTCGACGCCCATCTGCACGGCGTCAACAACGCTCTCGCCGCCGGATGGCGCGTGCTTGAGCGCAACGGTTCCGCACTCGACGCCGTCGAAGAAGCCGTCGTCGTCATGGAAGACGACGAGACCTTCGACGCTGGACGCGGCAGCTTCCTCAACCGCGATGGAAAAGTCCAGCTCGACGCCCTCATCATGGACGGTTCGACCCTCCGCGCCGGCGGCGTGGGATGCGTTGAACACCTGCGCAATCCCATTCGCGCCGCGCGCAAGATCCTGAGCGAAAGCCCGCACGTTTATTTTGTCGGAGAAGGAGCGGAAAAGTTCGCCGCCGAACATGGCGTCCCGCTCTGCTCCAACGATGACCTGATCATTCCACGCGAAGTCGAACGACTGCGCGCCTATCAAGCCGCGCAATCCGCCGCAAAGACCGACGGCAACGATCTTTTCGCGGCCAACTCAGTCGCGCCATCCGAAGACGACACGACCATCTCGCACGATACTGTCGGCGCCGTCGCGCTCGATCGCCACGGTAACATCGCCGCCGCGACCTCGACCGGCGGAACGCTCAACAAGGCTCCCGGACGTCTCGGCGATTCTTCTCTGATCGGATGCGGTTGCTACGCCGACAACGAAAGCGCCGCCGCCTCAACCACCGGATGGGGCGAGCCCATCATGAAGCTGGTTCTCGCCAAGTGGACCGCCGATCGCATCGCCGCCGGCAACCTTCCTGAATGGTCCGCGAAGGAAGCCATGAACTATCTGAAGCAGCGCGTCAACGGACACGGAGGAATTATCGTACTCGACTCCGCGGGGCACATCGGCATCGCCCACAACACTCCGCGCATGGCCTGGGCTTATAAAACAGCGAAGAAGCAGGAATCGGGAATCGAGAGTCTTTCCGTTTAGCCGGAGTCAAGACGTCACAATCGGCTGTCAGGGCGTGATTTCGAACACGACTCCCTGATTCGAAGTACCGCCGCTCGAAGTTGTCCCATACACACGCCCACGTGGATCGAGGACCAAGTTTGTTAAACTCGGGAAAATGCCATCCAGTCCGTCGGCAGAAAAACGGTGCAATATTTTCTCGCTCCAGCCCCCGCTTGAATTCGGCACTAAAGCATACACGGTCCCGCGATGCACACGCCGTGCGACGGGGAGAAGCCTGCTGAACGGCAAAGAAGCCATCACGCAACTACCCGCAGTGCAATTGCGGGATCGCCATGGAGTCCGCCACTGGTCGCGTTGCCAAAACATTCCCGATTACCTCGGTCAATTGCTCCGCACGCGCCCACCTGCTGTAATCGAGCGGAATGGATTTCGTCCGAAAATGTCCGAAATGCGCGCAAGTCCTGACCGACCCGGCGGCCCAAACCTGTCCGGCCTGCGGAGCGTCGCTCGCCGTTCGGACCCGCGGCAACATCTGGATCGGCGCCCTCATTCAGTTCGTAATGGCCGGCGCCTTCATGCTCATATTTCACTTTCCGAAGATCCTGATTACGGTCTTCGGCGTCATGATCCTGGCCGGGACATTTCTCGCCACCTTCTTGAAAGCGCGCCCTGCGGCGCAACCCGCTCCACCACAAAAGCAAAGTGCCCTCTATCAGGCTCTCAGCGTCGGCATAGCATTATGTGCGCTCGCGATCTTCTCGATTCTGCTCTTCGGCGTCGTCATGTTCGCAAACGACTGGACTCGCTGGCACCAGTACGAAGGCCAGCCTTTTCACCGCAGCGAATTCCAGGTCACGCGGGCCTACTACCAGAAACAGTCGAAGAGCTATGACGTATCCGCCAACGGCGTCGTCGAAGGCCACCAGGAATGGATGAATCTCCGGCCTTATCTTTTTTCGGTTCCTCACAACCAGGCTGAGATCGAAAAGTTCGTCCCTGCCGGTACCCGCATTCCAATCTACTTTTTTCCCGGCATGAAGGGACGGGCTCGCGTTCAGTTCGATACAGACGATCCTCCGGCCGAAGCCAGCCGCCGCCAGGCGTTTGAAACGCTCCACAACTCTCTCGTGGGACTGACAATCGCAATCCCCGTCCTTTTTGTCTTTGTCTGGATTCGCCGCGCCTGCCGATCGACTCCGGTTTCGAATTCTCTCCAGAGTCCTTTTGCTCCTTGACAGCCTCGCCCGCCTGCGGCACTATTCAAACGTTTCAATAGGCGGATTCCCGCCTGCCAGCCCTCCCCGCTTCGTCTCGCCCCGCGCCTGTGCGGGAAGATTTCATCTGCTTGCTTTGAAGGACACGTATCATGAAGCTTCTTCTCCCCGTTCGCTTGATCCGCCCCGCGGCAGCGCTCGCCGCACTTGCGCTTGCCTGTGTCGCCTCGGCCTCTGCCGCGACTTTCATTCGCGTCAATCAGATTGGCTACGAAGCTGGCCTGCCCGCCCGCGCCTACGTCATGACGAAGAAGGCCGTCACCGCGCCGCAATTCACCATCACAAACTCCTCCGGTGAGACTGTCTTGTCCGGCTCGCTTGGATCTCTGCTCGGCACCTGGGGCACATTCAGTGTCTATCCCATCGACTTCACCCTCTCGAAGCACGACACGTACATGATCTCTCTGAGCAATGGCCTCTCCGGCACGTCGCCCGCGTTTCGCGTCGACGCGCCCGAGAATCTCTACTCCACGCCGCTCGCCAACAATCTTTACTTTTACGAGAATGAGCGCGATGGCGCGAACTTCATCCCCACCGCGCTGCGCAGTGGGGGTGGACATCTCAACGACGCTCAAGCAACCGTCTATGCCTCGCCCGCGTTCGACAGCGA
>Ga0335072_10017300_pt1 | contig 10201 bp, 11 predicted proteins | sample Lox_Sample_21_FD_206725 | JGI IMG/M metagenome (GOLD analysis project Ga0335072, IMG submission 206725) | Soil microbial communities from Loxahatchee National Wildlife Refuge, Florida, United States - Lox_Sample_2.1 | ecosystem: Environmental > Terrestrial > Soil > Wetlands | place: USA...
GGAAAAGGAGGGTAGTGTATAGAGCTACGGGGTTGATAACTGCTCAACTTTCGATGGAGATGTGGTGAAGTGGCACGTGGAGAAGCTGTATCATCACTTACGTTCGTCTCCAATAGTTAGCAGAAAGCCTGAATTACTCATGTACCTAGTCATTTCATTACCGGTAGTTACTGTAACGGAGCAAAGGTGAGATATTTTTTTTTCTTATAGGGGGTAGCCACACGTAGTTTGTCGCCTCCAGTACAGGGGAAACAAACAAGCATCCGACTCAGAGTTGAGCTGAATACGAGGTCTCAGTGGGTGAATTTAGTGGGAAGTAGTCCGAATCAGGGGGTAATCTGTATTGGACAAGGGCGTTGGCGCTGCTAGATGTGCTAATTCGGGCTGTGCAGTTCTCGAATCACTACCAGTCACATCAGTCAGCCCATCTGCACGTCAAACTCCACAGCCTCCAGCAGTCGTCACCCATTCCGCTGTACTCCACACTTTCTTCATCTCTTGCACAATCACAATATTCCTCTACTCGCTTCTTTTTCACTTCATCATCTACATGTTCATCATGCCTGGATTCATTCGTTTGTAATCTATAATTCTTTGGAACATTCTCATTCCCCGTATGACCTTCAGTAATGCATTCGCTACACCCAATATCCATTCTCTCCATTGCCTTGCAACTGGGCGTGGCTGTAGGCCAAACTACGTATAAAGATAATTCTCCAACCTGCCAATGTTATTATATCAACTCCAACAAGAATCCTACCTACTACGTCAATCACCTGTTTTACGACTTTCGCAGTGCGGCAACCTCTCCTACTCAGTACATCACCCAGGCGCCACTCGTTAATGAAACACAATCCGATGGCAATCAGGAGACACCGGATCAACAATTTCTGAACAGTACATCCTGGAACAATGACTGGGGTATTCAAAACTGGGGCTCGAGTTCCAGCGAAGACGCACCGATCGTGATGCAAAATTCACCCGCTAATGTCTACATCGGTACGAATACACTTTTCAGCCGTTGTATCTGGTGCTGACAGTATTAGTGCAAACCGATGAGTCGGATCTAGGCACATCTAATTCCTCCCAAACCACCTATCTGACCCTCCGAACTGAGCGACTACCAACCTTCCAATCCACCGCCGAGATCGAGAATGAACAGAAGAACCTTATGTACGCGTCGATTCGCATGTATGCGCGCGTGATAGGCGCACGCGGCGCCGTAGCCGGTTTTTTTACCTACTACGACGACGATAACGAGTCGGACATTGAGATCCTCACCGATGACAACTACACAACCTGGCGCTTCAGTAACCAGCCCAGCGTCAACAAGAAAGGAGATGACATTCCACAGAGCAGTTTGGCACCAGGAAATCTGCCGCCATGGGATGAATGGCATGAACACAGGATCGACTGGACTCCTGGCATGGTACGTTGGTTCATTGACGGTCAATACGCCGCCCAGAATTCGTATTCAGTCCCGCGCGAACCAAGTGGCTTGGTCCTGAACATGTGGAGTAATGGTAACGACTGGAGTGGTAACATGACTGTTGGTGATTCGGCAGAACTACAAATTCAATGGGTGCAACTCGTCTTCAACACATCTGGCCCAAGAGAGGGTACTGCAGGAGGAAATAAAAAGCTAAAGAGGTATACTGATGAATGGCGAGAGCACTTGTGGGCCAAAAGGAAGGGTAATGGATGTAAAACTGTATGTGTGGTCGATGGCGTACAAACTGTTGGTTATCCACAAGTTGTTTACGTTGCTGCTTCCGCAGCATCTAATCATGAGGTCATCTCAAGCATGGTTTGGATACTAATTGCTGCAGCTGGCATATTTTCGGCGCTATCTTCATTATAGCTTCAAATGATGGAGCTCGAGAAAAGTCTGTAGAGAATCAAGGTAATGTTCAAATTTCCGGAGAATGATTTGATCCTACGCTTTATGAGTTTAGTTCTCAATCTTTCTGATTTTCGATCAGATGAAGATTGTACAGCCAATATTTACCTATCAGCTGTTCTTTGAGTCGTTACCAAGAATCATGAACTAGACCGATGGCAGATACAACTACACAATGTAGTCGGATTAAGTATCAAATCCGATTCCATCTCCAGGTTATTATTTCCTTCCAGATATCAAACGGAAGGTTGTCATTGTTATGCAGCCAGGGTCAATGCCGAGAATTCTTTGGAAGCTTTGAACTTGCGTTTTTGTTGCAAGTTCTCAGTCTTATCCTTGTACAGGTATCACTAACCCTGCATTATATGTACGCAAGGCTTTGGATTTCTCCGACTTGTGCTCTAGAACTTGACAAATGACCGGAACGTCTCGTCGCGCGTGTATTTGTTTAGCATTACCATCCGCAACTATGTGGACCGTAAATGCTAGCTAGCATCCCGATAGCCTGTAACCGCCGCCATTCAAATTCGCTTGAAGCTGTCGAACTGCGTATGTACGGTACATGGATTCTCTCGCGGTGACATACTGGAAAAACGTTAGAGGAGCAGACACAATAATTTATGAAGACACAGTAACATAAAGCCAGCTAGTTTCCTGTTGTATGAAGAATATCGTCTTCCGCTGATCAGAATCATCAACAATTGTCATCCGTATGATTACCTATTACATCTTTAGCATTGTGGCTCTCAACTTTACTACCGCTTCTCCATATGGCTCTCCTGTTGATTCTGCACCTTTTGCTCGCCGATCGGAAATCGCTTCAGATGAAATCGTAGGCTTCCCACAGATAGTTCCAAATTCTGTAGTTGGTGAGATTTACTTGAAGTACAAGCCATATCTTAAAGTTTTCAACGGCTGTGTCCTATTTCCTGCTGTAGATGCAGATGGAAACACGAAGTGAGAAGATTATTTTACATTATGACATGTTTGACTCACGATCAAAAGTGCTGGCCTTGCTCCAACTGGAGCAAGTGATGGAGATTGTTCGTCAAGTACCGGTCAGGTTTATTGTCGTTCTACAGTATATGAGGACTACTTTGCCATTATGTACAGTTGATACATGCCAAAAGATGAACCTTCTGATGGCATTGGACATCGTCACGATTGGGAAAATATAGTTCTTTGGCTTTCGGACGACACCTTGGATTCTACAATCGAGGGAATCGCCGTTTCTCAGCATGGTAATTATGTTACCACTACAAGCGTCGATCTTGATGGAGATAATCCTACTGTCGGCTACATTTCATATTGGCCTCTGGATCACTGTCTTATTGAGACGACAACTGTCGGTGGAATGCAGCCATTAATCGCATGGAAGAACTTAACGACAGCAGCATAAGAAGCTCTTGATGATACGGATTTTGGAGATGCCATTGTTGCTTTCAAAGACTCTGATTTCACCAATTATCTTGAAGAAGCATACTTCTTTTGAATTTTTAAATGTTTTGCAGATGTCGATATAATCAGCGGAGTGAGTGGAGAAAGGCTGGCAAGATTCTTCCGAACGAATATGTCGTAGTTAGACTCAACTTGGGCAGATGAATTAATTACAAATACTAACATAAAGTTAATCCAAGCTATGACTTGAGTATCTAGTGGTGGTATTTTCCAATTTCTTCCCTCGTCGTCCGTGGTAGAAACATTCTCAGATCGTGGATTCCATCAGTCTGACCATGAACTTTCTAATTGTTCAATTGCTCTATGCCATGCTCTATACAAGCAGCCACTGCGCAAATGCTATGAGGAAAAGCGCGTATTGCTCCACGATAGAAGGAGTGAACGATCCGGCACCGTTGCTGCTTCCAACAACCGTAACAGTGGCACCACCAGTTGAAGACTTGGTGGTAGAACCAGTGTCCTCATTCGTGGTGTGAGTGGAAGTAGACGTCGCAGTGCTCAGATCGGCGGTCTGGGTAGCTTTGGCAGTGGTTGTTACTCCATTTGCGAATGTTGTCGTTGGCGCGGGTACAAAAGTCTCCTCTGAGGTGGTAGCTGCAGCAGTTCCAGTTGGAAATTGTCCTGTTCCAGTGAGATCATCGTAAGTTATCGTGCCACCACCACCACTGCATTCCTCGCCATTTGGACAGCATCCGTTCGGGACACAGTATTCGCCGCTAGGGCAGTATGTACCGCTGCCATCGTCACAGCAGTTTCCATCCGGTGGCATACAGTCATTGTAGCAATCCACCTGACCATTTTCGGTACAAAGATCTCTTCGTAGGAGGCCAAACAAGTTGTGATTGAGTGCGCGAGGAAGAGCCTCAGGAGAGGCTGTAATGACATTGGCACATGATAGCACAAGAATGGCAGCCAGGACTGATCGACGCAATGCCATTATGAGGGTATCGGCGTGTAGCGATTGTGAGGATTGGAAGAAGAATGAGATGAAATTCTACGGACACGATTGCGAGTCACGATGGCCATTTAAACACGACAGAAAAATTATCGCGCGCCCTCCGCGCTCCTGATCCATGTAAGTCAGTGGTTCGAGCTGCTAGAATCTTTGAATACGAAGTGTGGCTGCGTCCGGGTTCTAGGCAAGGTCTTGGAGGTTAAACTCAAAGAGCACTAACCATGGGCCCAATTCACGATGGTGACCGGTCAGAGCAATTTCCTTACGACCTAAGAGGCCGGTTAATGAAGGTGTACCCGATTGATTAGCTCACCGAGGACTGATACAGGGACCTTTAGGTCGTCTCTGCAGCCAAGCGAACGCTAGGGCCGTTATCAAAAGCCATCGGTACTCAGCTGCGAACGCCTTCCACTTCAATTTGACGGAAGCAATCAAGGAAATCTCACACTTCCAGACCGGCCTGTCTAGGTAGCACTTCACGTGATGGTCCTTCGTGCTCGCCGTTGACTGGTTGTGGAGATATTTTTGTTTCTCAGCCGCAAGCCACATGCTACATGGTGTCTTGGCATAATGTTTTGATCATCCGAAGGACGGCATCTCGGGCAGTGCTGGACCCTTCTTTTTGCCCAGGGAGATAAAGGAGCTCGCAAAGCGAAACTCCGGGGTGGGATTTTCGATCGTATTCACTCCCTTGTCATGTTAGGCCTCCCGAGCCAAACAAGCGATGCATCTCCAAATGACGAAGATCTACCCTCCAATCGGCATCTTGCTTTATGCCCTGTTCTTTCGTGTTAGTACTAAGCCTTCGTAAATAGAGACCAGGCCAAGCGAAAGAAGGAAACTAATATGTCGTTCCTTGGATTCGAAAGTATTCTAAACCCGTCTCCACAAAGCCTTCCATGAAAAGTTACGGGAGTCAAGAAGTATCGACCCCTGACAATCCTACGGCAAAGTCGGATTTCTGCCTGCTTAGCTCTGTACATGAATGATGATGTGTACTCCGTAACTAGCTTACGGATATGAAGTATGATTTACGAGAAGGATGTTGATTGTGTAATGAATTGCGAAAGTAATGTTGTTTCTGACTTTCATATACGCTCTGGCTTGATACATACGATACCTAATTTGCCATTGAACTAGCAAGTCTTCCGGCTCACATTCAACACATTCACTTCAGTCGTTTAGCTTTGTTTCGGAAATGACTCCCGCCATACATATTAGATTCATGAAGATCCGCACTCTTTTCTCCTTATCCGGCATTATTGATATTGATAGACTTCCTCCATCCGTAACTCTGCAGTTCTCATCACAGTCTAATCTTACGCTAATATTTCTGTAGACATGAAGAATGACAAACAGATACTATCACCTTCGAAACTTGGTCTTTCCAGTCATAAATCTTGGACCACGAAGTAGCCTGATTTGTGAGTGTACTCCGTTGGTACTGGATCAGGACGTGCCATAAGCTTCTGATGGGTGCTTTCGATCCATAGAGTCACTAATCTTCCTTGATTTACGATACAGATCATTATAAAGGCATGCGCTACACATTTAATTAGGTGTTTTGGGAGGACGATGGCTGTGTTCCGCCAGCTTCTATGCTAATTTTTCGTAGCAAATAGAAAATTTCTTGAACCCCAAATCCTGCAAAAGAAGCCCCATTTTGAATGTGAAGCTCTTTATACTATGTCAGAGCAAATACAGCTATATAACACGAAAGAGATCGGAAGTATTACATCCTTCTCGTACTAGAAAGGGAGCTCGTACGAGACAACCAGCTCTCGACGTACCGTAGTCCAACCTCACGCCTTATACTGACGTTGGTATTATACAGATTTGGACAAAGTAAAAGCTTGGAGATCATAGATCCTGTCCCGAATCCTTAGACTTGGATATCAGTACCGAAAAAGATATCTTTCAGTCCCAAACGTGACAATTAGTGGCTCTGACATGGAAACCTCACGGTGCTCCAGCCATTATGCAAGATCACTTGTGAGAATAAGCTAACTTAAAGAACTTAAGAGACTAATCTCGTCTGTACTTTTCAGTGATATAACCACTTGTCTAGTCAAGTTATGAGCAAGACCACATATGCGTAGAAAGCAGCGGAGTGAAGTCAGTATGTTCGCAGGAGGCTATCATTGGACTTCATTTAACGACCTCTTATTCCTTACTGCTCTAAAATATCTCTTTATGTCCTTTACGAATTTTCAATGTCTTTTCAAGCCGTAGACTATCTTTTCATATCCCTTTTACCCAAAGATTTGTAGTTACGGATTCCATTTCCCACCAGAAGCTAAATTAGTCTTTGTAGTGTTTTAACTTTTCAGTCCAGAAAATGAACACGGTAGCCTTTTCATTGAACATGAAGACTTTACAAGTCATACCTAGGCTAGGCTATCTATATATCGGATCAAATGAAAAAGAACGAAGATCTGTATTTGTGTTGTTCTTCGGAGTTTTATAGCTGAAGTGTCGACGCGACGAATATAGTTACCAACGATAAAGCAAGCAACGTGTTGAAGAAGCGAATATTTTGGAAATTAAGATCTAGGAAATAAACTTCGGATCAAGGAACCCGATTCAATACTAGTGGCTGAAATTGGGTTTGATCTGGGGACGGGTCCGATTATCCCGGATTTGTTATATTTACTTCGATGATGAGTACTTGTCGTTTCCAAGAGTTATCATCTTTACTCAAGAGATTCACGAAATGGCAGAACCAAAGTCAAATACTCACACGGCCAACGAGATCCTAAGTTCTAGCGATCACACTCCAACAAATCATGATGCTGACTTGGACGCTGCAATCGGTCGAGATTTCACCGTCGACAATGATGATCTTCCGAAAGGTTATTATTTCAGCCCAAGCTTCATTGGATCAATGTTCGCCATTGGAGCAAACTTGTGCTCTGGTACTGGAGCTTTTACTTTAATCGCTCCGATCTTGAGCTTCATCGACGAAGATATCGGTCCCAGTCCCAACCTAACTTGGGTTGCGCTGGCTTATCTTCTGACTACTTCCATCGGGTTCGCTTTCGTGGGAAGATTGTCAGATATCTTTGGTCGTCGATGGTTCTATATCTTTGCAGCAGCTCTTGCTACTGTTGGTTCTATTGTTGCTGCTACCGCACAAAGTATCAATGTGTTGATCGCCGCCGAATGCATTATGGGTTTCGCAGCCTCCGCACAGGTTCTCTATGGACGTAAGTCTATCCATGAACTAGTTAAAGCAATGTTTACCAGCGTAAAGCCCCTATTAGTGAACTTGTTCCCATGAAATACATGTTCTGGGCTCAAGGATATGTGTATGATTTTCGGTTTCGATGAACTTACATTTCTTTAACGCTCTCCTAGAGTGCTATGGACCATTCCTACGAGTAGTTTAGGTCCGGCAGTAGCCTATGCGTTCTTGTATCAAAGCAAGGTTGGCTGGAGAGGAACTTTTTACTTCCTCATTGCTCTCAATGTTGTTACTACGCTCCTGTTATTCCTTTGCTACCGACCACCAACCTTTCACATGAAGTATGGTGATCGAGCTATGGTGCAATACCTTAAGGATTTTGACTATGTTGAAGCTTTTCTTTTTGTTGCCGTGTTATTACTTTTCCTCATTGGTATTTCTTAGGATGGTTCTTTGTACCCTTGGTCAGTTCAATTATATCATGGTCAGCGTCTTCTAACAATAACACAGGAAATCGGCCCATGTCATTGTCATCATAATTGTCGGATTTTTCCTTATTGTTGCGTTTATTGCCTACGAAGTGTTAATGAACCTAAAAGAACCATTTGTACCGGTACACCTCTTCAAATCCCGAGGGTTTATTGTTTCAACACTTATGTGGTCTTTGGGAGCTTCAGTCTATTATGCGAACGCCATTATTTGGCCCAATATGGTGAACGCATTGTATGCATCTGGCCACGGTGTGATGTGGGCAGGATGGGTTTCATGTCTTCCGAATGCTGCTATCACTCTTGGAGAAGTTTTTGTACCTCTTGGTACGATGTTGAAGAACAGACATATACAAATTAGAGTTGTGTTCTTGATTGGTAGCGTATTCGTTGCTTGTAAGAAACCTTAGGGCTTGTTTTTCGTCCAACTGCTACTGCTACTGCTACTGCTACTGTTACTGCTGCGCAGGGGCCTCTCGCCCCGACGCTGCTAGTGCGCCACTCTTGCTACCAGCTGGCACGGGGAAACTAATCGGTGGCTCGAGAACTGCTACTGCTACTGCTGGAGCAGTAGCAGTAGCAGGCGCGAAAACAAGCCCTCATATGCATCCATAATCCAGCAAATGCAACAATTTATCTCGTTTTTACCGAGAAGTATCCCTTATAACCCCGTAGCTATGCAGTTTGAAAGTAATGTCGTAAAACCCGAGAAATATTGACGATTTGAGGGTAATATCCGGAAAAGCAACAGCTCTCAGTGTCAAGTTTTATCGTGAAAACCGAGAAAAACAACAGTCTTGCACGTTTTGATCGAGGAGGAATGAGATTTTGAGGGGAAATTCAGAGATTTTCAATCATCGATATCATACGGGGCACAGGAGCCTGTTATTGTCGTTAGAAACGTGAAATTAATGATAAAAGGGGGTAAAAATCCACATACGGAGTTGAGAATTGCCACGACTTTCTTCTCGAGCTTGAGATTGACAAGCAGTAACACGGGAATTACCGATGTTAAGCAGCTAATTTCTCGTTAAAACTAGCTAAAAATGCGTGATTTTACTACTTACTTTCTCAATGGTAAACCGTCCAAAGAGAGACTCGAACAACAAGAGAAGGCTGGCTCTGTTTCACATTATTTACGAGGAAAATAGTTAAAATTAAGGTAAATTACCGATGTTTGCCAATGGTCTTGGGAATTTTTTTTGGCTCATGACCATATTCGGTGAGTGTTTCCGGGTTCTTTACAAGAAATTAGCTCTATTATCTCAGAAAATAGAAGAAGATACTTACAAAGAGTCCCTTACAAACCATATACATCTCCAGCATTGAGAGCTAAATATCGTTAGTGACGTTAAAATGTACAATTTTTCTCGCAAATTACCATATAGTCACATCCACATGGGAGTAGGTTGGAAGTCATATTGCCATTCTCGTCAAATACGTGATTCAGTTGATTTTCTGCCGGAATTCGCTACAAAAGTGAGCAAATTCCTCGTTAAAAACGTGAAAGCTAATGACTTACTGCTTGACTTCTGCGACAAGTGTAGCAACGGGGAAGGGAGTCTGCATGACCCCAGAAATTTGCCCTATTTTCTCGTTAAAAACCATAAAAAATTGTCGCTTTGGGGAAAAAAGACATACATCAATTTCAGTTCCATGTCTCGGTCTTGCTCGGCCTATACCTGAAAGTCAGCAAATATTGGGGTAAAATACAAGGAAAATGTGGACTGGATCTCGATCCGAGTCTTCTCTTTCTGCCTGGTAAAAAACGAGAAAATATTTTACCTTTGTGGGTTTTGTCCCGGGAGCCCAACGCTCAGCCCACTGGGCCAGAGCACGCTCTCGGCGCTGCTCTGGGGTCTGCCTAGCCCTAAAAAACGTGAAAATCAGCATAAAACCACGTAAATAGCGTAAATATGGGATCTAGAGAGCGTGATATCACTTACTTGGGAGCCATAGTTGCATAAAAAGTGGGAGAAAAGCGAGGTAAGTGGTTGAGATTTGGGAGACGCGCAGCGCGTCTCGGAGCCGAATTAACATTTTCCGAGGCTTAGTCAGCGATAAATTGATGCCTGACAGTCACAATCTACGGAGGTGCGCGTTAAAAGTTTGGCCGTATGCCTTGATGCCTTGATTCCCTTTCAAACTTCTTGCCTCAGGCATTAATTACAGCCCCCTAAATTGATAGCGCCTTCGGCTACTATTTTTAGTGGATA
>Ga0335072_10017301_pt1 | contig 10201 bp, 10 predicted proteins | sample Lox_Sample_21_FD_206725 | JGI IMG/M metagenome (GOLD analysis project Ga0335072, IMG submission 206725) | Soil microbial communities from Loxahatchee National Wildlife Refuge, Florida, United States - Lox_Sample_2.1 | ecosystem: Environmental > Terrestrial > Soil > Wetlands | place: USA...
TGCACAAGCAAGCATCGCAAACCATCCTCGCTGCGATTCGGATGATGCCGGCACGCCTGCAATTCTAATCCCGCCATCCGAAGCCACAGCTTTCTGCTATTTTGTAAGAAATGACCGGGTCGATTCGATGAAGAAATATCTGCTCCTGCTGTTGGCAATTCCATGTCTAATGTTCGCCGCTCCCGGCTCCAGTGTTGAGCCATTGCCGGATGCCGTCTCGAATAATGCCGTTGCCATTCTGAAAATCAAGGGGCAGGTCCAACTGTTCTCTTTCATGGGAATTGGACCGAAGAAAACCTGGGATGCTGTTTCAAACCAGGCCTACGACGTGGATGCCGATTCAGGCAGGGCTTTCGCCATTCATCCCGTACCGGGGACCGCCGGGCGAGTGGGGGCCATGGCGACCGGCGCCGCGAATTTCCTTTACCTTATGGGCGGCTACGTGCTTTTTCAGGGCGGTGGAATGGCCGTGCCTGACGTCGGCAAATACGAGCCCGAGCATGACCGCTGGTTCCGCCAAAGCGATATGCCGGTCGCGGTGGGCGAGGCGGTGATTGGAGTCTATCGCGACCGCTACATCTATATCGTGGGTGGGCGCAACAATCACGGGCCGGAGACCGACGTGCAGGTGTACGACGTCGATAAGAATCGCTGGTTTTTTGCAACGCCGATCCAAACCCCGGTTTTCGGGCACGCGGGTGCCGTAGTTGGGGATACCATCATCTACGTAGACGGAGCGGTGCGAAATCAGGCTGGCGATTCTCCCCGCTATGTGGCAACCGATGAATGCTGGAGCGGAAAGATCAGCCGCCACGATCCAAAGAAAATTGAGTGGACGAAGCTTTCCCCTCATCCCGGAACAGCTCGATTCCGAATTGCGGCGGGGGGTTCGGAAAGAGACGAAAAAATCTATTTTTCCGGGGGCAGCGACAAGCCCCATGACGATGCCGGCATTGGCTACGACGGCAAGCCGGCCGAACCTTCACCGGTCACCTTTGCCTACGACCTGCACACCAATAAATGGGAAACCCTCGACCTAAACACGCCTGACCCAACCATGGACCATCGCGGGCTGTTGGTGACCAAGCAAAACCTCGTGATCCTCGGTGGAATGGATAAAGGTCAGAAGGTCACCGACAGAATCACTGCCCTCTCGAAGGAAGCGAAGACCAAGTAGCTCCTGCCCTAGCGCGCCCGGGCCAGAACCAGGGTGACGTCGTCTGGTTGCGAATTGGCTCCAATCCAGTCATCAACCGCCGCGGTCACGGTCTCGCTGATGCGCCCCAGCGGCAAATCACGGTTCTCCCGCACCAACTGAATCAGGCGCTGCTCGCCGAACTCGCCGAAATCGTTCTCCGGTTCGGTAACGCCGTCGCTATAGGCAAGGAAGATATCGCCCTTTCGCAGTTGTACCCCACCTTCGGTATAAGAGACGGAATCGAACAGGCCCACGACCGTCCCGCCAACCTCAAGCCGCCGGATGCTTCCGTCTTCGCTCAGGATGATTGGCGGCAGGTGCCCCCCGTTGGCGTAAGTCAGGGATTTTTCCGCGCCATTGTAGATGCCAAGAAACAGGGTCGCGTATTTTTCGGAAGGTGTGCTCTCATAAAGCTGATGGTTCAGTAACGTCAGCAGGGCGGAAGGCGAAACATCGAGGTCATGCAGGCGTGAGGAAACCACCCCCGAGCCGGAGCCAGCGCCCACCCCAAGCGGTTCCCGCAGCGCAGGAATATCCTGAAGACTATACGCCCGCACCGCCGAGTGAATGGTTGCCATCAGTAATGCGGCGGAGATCCCCTTGCCGCTGATGTCGCCGACGGCCAGGACCATGCGCTCGGAATCGAGCGTCAGAAAGTCGTAGTAGTCCCCGCTCACCGTGCTGGCCGGTCGGCAAAAGCCATATACCTCGAGCGAAGCCAATTGCGAAATCTCGCGGGGGAATAGTTGTGCCTGAACTTCCTGGGCGATCACCAGCTCATTTTCAAGCTTCTGTTTTTCCTTCTGCTCTGCGATCAGCTTCTCGAGCGAGGCCGTCATCGAATTGAAGGAATTCGCGAGCGCCGCGATCTGGTCATTCGATTTCACGGGAATGCGGTGACTGAAATCGCCACGATTGATGTGGGTGGTGGCATCGTACAGTTGAGCCACCGCGCCTGTAACCGTCCGGGTGAGCTGGGTGCCGATGATGAGGGCGATGAGCTCGATCACTGCGAAGAAAAGGGCCACGAATAACAGCCCGAACTCGACCGCTTGGGCAAAATCCCCCAGTGCGGCAAACAGACGCTCGTAGATTTTTGAAACTCGAGTTTGCACGCCGACCCCTGCCGGTCGCAGCCGGTCGCCCGTGTCCCAATCGACCACGGGAACCGTGGTTCCAAAGGTGACTTGCGGATCGATACCGGCCGCAGGCGCCGGGATGGTGCCAGCGGTGTACGTCGGGCGAAGAGAATCCTTGGTATCGAGTACGTATTCTTCTTGCGGCTTATCGAGAATGATGGCGACGTTCGAACCGTTTTTTGTGGCGGTCTGCTTGCCCTGGCCGTTTTCCACCTTCCTGAGATTGAGACCGACCGCGTACAGCGAAACCTCGCCGAGATTTTCCGCCAGTCCCTGGAGCATTTTCTGGTCGAATGGTTCGCTCGAAAGCACAGTCAGAGTATTTCGATTGACCGGGACCTGCTCGATCGAGCGCAGGTAAAGCCGATCATGATCTCGCGTCACGCCGCGAAATGGAATGCTCAAATGCGAGGGCAGCGACGGGGGAGCGGAGTTGTCGCCTTCCGCGACGCTGTTCAAGATCACCTTGCTATCGAGCCAGATGCAGATCTGGCGGCCGGCCAGCAGTTTATCGGCTCGACGGACGTCTTCGAAGGCAGCCGCATCGTCTTTCACTCCCCGTTTCAGTTGCGCCGCCACCTGCTGCGCCATGGCGGCGTTGGCTGACTCCAGGCTTACCAATTGTGAATCCAGGCCGGTGGTAACGACGTAGGTGGCGAATTGCCCAGCGAACAGGTAGAACGAGCCCACCGCCAGCGCGACCAAAAGCACGACTGGGATGACCCCAATGAATACATAGGTGACAATCAGGCGGTTGCGAAGCCGCCATAGCATTCTCGCCCGCGCCCAGCGCATCGCGAGAATCAAAAACAAAACGATGGCGATGAGGCTGAGAAACGTGACCCAGCCGCCCAGGCTGTCGGCGAAAGAGTACTTCAGCCAGCCTCCCAGCTTTTGCAGGATGAATAATCCCACGTCAAGGATGAGCACGTACCACGCGATGCGCGCTACTTTGCTGGTAGGCAACAAGCCCAGGTCAGCCAGCTTCAGCCGAAAATAGCGTAGGGATGAATTCATCTTCGAACGAATTATAGATGCGATCTACCGGCGCCTTGAGACTTTCGTTGAACTTCAGATTTCCGGGTAAAGGTCGAAAAACGCCTCGAGGCTCGTCCTGAGTTGTTTCTCGATCTCGTCCTTGCTGCCTTCGAGCACGTGCATGGTGACATGCGCTTCGCGTCCATTCTTCAATTTCAGCGTAGCATCGCCCACCTGTTCAACTTCCTCGGCGGGCAGCAATCGCAATCCGTAGACCAGGGTTAAATTTGCCATATCAAAATTTTAACGATTCTCACTGCGACTTGCTCTCAACCGCAGCTCTCGAATCCCTCTTTTTTCGTTTAGAATGCCCTGTGCCCAAAAAATGCCTCGTGATCGCGGCAGGTTTTCTGTGGATGCCGCTGCTATTGGGCCAACAGCAGCAGCCCCAGGTCAAGGTCAACATGCTGAACGTGTGTTCCCCTTCTGCAGGCGAGCAGCAGGAAATAAAATCCGCCCTCGCGCGGATTCCGCTGACAGCCTCGTTCACTCAGGATTTTGAAATCGATCGCGGGCGGTCTCTGCTTGATCAGAGTTCCGATGTCTTCAAGCTGGAACCGGCCGGACCGAACGCGAATGCGGCTGCCGATGCTGGAATTTCGGATTGGGTGCGCATTCGGCGCGAGTATCCCTCCGAAGGGTACTTTGCCACGGTACAGTATTCCTTCAGCAAAGATCGCACAGACCTGGTCGAAACCTTGGTTTTTCGCGTGCGCGACCCCAAGGAATTGCTGCTGGTTTCGATTGAAGACAGCGCTTCCGCGGTGACATCGGCGGCAAATATGCTCTCGACCGATACGCCGGCGTCACGAATTAAGCTGGAGCGCTTCGGGCAGCCCTCGATCGTATTGGCCCGCTGCCGGGCAACCGACGCAGGACCGGCTCCCGATCAAAGCGCCTATGAGCCGCTTTTTCACAGCGCCTCGGTGATCGCGGCTAATTACCGTGATTTGTTGGACGTACGCCATACTGTCCCGATGGAAATGGAACGGATTGGCAAGCTAAAGCAGAAGCGAAATCCGGTCCTCAAGCCGGTTGCGCCGGAGAGAAAACCGCAGTAGCTGCGAGTTGCACCAAACTGACGCCATCAGCAATCTAACAGTTACCCTGTTATGGAAAACATACGAAACGTTGTCATCATCGGGTCGGGCTGCGCCGGCCACACGGCGGCGCTTTACACCGCGCGCGCCAATCTAAAACCGCTCGTAGTTGAGGGGCACGAACCCGGCGGACAGCTTTCTCTCACCACGCTGGTCGAGAACTTTCCCGGCTTTCCTGAGGGCATCCAGGGTCCGGAACTGATCGAAAACATGCGCAAGCAGGCGGCCCGCTTTGGCGCCGAGTACAAGCACGGTCACATCACCAGCGCCGATCTGAGCGAGCGGCCGTTCAAGCTGCACATCAGTCACGAAGTCGTTCACGCCAAAACTTTGATCATTGCCAGCGGGGCCTCGGCGCGATGGTTGGGGCTGCCTCACGAGCAGCAACTGATCGGTCATGGCGTCTCTTCCTGCGCCACCTGCGATGGGTTCTTTTTTTCGGGCAAGGAAATTGTTGTGATCGGCGGCGGCGACTCGGCCATGGAAGAGGCGATTTTTCTGACCCGCTTTGCCACGAAAGTGACCATTATCCATCGCCGCGATACTTTCCGGGCGTCGAAGATCATGCTTGAACGCGCCCAGAGCAATCCGAAGATCCAATTTCTGACCGATACCGTCGTAGAAGACGTTTACGACGTAAATCACAAGGAAGTTACCGGCCTCAAGCTGCGCAATGTAAAAACAGACAAGGTCTGGGATTTTCCGACCAGTGCTTTGTTTCTGGGTATCGGCCACATCCCCAACGCGAAGATTTTCGAAGGCCAGTTGGAAGCCGATGACGACGGATACCTGAAAACCACGCGCAACGTTTTCACCAAGGTCCACGGCGTGTACGCCTGTGGAGACGTGCAGGACCGCCGCTACCGCCAGGCCATTACCGCCGCCGGAACCGGTTGTATGGCGGCGCTGGAGGTCGAGAAATTCCTGGAAGAACACGATCACTGAGAGGGTAGGTTATGTCAGACATACAATCGAGTTGTCCCCACATGAAAGAAGTCCGGCAGGTAAAACCCAGCGGCACTGGCTGCAAAGAGTGCCTGGAAATGGGCGACACCTGGGTGCATCTGCGCGAGTGCCTGATCTGTGGCCATGTCGGATGCTGCGATTCGTCAAAGAACAAGCACGCCACCAAGCACTTCCATAAAACCAATCATCCCATCATCCGGTCGTTCGAACCGGGTGAGGACTGGAAGTGGTGTTACGTGGATGAAGTCTTCATCCAGTAATTTGTGATAAAAATCTCTGTGCACATGGACGCGCCGCCGGTTCCCCCATTTCACCTTCTAACGGACTTTCCGTGCTGAGGGCTTTTTTCATCTCCCTTTCCGAAAGCCGTGGCTTGCGGAACCTTGCGGAGCGCTCCGCCGTCGGCCAGAAACTCTCAGGCCGCTTCGTCGCCGGTACTCAGGTGGAAGACGCGCTTCGCGCCGCGGGCGTGGTCAACCAACTGGGGCCAAGCGTCTCGGTCGATAATCTTGGCGAAAACGTCACTAATGCCGGCGAAGCCAGTGCCAGCGCAACTCTCTACCATAGCCTGCTCGATGAAATCGCAGCCCGGAAACTGAACGCCAATATCAGCCTCAAGCTCACCCACATGGGTCTCGATGTGGATGAAAAACTCGCTCGCGACCTCGTGGTCAGTCTCGTCGCCAAAGCCGCCGCCATCACCCCGCCGAACTTCGTCCGCATTGATATGGAAGGCTCGTCCTATACTCAGCGCACTCTCGACTTTGTCCGTGAACTCCACCGCTTGCCGGGAAATCGCGGTTGCGTGGGTGCGGTCATTCAGTCCTACATGCGCCGTTCCGAGAGCGACATCGAAAACCTGCTGGCTGAGGGCATCCGTATTCGCCTGTGCAAAGGAGCGTACAAAGAACCGCCCGAGCTTGCCTATCAGGAGAAATCCGAGGTTGACGCGAACTACCTCAAGCTCATGAAGGTGCTGCTAAAGAGCGGGGTCTATCATGGCCTGGCCACGCACGATGAGCGAATCATCAATCTGGCCAAAGACTTCGCCACCCAGGAGAAAATTCCGCACGACGCCTTCGAGTTTCAGATGCTCTATGGCATTCGCCGCGACCTGCAACAAAACCTGGTGAAACAGGGCTGGCGGATGCGCGTGTATATTCCGTTCGGGACGGAATGGTATCCCTACCTCATGCGCCGCCTGGCTGAGCGGCCGGCGAACGCGCTATTCATCGCAAAAAATCTGTTCAGGAAATAGCGCAGCTATTCTTCGGGGGCTTGCTCATGTTCCTCGGGCGGAGCCAAGGGCAGCTTCGCTGCTCCATCCAGCATGTTGCGCTCTTCGGGAGTGAAGCGCTTCTTGTAATCTTCCGAGTCGAGCGCCCGCTGCCGCGCCTCGGGCGGCATGGAGCGCAACGTCTGCAATGCTCCCTTTACGGCCTGGCGCCGCTCCGGTGGCAATTGCCGCCAGCGCTGGTAAAGACCACGCGCCTGCTGCTTCTGCTCCGGGGTAAGGTGCTCCCAAACCTCCATCCGGTTCAGCAGCCGGTCCTGCTGCTCCGGAGACAGATGGTTGAAGCGGTCCAGATCGTTACGCAAACGCTCCTGGCGTTGCGGTGGCAGGTTGCGGAACGCGGGATCGCTCTCCAGCGCCTTGCGCTGCTGTTCCGGCGGCATGTTGCGGTATTGCTGCAGCCATTGGCCCGCATGACGGCCACCGCCGCGTTCGCGCCCTGGATTCTTGGGATAGTGTCCGCCTTGTGAGGCAAAGGCGGGGAGCCCAGCCAGTGAAAGCAGCAGGATGCTTGTTGTCGTCCATTTCTTGAACATCCTTGACCGCGACACACTTTCCCCCTTGCCCCTCGCCGCGCATTCCGCAGGTTTACGGAGTCGCGTTGACGTCCTGCTGCACCTGCAAATCGTCCAGAACATCGAAATCGGAATAGAGCTCGCTGTTTTTATCGAGCGCGTTCAAATCTCCCACCGCAGTGCCTGGCTCGGCCACCGCCGCCGCCACCTGGCCATCGCCATGCTTGCTCAGGCCGGCGTCGTTGCGGAACAAGGTTACGCTCATCACCATCAGCACCGCCAGGGAAACTGCCAGCGCCGGCTTGCGCAGCCACTGCCACAACCCAGCCGGACGGGCTTTTTCCTCACGCACTCGCGCCATCAGTCGCGTATCGAAGTACGGTGAAGGCTCCGGCACTTGCCAGGCATCCATCAGCGCCATGGTCTGGCGGATCTCAGCCAGCTTTTCCGTGCAGGCCCCGCAGCCTCTCAGATGATTACTCACCTCAGGCGAATTGATCTCCACACCGGCGGCCAAGTCCGGCAGCAGTTCGTAAACTTCGGTGCACTTCATAGTCTTACCCTCACAAAAACTCTTTCAGCTGCACTCGCAACGTCTCATAGGCGCGGAAGAGCAGCGACTTGGTGGCTGATTCACTCAATTTCAGTACTTGCGAAATTTCTTTGTAATCCATCTGCTGATACTTGTGCATGATTACGGCGGTACGCTGCCGCTCCGGCAGTGCCTGTACACGCTGCCGGATCGCTTCCATGCGCTCCCGCCGCAAAATCGTTTCTTCGGCGGTCAAAGCACTGTCCGGAAGATCCAGAGCCAAGCCTGTTTCCTGATCCGGTTCGTCAATGCTGGTCGTGACCTCCGGCCGGTCGTGCCGCGAATCGCGGGCATGATTGACCGCCAGGTTGGTGGCAATCCGGTAAAGCCAGGTAGTGAACTTGGCGCTCGGCTCGTAATTGCCACGCGAGCGGTACACGCGCAGAAAAACTTCCTGTGCCAGGTCCTCCGCGGCTGCCGCGTTATGGCACATGCGGTACATATAACTCACCATCGGCCGGCGGTATTTTTGCAGCAGGAACTCAAATGCCGCATCATCGCCGGCTTTCACCCGCAGCATGACATCGGCATCGCTATCGACTCCCGCCGCGCGAGCCACGGCTTGCTGGGCTGCGCCTGAAGGCACCCCGCCCTGCATCGTCAGCAACCCGCGATCGATAGCCGCGCTGCTCACATTGGATTGAACCCGTTGGCGGGATGAAAGTTGCGCCGGATTCGAGCTTGCCTCGCCGTTATAAGTCCCTTCAGATGAAGGGTTTGAGGTGTTCTTCGCGGAAGTCGGCTTATACGCCATAAAAATCCGGCTGAGGCACCGGGCCGGCCTGGCTCGAACTCTTCACGCCGCCCCGTCGAAGCCTTAGCCTACCACGGAGCTTACCAGGCCTGAAATCCCGCGACGGAGGTAGCGGGCAACCGGCCTTGCGGCCTGCTAATCAAACCGCCAGCAGCGGTAAGCCGGTTTTCATACCCGCAGAGCGGTCGCCGCTCGGCGAGCGAGTTTCATAGTGCCCGAACCAACTGTCCTCATCACCGGCTGTTCCTCCGGAATCGGGAAAGCATGCGCACTCCGGCTCAGTTCGCTCGGCTTCCGGGTCCTGGCCGGCGTTCGCAGACCGCAGGATGCCGAAACTCTGAAACGCGAAATCGGCAGGAACGTTACCCCCGTCATGATGGACGTCACCGAGCGCGGCACCATTTCGAACACCGCCCGCGAGGTCGCGCAACTCCTCGATGGCAACGGACTGCACGGCCTGGTGAATGTCGCAGGCATTGGAACTTCCGGCCCCCTCGAGTACGTCTCGCTCGAAGAAATGCGCCACGTCTTCGAAGTCGATGTGTTCGGCCAGCTTGCCGTGACGCAAGCCTTTCTGCCCATGCTGCGCAAGGCGCCGGGAAGGATTGTCAACATCAGCTCCGTCGGTGCGCATATCGCAATTCCCTTCGGCGGCGTGCTCACCGCCTGCAAGGCTGCCTTTGGACTCTTGAGCGATGCCCTGCGGCTGGAGTTGCATCCGTTCGGCATGCGCGTCTGTACGATCGAACCGGGCGCGATCGCGACGCCCGCGGTCGAAAAGACGTTGGGCAATGTCGAAGCCATAATCCGCCACTTGCCTCCGGAGGGCGTCCAACGCTACGCCCAGATGCTGCGTACCTTCACGCGCCGGGCTTATGCGCGCGAGCGTATGGGAAGCCCGCCGGATGTAGTCGCAAAAGCGGTTCAACACGCGCTTACCGCGAAGCGTCCGCGCATTCGTTATGTCGTGGGAAAAGATGCGCGAGGGCTTGCGCTGCTGCCCAGAATCTTGCCGGACCGCTTGCTTGACGCGATGCGGACGAAGGTTTTCGGCTTGACTGAGGCTGCTGCCCGGCAATAATGCGATCCTTCGAGCCGCTTGAATTGCCCACGCCCGGAAGAGCCTGTAGTATAGGAAAACCAACTGCGTTGGGCGCTTAACTCAGCGGTAGAGTGCCATCCTCACACGGTGGAAGTCATAGGTTCGAATCCTATAGCGCCCACCATCTTTTTCCACATCGCAACCCAAACGTCCCCTTACCCGATCACCATCCACCGCCCCACGCTATGACGCTTCGGCTTCGCTATATAGGTGGAGGCTTGAGCTCGACTCTCCCGGCATAGGCAGCGCCACACTGATCGTGGTGCCCCCCGTTCCGGACCGCAATTCGAGTTGGCCGCCAAGTTCCCGCACCCGCTCGCGCATACCTGCGATGCCCACTCCGGTGCTGCCCCCGCGTTTGTTCACTTCCTTCAGGCGTGCAGCGGGAATACCGCGGCCGTTGTCGGCCACTTCGAATTTCAAGTGCGCTTCTTCAAGCCAAAGCCGGACTGCGGCCATCGTCGCCCCGGAATAACGATGAACGTTGGTCAGGCTTTCCTGAA
>Ga0335072_10017303_pt1 | contig 10200 bp, 5 predicted proteins | sample Lox_Sample_21_FD_206725 | JGI IMG/M metagenome (GOLD analysis project Ga0335072, IMG submission 206725) | Soil microbial communities from Loxahatchee National Wildlife Refuge, Florida, United States - Lox_Sample_2.1 | ecosystem: Environmental > Terrestrial > Soil > Wetlands | place: USA: Florida...
AGGCACCCTGGATAGCGCCTGCAGCAGGTGCTTCTTAATGCCGTCGTAGCTCTCCTCCGGCGTCTTCCGTTCGTCCCACGGCTTGAGCGAGACGAAGAAGAACGAACTGTAGGTGGCATTGACCCCGCTCAACAGGCTGTAGCCCATGACCGAGCTGACGTACTGCACGCCGGGAGTATCCAGGATAGCTTTCTCTACTTCGCGCGCAGCCTCGGATGAGCGCTGCAGCGAGGAAGCGTCGGGCAGTTGAAGTCCGGCGTAAAGGTATCCTTGGTCTTCGTCGGGGAGGAAACTCTGTGGTAGGCGCTTGCCGAAAAAGCCGGCACCCACGACGAGGATAGCCAGGAGAATGAAGGCGAAGCCTGCCTTGTGGATCAAGTGACTGCAGGCGGTGACATAACCATCGGTCGCGCGTCCGAAAACTTTATTGAACCCGCGGAAGAAGGCGCCCAACGGTCCGCGCACCGGTTTCTTGGGTCGCAAAATCATCGCCGACAGCGCGGGGCTCAGCGTCAGCGCGTTGAAGGCGGAGAACAGTACCGAGATCGCGATGGTCACCGCGAACTGCTTATAGAGCTGTCCGGTGATACCGGGGATGAATGCCGTAGGCACGAAAACCGCGGCCAGAATCAAACCGATGGCGACGACCGGGCCAGAGACTTCTTCCATGGCCTTGATACTGGCGTCATGCGGCGAGAGCCCCTGCTCGATATTGTGCTCTACAGCTTCCACCACAACGATGGCGTCGTCCACCACCAGGCCGATCGCCAGCACGAGCCCAAGCAAGGAAAGGGTGTTGATCGAGAAGCCGAGCAGCGGGAACACCATGAAGGTCGCGATCAACGAAACCGGGACGGCAAGCAACGGGATGAGCGTCGCTCGCAAGCCCTGCAGGAAGATGTAGACGACGATGATGACGAGGATGAGGGCTTCAATCAGCGTCTTGTAGATTTCGTGGATGCCGGCGGTGACGGCCAGTGTGGTGTCGAGCGCGGTGATGTAGTCGAGACCTTGAGGGAATCGCCCTTTGGCCTCTTCCATCATCTTCAACACGTTGTTGCGGGTTTGTATGGCGTTGGAGCCCGGAGTCAGGTACAACGCGATCAGTGCTGCGGGCTGGGCCGGCTTGTTCTGGCCGGCCGTTCCCAGACGAGCGCTGATCGAATAGTTTTGCGCGCCCAGCTCCACGCGCGCCACATCCTTCAGGCGCAGGATGGAGCCGTCGGGTTGCGCGCGCACCACAATCTGTCCGAACTCCTCTGCCGTGGGCAGACGTCCGGGAGCGCGCACGTTATACGTGAATTGCTGTCCTGGTGGCACCGGCTCGCCGCCGATCTGACCCGCCGGGTTCACCTTGTTCTGCGCCTTCACCGCATTGGTAATGTCGGAGACGGTCACGCCGAGGTTCGCCAGCCGATCCGGGTTCAGCCAGATGCGCATGGCGTAGGGACCGGCGCCGAAGATCTGCACCTGGCCAACGCCTTGGATACGCGTAAGGGCGTATTGCAGGTTGATGATGGCGTAATTGGCCAGGAAGATGTTGTCGTAGGTGCCGGTGGGCGAGTAGAGATCCAGCAGCATGAACGGCGCCGTTGTGCCCGGCTGCACAACGACGCCCTGCTGGTTGACCTCGCTGGGCAACTGGGCATTGGCCTGCCCCTGGCGCATCTGCGCCAGAATCTGGTCGGTGTTAATGTCGGTGCCGAGCTGGTAGTCGACGTACAGCGTCATGCCGCCGCCGGAGCTGGCGCTCAGCGAATACATGTAGTTCATACCGCTGACGCCCGACATCTGCTGCTCGATAGGGGTGGCGACCGATTCGGCAATCGTCTGCGCGTCAGCGCCGGGATAGGTCGCCTTCACCTGGATCATCGGATCCGCGATGTTCGGAAATTGCTGGGTAGGCAGCTCGAGGGTGGCGACGATGCCCATCATCGTCATCAGAATGGCGATGACGATAGCGACAATCGGGCGATTGATGAAGAACTTTGACATCGTCAGTTGCTCCCTGCCGCTGCCTGTGTTGCCGGGGGAGCCCATGGCTTAGCAATTACCGGGACGCCTCCTGTCTTCATCAACTCCGGCGCTGCCGCCGCAAACATCTGCACCTTCTGGACGCCTTCCACCACCACGCGCTCGCCTGGCTTCAAACCTTCGGTCACGATCCAGTTGGGGCCAACACGCTCACCCACCTTCACCGGACGGAACACGACCTTGTTCTCGGGCGTAAGCACCAGGACCTGATAGTCGGTCTGCACCTCGATCACTGCCGGCTGCGGCACCAGCAACGCGCCCTCATTCACGCCCGTCGCGACCCGCACGCTGCCAAAACCGCCCGGACGGAGCACGGCGTCCGGGTTGGGGAACTCCACCGCCATCTGAATGGTTCCGGTCTGGGTGCCAACCTGCCGGTTGACATAAACGAACTTTCCCTTATGCGGGTAGAGTTCGTTGTTGGCCTGGATATATTCCACCTGCTTACTCTTGAGAGCGCTGGCCTTGCCGGAAATGATCTCGGTGATTTGAGGAGCAACGTTGAGGAAGGAGCTCTCGCTCACGTTGAAATACGCCCAGATGGGATTGACCTGCGACACGGTCGCCATCTTGGTCGTGGTACCGACCAGATCGCCTACCTGAGAATTCGCCACCCCGGCAATACCGTCGATGGGCGAGTAGATTTTTGTCCACGCCAGATTCAGCTCTGCGTTCTGCTGGTTGGCTTTTGCCGCCAGCACCTGCGACTTCCATGATTGTTGGAAGGCCAGATCGTTATCCAGCTGCTTCTGCGGGATAGCGTTCTGCGCGGCCAACGGGGTGTCGCGCTCCACGTCCGCAGTGACCCTGGCCAGGTTCGCTTCGGCAACCGCGACTTGCGCCTTGGCCTCCTCCAATGCAGCCTGATACTGGCGAGGGTCAAGCTCGAACAAAAGCTGGCCCTTCCTCACCAGGTAGCCATTCTGGTAGTTCTGCCGCAGCAGGTAACCCTGTACTTTGGGGGTAATGTCGGCATTCACCGGCCCGTTCAGTTGCGCCACCCACTCATTCGTGATGGGAACGTTCTGCTGCAAGACCTCAGTGAACAGCACTTCGGGCGGGCTCGGCCTTGGCTTCTCTTCCTGCTTCTCGCAGCCCACAACCAACAGCAGACAGAAGACACAAACGGCGATCCGTATGAAACCGGAGATCCAATCTCGAGTCGTATATTCTTGCGGCACGACGAGCTCCTCGGTGGCCTTCATTAATGTGCCAAGTAGAACGCATTTTTGTGCTTTACGAGCTTGACGGGCAGTATAGACACACATCGGCCTTCGCACCAGAGTTTTCCGCGCCCGGCTGAAGGCAGCAACTAGGGAAGAACGCCTATCAGGAAAGTAAGAGTTTGTTGGCGCCGCCGTCGCACGGTGGGTTCGGCCGTTAACCCATCGACCCGACCGCTTTAGCGCCACGTTGGCGCCATCCCCGCCGGTTCTGTACCAGGATGCGCACGCTGATCAACAGCACCCAGAGGGGAAAAATCAGCGCCACCCACTTGATACTCCCGATGCTCACCAGCAGGACAGCCGCCAGCACATACCCTGTGACCGCCAACCAACGTGGGATCACCTTGGTGCGCAGAAAGATGGTGGAGGTGGAAAACATGAACACGCCGGCCATGCGTGTGCCGTAGATGGTGGTGATGCGATAGATCTCAGTGCGCCCGAAAAAGTACGCTGCCGAGGTGGCCTGGTTGTCGGGCAAGTTCGCCAGCAGCCCGATCAGCGCGCCGGCGATGGCCGCCGCGATGAAGATCATGGCCACGTATAGCAATCCACTCGCCAGGAAAACGGTGGCGAAGAAACGGTCTTCCAACTCGCCGACATGATCGCGGACTACGGCGATGAACCAGAGAAACGAAATACCCGCGAAAGGCACCAGGTTCAGCGCCAGGGCCACAGCCTTCGACTCGCGCAGCGCCACCATTGCCGGTCCCCAAGGATTCGCCGGTATCGACAACCAGAGCAGAAACTGGCTGGTCATCAACAGCCCGGCAAACAGGATGCCCGCTGTAGCCGCTGCGCGTGGTGTCCGCAAGCGGCGACGTAACAACTCCGCCTCGGAATTCAAGGTGTTCTCGGCAACTCCTTCGCGCAGCATGTTCATCTGGTCCTCGAATACGTGACTGGAGTAATCCCTAACTGGAACGACGCGGCTATTTTGCTCAGAAACGACGCACAACCACAAAGCCTACAACTAAATGGGGAATACAATTGTGACGTCGCTCACTACAATTTCGTCTGAACCTTCGCATGTTGGCTGGCGGGCCGAGGGATAATGCGTCACGCTCGTGTTTTGCATAACCAACGAGGCCATTGAAGCAGATTTTAAGCACAGTCTCTTCGAGCTCCACATCGATCGGACCGCAGCGTTCGACCGAAAGCAATGATCAACCGAACAGTAGTGGTAGACCGTTATTGCTCGCAGTACGGGTAGACGACTGGAGACTCATGCCATACACGAAACAGATCCTTGCAATCGTCCTGACTTGCGGGGTTGCGCTGTCAACGATGCCGCCGGGCTTCGCCCAGGAGGCGCCCGAGGCGGCATATTCCCAGGCGCAAGTTGAAGAACTGGTATCGCCGATCGCACTGTATCCCGACGCGCTGGTCGCGCAAATCCTGGCGGCCGCCACCTACCCCGATCAGGTAGTGCAGGCCAATACCTGGTTGCAGGGCCACACGCAGTTGAACGAGGCCCAGCGCATGGAGCAGGTCGATAAGCAAAGCTGGGATCCAAGCGTAAAGGCGCTCACGCAGTTTCCCTCCGTGCTGGCCAATATGGCTTCGAACCTCTCGTGGACCTCGGCCCTGGGCGACGCATCGTTCCATCAGCAGAAGGACGTTCTGGCGGCGGTCCAGAAGTTGCGCAAGCAAGCCAAAGACGCAGGCAACCTGAAATCTACGTCGCAACAGAAGGTGACAACGGAAACTCAGCAAGGCCAGCAGATCATCGTCATCCAGCCGGCGAACCCGCAGGTCGTGTATGTGCCGACCTACAATCCGACCGTCGTCTACGGTACGCCTTACTATCCTCCGGGCTACAGCACGGCCGCGCTGGTGACGACCGGCATCATCTCGTTCGGCGTCGGGATGGCGGTAGGCGCGGCGGTCAGCGGCGGTTGTTGCGGATGGGGATGGAACAGTTGGGGCTGCGGATGGCACGGCGGAACCGTCGTCTACAACCGCAATGTCTACGTCTCGAATAGCCACGTCTACCGCAACGGGGGATATTACGGCAACGGGCCGCGTCCCACGCCGTACAACCGCGGTAATTACAACCGAAATACCAACGTCAGTGGTAACACCGTCAACATTAACGGCGGCAACCGCAACAACATCAATACCGGCAACATCAATTCGGGGAACCGAAACACCAACAACATCGGCAACGGCAATCGCAACACGAATGCGGGAAATGGTGGCAACCGCAATCCAAACATCGGCAGCGGCAACGGGAACCGCGGCAACGGCACTGCGAATCCCGGCGCGAATCGCCCAAACGCAGGCGCGAACACGAATCGGCCGAACACACCGCCCTCAGGGGATCGTGGCTACGGACAGCGTCCCTCCTCCAATAACGGCGCCTTCAACGGATACAACAGCGGTGGCGCTACTCGCGCTGAAAGCAATCGCGGACGGCAAAGCTTAGGCGGCGGAAGCTCTACCGGTGGCGCACGTAGCTCCGGTGCAGCTCGCTCCGGTGGTGGCGCTCGCGGCGGAGGTCGACGCTAATGACAACCTTGGGGATGGAACCGAAACCGCTTGATCGGCAACGCCGGCACAGGGGCACAGCTATGGAACTGCGATTCACGTTGATTCGAAGCCTCGCACTGATCATTCTTCTTCCGGGGATGGTGTTTGCGCAGGAGCAGGGGCAGAAGACCTTTGCCAACCCGCAGGATGCTGGGAAGGCGCTTTATGAGGCAGCCAAGTCGGGCGACAAGTCGGCGATCGAGGCCGTTCTCGGAGCGTCGTCGTCCAAGATCCTCTCCTCGGGTGACGAGGTACAGGACAAAAACGGTCGTGACACTTTTATCCAGCGGTATGAGCAGATGAATCGCTGGGCGAAAGAAGTGAATGGCGAGGAAACCCTCATCGTGGGCGTGGACAACTGGCCCTTCCCCATTCCGTTGAAGGACAAAGCCGGAGCCTGGTACTTCGACACCCCTGCGGGCGAGAAGGAGATTCTCTTTCGTCGCATCGGCCGCAACGAAATCGCGGCCATTCGTGTGTGCTACGCCCTGACCGACGCGCAGGAAGAATATTTCGGACTGAAGCAGCAATACGCGCAGAAGATCATCAGCGATCCGGGCCAGCAAGACGGCTTGTACTGGAAAACTGCGGAGGGTGAAAGCGAAAGCCCCATCGGCCCGCTTGTGGCTGAAGCGACGAGCGAGGGCTATGGCGGACAGCATGACACGCCGCAACCCTTCCACGGCTACTTCTATCGCATTCTGACCGCGCAGGGGGCGAACGCGGCGGGCGGTGCGAAACAGTACGTTGCTGACGGCAAGATGACAGGGGGCTTCGCATTCGTCGCCTGGCCAGCCGAGTATCGCAACTCCGGCGTGATGACATTCCTGATCGACCAGGACGGCGTCGTCTATCAGAAGAACCTTGGCCCGCAAACCTCCGAGGCCGTGAAGGCGATGACTACCTATAACCCAGACAAGAGCTGGAAGGCGGTGTGGGCTGAGGAGGACGACCAGTAGCGCGGAACCCTTTAGAAAGAGGGACGGCCTATGGGCAAGCACGGCAAGCACAAGAACCGAAAGAAGCCCGCCCCTGTGATCGATGCGTCCGAAAAGTGCTCTCCCGGCGCGGATGGCTATCAGAAGCTCGACAAGAAGGAGTACGAGGGCGAACTCTTCAAGCTTCAGGTCGAACTGGTTAAGCTTCAAGAGTGGGTGAAAGAGACCAAAGCGCGCATCGTGATCGTCTTCGAAGGCCGGGATGCGGCCGGCAAGGGCGGCATTATCAAGCGCATTCTGGAACGGGTGAGCCCCCGTGTTTTTCGTTTGGTCGCATTGCCGGCGCCTACCGAGCGCGAGAAGACCCAACTCTACGGACAGCGCTACATGGAACAGCTGCCGGCGGGCGGCGAAATTGTCATCTTCGACCGTAGCTGGTACAACCGCGCCGGCGTTGAATATGTGATGGGATTCTGTAGTCAGGAGGACTACCAGAGGTTTCTCAGGAACTGTCCTGCCTTCGAGAACTTCATCGTGAACAGCGGCATCATCCTGTTGAAATACTGGCTCGACGTATCGGAAAAAGAACAGCACAAACGCTTTCTCGCGCGTATCGAAGACCCCTCGAAGCGCTGGAAGCTTAGTCCCATGGACCTGGAGTCGCACCGCCGCTGGTATGACTATTCCCGCGCCCGCGATGCCATGCTGAACGCGACTGATCGCCCCGCGGCGCCGTGGTACATCGTTCCCTCCGACGACAAGAAGCGCGCTCGCCTGAACTGCATTTCTGATATTCTCAGTCGCATTCCTTACGAGGAAGTGCCGTACACGCCGCCGAAACTCCCGCCACGGCAAAAGCCGAAAGGCTACCGGGAGCAGCAACAGACGCACCAAGTCATAGCGCAGCGGTGGTGACGAACCTCAAGGGAGTATCCATGAGCCCCAGCAAGACTCCTCTCGCCTACAAAGAGGTCACCGAGCAGACGCGCCTGAACGAAGCCCGCGAAAAAAGTATTCCCTGGAAGAAATGGGGGCCCTATCTGAGCGAGCGGCAGTGGGGCACGGTCCGCGAAGACTACAGCCAGGACGGCAACGCGTGGAATTACTTCACCCACGACCAGGCGCGTTCGCGTGCCTATCGCTGGGGCGAAGACGGCATGGCCGGAATCTCCGATGACAAGCAGCGGCTTTGTTTCGCCCTTGCCCTGTGGAATGGCCGCGATCCCATCCTGAAGGAACGGCTGTTTGGCCTGACCAACAGTGAAGGCAACCACGGCGAGGACGTCAAAGAATATTACTTCTACCTCGACAGCACACCGACGCACTCCTACATGAAGTATCTGTACAAATATCCGCAGCGCGAATTCCCCTATCGCGATCTGGTGGAGACCAACGGACGGCGCTCGCGCGAAGAGATGGAATACGAGCTGCTCGACACCGGAATCTTCGACGACGACCGCTATTTCGACGTGTTCGTCGAGTATGCCAAGGCCGATCCCGAAGACCTGCTGATCTGTTTTACCGTGCACAATCGCGGACCCGAGGCCGCGCAGATCCACCTTCTGCCGACGCTGTGGTTCCGCAACACCTGGTCATGGGAGGATCCCACCGCCAGGCCTGGATTAAGCCAGGCGGGGACGGACACGATCCGCGCGTCGCATCCTGAGCTCGGCGAGTACGCCTTGCAGTGCGAAGGCGCGGCGGAGCTGCTGTTCACCGAAAACGAAACCAACAACCACCGGCTATGGAACGAGCCCAACCCGTCGCCCTACGTCAAAGATGCGTTCCACAACTACGTGATTGCCGGCGATGCCAAGGCCGTCAATCCCGCTCACACCGGAACCAAGGCTTGCGCCCACTATCGTCTTGAAGTGCCCGCAGGTGGAAGCAAGGTCGTACGGTTGCGGCTCAGCGCCAAGGCGGCGAGCGACGCATTTAAGCCGTTCGACAAGATCTTTGCCCAACGCCTGGCTGAGGCCGATGAGTTCTACCACAGGATCACCCCGGAATCACTCAACGAGGATGAGCGCCGCGTGCATCGGCAGGCGCTCGCCGGAATGCTGTGGACCAAGCAGTATTACTATTTCGACCTCGATCGCTGGCTGACCGAGCATGGAGCTCATCCCCTGGTGGGATCGGGACAAGGCGGCGCACGCAACGTCGAGTGGTTCCACATGCTCAACAGCGACGTCATCTCCATGCCCGACAAATGGGAGTATCCCTGGTACGCCGCCTGGGACCTGGCGTTCCATACGCTGGCGCTATCGCTGGTGGACTTCGACTTTGCCAAGGAGCAACTGCTCCTGATGCTGCGGAGCCTGTATTTCCATCCCAACGGCCAGATTCCGGCCTATGAATGGAACTTCAGCGACGTGAATCCTCCCGTGCATGCCTGGGCGACGCTGTTTTTGTATCGTGTCGAATCGGAGCTGGGCCGCGCCGATCTACGCTTCCTGGAGCGCTCGTTCCAGGGCTTGATGTTGAATTTCAACTGGTGGGTCAACCGCAAGGACCCCGAAGGCCGCAACGTTTTCGCCGGCGGCTTTCTCGGGCTGGACAACATCGGGGTTTTCGACCGCAGCGCGCCGCTTCCCAACGGCGGGCACCTGGACCAGGCCGACGGCACCGCGTGGATGGCCTTCTACTGTATGTGCATGCTGGAGATCGCGCTCATCCTTACTGAGTACGACTCCATGTATGAAGAAATTGCCTTCCGCTTCCTCGAGCATTTCATCTGGATCACCTATGCGATGGACCGCATCGGCGTAAACCACGACGAAATGTGGGACACCGCCGAGGGTTTCTTCTACGATCTGCTGCACTTCCCGAACGGCGACGCCATGCGTCTGAAGATTCGGTCGATGGTCGGATTGCTGCCGCTGTGCGCGGCCACCGTGTTCGAACCTGGAGCTATGGCCCATCACGACCGGATGCTCGAGTTGGTGGAGCTGTTCCGGAAGCGCCATCCCGAGGTGCTGGAGAAGATCGCGGTCGCTGACCATGGCTTTATTGGGTACGCCAATCGCAGGCTGGCATCGGTCTGCAACAAGGAGAAGCTGCAACGTATCCTCGTTTACATGCTCGACGAGAAGGAATTTCTCAGTCCCTATGGCATCCGCTCTCTCTCGCGCTATCACTTGGAGCATCCTTTTGTGCTGCGGCTCGACGGGCACGAATATCAAGTGAAGTACCTGCCGGCCGAATCCAACACCGGCATGTTCGGCGGCAACTCCAACTGGCGCGGCCCGATCTGGATGCCGGTCAACGGGCTGATCATCCGCGGGCTGCTGAACATGTACCCCTTCTACGGCGATGACTTCAAGGTGGAATGCCCGACCGGCTCGGGCAACTATATGACGCTCTTCGAGGTGGCGAAAGAGATTCAACGCCGCCTGGCCAGCATTTTCCTGCGCGACCAGAACGGCAACCGTCCCGTCTACGGAGGAACGAAGAAATTCCAGGATGATCCGCAC
>Ga0335072_10017305_pt1 | contig 10200 bp, 9 predicted proteins | sample Lox_Sample_21_FD_206725 | JGI IMG/M metagenome (GOLD analysis project Ga0335072, IMG submission 206725) | Soil microbial communities from Loxahatchee National Wildlife Refuge, Florida, United States - Lox_Sample_2.1 | ecosystem: Environmental > Terrestrial > Soil > Wetlands | place: USA: Florida...
TGAAGGCAGCCAGGAGCCTGCGATGTTGCAGGTTTAAAAAAAATGGGAACAATAGTTCAGGAAATGACGGCAGCCGTGTTGTACGGCCGCGAAGACGTGCGCATTGAGCGCCTCCCCATACCGATCGCCGGTCCGGGAGAGATCATCGTCCGCGTCCAGGCTGCTTTAACCTGTGGCACCGACCTGAAAATCTATCGCCGCGGCTATCACGCACGCATGCTCACGCTTCCAGTCCCCTTCGGCCACGAACTCTCCGGCATCGTCCATGAGGTCGGCCCCGGCGTTACGACGTTCCACACCGGCGACCGCGTCGTCGCCCTGAACTCTGCGCCCTGCGACGAATGCTACTACTGCCGGCACAACCAGCAGAATCTCTGCGACGATCTGCTATTCAACAACGGCGCATACGCCGAATTCATCTCCATCCCCGCGCGCATCGTCGAGAAGAATACTCTGCTCGTCCCCGGCAATGTCCCCTTCGAGCACGCTGCTCTCACCGAGCCTCTGGCATGTGTCGTTCGCGGCCTGGAAGAATCGAACGCCAGGCCCGGCGACTCAATCGTCGTCATCGGAGGCGGTCCGATCGGCCTCATGTTCATGCACGTCGCGCAATTGGCCGGCCTCCATGTCATCGCCGTCGTCAAGCGCAACCGCCAGGTCACCATGGCTCGCACCTTCGGTGCCGAACACGTCATCCAGATCACTGCGGCCGCCGATCCCATCGCCGCCGTCCGCTCCCTCACGCCGGGGCGTCGCGGAGTCGATATCGCCGTTGAAGCCGTCGCCACTCCTACCGCCTGGCAATGGGCCGTGGACATGGTGCGCAAGGGGGGCATTGTAAATTTCTTCGGTGGATGCGCCGCCGGAACCCGCGTCGACCTCGACACCAATCGCCTCCACTATAACGACATCACCCTCAAGGCCAGCTTCCATCACACGCCGGCCACGGCGCGGCGTGCCTTTGATCTCATTCGCAGCGGGCAGTTCAAGTGCCGCGAATACATTACCGGCCACGCCCCTCTCTCCGAACTCGACAGCGTCCTGCGGCGGCTGATGAATCGCTCCAGTGACATCAAGACGGCTATCATTCCTTAGGAACCACCGCCCCATAATCTCAACGGATGTCATCCTGGGCGGAGGCGGCGTAGCAGCCGTAGTCGAAGGACCTGCTTTTATGCTCTTGACCGGACGAAAATACTAAAGAGTCAATGACTGTAGACAACGCACAACTGATCGAACGCGGATGGGCGGCTCTGCCCCCGGAATATCGAATGCCCGAACATCCTCCCACGCTCGCCGAAGCCCAGGAGTGGTGCCAGCGGCTCGCGGAAACACACTACGAAAATTTCCACGTTGCCTCGTGGTTTCTGCCCAAACGCCTGCGCCGCCACTTTCACTCCGTCTACGCCTACTGCCGCGTCTCCGACGACCTGGGAGACGAAACCGGCAATCGCGAGCAGTCGCTTGCCCTCCTCGACCTCTGGGGAGACGAACTTGACGCCTGCTATCGCGGTGAGGCCCGTCATCCCGTCTTCGTCGCCCTTGCCGAAACCATCCGTGCGTGCGATATCCCCAAAACACCCTTCGCCGACCTGCTCATTGCATTCAAGCAGGACCAGACCGTCACCCGCTTTGAGACCATGGCCGATGTGCTCGATTACTGCCATTACTCGGCCAATCCCGTCGGCCATCTTGTCCTCTACGTCTGCGGATATCGCGACCCCGGGCGCTTCGCTCTCTCCGATCACACCTGCTCCGCTCTTCAGTTGGCGAATTTCTGGCAGGATGTTCGCACCGATTACCGCGATCGTGACCGCATCTATTTCCCCGCGGAAGATATGCTCCGCTTCGGTGTCGACGAATCCACTATCGCCAATGGCGCCTTCACTCCGGCCTTCCGCGAGCTCATGCGCTATGAAGTCGACCACGCCCGCGGCATGTTCGAGCAGGGCCTGCCGCTGATCGGGATGGTCGACCGCGAACTCGCCGTCGATCTCGATCTCTTTTCTCGGGGAGGTCTTGAAATCCTGCGCGCCATTGAGCAGCAGGACTACGATGTGCTCCGCAGCCGGCCGTCGATCTCGAAATCCCGCAAAGCCGCGCTCTTGGTTCGTGCCCTTACAGGCAAATTCTTCGGCAGAAATCTCGCGCCAGGCGCCCACGGTAAGGCTGCGTGACCCCGTCTGTCGAAGAGTCGTACCGGGTTTGCCGCGAAATCGCTCGGAAACAGGCCAAGAATTTCTATTACGCCTTCGTCGCGCTGCCTGCTCGCAAGCGCAACGCCATCTGCGCCGTCTACGCCTTCATGCGCCACGCCGACGACCTCTCCGACGACGATTCGCTCTCTGTCGACCAGCGCCGCACGAATCTCAACCTATGGCTGGATGCGTGGCACCGCGCATCATCCGGAGAGGCGACCGCAGATCCCGTCTTCATTGCCCTGGCCGACGCGCAAGCCCGCTTTCAGATCCCGGAAAGCCTGCTCGACCATCTCGTCGAAGGCACGGCCATGGATCTTCATCGCGCTATCGAGACTGGTCAGTACGATACCTACGCCACCTTCGACGATCTCTACCGCTATTGCTATCTCGTCGCGTCCGTGGTGGGACTCGTCTGCATCCGGATCTTCGGCTACACCGACCCGCGCGCCGAAGAGCTGGCCGAGGAAACCGGCATCGCCTTTCAGCTTACGAACATCTTGCGCGACGTTCGCGAGGACCTCGAACGCGGCCGCGTTTATCTTCCTCTCGAAGATCTCGATCGTCACGCCGTCTCCATCTCCGATCTCGCCTCGTTGGCATCAGGCTCCCGCTCCCTCGCCCCCAACGAATTCACTCTTCTCGACGCAGAAGCAAAACGTGCCGAACACTATTACAAATCAGGGCATACCCTGCTTCCGCTAATCGCTGCCGACTCCCGGCCCGCCCTCTGGGTTCTGATCGCGATTTATCACTCCTTGCTCCAGCGCATCGAGCGGCATAATTACACCGTCTTCGCGAATAGAATTTCTCTCCCGACTTCTCAGAAGCTCTTCATCCTCACGCGAGGCTTGCTGCAAGTCTTCTTCAATCGCGTCTTTCGCCGCGAATCAGGAGCAGGGAAGTGAACGGCGAGCCTTCCCGCACCGTCACCGTCGTCGGCGGCGGACTCGCCGGAATCGCCGCCGCCTGCGCGCTTGCAGACCGCGGCCACCATGTTCGCCTTCTGGAGCGTCGTCCTTACGTCGGTGGCCGCGCTTCCTCTTACGAACATCCCGGCACCGGCGAGGTGATCGACAACTGCCAGCACGTTCTCATCGGGCGATGCACGAACCTCATCGATCTCTATCGCCGCCTCGACGCCCTCGACGCTATCCGCTGGTACGATCACTTCACCTTTATCGAGCCCGGCGGACGCCGCACGCTCCTCCAGCCGTCATCGCTGCCCGCGCCGCTGCATACCTCTTTGTCGTTTTTGCGGGCACCGGCATTCTCTGTCTCAGACAAACTGGCCATCGCCCGCGGCATGTCTGCATTTCTCACCGCCATCCCCGAAGATACCGACGAAAACTTCGCTCACTGGCTCTCCCGTCACGGCCAGACGCAGCGCGCCATTCAGCGCTTCTGGAACCCGGTGCTGGTCAGTGCGCTCAATGAGGATCTCGACCGGATCTCCGTCAAGTACGCCGGCAAAGTCTTCCGCGAATCTTTCCTGCTCTCGCCGCAAGCCGGATGCATGGGCATTCCCGCTATCCCGCTCAGCGACCTGTACGGACGCGCCATCGACTACCTCCATGCACGTGGCGGAGAAGTGCTCCTGCGCACCGGCGTCGAAGCTCTCGAACCGGTCGACACAGCGGAGCCCGAAACAGGCTGGATCGTCCGCAGCGGCGACCGGACCTTCACCTCCGATGCCGTGGTGCTGGCGCTTTCCTTTGAAGCCCTCGCCACCCTCTTGCCTCAGCTCCCGCGCAATGCCGAGAGTGAAGACCTCGCCGCCGATCTGGCCCAATTCGAACATTCGCCCATAACCGGCATTCATCTTTGGTTCGATCGCGAGATCACCGAACTCGAGCATGCCGTCCTTCTCGACTCAACCATCCAATGGCTCTTCAATAAGTCGAAACTGCAGCCAACGCATCGCACGCAGCAGGGAAGCTACATCGAACTGGTCGTCAGCTCATCCAAAGCGCTCGTCCCCATGCAGCGCCAGGAGATCATCGATCTCGCCCTGCGCGAGCTGGCGCAGTTTTTCCCGGCAGTGAATTCCGCGAATCTCGAAAAAGCTGCCGTCGTGAAGGAGGTTCGCGCCACCTACTCGGTCCGGCCGCTCCTCGACCGCATCCGTCCCGACGCACAGAGCCCCTGGCCTGGTATTTATCTCGCCGGCGACTGGACCGCAACCGGTTGGCCCTCCACCATGGAAGGGGCAGTCCGCAGCGGCTATCTCGCCGCTGAAGCCCTCACCCACGCATCCGGCGAGCCAGGGCGGTTTCTCGTGCCCGATCTGCCGCATACCGGCCTGATGCGCATCTTTCGTTAATGCGGCTTGCTACGGAAAAGACAGAAGAATGCCAGTGAAGGCGCCGTGCCTTAAAGCGAGATGAGCGCCACACCGGCGCACACAAACAGCGCCGCAATCCAGCGTCGCCGGTCGACGTTCTCCTTAAGGAAGATCTTCGCCGCGACCGCATTGGTAACAAAGGTCAGCGAAGTCGCAGCCGGGGCGATCAGGCTCAGGTCCGCATGACTCAGCGCAAACAGCAGGGAGAAGAAGCTCAGGGCCATAAAGAACACGCCGGAAACAAACCGGGCATTCCCTAGGACCGCGGCAATGGCTCCGCCCATGCCGCTTCGAGCTCGAATCTCATCGAAGTCGCCAATCCCGCGCATGGCCGCCGCTATCAGCACATCGCCGATCGTCGCCGATATCACGATCGCCGCAATCATCGCTGCGTCGGTCAGACCTCGCCCATCAGCCCACGCGCTCACAGCTGTTGTACCTCCGCGCTGTGCAGCGGACGCTCGGTGGCTGTCTCCCTGCAGGTTTCCGTGTATGACGGGCCTTGCGTCACGAAACCCACTCCGGCAGTTATAAGCAGAATTCCGATCCACCGTCCCGGCGAAATCTGCTCATGCAGCCAGAACTTCGCCAGCAGCGCTACGATCACATTCCCGATCGACGTAGCCGGCAGCACAAACGTCAGGTCCGCCCACGATAGAGACGCAAGATATGAAGCAAAAAAGCAGATAAGCAATGCGATGCCCAGCAGGATCTGCGGTGTCGAAATCGCATAGACCAGGCTGGACAGATGATCGAGTGAAACCGGACCCACCCGCTTCATTCCCAGACTCAGCAGTGTGTCGCCCAGAGGAGCGGTGACGGCCACGATGCCCAACACCACGTATCTCCGGAATGTCATCGTCGATTTCGTCATGCAATGCGTCGGTAACAAGAGATTGAGAGAACAGAAACGGCCAGCATTTGTTGCTGGCCGTTCTGTCACGCTGAACGTGAATTAAACCCCAACGTTTGCCGGCGTCGTCGCCTCGGTCGTCCCCTGCGATTTCGCCTGCTTGACCACTCTGTTGCGTTGCGCGCGAAGCTTCAGAAACGACTTCGATTCCGCATACAGCCGCTTTAGATCGCGATTCACAATCGCCTTGCTCACCACGCGCCACGCTGCCTTCGGACGGAAGTAGTACTCATCGTAGAAACGATGCACCATCTCCAGCACGTATTCCTTGGGCAGTCCGGGATACTCGATGTGCGCAAGCTGATGGCCTTCCTCGTCGACCATCTGGCCGTTGTTGATGATGAACCCGTTCTCTTTCGCGTAGTCGTAAAACTCGGTGCCCGGATAAGCGTGCGCAATCGACACCTGGATGGTCTCGACGTCGAGACTCTTCGCAAAATTGATGGTGTTGCGAATCGACTCCTTGGTCTCGCCAGGCAGCCCCAGAATGAAGTCGCCGTGGATCGTGAGTCCGAGGTCGTGGCAGTCGCGCGTGAAATCCCGCGCCCGTTCGACCGTCGCGCCCTTTTTAATGTTCTTCAGGATTTGCGGATCGCCCGACTCATAGCCCACGATCAGCAGCCGGCACCCCGCCTCACGCATCGCCTTCAGCGTCTCGCGGTCCGTCGTCACGCGCGATGTGCAGGACCACGTCAGCCCCAGCGGCTTCAGCTTCGAGCACAGCTCGACCGTGCGCGCCTTCTGAATGTTGAACGTATCGTCGTCGAAGAAAAATTCCTTCACATGCGGAAAGAGCTTCTTGGCATGCGCCATCTCCGCGGCAACATCATCTGTCGAGCGCTTGCGCCACGCGTGCCCGCTCAGCGTCTGCGGCCAGAGACAGAACGTGCACTGTGCCGGGCATCCGCGGGTCGAATAGAGCGAGACGTAAGGATGCAGCAGGAACGGCACGTTGTACTTCGTCACATCCATGTCCCGCGCGTAAATGTCTGTTACCCAAGGCATCGCGTCGAGATCCTCGACCTGCGGCCGGTCGGGATTGTGCGCAATCTTTCCGTCCTTGCGGTAGCTGATTCCGAGAATCTGGTCGAGCGGCTTGCCGTTGGCAAACTCAACCACGGAGAAGTCGAACTCACGCCGACAGACAAAATCGATGACCGGGCACTCATTCAACGCGCGGTCCGGAGAAGTCGTCACCGGAGGCCCGACGAACGCAATTCGTATCGACGGGTTCGCCCTCTTGATCGCCTCGGCCAGCTTCTGGTCGCCCGTCCAGCCTGGAGTGCTCGTAAACAGCACCAGGAACTCGTACCCCTTCGCGATCGCAATCGTTTCCTCCGCCGAGACGTGATGCGGGGGAGCGTCCAGCAGTTTGGAGCCTTCCAGCATGCCCGCCGGATAAGCCAGCCACACCGGATACCAGTAGGACTCGATCTCGCGCGTGGCCGGCCAGCGCGAGCTCGCGCCGCCGTCAAAATTCTCAAACGAAGGGGGGTTAAGAAACAATGTTTTCAGTGGCATATATCTCCCTTCATTTTAACATCCGGAGGGTGTTGGGGCAGGGGAATTGACAGTATTCGAGGCGATACACCTCCGTCCCGCGCAGTTATGGGTGTGCAGGTGAGTGTACCCAGTTCTGAATGTTCCCCATCGACCGCATCAGCGTCAGTTCAGCCTTGACCATCGAAAATGTGGCATCCAGGGCATCGACGTATCGTTCGCGCTCCTGAATACGGGCCTGCTCTTCATCCTTCGGTGTCACCGCCGGGGCATTCGCCGAGCCGCTGCCGTTCTGCAGTTGAGTCTGGATTGCCTCCAGCTGCTCCTGTGCCAATTCACTTCTCAGCTCTGCGATGCGCTGTTGCGCGGCGAGTTCCTTTAGGCTGTGCTGCAGCGAATACACCTGCTCGCTGGTCTGGAATTTCGTCTGATCGGCCTCGGCTCCCGCCCGTATTGCCTCGGCGGCGGATTCGCGCGCTTTTGCCCGGCGGCTGGCGTCGAATATCGGAAATGTAATCTGCACGCCCACGTCGAAGTTGTTGTGCTGAAAGCGCAGATAGTAATTCTGATAATTGTTGAACTCGGCGTAACGGTTGTACTCAACGCCAAACGCAAACTGGGGCCGATAATTCTGCTTTTCGTCACCAAAAGAGACAAGCCGCTTTGACTTTGCGTTTGCGTAAGCCGCCTGAATGCCCGCATTCGTCTCGCCCACCGAGTTCTCGATCGAATCGTCAGCCGAAAACTCCGGCGGCGCAGGAATGCTCTTCGAATCGGTTACGAAACTCGAGCCGGGGAGCCCCGTGAGATGCGCCAGCTTCTGCCTTAGCTGATTCGCATCGTCTTCGAGATGCAGGCGCCTCTCATCCACCTGTGCCGCTGTCAACTCCGCTCTGGTCAATTCCATCCGCCCATCCACACCGGCCAGCAGGCGATCCCGTTCGATCGTTGCCAGCCGTTCCGCGTACCCCTTTTCCTCGTCCAGGGCCGCAAGCTGTCGCGTATCGCTGTCCAGTTGGATATAAGCGAGAGCCGTGTCGAGCGCCACTTGCTCTTCGTTGTCCTTCAGATTCAGTTGCGCTGAAGCCAGGGATGCCCGCGCTGCACGAATGTAATCTGGCTGCGAGAAGGAGTACAGCAGCGAGTTGGAGTTGATGTTATAGACTGACGGCTGGCCTACCGGGAAGCCGTACGTGTAGCCAACGGAGGAGCCCAACACGAAGCTCGGTAAATACGCGTCCTTCGATTCCTGAAGCCCCGCAGTCGCCCGCTGCACTTGCGCTACCGCCATCCTCACCGGTGCACTGTTCCGCTCGGCGAGGTCAACCACGGTAGAGAGCGACACCTGCCCGCGCGCCTGAACGCAGCCAAGCAACGCGACAGCTCCCGTCAATCTGCAGATTTGTTTGCGCAAATTCACTGTTCTCGCCAACCCGCCTCGCGTCGGGTAATCCTCGATTCTATCTTTGGCCCGCCGCCTGGTGTGCGACCTCCTGATGCGCCGTCTTCTCCATAGGCGGGAGTCCGACGTAGTCTTTCGCCAGCACCCTTGCCTCCGCAAATTCCTTCTGCGCGCCCCTCGAGTCACCCTGCTGGTTTAGCAATGTGCCCAGACGCACGCGCACCACAAATGCGGGAGCTCCCTCGCTCAGTGCATCCGACGCCAGGTAATCTCGCATCCAGTCGATCGCCAGCTTTGGCTCCCGTCCAGCCTTAATCAGGGTCGCAGCTCCATCCGCCAGGGCAGGCCCATGATCGCGATCTGCCGCCACCGCTCCGCTCTGGACCGCCGCCACCATCTCGTCCCAGCGTTCATGCCTGCTGTAAAAGCTCCCCAGGTCCATCCATGATTGCGCCGATGAGTGGGATGCCGAAATCGCCGCCCTTAACTCCTTCTCCGCGCCGCCGTAATCCTTTTTCTGTTCTGCGATTTCCGCCCGCAGGTCGTGGGCCCGCGCCGGGGCGAACGCGTCGAGCTGCTTCGCGATTCCTTCCGCCTTGGCATATCCTCCACCCACAATCCCCGGAGCCTCCGCGTAAAACTGGCCCAGATCCGACAGCGCTTCGCCGTTCTTCGCGTCCAGACTTGCTGCCGTCTCGAACTCGACCCTGATCTGCCGCGCCAGTTTGTAGGCCGCCATAAGCGCTACCTGCTGTGCCTTGCCCCCGTAGGCCCGGCCCAGCCACATGTGATAACTGCTGTTGCCGCCGTCGATCTGCACTGCCCGGCTGCAGGCTCCGATGGCGTCATCCCACCGCTCCTCGGCGTAGAAAACCCGGCACCGCAGATTGAGAGCCCTGGCATCGTTCGGATCCTCATTCAAGGCCGAATCCACCAGCTGCAGTGTTTCGTCTGCGCGTCCCCGGTTCCATGCCGACGTCGCCGCGTCTGCATGCTCGCGCGACATCGCCGCATGGCTCGATGCCGGTGCAGCTGCCAGGGCGCAAAGCAGCGCCGTCGCAATCAAAAAGGCCGACCTCACTTCTTTTTCACTTCCTGCAGCCCTATTTCACTTCCGTGACCGGCATGCCGGCGACAAGAGGCTGCGCATTTGTGCTCCCCAGCGCTACTACATCGCCTTCCTTGAGACCGGTCAAAATCTCTACCTGGGTCAGATTCAGATTGCCCACCGTGACCTCGGTACGGCGGAGTGTCCCGTTTACGACGCGGAATACATACGACCTGCCACGATCCGTATGCAATGCCTCGCGCGGAATGTTCAGAGCCTTTCCTTCATTTGCCACCACCACCGTCACACGGACATTCGTGTTCGGCAGCAGGGCCTCGTCAGCGTCGTCAATTGTGATCAGCACTTCGCCCACGTTGCGGGTACCGTAGCTGATGATCGTGGATGGAACGCGTTCCACATGCCCGTGCCACAGTTGTCCGGGCCGCGCATCCCATTCGATGGTGATCGGTTGGCCAACGCGAAGTTTGCCGATCTCCGGTTCGTCGAAGTATCCCCGCACCTGCATCTTGGTGAGGTTGGCCATCTGCAGAAGTCGATCGCCCTGCTGTACGTATTCAGACGTAGACACCGGGATCGAATAAACCGTGCCGGCGAATGGCGCTCGGACATTGGCTTGGTTCAGCAGCGACTGCGCCGCGGCATAGGCGACCTGTGCCTCCTCGAAGCTGGCCTTGGCGCGGGCGATATCCCCCGGGTCATAGCGTTCCGTCTTCCGCTGCTGAAGCAGTTGAAGGGATGCATTATCAGATTGCAGGCGCCGCTGAGCCGCCGCAA
>Ga0335072_10017308_pt1 | contig 10199 bp, 7 predicted proteins | sample Lox_Sample_21_FD_206725 | JGI IMG/M metagenome (GOLD analysis project Ga0335072, IMG submission 206725) | Soil microbial communities from Loxahatchee National Wildlife Refuge, Florida, United States - Lox_Sample_2.1 | ecosystem: Environmental > Terrestrial > Soil > Wetlands | place: USA: Florida...
GTGAATGTTTGCTTGGATAGTCGGTGCGCATCCTCGTCGCCGAAAAGCAATTCGGGCAGATCGGATCGAAACACGGCGGCGCAACTGGGTTCCAGGACCACCACCGGCGTGCTTGTCCTCAGCGCCGGACGTAACGCGGTCAGGGTTCGACGCAGAACCCGCTTGGCGACCTTGAGTTGGCCGGTGGAGATCCAGGTTAGCCCGCAGCACAGGGCTCGGTGTGGAACCTCGACATCGAATCCTGCCGACTCCAGCACCGCGACAGCGGCTTTGCCGACGTCGGGCTCGAAGTTGTTGACGAACGTGTCCGGCCACAGCACTACCCGCCCGCGTCGTGCGCCCGCGCCGGTCGGCCGGTGATGGGTGAACCAATGAGTGAACCTCTCGTCGGCGAAGCTCGGCATCTCGCGATTGGGATCAATGCCGCCTGCCTTTTTGACCACTCTCGATAGGCCGGGGGTATGTGTCACGTTGTTGACCAGGAGTGGCGCGGCCGCGGCCAATCGCGCCCACAGCGGGATCCAACCCATCGAGTAGTGCGACATCGGGCGTAACCGCCGTCTGTAGTGATGAAACAAGAACTCGGCCTTATAGGTCGCCATATCCACATCGACCGGGCAGTCGCTGCGACAACCCTTGCAGGCCAGGCACAGATCAAGGGCATCGCGAACCTCGGTGGAGCGCCACCCGTCGGTGATGACGTCGCCTTGCACCATCTCGAACAGCAACCGCGCCCGACCGCGGGTGGAGTGTTCCTCCTCATTGGTGGCCCGGTAGCTGGGGCACATCACACCCGATTCGTGGCCACGGCACTTGCCGACGCCCACGCAGCGCGCTGCGGCCCGCGAGAACCGGTGGTCGTCGTCGGGATAGGCGAACATCGTCGCGGGCTCGGCGGGTCGGTAACCCACGCCGAAGCGCAGGTTCTCGTCGAGTCGATAGGGGTGCACGACCTTGCCGGGATTCATCCGGTTATGTGGGTCGAAGAGAGCTTTCGCCTGCTCGAACGCTCCGACCATGCGCTCACCAAACATGATCGACAACAGCTCGCCGCGGGATTGGCCATCGCCGTGTTCACCGGACAGCGAGCCGCCGTACTCGACTACGAGTCGCGCTGACTCTTCGGCAAACGAGCGGTACTTGGCGATACCGTCTGCGGTCCGCAGCACGAAGGGGATGCGGGTGTGTACGCAGCCCTGGCCGAAATGCCCGTACAGCGAAGCGGTTCCATAGTCGTAGCGGTCGAGCAGCTTGTGGAAATCGCGCAGGTAATCGCCCAGCCGGTCCGGCGGTACCGCTGCGTCTTCCCAGCCTTCGTGGGTCTCGGGTTCGTTGGGCGGATACGCGGTGGCGCCCAGCCCCGCCTCCCGCGCGGCCCAGACTTCCTTTTTGCGGGTCGGATCGTCCAACACGGTCACGCCGTTGTGAGCGATCTCGTGCAGCGCATCGATCATCGCCTTGGCCTTGCGATCGGCGTCGTCCTGGTCGTCGCCGTCGATCTGCACCATCAGCCAGGCAGTGCCATCGGGCAATTGGCGCAGGGCTTTCTCCGCGAGCCGTCGGGAATGCTCGAGTTCGACCAGCCGATGATCGAGACCCTCCAACGCCGAGGGGTTCTGTTTCAGAACAGCCGGAACCGCGTCGGCAGCCGACGCGATGTCATCAAACCCGATGACCGCCAACGCGCTTGCCGCGGGCCGTCGCACAAGCTGAAGCTCAGCATGCAACACCGTGACCAGCGTGCTCTCCGAGCCCACCAGCGCTTTAGCGACGTGAAAGCCGTTCTCCGGCAACAATGAATCGAGGTTGTAGCCCGATACCCGTCTCGGGATGTTCGGGTAAGTCGACCGGATATCGTCAGCGTACTTCTCGGCCAGGGCATTGAGACCGCGATAAATCTCGGCTCGCCGGCCGCCTTCGCCGAGAATGTGTGCGAGCTTGTCGTCATCGGTCGGACCGACCCACATGCGCAGGCCGTCGTAGGTCACCACCTCGAGGCGGCGCACCGAATCGACCATCTTGCCGTACGCCTGCGCGGTAGAACCGCAGGAATTGTTACCGATCATGCCGCCGATCGTGCAGCTGACGTGAGTGGATGGTTTGGGACCCACCATCCAACCCGTCGCCTCTAGGCGGTCATTGAGCACGTCGAGCTTGATTCCTGGCTCCACCACAGCGATCCCGGCATCGGTATCAACAGAGGTGATGCGGGTGCAGTACTTACTCCAATCGATGACAACCGCGGCGTTACAACACTGCCCTGCCAAACTCGTACCGCCGCCGCGGGATAACACCGGCACATCGTGCTGACGACATACTGCGATGGTCGCAACCGCAGCCGCTGCATTACGCGGTACGACCACCCCGATGGGCACCTGCCGGTAATTGGAGGCGTCGGTGGAGTAGGCCGCACGCGATCCGGGATCGAATCGCACCTCTCCGTCAACCCTGTCGCGCAGATCGGCGGCCAGCGCATCGAAAACCCTTGGCGACGAGTCACGCCGTCGCACAGGCGAATCGGTGCTCACCGCAGGTCAGCTTTTCCGGTGCGGCAGGAACTCCTGCGCTTTAGTTTTGAGTCCGGTCTTGACGAATCCCGTTCGGTCTTCGTCCCCGGCCAGCACGGCGGTGGTGGCGGCCTTGAACTGATCCCAGGTCGCGTGCGGCGGGATCGGGGGCATGTCGGGGTCGGTGTAGACGTCCAGGACCGTGGGACGATCAGCTGACAACGCGTCCCGCCAGACGTCGGCCAATTCTTCTGGGTCCTTGACCGACGACGCGTTGAGTCCGAGACCAGCTGCAAACGCGGCGAAGTCAACATCGGGAAGGTTCTGAGACTCAGCGAATTTGGGCGCGCCGGCCATCGCGCGCATTTCCCAGGTCACTTGGTTGAGATCGTTGTTGTGCAAGATAGCCACAATTAGACGCGGGTCGTCCCACTGCTGCCAGTACCGCTTGATCGTAATCAATTCGGCCATGCCGTTCATCTGCATGGCACCGTCACCGGCGAACACGATCACCGGCCGGTTCGGCTGAGCGAATTTGGCTCCGATGCCATACGGGACGCCGGGACCCATCGTGGCTAGGTTGCCGGACAGCGAGCCTCGAATGTCGCCGCGGAACCGCAGGTTGCGCGCGTACCAGTTGGCCGCCGACCCAGAGTCGGCGGTGACGATCGCGTTGTCAGGCAATTGTGGGGAGAGCTCAGAGAACAGCCGCAGCGGGTTCACCGGATCGGCGCTGACCTTCGCCTCCATCTCCATCGTTTCCCACCAACGAGCCACATTTTTCTCGATGCCGTCACGCCACGATCTGTCTTCCTTGCGCCGCAGATGGGGTATGAGAGCCCGCAACGCGGCCTTGGCGTCGGCAACCAGGTTGACCTCGTACGGGTAGCGCATCCCAATGAACCGGCCGTCGACGTCGATCTGGATCGCGCGGCACTGCCCGAACTCGGGCATGAACTGGGTATAGGGGAAACTGGACCCGACAGTCAGCAAGGTATCGCAATCACGCATCATCTCGTAGCTGGGCCGGGTCCCCAGCAGGCCGATAGATCCAGTTACCCAAGGCAATTCGTCGGATAACACATCCTTACCCAATAGCGCCTTGGCAGCTCCTGCACCGAGCAAATCAGCGACCTCTGCGAGCTCTTCACGTGCACCACGCGCTCCGGTGCCCACGAGCATGGCGACCTTCTTGCCTTCGTTGAGGATCTGGGCCGCGCGCGCGATCGCGGCGTCGTCGGGGGAGATCGACGGCCAGTCGATACCGAGGCTGGACGGCACCATCTTGAACGCATGCGTCGGTGGCGAGTACGGCAACTCCTGGACGTCGGACGGAATGATCAACGCGGTCGGGACGCGCTGGGCCATCGCCACCCGGATGGCGCGATCCAACACATTGGGCAATTGCTCTGGGACGGTGACCATTTGGACGTAGTCGCTCGCGACGTCTTTGTATAGGCTGATGAGGTCGACTTCCTGCTGATAGGAGCCGCCCATGGCGCTGCGGTTGGTCTGGCCGACGATGGCCACCACCGGCACGTGGTCGAGCTTGGCGTCGTAAAGACCGTTGAGCAAATGAATTGCACCTGGGCCTGAGGTCGCCATGCATATACCGACATGGCCGGAGAATTTCGCGTAACCGACGGCTTCGAAAGCGCTCATCTCCTCGTGGCGGGATTGGATGAACATCGGCTGGTTGTCGGCTCGTCCGAATGCGGCAAGGATTCCGTTGATGCCGTCGCCGGGGTAGCCGAAAACATGCTTGACATCCCATGCCCGTAACCGCTCGAGTAGGTAGTCGCTGACTTGTTGTTTGGACATGGATTTCCCTCCTGCTCAGACTGATTGGGCATCGTTAAGCTCGCTGGCGATCTTCATCGGAGTAAGTGCCGGGCGGCTTCGATGTCGCACGCGGCGCCGGCAAGTCCTGTGAGGCCTCCCACGCCCATCCGCATACCCGCAATAACCGGCATTACTCCTGTTCACTCCTGTTCCCAACGAGTTCACAGTTAGCGATCCATGCTGGCCGAGACACGGCGTGCGACTCGAGGTGTTTGACGGCGCATGGCGATGGGAAGCCGCTTTGTTGGCAGTGAAGCGAAAGCTCAACCAAGACGACGGGAGGACCCGACCCATGGGGGATCAGAAGAGCGGACCAGAAGAAGCCATCAAGGGCACCGTTGAGGGTGTCAAGGGCAAGGCTAAGGAAGTCGGCGGAACAATCGCCGGCCGTGACGACGTAGTTCGCGAGGGCAAGGCCCAGCAGGACAAGGCCGATGCTCAACGCGATGCGGCGAAGAAGGAAGCCGAGGCCGAGTCCGCTCGCGCCGGCGCGAAGTCCGCCGAAGAGCGCGAGAAGAGTCACCAGTAAGACCCATGCGATGGCCCGGTCCGCGATGTCGGACCGGGCCGTTTCGCATTTCAGACCCTCGGGTAGGCACGGCCGATGAGCAACACGACGACTCCGCTGACTGCATTGGCTCTGGTGTGCAGCCTCAGCCAAATACCCTGCATACAATAGGTATCACTGAGCGCTGCGTACAGCCTCCGCGATGATGTCGACCACGGCTTGCGGACGGGTGATCAGGGGAGCGTGGTCTGCATCGTGAGTGTGCACCGTCGCGCGCATCCGGTCGGCCATGAACTTCTGCGTGATCGGATTGATCATCCGGTCTTCCTCCGCGACGAGAAACCAGGACGGGAGATCTTTCCATCCGGGCCTGGGCACAGGTTGCGTGATGCATTGCATCTTGATCGGTCGCTGCACCGCGGCGAGTACCGCATGGTCTTCGGGAGTTCCCTGTTGGGCAAATGCTTTACCAAAGGCGGTGAGCGGCAACCAGATCCATCCCGCGTCGTCGGGCGTCAGCTCGGGCTGGTCGGGGTGGGACGGATCGCGGTTAAAGACGTCAGCGACGGTTTCGCCTTCGTCCGGCGCCAAGGCGGCGACATAGACCAGCGCACGCACCCGAGGATGAGTGGTGGCCCCGACGACACCGCCGGCATAGGCGTGCGACACGACCACCACCGGTCCGTCAACCCTGTCGATGGTGCGGTCGAGCGCGTCGACGTCGTCGCCGAGAGAAGTGAGCGGAATGGGGGCCGCCGTGACGGCGATACCGGCTTGATCCAGACCGGTGATCACCCGGCTCCAGCTGGACCCGTCGGCCCAGGCTCCGTGGACGAGCACCACCGTGGGCGAGGTTGGCCTACTCATGTCAGACCGTTGCGACTCCAGCCGGCGTGTAGAGCCCGCTTCCTGTGATTAACGGCAAGTCCATCGTGGTCCTTATTCCAGGAGGCGCCGCAACCACGGCCGGGATGGCATTGACGATGCGGCCCGCCGCCCCGACGATCGCCGCGTGGTTGTGATCGCCCTTGCGACTGGTCGGGCAGATGTCCACGGCGTAGGAGGGCTCGCCGACGATCTCCACGCGGTACGAGCCGCCGGGCTGGGCGGGCTGCGGCCAATCGGGCCGCAGGTCCTCCCGTAGCCGGGTGATGTGCTCGACGACAATCGCAGGGTGGCCCTCGACCATGCCGCGGATCTCGAACTGCAGTGCGGCCATCGTTCCCTTGGCGACGGGTCCCACCGCAATGTCGAAATCTTCCGGCGCCGGTTCGCGCTGGTAGGACTCGGTAATCTCGTCGAGTTCGATGCCCAGACCCGCCGCCAGCTGACGGATAGCCCCGCCCCAGGCGATGCTGAGCACGCCAGGTAGCAGGAGCATCGGCACGTCGTCCAGCGGTCTGCCGAACCCCATGTAGTGCATGACCTCGGCACCGTCGTAGGTCGCGTAGTCGGCGATCTCCATGCAGCGCACCTGCTCGATCGCCTGGCAGGTGCTCGCGAGCGCAAATGGGATGAGGTCGTTGATGAATCCGGGGTCGACGCCGTTGATGAAGATACTTGAGTTACCAAGACGCGCAGCATCTTCGACGCGGGCGATGTACTTGTCGGGCATGACACCCCACGGGTACTGCAGCATCCCCGGCGACGACCCGACGACGTTGATGCCTGCGGCGAGGATGCGCATCACATCTTTCATCGCGTCCGGGAGACGGGTGTCACCCATCGCGCAGTAGACGACGCACTCCGGCCGGGTCGCGATCAGGGCGTCAAGGTCGTTGACCGCCGCGATGCCGGTGGACACGTCCACGCCGGCGAGGACGCCGGCGTCCTTGCCGACTTTCTCCGACGACGAGACGCACAAACCGGTCAGTTCGAATTGCGGATTGGTGACCAGTTCGGTCAACGCCAGACGACCGACGTTTCCGGTGCCGACATGGGCGACGCGGATCGCCATGACTGTCCTCCGTCCCTGGATGCGAGCGCAGACCTTTCTAGACGCTAGCCCAGGACAGAGATTAACGATGCGTTGACGTCAGTCGCCGAAGCCTTGGTGCGGAGTTGCCGCTACCACCTGCCCCCCACCTACACCGAGGTGGCTGGCGGCGAAGTCCACGCCCTTGTTGATCACATCTCCGTCGTTGGCGGCGTAGGTGTCATGCGCGGCGAAGTTCATTCCCTCCGAGCAAACCGGATCCTCGGTGGCACACACCTGAATGGTCTTGGCTTGATACAGCGGCCCGATCACGACCTGCGGCTGGCCCAAAAGGTTCATCGCCCGCACATTAGGCGTCCCGAACAACACGACCGCGGCGACGTGGTTGGCCACGTCGGGCGACAGCGGCTTGGGAATGGTCGCCGGATCGACGTCGGGCGGTATCGAGTCCGGGACGGCCGGCGAGGTGACAAAGCCCATCACCGCTGCACCTTGCGAGTAGCCACCGAGCACCATCTTGGTGTTGGGGCAGCTGGCGGCCTCGGAAACGATGTGAGCGCCGGCATCTCGGATTCCCTCAAGTCCGGTCGACCACTGGTCGCTGGCCGGGTAGTTGACCGGGTACACGTCCATGGATCTTCCACCAAGCCGTGAGCGCAGGCCGTCGACGAATGCCTGTCCGGTCGGGCCGACACCCGGATCCTCTCCGGTACCGCGGGCGAACACCACCTCGGTGTCGGGACACGGTGCGGCGGACGCTGGGGGAGCGGCAGCGGCAGGAAGGCTGATGCTCAACGCTGCCAGTACCACGGGACTCAGGAAACGACTGAGGTGACAGAGGATCATGCCGCAGGAAATTCCCCCGGCTGCACCTCCCGAAACTTCAGATTCCGGAACAACATTTGAACGGATAGCAACAGACTTGGCCCACGTCACGAAAGACAGCTAACCACGCCAGCACAGCTTCGTCAGCTTGGCGCACCGTCGACGCTCGTCGGCGCCTCGGACAGCTTCACCAACTGCACGTCCGGCCGCGCCGGTACCTCGTCGGCAAGGAACCATCGGAAAGCCAGGTTGCCACGCGGATAGCCAAGTGTGGTCAAGGAATTGGGGTGTGTCGTGGTCCGGCCGGAGATGACGATCGTCACCGAGCCGTCTGCGTTGAGCACCGCGGTGTGGCCGTTGACTGAGCAGCGCGCATCGGTGACACCGTGGGTGGCCATGAATTGGTTCCACACCACCAGATTCCAGAACCTGCACCGCGGCGGCCGGTGGGTGATGACGAGTGCCTCGTCCTCGTTGAGCACGAAACTGCCGTAGGAGTAACAGGCATCACGGGCCGACCAGCCGAAGTTGGCGTCCGGGACTTGATACGGGTCGGCGAACTGATTGGCCGCGTGCGCGATTTCATGGCCCAGCGCGTGCGCGTCGTCGACCCGCGCTCCGACAGCCAGCGGGACGATCGCGAACATCGTGCGCAGCCAGGCGGCACTGGCCCGTAGCCGCGCAGCAGTTTCGGCGTCCCCGTGCCGAATCGGTTCCGGCTCGTCGAGTGCCTCGATAGTCCAGTCGACCGGACGGCCCGTCAGTGGGTCGGCCTGGTAGTCGCGAGTCATCAGAACCGCCGCGTCAGGTGTGGCTCCGAGTTCGAACGAGAAGTTGCCCGCCGCGTCGATCTCGAGGTCGTCGTCCCGGACAATCGCCACGATGCGGTCCGACCAGGCGCCCGGCGACGGTTCGTTGTAGGCGGTCAGTGAGAAGTAGACGCTGTCGCCGCGGTTGCCGCTGATGCGGTAGCGACGGTTGGGATCGACCGGGCACATGTAGTAGTAGGCATCGGTATTGTCGCCGCCCCATCGACGATCCCGCCGGAACGGCGTATTGACCGCGACGAACACCGGCCGACTGGGCTCGGTGAACAGATAGGTGTCGAAGGCGACGCCCAGCGTCGTCGCGAGCATGCGGTAGCCGTCGGCGATGTGCCGGTCGTCGGTGACGGCGCGGTCGCCGTCGAGGAACGAGCGGTCGAGGCCACCGAGGGTCTCGAGTAGCTCGTGCCACGCGGCGGTGGACTCATGCGTCGTCTCGGTGTCGGTCAAGCTTGGATTCCTCTCGTGATGAACGCGGCGGTGCGGTCTATCCAGGCTTCGTCGAGGCTGTCGCCACGGGTGAGCAGTGCCAGGAATGTGGTTCCGGCGACGACCTCGACGAGTTCGGCCGCGGTGACATCCGGCCGTACCTCGCCGCGCGCGGCGGCGTCCGCCAGGCGATCCGACAAGCCGCGGGACAGAATGTCACCGAAACGCTCCAGCAGGGCGGAGTGCAGCGTGAGATCGGCCGCCATCTCACCGACCAGCCCGGGCAGCGCGGCCCGCGCGGCGGGGGTGGTCAGCACCTCCGCGGTGCGGCGAACCATCTCGCGCATGTCGCCGGCGAGCGACCCCGTTTCGGGTATTGCGGTCGCGTCGCCGATCGGAAACGCCGCCTCGTGGACTAGGTGCGCCTTGCCCGGCCAGCGCCGGTAGATCGCGGGTTTGCTGGTGCCCGCCCGGCGCGCGATCGCGTCGACCGAGAGGTCGGCGTAGCCGGTCTGGGCGAGCAGTTCGACGGTGGCCTGTAGCACCGCGCCGTCGATGCGCTTATCACGGGGTCGGCCAAGCTCTGTCGTCATTACGAAACTCACAGTAACATAAGTCGTCGTGACTCCAACCGTTGTGCACCTCGACGACCTTGCTGAGCCGCGCTTCAGCCCTCAGGTCGAGCAGATCCGCGACCTCATGACCGTGCTGGCCCCAGAGTGCCCACTGGAGGCCGACGCTTTGCACGCTAAAGCAACCGCTGACACCGGGCTGACCGACTTCGGGCCGGACGATTACCGGGAACGCCTCGACGTGTACCTGACAGCGTTGCGAGAGATCGGCGGCCTGCACGGGCCGGGAGTCGTCAACTTCCACGCCCAGCTGTTGCAGTGGCTCAAAAATCGGCTACTGCTGAATGACCTGCTGGCGCACCACCCCGAGATCCACGACATCGAGCTGCTGCCGCCTGTCGTCATCGCGGGCCTGCCGCGCACCGGGACCACCCATCTGCACAACTTGCTGGCGGCGGCCCCGACTTTTCGCACCATTCCGTATTGGGAGAGCAACGAGCCTTTCCCGCTGCCCGCCGAGGTCGGGGTCGAGCCTGATCCACGCAAGGCCCGGATGGATGCGGCCGTCGAGTTCATGAACGCCGCTATGCCGCACTTTGCGTTGATGCATGAAATGACGACAGAGCACGTCCACGAAGAGATCCAGCTGCTGGCCAACGACTTCTCCACCATGCTGTTCGAAACTCTGGGACACGTGCCGCGGTGGCGCGACTACTACCTGGCCCACGACCAGACGTCGTCGTACCAGCATCTGGT
>Ga0335072_10017309_pt1 | contig 10199 bp, 9 predicted proteins | sample Lox_Sample_21_FD_206725 | JGI IMG/M metagenome (GOLD analysis project Ga0335072, IMG submission 206725) | Soil microbial communities from Loxahatchee National Wildlife Refuge, Florida, United States - Lox_Sample_2.1 | ecosystem: Environmental > Terrestrial > Soil > Wetlands | place: USA: Florida...
CGCTCCATTATCACTTCGAGCTGAGCGGCTGGACGGATACGACAATCGTGATCAGGTTCTGGCTGATCTCTGCACTGTGCGTGGCGCTGGGCCTCGCCATCTTCTACGCCGCCTGGGTGCAGACCTGACGCCCGCAGTTGCCCGCGACTGCACGAGCGCGACTCCCGAGCCCGGCAGACGGCTTGCTCAATCGTGCGAGGAGGGATCGGTGAGCGGGGTGCTGCTGGCGCACAGCGGGCATTTATCAGCGGGCCATGCCTGGCTGTGCATTGTTCTGGCGGCGTAGAAGGGCGTTGATATCGCTTCTGCCACGGTTGTGCTTGCCGCACCGAGGGACAGCAGGGCAGCGACGGCGACAGGGACGGCTCCGCATCCGCGTAGCTGACCGGAGCACGCCCGAACCGCTGTGCCGGCATTAACGGCGTCATCGACGATGGCCACCCGCCACCCGGTGATCCCGCCCTGCACGCAGGGGAGGCGGTACGCCGTCGCCCCTCCCGGCCGGGTGGCTGGAGCGCGATGAGCAGGCAGGAACGCCGTTCCCAGACGATCGGCGAGAGCCTGGGCCAGGAACGCACCACCCTCCATCGGCCCGCACACGGCATCGACCTGGTGTCGTTGGAGGCGGTCAGCCAGCCAGCGGACGTGCGGGCGCAGCAGGGCGGGCCGCAGGAACAGTGCGTCAAGATCTAGCCATAGATCCCCGTGATACCCGGTGCCCAGGTCGAAGTGCCCCCGCCGGGGATGAGCAAGGTCGGCCACGCACGAATCCACCACGCTATGGTCGCGGTGCACCACGGCACCCGCAAGCCCCAAGCGAGGGCATCACCGCCGACGGCATGTAAGCGCCGGTACTCCAGGGCGCGCTGAGTTTCGATCGGGATCCGCCGGCGCTACCCCAACTGGTCGCGGCGGCGTGTCAGGGTGGCGGTCTCGGCGGTATTGCCCGCTAGCTCGATGGCCTTGTCGTACGCCGCGCGCGACTGCTGACTGCGGCCTAGCCGGCGCAGCAGGTCGGCGCGGGCCGCATGGTAGGCGTGATAGCCGGACAGCTTGTCCTCAAGACGGTCGACGGCTGCCAGTGCCACCTCGGGCCCGTCAAGCTCGGCGATCGCGATGGCCCGGTTGAGGGCGACGATCGGCGAGGGGTCAAGGCGGGCGAGCTGGTCGTAGAGAGCGACGACTTGCGACCAGTCGGTGTCGCGGATGTCGCGGGCGGAGGTGTGCACGGCGTTGATCGCTGCGTGGATCTGGTAGCGTCCCGGGGCCACTCCAACGGCGAGGCGCTCGCGTACCAGCTGGTGGCCTTCGGCGATCAGCGCCGCGTCCCAGACGCCACGGTCCTGTTCGTCGAGGGTGACCAGTTCGCCGCTGGCCGAGACCCGGGCCGGGCGGCGGGCTTCGATGAGCAGCATCAGGGCCAGCAGCCCGGCCACCTCACCATCGTCTGGCATGAGGGCACGGATCAGGCGAGTGAGCCGGATCGCCTCTGCAGTCAGCTCGTGCCGTACGGGATCGGTGCCGGGACCGGTTGCCAGGTAGCCCTCGTTGAAGACGAGGAACAGGACGGCGAGCACGCCGGCGACGCGTGCCGGCAGGTCCTCCGCGGACGGCACCCGGTACGGGATGCGAGCCGCCTTGATCTTGGCTTTCGCGCGGGTGATCCGCTGCCCCATGGCGGTCTCCTGCACCAGGAAGGCACGGGCGATCTCGGGCATGGTCAGGCCGGCGACCATCCGCAGCGTCAGCGCCACGCGGGACTCCATCGCCAGCGCCGGGTGACAGCAGGTGAAGATCAGCCGGAGCCGCTCGTCGTCGATGACGCCGGCGGGCTCGGGCGGGTCACCGGAGTACAGCACGTGAGCTTCCTTCTGCTTGTCGCCGCGCTTGTTCTCGCGCCGGATCCGGTCGATGGCCTTGCGGTTGGCGGTGGTGGTCAGCCAGGCGCCTGGGTTGGGGGGAAGGCCGTCGGCCGGCCACCGCTCGACGGCGGTGGCGAACGCCTCGGCTGCCGCCTCCTCGGCGATGTCCAGGTCACCGAAACGCCGGGTCAAGGACGCGACCACCCGCGCCCACTCCTCGTGGTGGGCCTGGGTGACCGCCTCCCGGACCTCGACCGTGTTCACAGAAACGGCCGTACCTCGACCTTCCGGTTGCATGCCTTCGACCCTTCGGTGGCGAGCTTGAGCGCGACGTCGAGGTCGGCGGCCTCGATGACCCAGAAGCCGGCGAGGTACTCCTTCGACTCCACGAAGGGCCCGTCGGTGACCAGGCCAGCCCCGTCCCGGTTGTCGATCACAGTAGCCGTGCCGGGCGCCCCGAGGCCGCCGGCGAAGACCCAGTGACCCTCGGCCTGAAGCCGCTCGTTAAACACGTCGACCGCAGCCTCCTCATCCGGGGTGGCGAGGCCGGCCGTCTCGTCGATCACGGAAACCAGGTACTGCATCTCGGATCATCTCCCGTGTCTATGGGCGCCTTCGGTGAGCGCCCCGCCCACCCGTGCTACGAACACCCCTGCCCCGATCCGACACCGCCTCGCGGATTTCTCTTCAAGGAGTTTCTGGCATGCCGGGTTGCCTGTTAGGGGTCAGGACTGAATTGCGGCTCAGTATTCGGCCGCCACAAGTTTTTGCCGGCGGGATGCCAGGCTCGTCTCCAGTGCAGTCAGACTGCCTGGCAGGTCTTCATGCTGGTTGGCGCGGATCCAGGTCCGGATCATCGCTGGTAGTGGCCGAGGCAGCCGGGTCGTTATGTAGATACTCACCCCGTGAACCTTCAGGAGCTGGTCGCGCAGCACCTCCGGCGGCGTGCCGTCGGCCGGCTCACACGTGAACCAGTAACCGCCGCGGGAGGTGGTGCGATCGGCCAAGTTTCTGATTGGCAGTCGCGTGAGCGCGCCCAGTTCCGGATGACGGCTGTGCCAGTCGCGTCCCTCGGCGCGATCGGCGATGCTGCGGATGGTTTCGTCGGTGTTGGCGTACGGCGGAAACTTGTCGATGACGATCACCGGGCGGCTGGGATCCTGCCTGGAGCTAGCACCAAGGAGCGGGGGTGCGGCTCCCGGTGGGCCGAGTCCAGTGCGGAACGACAAGACCACCTGCCTTTGTCCAGGGTTGGCCGCTTTCATCTCCCGGTCCCTGACGTGGGCGGTGTCGGTGACCGTGACCCGCGCGTGCAGCCCGAGCTCGGCGTGCTGGCCTGCGTTGAGCGCGGCCAGATCGCCGGTCACAGTGCAGCCGGTGATGAAGTCGGGCGGGCCCACGATGCCGGTGATCAGGGACCCGGACAGCCGGGGCCTGTCCAGGACCTGTCGGATTGCGTCAATGACGGTGGCCGGCCGGAATGGCGGCCGCAGGCCGTCCCGGTGGGTGTTGCCGTTGATCATCCCGATCGGAACCGGCGCGATCTGGCCGCGCTCAGCCGCCAGCGCGAGCTGACCAGCCGGGGATAGTCGCGCTTCGCTGTAGCGGGGGCTGGCGGGCGGGTCGTTGCCGCGACTGCCGAAGTTGCCGATCCCGTCGACCAGCGGGACCGGCAGCTTCCACGACTGGGTCAGGTCGATGAGCACCTGCCAGGCATATTTGCGGTCCAGTCCCATCTCGTCCTCGAGCGCGGCCAGGACCTTCTCACACTGGACCGCCCGCCCGTGCGGCCGGGCGCGCCGGGCGTCCAGCACTTCCAGGATGGCCAGCTCAACCACGCCGACGCCACTGCGCTGCCCCATCGTCACCCATTCCTGAACCGGGCCCGCAGCGCCCGCGCGTCTGCTGCGCTCGCCACTAGCACCCCAACATCGGCCACCGGCACATACCCCGCGCCCGCCCGCAACTGCTCCCAGTCGCGACGGCCGCGTTCGAGCATGCAGTCCACCCGGCCGTAGGAGGAGAAGACCGTCGCGACCGAGATCTCTCGCAGCCGGTGCACCGCCGGGACGGCCTCGGACCGGACCGCCAGGCCGCACAGCGCCTCGTGCAGCCGGCGCAGGTTCGCCTCGCCCGGTTCGATCACCACGTCAACATCACCCACGCTGACCGGCTCGCCGCGCAGCCACAGCGCGGCGCTGCCGACCAGCACGCCCGACACCTGTTCCGCTGCCAGAATCGCCGCCGCCAGCACAACCACCGGAAATCCAGAACCAGCTACGGCCGCCTCTCCGATATCCGGTGCTCCCGCGTTCACGCAAGGCACTCTAGCCGCGTGGCCGAGCATCTCCGCCTTGACGCCGAGCCAGCCGGGCCCCGGTCGTCACCGGGTCGTGTTTAGTCCCTCACCAGTACTTGCGGCTGCGGCCCGTGCCAGCGGCCGGCTCGTTACTTCCTGGCTTTTGCGTCGACGATGGTGGTCACCAGGCCAGTGCCGATGTCGTAGACGTGTCCGGAGACGCGGACGTTCTGCGGGATTTCCTCGGCCCACAGCACTCTGCTGACGTCGGTCTGCACGGTTCTGGCAGGGTCCAGGACGGGGGTGTCGGCCAAGGTCCGCTCGTCGGCGCCGATGCGCAGAGCGAATTGGTGGCGCAGTTCATCGTCGGCGAGCAGGGTCGAGCCGCAGTCGGTGTGGTGGATGATCGCCACCTCGAAGTACGGGCCTTCCGGAGCCTTGGCGTCGACCAAGTACCCGATGTAGGCAATATCCCGGATGATCGCCGGGGTAATCCGGCCGCCAATGTTGCGCTGCACGACGGCTTCGCCCAGCCTGACCCCGAGGACCTCGGCCGGGTCGGCCCGGGGGTCGATGCAGGTGACGATGTACAGGTTCAGGTTCGGGATGAACGGGAGCCGGGGCATGCCCTGACGCGCGCCGGGATCGTCGGCGAAGGCCCGATTACGGTCCAGCAGCGGTGCGATGTTCGACAACGCTTAGCCTTCCTTGGTCGAGGTCGCTAGCGTCTGGAGGGCCGGCGGCCTGCGGACGGATCATGCACCTGGGCCGCGCTCATCGCGCCACCCGCTGCACTCGGTCCATGCTCAAGCGCGAGCCTGGTCTAACCACAGTCGTCGTCTTTCCTTGATGTCTGCCTCGGACTGTGGGGTAGCATCCTGCCGTGCCTATCGCAATCCGCCTCGCTCCAGGGTGCCGGCCGCGCGGCTGCCGAGCGCCCGCGCGGCGTGTGCTCGGACGCAAGGTGCGGTACGTGCTCGGGGCCGAGGCTGGTCAGGTAGACGGGATGCGGTGGTTCAGCGCCCCCCGTGCCATGCCAGTTATCTGAGCGAGATCGCTTTCCTCGGCTCCGCCGTTCCTGCCCGACATCGGGGACGACGAGGCTAACTCACGCTTCCTCACCATCCACCTAGGCCGGGCGCGTCCCGCCTCAGGAGCGTATGCGATGCACAGTAAATTCTTCTTCCCGGCATTGCCGGGCCAATCCGCCGGCAACGACGGTTATTTCGGTGCGTTCGGCGGCAAGTTCATCCCGGAGGCGCTGGTCGCCGCCGTAGATGAGGTCGCCACCGAGTACGAGAGGGCGAAAGCAGATCCGGCGTTCGCCGCGGAGCTCGAGCAGCTGCTCGCCCACTACGCGGGCCGTCCGAGCGCGCTTACCGAAGTTGCCAGATTCGCCGAGCACGCCGGCGGCGCGAAGGTGTTCCTCAAGCGGGAGGACCTCAACCACACGGGCTCACACAAGATCAACAACGTCCTCGGACAGGCCCTGCTGACCAAGCGGATGGGCAAGCCGCGCGTTATCGCCGAGACCGGAGCCGGCCAGCACGGGGTGGCTACCGCGACCGCATGCGCGTTGTTCGGCCTGGAATGCACCATCTACATGGGCGAAACCGACATCCGCCGCCAGGCGGTCAACGTGGCGCGGATGACGATGCTCGGTGCCACAGTGGTACCTGTTATCTCCGGCTCCGGCACGCTCAAAGACGCCATCAACGAGACGTTCCGGGACTGGGTCGCCAACGTCGAGACCACGCACTACATCTTTGGCACGGTCGGCGGGCCCCATCCCTTCCCTGCCATGATCCGCGATTTCCAGCGCGTCATCGGCGTGGAAGCCCGCCGTCAGATTCTCGAGCGAACCGGCCGCCTGCCCCATGCCGCGATCGCGTGCGTTGGAGGGGGGTCTAACGCCATCGGCCTGTTCCATGCGTTCCTCCCGGACACAGGTGTACGTCTCATCGGCTGCGAGGCTGGCGGGCTTGGCGTGGAGACCGGAAAGCACGCGGCAACACTGTCGGCGGGTCAGCCAGGCATCCTGCATGGCTCGCGCTCCTACGTGCTGCAAGATGATGAGGGCCAGATCACCGAGCCCTGGTCGATCTCGGCCGGGCTCGACTACCCCGGCGTCGGACCGGAGCATGCCTACCTTCACGACATCGGCCGCGGCGAGTATCGTCCGGTCACGGACGCCGCCGCGATGCGGGCCTTCCGGCTGCTTGCGTCGTGTGAGGGCATCATCCCGGCGATAGAGAGCGCCCACGCGCTCGCTGGAGCTATCGAAGTTGGCACGGAGCTCGGACCGGACGGACTGATCCTGGTGAGCCTGTCCGGCCGGGGCGACAAGGACATCGACACCGCCACGCGGTACTTCGAAGAGGACCCTCACACGGCCCGGACAAGGGGCGTCTCGAAGTGAGCGGAAACCTGCAACTGCTGGCCGACACCCTGGCTCGGGCGAAGCAGGAGAACCGGGCCGCGCTCATCACGGGCACGACAGCCGGCTTTCCGACCGTCAGCGAGGGCATCGCCGCAATCCAGGCGATGCTGAACGGCGGCGCCGACATCGTCGAGGTCGGCTTGCCCCACAGCGACCCGCTACTCGACGGTCCGGTAATCCAAGCCGCTGATGACATCGCGCTGCGTCGCGGCGTCCGGATCGCTGATGTTATCCGCACGGTGCGAGAGACCTACCGGGCCACCGGCAAGCCAGTCCTGGTCATGTCTTACTGGAACCCGATCGACAAGTACGGTGTCGAGCGCTTCAGCAGCGAGCTGGCCGATGCAGGCGGCGCCGGATGTATCTTGCCTGACCTGCCCGTGCAGGAATCCGCGCTGTGGCGCGAAAGCGCAGCCAGACATAGCCTCGCCACCATCTTCATGGCTGCGCCGAGTACTACCGACGAGCGACTCCGGGAGCTCACCGCCGCAGGATCAGGGTTCATCTATGCCTCATCCGTGATGGGAGTCACCGGAATTCGGGAGAGCGTCAATACGGCCGCCCGCTCGCTGGTGCAACGCATCAGGGCGACCACGGAGCTCCCCGTCTGCGTCGGAATAGGGATCTCCAACGCCGCTCAGGCTGCCCATGTCGCTGGCTTCGCTGACGGCGTGATCGTCGCGTCCGTGCTGGTCAAGGCTATCCTCGGCGCACCCGACGCTGCCGCACGAGCTTCGGCCGTGGCGGGGCTTACCGCCGGCCTCAGCATTGCAACCCGTCGGCTCGCGATTGAAGCATCATGACAATTTCAGTGCTGGCTTGTACATATCCAGCCACAGCGCCAGGTCAAGAGCGCGTTCGAGGCCGTGGCGAGATGCCTGAGTGACCTCGGCCTTGGCCGTGACCGCCTGGGCCAGCCAGTCCCGGTTCACCAGGTCGAACACTGGGTGACCGGGGCTGGCCAGGTACTCGCGCGCGTTGTTCTGCAGCTGCACCGTGTACTCCCGGTCCTGGGTGGATGGGTACGGGGACTTGACGCGGTCCACCACGGACTTCGGCAGCACGTCGCGGGCCGCGCCCCGCAGCAGCGACTTCTCCCGGCCGTCGTAGGTCTTAAGTGACCACGGAGCGTTGTAGACGTACTCCACGAGGCGGTGGTCGCAATACGGAACCCGGACCTCCAGGCCGACGGCCATCGACATCCGGTCCTTACGGTCGAGCAGGATCCGCACGAAGTGCGTCAGGTGCAGGTAACACACCTTGCGCATCCGCCACTCGAAATCCGATTCCCCGGCTAGCCGGCCGATTCTGGCTACCGACGTGTCGTAGGCGTCCTGGATGTACCGCGGCAACTCCAGCGCCTCGACGAGACCGGGGGCCAGGATGGTGTTGTCGTCGCCGAACTGGCTGGCGAACCGCACCAGCCACGGGAAGGTGTTGGCACGCTGGGCTTCAGGGTCGAAGAACTGCTGGTAGCCGCCGAAGACCTCGTCGGCGGACTCCCCGGACAAAGCCACGGTCGAGTGCTCCCGGATGGACTTGAACAGGAGGTACAGCGAGGAGTCCATGTCACCCAGGCCCATCGGCATGTCCCGTGCCCGGATGACCTTCGACCGCACCTCCGGGTCAGCGAGATTGTCGGAGCTGAGCACGATGTCCTGGTGCTCGGTGCCGGCTGTTTCCGCGACGTCGTGGGCGTAAGGGGTGTCCGGGGTGCTGCGCAGCTCGTCGGCCACGAAGTTCTCGGTGCGGCCGGCAAAGTCGACGGCGAAGCTGCGGACAGTCTGGCCCGTCTCGGCCAGCTGCCTCGCCGCAACAGCAGTCATCGCCGACGAATCGAGACCACCGGACAGCAAGGTGCACCTCGGCACGTCAGAGACCAGCTGGTGGCGCACGATGTCCTCCAGCAGCTCCCGGACGTGGGCGACAGAGTTAGCCTGGCCGTCGGGGTGCGGGCGCGTCTGCAGCACCCAGTAACGGGTGGTCCGCAGCCCGCTGCTGCTGACAGTGACGACCGTCCCCGGCTCGACCTCGTGCATGCCTTTCCACATCGCATGGCCCGGGGTCTTGATGAATGCGAACAATTCCCGGATGCCGTCCAGCGTGACTGTGTGCTCGGCCGCCGGGCAGGCCAGGATGGCCTTGGGCTCGGAGCCGAACAGCACCCCGTCCGGAGTCTCGTAGTAGTAGAACGGCTTGATCCCCATGCGGTCGCGGACCATCACGAGCTTGTTCTCGCGGGCGTCCCAGATGGCAAACGCGTACATGCCGTTGAGCCGTTCGGCGAACGCATCGCCCCATTCAAGGTAGGCGCGCAGGACGACCTCGGTGTCTGAGTCCGTGGTGAACCGGTGGCTGCGGCGGATTAGCTCGGCGCGCAGCTCAGTGAAGTTGTAGGCCTCACCGGAATAGACCATCGCCACCGCGCCGCCGGGGGTGTCCACACTCATCGGCTGGCGGCCGCCGGCCAGGTCAATGATCGCGAGCCTGCGATGGCCAAGCGCGGCGTGCTCGGCGAACCAGGTCCCGCTGTCGTCCGGACCCCGGCAGGACATCGTCTCGGTCATCGCCCCCACGGTCGCCTGCTCGCCGCGCAGATCGTGCCCGAACGAGACCCATCCGGTGATACCGCACATGAGGCACTCACCCCCCGTGTTGGAACCAACGCGCGCGCGTTCCGCGCCTCGTCGGTTACGTGCTACATGTACTAGTCACCACTATAAATCCTCCGCTACCAAAAGTTACTCACCAGTATCTGAACGTGACGACGACCACGTCAGCGGCATGGACCGGGCGGCCCGAGCATCGTCCGACGGGACCTAACGACTTAGTCGACGCACGGTATGCCGTCCTTGGCGTGGACAGCGCCGCCCTGCGGGCCAGTGCTCGGCATGACCACCGATGGAGACGACGACGGCGGCGACAATTCGGTCGCGTTGCTCATCGCCGGCATTACCGCGCTGGCACCGAGCAGGATCTCGACATGCATGGCAGCGACCGACGTGCTCGCTGCCGCAGTGACACCAAACAAGGCGGCGATTTTCTTGGCGCTCGCTGACGAACCCGCACCGTAGCGGACCGCAGTGGTGGCGCGGGAACTTGTGTTGCTCACCTCGCCAGCCCGGTAACCGGCCTTGACGAGGGCGGCAGCCACGCGCGCAGCCAGGCCCTGGGTGTTCCCGCCGTTCAGCACGTCCACCGTTGTCCGCCCAGTCTCGGCTGCTCCGCTGGCCTTGGCAGCAACTCGCGCCCTGGGCACCGGGTAGAACGCGGCGTGCACGATGGCCTTGATGTAAGGCGGGTCGACGAGATTGACGGACTGATTATCCAGCGTGGCGTATCCCTTGATGGGCAGCGTACGGAAGACGAGGTTGCCGCTGGTGAGGTCCCGCATCTGGCCAGCGAAGTCCATCAGGTTCCAGCCCGCGTCGGTGATGACGTACTGCTTGGCAACCGACAACAGCGCTTCCAGCTTGGTCAGGTCGTCGAGCACTCCGTCGGCGTGCAACTGGTGCATCACCGAGTCCAGGAAAGCCTGCTGCCGGTGCGTTCGGTCCAGGTCGCCGTTAGGCAAGCCATGGCGCTGGCGAACGAACGC
>Ga0335072_10017310_pt1 | contig 10199 bp, 14 predicted proteins | sample Lox_Sample_21_FD_206725 | JGI IMG/M metagenome (GOLD analysis project Ga0335072, IMG submission 206725) | Soil microbial communities from Loxahatchee National Wildlife Refuge, Florida, United States - Lox_Sample_2.1 | ecosystem: Environmental > Terrestrial > Soil > Wetlands | place: USA...
TATGTACAACAATAACACAGATGCAAGCCTCTACGGTGGCTTGGCGAGCGGCATCCCTGGAGAACTGCGAGGCCTTGAATATCTGCATTCCGCCTACGGAAAGCTTCCCTGGGCCGCGTTGGTGGAGCCGTCAATTTCTCTGGCTAAGAATGGCTTCACCATCACCGAGGAGTTTGTGTATTACATGAATTCCACCACGCCGTCCAATGCATTCCTCTACGAAGATCCAGCTTGGGCCATTGACTTTGCTCCTCAAGGAAAGCTGGTTGAAGTAGGTGATGTAATGACTCGACACCGCTACGCGAACACTCTGGCGACGATTGCAAGATGCGGCCCAGAGGCTTTCTACACTGGCCTAATTGCTAATGCTACAATAACAACCCTACGGTCGTCAGGTGGCATCATGACACTGAGCGATCTTCGCAACTACACAGCGATCATCAGAAAGCCCATTGCGATTGACTATCGTGGTTTCAAAGTGTTCAGTACATCAGCGCCAAGCAGTGGACCAGTGGTCTTGGGTGTTCTGAAGACAGTGGAGGGATATAGCATGGGTGACTTGAACGCTCTGAATCTAACTACGCACCTATTGGATGAAGCTATAAGATTCGGGTATGGCGAGGTACCAAGCCTCCATAGTCTACGTCTCAAGCCTGACTGATCAAGTTTCCAAAGCGTACCCGCATGGGCGATCCTGGTTACGTGGCTGGTATGCTGAAATACCAGTCCGACATGCTGTCGGAGGACACTGCAGCCCTTATCCGGAGCAAAATTTCGCCTTACCACACACTCAATGTCAGTGCATACGATCCCACATTACTTGACAGCCTTGAAACGTAAGAATACTTGCCAATCATTTATCCGAACCTCCTCGATGACATCTACTCTCAGGCCAGGGACTGCGGAGATAGCCACCGCTGACGCGTCGGGTCTGGCAGTCTCGCTGACTACGACTGTTAACCTGTCTTTTGGCTCTCAGGTCATAGTGCCAGAGACTGGTGTTATCATGAACGATGAGATGAACGGTAATGGTCGTGAAGTGCTGCTGTGAAAATCAGTTGTAGCTGATATGGAAAAGATTTCAGTATTCCTGGAGTGAGCGACCACTTCGGTTACGGTAAGACCTCATCCGCCATGTCAGTGCGAATCTAATGACCACCAGCACCATCACCTGCCAACTATATTGAGCCGTGGAAAACACCGCTTAGCTCAATGTCCCCCACGATCGTTGAATATGCAGATGGCAGTCTCCATGTCGTTCTCGGGGCGGGTGGCGGCTCCAGAATTATTACCGCCAATATTCAAAATCTATGGCACATACTCGACCAGAACATGACAGCAGGTTAGTGCTTCGAAAGTGCTCCACTCTAATAGTCTGACCAACATCATCTCTTAGCCCAAGCTCTTGCCGAGCCGCGTTTCCATGACCAGTTGATCCCAAATCAAGTCACATTCGAATATTCGTACAACAATCAAACCGTAGCATATATGGCGAGCCTTGGACATAACGTGACATGGGTTGCGCCGGGCCAAGCACACTGTCAGGCAATTCGCAGAACAGAAAATGGTACATTTGAGGCGGCAGGAGAGCCACGCATGTCAAGTTCCGGGGGCTATGCAATATGACTTTTGAGATGCTTCCTAGGGGAAGAACAATAAGGCGTGTAGCCCAGACTCTCATCAGCCTTCAGACTGAGACTTGAATTATATCAATTTGGGCTACAGAGTCTTGGGTCCGTCCAAGCAACGCTCCCCCAGTTAACCCTCAAATGCTGCTTCCGTCCATCCCCTTCCAAGCCTCCCGAGCAGGTTAAAATCCTTCTCCGATAGGCTCAAGTCGGTAGCCTTCAAAAACGGCTCTCTCATCGGCACAACCGAGCTCTGATCCTCTACCACGCGCCCCCCCCAAAAACCACTTCAGCATAACCCCCATCCCTATGCTCACCTTCGGCCAGAACATCTCATATCATCAGCAACCACACGGGGAGGGATTAAACGCCTACCGCGCTTTACAAAGAAATAGATTCAATACGAATCGGAGTCGACCGCCCTGGTTGAACACTGTCCCCATGCCCCCCTCGTAGCCTCATCAAGATAACGTTCATCACCTATCTCACTGTTCTCGTCCTTTGTGACGAGATATTTCTTCCTAAAGTCGTCCCAGCGCTGAAATGGAAGGTTTTGGGCTTGCTTAGAGAGTAGTGATAGAATACGCTTACATGTCGCAATGATGACAATCGTTGAGAAAATCCAACGCAAGAGAAGAGCAAGCTTTGGAGTATTGGACGGAGTTACGTCTGCCCAAAACACTCGGCCACGCGAAGATACCATGAGTGCGATCTCCTACTTGACTTTGTGGAAGGAAGCAGATGCCAGTCTCGTGGCGTATTTTTGAGCGGGGGGAAGTTAGCCTCGCACAGCCGCGAAAATGCCGTCGACATAGCGTTGCCAGCGGAAGAGATAGCAAGTAGCGTTCCTGATACCACTCGCATGCGAGGGCACACTGTAAAGCCGCACAAGCCACTTGTTAGTGAATTTGTATGACCGCGGCTTGTAGAATCCTATGTACCTTCCCATCTTCCATCATCCTGTTAATGGGTTTCGCCGGCGCCAATCTCGGTATAGACAATCCTGGTGTGGCGAATTTCCTGCTCCACACTTCGCAGCTCCACTACGTCCTGGCAGGCTACTTCTAGTAGGGTGACTGATTGCAATGCAGTTCACAGCATGTTCTCGTAAAGAAGCTCTGGCCTCTGGTGTCCCTTCATTGGTCTTCTCCAAAGCGAGCGATATCATTCTCAAAATTTGCTACCGCCATTAACCTGCCTGAAACAGGCCTTCAGACGTTCCCCTAAACGCCACAACCGAATTGTGCCCCCTGCCGATAAGCCCCCAAATTGTGCTTCCTGAACCATCCCGCATTGCGGCCGCGCTGACCAGGGGCCAGAAATGGACTCGCGCATCCGGAGTCGATTGGTCGAGCGGATGGCGGTGGGCGAGGGCGGGCGAGGGTAGGTGAGCATGGGTGATGGCTCACCCGGCTCGCGTGAGGCGGAGGGTGAGGGCGGCGAGGGTTTTTACATCGCCCAAAGCGGCAGGCGCCCCGATTTACTTGTAATCGGGGAGGGGGAACTCAATGAATTAGAATCTGTGAAATGAAAAAGAATTTGTTGCTTGTCTCTGTGTATTTGGTCTCCACCCCCGATAAATCCTCGACGCCAAGCACCTTATCCGCATTAAACCCCCGGCTCACGTCGCGCCCCACGACTGCATCCTTTGTCTTTTACTCGAGCCAGCAGCCCTTCTGCAGGATCACGTTTTCTGCCCATGACAGGGAAGGCAGGTAGGTGCAAAGGGACCGGAGGAACGGATACTCATCTTCATTTGCTACTGCACTCTCTAAGCCTCAAACTCGTCATTAATGGTCCATGATTTGGAATTGTGATACTCCTGAACACCATATGTGGAGCCTTAGGAAAGCTTGAGGCTCCCTGCGTCCGAATTTACGACCTTGCAAGGCCTCGGTCACCTGAAAGACTTGCAGGGTCGACAAGGCCTAGACCTCCAGATCTACAGACAAACGTTTAGTCAACAGCTTCTAATAGCTATTCGCCGAATACAACCTCCGCATTAAGCTAGAAGATCCATCTTACCATGGAGGGGCCCTGGGGGTATATCATACTGCATGGAGCCCACAAGACCATTGTTCGGGTCCAGCACGGCATCCAGTGCCCTAGGCACAGAGCAAACCGACTCTAACGCCGATCACAATGGATAACAGCAACAACTCAGAGAGCCAGGAGAATTTGGCTAGGAGGAATTACATCGGATGGGCGACCCAAATGTTGAGAAGATCCTGGAGGGACAGGCTGAAGATATTCAGGTAGTGGCTGAGCAGATCAATGCCATTCAGAGGGCTCAATACAACTGTCACCGACACTGCTCTTCAGGTATGGATATGAACGGGTCGCGTCGCCTTGAACAGTCGCTGATATTGCAGGTACTTCACACCCGAACGCAAGGTATTGTGAGGGCACCTTTGCTGTGGAGAAGAACTTTCTAACCCACCTCGAGCAGAGTATGTTCGCCGAAGAAAGGGAATGGCCCGTTCTCTGCCGATACAGTAGTGAGCTAGGTGACCCGGGTCTCGATGTAAGTATCTACGCTATTCAGTTGCATTTACGTTACTGACGAAGAAATAGGACCGCATTCCTCAGCCGCGCAGCTTCGCAATGAAAGTGTTCGACATTCATGGCGACTTCTTTGACGAGAGCAAAGACATTCCTACCCAAGACATCGAATTCAACTCGACTCCTGCGCTCGATCTTGCCAATGCACGAGTTACTCGAGGTATCGTTGGCCTGCCGATAAAAGTATGGGAACAACCAGCCAGAGCTCTACAAGCACCTCGAGGCGAGAAGTGACACCGATTTGCAGAAATTCCGAGACCAGGTCCGCAACACCCATCTCGAGTCTACCAGACAATACTCACAAACGTCTTGCCGCTTTGGCGACTATGTCATGAAATACTGCTTAATCCTAAATTCCAAGACGCAGAGAAAGCTATTTGATGAGACTGTTAAGTCGGGGGATGGTCAGGCATTCTCCACCGCCGGCTGCGGAACTTTTGACAAGGAACATGACGCTGAGGTCAGCACTCTTCAACGGCCTTGTAACGCTTACTGAAATTGCCATAGTACCTGTTCCAAGTTCAACACTGCAAGAATCTCGAAGACCAGCCGGTCGAGTACGCCGGCCAAGGTTTGGGACCCCAGAGAAGTACCCTTGGCAGACCGTTGCACACCTTCGCATACCGAAGCAAGATTCGTTCAACTATGCGCTGAAGAATTTCTGGGAGGACAGACTGAGGATCGATCCATGGATGGGTCTGAAGATCTTTCAGCCGCTGGGTTCACCCAACAGACTTCGCAAGGTCGTGTACCCGGCAAGCAGTGCTCTTAGGCGGAACATTCATGCTACAACTGTGATTCATATCAAGAGCCTGGATGAGTTGCCAGTTCGTTGATTGACTCAACTGTTAGATGGAAGATATCTGCCTGCGCTCAGTGCTTACATCACCATAGTACGGAGGCGCAGTCCAAAGGTAGCCTTCCACACGCTAATTCTGAGGGCTCGCTCGAAATGACCGTAAACCAACACAAGAAAATGGTGCTCCTACGTAGACTCATCATCGTGAATTGCGTACATACGAGCGATGAAAAGTACTGCGTCTAATATGACTAGATGATTTGCCTCATCTTAACACAATCGAGCTTGCCTGGCTGTGAATGAAGAAACCAAGTACAATCCGCGGAGTACTTGAATCGATCCTTCCTTCAGTTAAACTTCTAGGTATAATTTGTGGAGACCGGCGCGCGGACACCTAAATTTTAGGTGAGGTTTAGTGAGGGGGCACCCGGAAGTTTAGGCACCTATCTAGACCTGAACTCACCGGGCAACGAAAATCATGGCAGAATTGTAACGTCTAAAGATGAAAACGAAAGGGCCGTAGTGGATTCATCTTGGCCGCTGTCTCCTTAGTCGCTTGAGATGGACTGTCAATGACTGCAAATCTTCAAATGTGTTCTCGTTAGTTACTAAACCAAGATACAAAAAGGCTGAGCTTTACCTCTACTGCTCCAAGCCTTGGCATCAAGTAGCCTTCTTTCCCGTTTTTCGGATGCTTAGAACCGAAACAAAGAACCTTCCATGTTCTTGTACTTGCAAAGAACTGCTGATTGGATAAAATCTTTGCCTCGACGTGTAGTGAGAGAGTCCTTCGTGTTTCATCATCTTCATGGGCAAGCGCAAACGACCGACGAACCATGCATTATCACAAGAAGAGATTTGGGATGATTCAGCTTTGATTCGGTCGTGGGATGAGGCGGTCGCGGAATATCAGGTAAGCCATCTTTAAAGGCCGGAGATTGAAAAACAGCTAAGGTGAATTACTGTAGTTCTATCACAGCATAGCTGCTAGAGGAGAAGATGTAGAAGAGGTGTTGAGGTTGGCTGAACTGGAAGGGGACGGTGGAGCTGTCACGGACGGCTTAATTAGCACAAAAGCTCGTCCAGATGCTGGCAAAAGGATCGTTACTGGTAATGGTGATGTCATGAGCGAGGAAATTGAGGATGGAGAAGTCGACGAAGATGAAGATCTTGACATCGCTTCGACTGCGATTAGTGGAGAAGGTGCGGGCACGGGCGGAACGATCGGACCACAACTCCCAACAGCCAGGTCTACATCCACCGATGGTGCAGAACTTCAGGGACAGCGAAAGGTAGTGACGACTCTGGTGAGCGAGTCTGAGACCTTTGCGGAGGCAAGTCAAGCTACGGGTTCAGGTAAGATTTGTGACTCAAGTCTCCATGACACGATTTCATATACTCGTGCTGCATTGTTTGTTTGGTCTCTTCCTGACGTCCTGCACAGGCCAAGATCAGGTCCTGGAGAATATTAAGATGGCGTACTGGTGGGCAGGCTATTACTCAGGACTATACGAAGGTCAAAAGCAGGTGGCAGGAACCACGACTAAGTGACAAGGGCTATGGCCCGAAGTTTGTCCGAGGCATCATTTTCTTTCGCCAGGACCAAACAACCTTCAGCAAAGGCTCTTCTCACCAATTCCATCTTTCGTCTATCTGCAACACGAGCGCCCAAAAAGTAATTGGATGTCTTCCATGTTGATCAGACCGGCGCAAACCGCCATGCAGTCCTGATCGCCGGCTGGTCATATCGTGCAACAAGAAGACTCCTCTTGCAGTGGGGCTACACGGTCATTCTCCGTACAGAGAATGAGATTCTTGCCTACCGTAAATGGCAGTGCCTTTGTCTCGGCATGACCCTTCCGACGCCTCGGTAGTTCCGGATTCGGGGCTTACGTCGCTCAAACAAGCCTAGGCACGAGGAATGCAATGAGCACTCTGGGATGAACCCGGGAGCAACTTGCAGGTTAAACCCGAATCTGGAAGGTTGTCAACGCGGTTGCACGGGAGATTTTGGATGGCTGCATCAGCTTTTAGGAGGGGCGCAAGCTTGGGCTTGTTGAAGCCTCTGCCGAAGCCTCTGCCAAGCACTAGCTAGTTCTAGATTAGTGCGATATGAAACGCGGAGGTGGCATTTCTGCGACACTTGCCGTGCCAGAACTTTTCGTCACCACCCAAAATTGCTCCTTCGCGCTTGAGTGACCCTGTCTACGCTCGCTCCTGTTCCTAGGAGAAGAAAATAGCCACTGTCACTGGGAGGTGCTTACTTGCCCACTTGACCCGGAAGTCCTATTTTCCGGACGGTGTACTGCCTCTGCCCATGGCGCTTCCACTCTACACCCTGGATGCATCATGTCCCTTGAGACCATCCGTGCACCATCGGCCTGAGACATAGATCTAATTTAGCAATATGGAACCTCGATATATCTTTGCGCCCCTCTGGAGAATTTTGTGGAGGATTTTTCTGTTCACTAGAGCATTCTTTCCTTTCACTTCCCGTCGTTATTTCGCAAAATCTCCGCTGCAAGCTTTACATTCTCTGCATTGATTTGCACGCTTGGCCGGCTCCAATAACACTGGTTCTTTGAACACTTGCGCAATCATTGAGTCTCGCTCACCTCTCCGCACACATCCACCTCGTATCGACTCCATCGAAACTTATTCCGTTTCAAGATGAAGGGATTTCTAGCCCTGGCAGCACTCTTCACTGCTGCGCTTGCTGGAAAAGAAGATGGCGACGGCTACTACAGCAGCCCTACCGCAATAGTCTCCTCCTTCGTGGCAGCTCCGCCGATGTCCACGACAACTCAAATGGCAAATGCGATGACGCCTCCCATGTCATCCTCAATGTCCTGGATGACAACACCGACACCAACTCCAGTGGCAGGCGCAGTGACGTCGAGTGCCGTGCCATCGCTCATCACCCTCTCATTAGTGGCTACGCCTACAGTTGCCGGTTTGCCGAAATCGCCAGTGGCCACGCATACTGTGAGTGAAAATTGTCCCATATTCTGACCTCCCCTTTGGGCTAACACATTCAAAGGTGCTCGTAGGCGGGTCTTCCTTGACATACACACCTCCAGCTCTCTCTGGTGTCAACGACAAGGATACCATCATTTTCCTGTTCTTCCAAATGAACCACACTCTCACGCAATCAAGCTTCGCACTGCCTTGCAATAAATCCGATGGCGGCTTCAAGTCCGGCTTCTTACCGAGCAACGGCAATATGATACCATTCGTTCTTGTTGAATTCAGCGATCCCATGAATACGGGTTCTCCGTTGTGTAAGCCAAATCCCGCTGTTTCATTCCCAAACAATTACTGATTTCTCATTTCTAGGGTTCTACTGCGGCCAAGCCGACCACTGCGAACGAGGCATGCGATTCAGCATCAATGCCTCCAATCAGAAAGACATGGCATGGCGACAAATAGACACTATTGGTGGCACCACGGCAACTTCCGCCATGTCCATGTCTATGCCAATGAGCTCATCTATGCCATCGGCGAGTATTGTTCCAGGAACAGGCATGGTAAACAACGGCCAGTGCACTTGTGATTGCCTGTGTGGTGTCAATGCATTCCCTGCAGGCGATGGTATAGGAATGATAGGCGGGATGCCAGGAATGATTCCAGCAGCGTCTGCTCCAACAATGGCAGGATCTGTGTCATCGAGCCAGGCATACCCGGGATCAGGAGGGTGGAAATGAGGAAAAAGAATATTTCGCTTGAGCTTTTTGATAGCCGCTATGATTAGATAGCCTTCTTGAGTAACACTTCATTTTTCGGAGATTACAGCAGGTGCTAAAGCCCCTCAGAATAGAGGAGCCGGCCTCTTCGGGCCTCTCGAAATTTAAACGTTCGTAAAATGCTGTCCATAGCCTACAAGAGACCGAGGTCTTGATCAATGAGGAAATGGCGGGGTTTGGGCGGGGCTTGTTCCGAACTTAATCTTTAGGGAATGTTCAAGTAAGCCAGTCCCCGGTGACGGGACGATCTTTGCTGAAGCCTTACTCAACATCAATTCTCGATGTTTTCATCAGAAAATTGCCCGGCGTGGACCATGCGCTGGGGATGATGAGAAGGGCATGGCCGCCCAGATCGAATCAGTCATAAGAAATGTTGGTCTTGAAGTCTTCGGCAAACATCCCAAGGCGCCGACTTGCAAGAATAATGAAATCGAAGGCTGCGACGTGATGAAAAGCACGACCAGAGCGAGGAGACGGGGGATGGATCACGGAGATGTCCACCAGGCGCCAAATATCCCAAGACGGCGCTGTAGGTCTCAGGCCTCCGCTGGCAACATTGTACGGCGACGATGATCATCGCACCCCACAGCGGCACTGGATGCTCATCCAGCCTGCTTCTACTGTTGGCCGACACTGGCTGACCAAGTGGGCGACGATGCGGAATGGAGTCGACGAAGATGGCTGTCGAGCTGGCCTCGGAAAATTCAGCACAAGACGTCCACCTAGGCCGAGCGCTGGCGAACCATTGCCGGAACCATGGTACTCAACGACTCCGCCACACAACTGCCAATATTTCCCTTCAAGTCTTCTCCCTCAAACATGCATACTCGCAGAGAAACACTCAAAACGCTCATTCTCGTACAACCACAATGTTCTCTATCTCCATGGAGGCTGTCGTCAAAGCATATCTCTTACCTCTTATTTCGCTGATCTATCCTGCCGTCAAACCGCCAGGGACATCGCCCAAACCAACACGGGTACAACCCAAATTCTGGATGCCATCCTTTCGAAGCCCTCACACCCTCCCAACGGAGATTATCTTGCAATTCGCTGAGCTTCTGGACGAGGCATCCTTACTAGCCTTACGCCACACAAACCGAGACCTCTTCTACATCATCTCGCTAACACCAGATCAAAACTCACGCCTGCCCGAAGTATACCAACTTGCAGCACTTCGAAGGCTGCTTCGAAGGCTGGCCAATGAGTACGATAAGGACCGCCAAGGTTTCTGCACCACCTGTCAAGAGCACCGACCGCTCACGTCCTTTTCGCTATCGGAGGTCATGGCCCTCGACAGGTGTCAACAAGCCAGCTGTCTACAACATAACCGGTTTTGGTTGTGCCCTCACGTGAACTGCGATTACCAAAGCATGCTGAACTTGCGTTACGATGGGCGCAATCAGTGGTCGACGGGCCTGGGCTTTCATGGGCCAGCCAAAAAAGCCTGCCCAGCCCATGGATAGCCCA
>Ga0335072_10017311_pt1 | contig 10199 bp, 8 predicted proteins | sample Lox_Sample_21_FD_206725 | JGI IMG/M metagenome (GOLD analysis project Ga0335072, IMG submission 206725) | Soil microbial communities from Loxahatchee National Wildlife Refuge, Florida, United States - Lox_Sample_2.1 | ecosystem: Environmental > Terrestrial > Soil > Wetlands | place: USA: Florida...
GCATCCGCTTTTCGCCAGTGGCGCAAATCGCCGCGCACCGCGTAAGCAGACCATCGCCACTGCCGAATCCTCGGCTCGACTCGCGTTGAGACCACACGCTGGTGGCCTGCTCACCCGCACCATCAGCTATCGACAGGCACCCATCCGGAAAGGACAGCTCTCCGATGCCCAAACATCCCGAACAGAAACATCCCCCCGAAGACAGACATTCCGGCGACAAGGACAGGAAGCGCGAACCGGTTCGCTGGCCCACGCTGGAGGAACAGCTTGAGGCCGCGCACGTGATCCGCGGCAGCGCTCTGGAAAGACTGATCCGCGAAAACCAGGACTTCGATCTGCTGAACCCGGAGGAAGCGCACGACAAGCTGCGCCTGCCGCCATGGCTGCGCGTTTACTGGAAGAAACAGCACCCGGAAATTCGGCCTGCGCCCAGCGATCCCACGCGCGGTTATCCGCTCGCGCTGCGAGACATTTACAACTGGATGCTCGAACACCAGGACCTCGAGCCTCGGGAAAATCTGCCCGGTGAGCGAGGCCGCCCATGACCTTCAATAACGTTCGCATTTCCGGTATCAACCCCGGCGATCCGCGCGAAGAGTCGGACATTCGCTACAACTACAACAACCTCCAACAGATCATCTGCGCCTCGACGAAGCTGGGCGGCAACCAGCCGATGCATCATTCCAGCGATGGTGGCGCCACATGGGCTACGGCTTTCCTGGGCAGCCGGCCGGGCGACGTTCGTCAGGGCGACCCGACCATCGACTGGACCTCGGACGGCACGGCGTGGACGGTCACCATCGGCATCAGCGCAACGCTGCAGCTGATTCTCCGCACCTTCAGCTCACCCGACGCCGGCGTTACGTGGAACTTCGATTCCACCGTGACCGGGACCCAGACCGCGATGGACAAAGAGGCGCTGTGGATCGATCACAGTCCGTCGTCACCGTTCAGAGACAACATGTATCTGATCTGGCACAACGGCGGCCCATGCTTTATCTCCGCGCGCGCCGGTGGGGCGGGAGCATGGAGCGCTCCGCTGCAGATCAGCGGAGGCGAAACAACGGGAACGGCGATCGGCAGCGACATCAAGACGAATGCGGACGGGGAGGTGTTCGCATTCTGGCCCGATACCGGCAGCCAGAATCTGTATGTGTCAAAGTCGGTCGATGGCGGCGCCACATTCCAGCCGCCGGTGACCATTGCCACAACCGTCGGATCGTTTCAGATCGGAGTTCCGGCCCAGGACAATCGGCGCTGTCTCATTTATCTGTCGGGGGCGGCTTACCGCACCGCGGTGCAGAACCACGTGTATGCGGTGTGGATGGACCTGGCCGGCGGCGTGGGTTGCAACAGCGCCGGCAGCGAACCCGGCACCAATGTGGCCTCCACGTGCAAAACGCGGATCTGGTTTGCCCGCTCCACCGATGGCGGTGCGACCTGGGACAAGCCGCAGCAACTGAACGGACAGGCATCGCTGAACGACCAGATCTTCCCGCGACTGGCGCTCGATGAAACCACCGGCGTTTTGACCGTGGTCTATTACGACACAATCAACGATCCCGGCCGTCTGCAGGCCGAACTCTGGATGCAGTCCTCCTACGACTTCGGCGACAGCTGGACGGCTCCGGTTCAGGTGGCGACGGCGGAGACGAATGAGACGGTGGCCGGCGCGCAACTCAACTTCCAGTCCGGCGACTACATCGGACTCACCGGCCATGGCGGCCGATTCTTTGCCTGCTGGACGGATCGCCGGGGCGGAAGCGCGGAAGAGATCTGGGGCGCGCTGATGCCGGTCTCAACGCTGGTGACTGCGATCCCGAACAACGGCAGATTCGGCGATGTGTGCGCAGGCTCCCTGGCCGATGAGCTGCTCACCATCGCCAACAACGGGCCCAACCTGCTTTCGATTTCCAACATCGTTTCCTCGTCGCCGGAATTTGCGGCGCCCGGGGTTGCGTCGTATCCGATCAACGTAGAGGGCGGCGGCTCGGTGAATGTCGTGATCCGCTTCCAGCCGAAGACAATCGGACCCAAGGCCGGGACGATCTCCATCTTCAGCAACGATCCGGCCAGTCCTCATATCATCGCGGTTTCCGGTCTTTGCCCCGCGCCGCATCTGGCCCTGGCAATCGCAGACACTGGCCGCTTCGGCCGCGTATGCGTCGGCTCCTTCCACGATGAGCCGCTGATCCTCAACAATAACGGGCTGTGCCGGCTCCTGGTCACGGCCATTACTTCGTCTTCGGCGGATTTCCTGGCGCCGCAGGTCCTGGCGTTTCCTCTGGCGATTGCTCCAGGAACGTCGCTGGCGGTTCCCATTCGCTTCGAGCCGCGTAGTTTCGGTCCGAAGGCGGCAACGCTTCAGATCACGAGCAACGATCCGACCGGTCCGCACACGATCGCGGTTTCAGGAGATGCGCCTTCGGGCAAGCTCGCCGTCACCGGCTCGCTGTGCTTTGGCGGAGTCAGAGCCTGCTGCAGCGCCGAGAAGACGATCTCGATCTGCAACGTGGGCCCGTGCGATCTGCACGTGAGCAGTGTCGCGTTCCGGCGCAAGCGGCGGAACTGGAAGCTCGTCCATAATCCCTTTCCAGCGACGCTGCACGCGGGGTCGTGCCTGAACCTGGTGATTCGCTACGTCGCCAGCGAGAAGTGTCCGCGGTCGTGCGAGCTGGAGATCAGGAGCGACGATCCGGAGACCCCGGTCAGGGTTCTGGATGTGCTGGGCTACACCATCTGGGACGAATGCCGCGAGAAGAAGTGCTGCGAAAAATGCGACAAGGATCCCTGCAGCTGTCAACCGTGTGCTGAGGACTGTTGCGATGAGGGCGGCGAGGAAGAGGAAGAGGAGGGCTGAAGGATAGCCGGATCGGATCGCGAATCCGGTGAGGCCTCAACAGGAAAGGCCCGCGTGATGGCGGGCCTTTCGCACACTGCTGCGATTGGGTTCGATCAGGGCGGGCAACGCAGGAGGAATGGAAGATGCGGAGGCCCGGAGGCCTCGGGCAGCGAGGGGCTTCCGCGTGGCCGACTACTCGGCAACTTACAATTCGCGAATTGCGGTGACGGGGTTCCGGCGCATCGCCCGATGTGCGGGAAGATAGCAGGCTGCCAACGACATTGCTCCCACGGCGGTATCAAAATAATTTCTAACACGATGGCGCACATGAGCGCCGTGAACTTGCGGATTTCCTGGACCGGATTTGAGATTCATCTTTGTCCCCTCTGAGGCTCGTACGCTATTGAATCGAGCGTCTGAAGTCCGGCCGCAACAGATAGAGCGAAAATTGCAGAGTAAGTTACTTGTCGCACGGCACCAAACCGCCATCGCCGGACTTCAGGCACGGCTGTAGCGCCGGCCATCCGAGCGTGTTGTCGGTGAATTTTCGATCGATATCCGCGGATTCGATCTCAGTAATGAGTCCATTCACTATCTTGAAGCGCTCCATGGATTTTCCTGACTTCGGCTCCGTCGCGCTACCCCAAACGATTACGACTTGCCCAGCCTGCTCATCGACGACGATCGTCTGGATGATGTATCTCTTGATTTCTTTAAAGTGCTCCTGTTGCGCAAGATATTCCTGAAAAGTCAATTTCTGCTCGGCGAGACGTTTCTGTAATTGAGGATCGGCTGGATCGGGCGGGCCGAGGTCCGATCTCAGCGCTGACTCACCAACTGTCTCCCAAAAGCCCTCTCGAAACCGGGCGCCTTCAAGCGTACGCCGGACATTCTTCGATAGCCGCATCGAAGCAGCAGGGGCCAATCCGAGCAATGCGTTGATATAACTCATGGCGGATGCGACCAGGCATTCCCGGGAATTATCGGTACAGTGACTTAGGTCAGGTTCGGCATTCGCTGGCGCAACCACACTTGAGATGCCAAGCGCGAACGCGAACGCGAATGCTCTTTTCATTGCAGAGAGTCCATTTTTCATTGCATTTCTCCTTTGCAACAGGAATTGAGGGTCGATCGCGAAGAAAGTCAAGGCAAGGAATTAACGCCGTTTAGCGCGTCGAGTCCGAACTGCGGCTTACAGCTCGCGAATCGCGGATACGGGGTTGCGGCGCATTGCTCGTTGCGCAGGGAAGTAGCATGCTACCAGCGACATTGCTCCCAGGAGCACAACGACGGAAGCAACGGTGACTGGATCGTGCGCGCCGATTCCGTATAACAGCCGGACAATAATGCGTGTCAGTCCCAGCGCGAACGCCAGTCCCAGCGCCAGCCCGATGCCTGTCAGCCACAATCCCTGCGACAGCACCAGCCGCAGCACATTGCCGCGCGAAGCGCCCAGCGCCATACGGATTCCGATCTCGTGGGTCCGCATTTGGGTTCGATAGGCCACGACTCCGTAGATTCCGGTGACGGCAAGAACCAGCCCGATGAGCGCGAATATGCCCGCCAGGGCGCTCTGGATGGCCGCGAGACTGCTCGCCACCTGGGTACTCTCGCGCAGGGGACGCACATCGAAAACGGGCAGCCGTTGATCGATTGCGTGGATCGTGTTTTCGACCACCGGCGCAAGGTCGGCCGGATTTCCCTCGGTCTCCACCTGTACGATCGTCTCGTACCCCCCCTGGAAAAAGCTCATATACACCATGGGCTCCCGCGATTCATTCACGAAGATGTGTGTCGAATTTCTCGCGACGCCGACTACCGTGTAGAGACTGCCGTAAACCCTGAGTTTCTTTCCCAGCGGATCCTGTCCCGGCCAGTAGCGCCTCGCCGCGGTCTGATCCACGATGAGGACCCTGGGGGCCTTTTCATCGTCGTCCAGCGTAAACTCGCGTCCTTCCACAATCGGTATATGAAGGGATTCGAAATACCGCGGACCCACATCGCAGTGATACACCTCCAACGATTCATGGGGGCGCGGCACATATCCTTCCGGCCAGGCATCCACGCCCTTGTGGCTCAGGGTCATCGGAACCCAGTCGGTAAATGACGCAACCTTTGCGCCGGGCAATGCCGACACACGATCCAGTATCTTGTGACGGATCAGGCGTTCCTCGTCGGGGCTGTAACCGACGATATTCGTGCCCACGGATGCAGTGAGAACGTGGTCCTGCTCAAAGCCGGGATTGGCGACAGCGAGATTGCGCAGGGTTCGCAGAAACAGCGCGGAGCACAACAGCAGTGGCAAGGAAAGCGCGATTTGCGCCACCACCAGCGCGCTGAGCAGTTTCCGGTTGCGGCTGCCGCCGGAGACGCTTGCCGACTCTGCCTTGAGTACCTCAGCAGCGGGCGCGTGGGACGAACGCCAGGCGGGCAGCGCGCCGCACAGCAACCCGGCCAATAGAGAAAACACCGCAATCCCGATGACCACCTTATGGTCCATGCTTCCGTTCAGGATGAGGGGGTTCGAGTTCGCCGGGAAGAACCATTCGAAGGTCTTCGAAGTCCACGATGTCAGCACGAGGGCGACGGCACCGGCGACGATCGAAAGCACGACGCCCTCCATCACCATCTGCCGCACCAGTTGCATACGATTCGCCCCCAGCGACTGCCGGATCGCAAGCTCACGCCGCCGGGATACAAACCGCACCAGCGCGAGCGTCGCCACGTTGGCGCAGGTCAGCAACAGCACCACCGCAGCGAAGGCCAGCAGAATGGGCAGCGTCGAGGCCACATATCCGTTGGCGCCGAAGGGCGAGCACCACATGGGATCGAGCGTGATCTGGTTATCGCCGAGATGCTCGTCGGGATACGCCGCCACAAGATGGCGCATCACGGTATCGAGATCCTGGGCCGCCTGGCCGCGGCTCACGCCGGATCGCAATCTTCCGATTACGTTCAGCCAGACCGCACCGCGATTCGTCATCCGCCTTACTTCTGTCCCGAGGGGATCGAGCGTCACCCACAGATCCTCACGGAGCCCGGGCATCGCTCCGGTCACCCCCTCCGGCGCTACACCGATGACGGTGACCGGGTGCCGGGCGATCTCGATCGCCTTGCCCACGATGGCTGGGTCTGCGGCATAGCGCGTCTTCCAGAGCGAGTAGCCCAGGACCACGCTGGGAATCGCTGGATGCGACTCTTCTTCGGGCAGAAAGAAGCGCCCCAGCATCGGCTGGATGCCGAGCACATCGAAATAATTCGCCGACACGTTCGCAATATAGACGCGCTCCGGCTGTGCGCCGCCGGTCAGCGTGATCCAGTCGTGGTGATAGGCGAGGATTCCGTCGAGGGTGTGGTTCTGCTCGCGCAGATCGCGATAGTCGAGATACGAGAAGGGCGGAGTCGGAGAAAGGTTCCGTACGCCGCGCTGCAGGCTCACAAGAGCGCCCGTGTCCCGCGCGCCAGGGATGGGACGCAGCATGGTGCCGTCGATCCAGCTGAAGACGGTGCTGTTGGCGCAAATCGCGACGGCGAGCATGGCGATCGCGGTGATGGTAAAGCCGGGGCTCTTGCGCAGCTGGCGGAAGGCGTAACGGAGATCCCGTCCCAGTTGTTCAAGCCAGCCCTGGCCCCACATGTCGCGCGTCACATCCTGCACCAGAGGAACATTTCCAAACTCCCGCTCTGCGGCTTGTCGCGCCGACTCTGCCGTCTCGCCTCGCGCCACTCGATCGGCGATCGCCATCTGCAGGTGCGCATCGATCTCTTCCTCGAATTCGCGCTTGCGCCGCTGAAAACCGAAGCTCGGGAAACCCCTCATGACTCACTCTCCTCCGGCTTGACGTACATCACCGACCCAATCGCTTCGACAATCCGCTCCCATCGGCCCAGATCCGAGGCCAACTGCTTTTTCCCCTTCGCCGTGATTCGGTAATACCGGGCTTTTTGCCGGCTCTCGGACTGCTTCCACTCCGACTGCACCCAGCCCTGACGCTCCAGTCGATGGAGGGCCGGATACAGCGATCCAGTCTCTACCTGAAGAACATCTCCGGATCGCAGGCGCAGAGCCTGGACGATGCCGTATCCATGCTGCGGTCCCCATTGCAGCGTTTGAAGAATGAGCATGTCGAGTGTTCCCTGCAGCAGCTCGACTCGATTCTTATACGGGTCTTTTCCGCTCATAGATGTAGACACTCTACTCCCAATGGAGGTAGATTGTCTACTTGGGCTTCCCAGGGCTCGCGATTTCGTTCACCCCTCAGAGTGTCGCCGAACCGTCGTCGACCCGCGGAATCCCTTTCAGCTGCGTGATTGACCGCGCAAGTCTCAGAGTCCGGTAGCCAGCGTTGATCCCAATCGCGATTCCGCACGGCGGCGGATGAAGCAGACGCCGGGCAGCTGGTCATGGCAGGGAATGAACCGGCGCGAACCCTTCCTTAGTGCTTCCCGGGAAAGCCGCCTCGTCCATGGAACGTCATGAAGAGCGACCACGCGCTTACAACCACCGCAATCGCCATTTCAAAGATTAGAACTGCCACACCGTACTTGTACCAGGGGTCGTGTGAGAGTGCCTGGGACTGATCGTTGGCGGTGTTCATGGTTGAGTTCTCCTGTAAGGTTGTCGAACGCTAAGCAGCTTCTTCCGCCGTCAGAAGATCGGTCATCAGGCCGTGCTCCTCCGGATGCCGCTCGTAACGCGCAGCCCAGAAGTAGAACATCACGAACGGCAGAAACATGAGGAGTGCGACGGCCAGGTAGCCGATATACATATTCGCGCCGCCGGAGAAGATGAACGGATAGACAATCGCAGCCGCAGTCGATACTCCACCGATGAAACCCGACGCGGTGCCCGGCCGATCGGGAAACAGAAGCGGCACGAGCGCAAAGGTGCCGCCGGTTCCACACGAGATAAATACGCCGAGGATGACGAGAACCGCGACGGAAAGGTGCAGCGACCCCATCAGGCCGGCAACCGAGAGGCCAGCCATCGCGGTCGTGATCAGGATGAGAGCCATTCCCAGCCAGTGCAGACGCGGCGCGTAAGGAAGACTTCTGGCGATGAAAGGCAGCGGCGTCCACCGTTTGCGCTGGAAGAGGTCGGACATGTATCCGGAGAAGGGTCGGAACAGCGATGCTGTAAAGGATTCCACCGCTGCGAAAGTACCCGCCGCGATTTGAATTCCGGCAACTCCGGTGAACCCGAGGGCGATGATCTCGCTGTGAAATCCACGCATGAAATAGCCGGGCAGCCACGCGTTGAGGGCGATTTCGAGCCCAAACGACATCGCATACGCCAGCATGAGGGCGACCGCGATGTACCGGCTCCATACGAAGATCGTTCCACGAAAATCGCTGCGCGTTCGAACCAGGCGGCACTGCTCTTCCGTCGGCGCTGCTTCTCCACGCAGCAGGTACCAGACCGCCACGCCCAGGGCGATCACGCCGAGCCAGAGGAAGGCGCTCCGATAATCCGTTCCGAAGATGCGCGGTAACACCAGCGCCCCGGCTCCCGCGCCGACATTGCCGGTACCTGCGTAGAGGCCTTCCGCGGTGCCGATTTCATCGGCCCTGAACCACTGCGCGACATGCTGGATGCCGATGACAAAGGAGACCCCGGCGACGGCAACGATCACGCGCTCAATGAACAGCAGGCGGTAATCCAGCGTGAAGGCCGATGCGATCGAAACCAATCCGCAGACGACAAGCACAAAGGCAAAGGTTCGCGGCGCGCCAAAACGGTCTGACGCCCAGCCTGCCACTACGCGGCCGACCGGCGCCATCCAGATTGCCGAGCTGGCGAGCAGACCGAGGGCTTTGATGCTGAGGTGATAGTGCGCCGCGATGCTGGGGCTGAACGCGGCCGTGGCAAACCACATGAGGAAGCACCAGAAGAATCCGACGGTGGCGATGATGAGCTGCTCGACTTTATGCGTCTTCATTGCGGTTCATCCCTCCGGAAGAACGGGTAAGTAACGCTGTGACACTTGTGCTCTTAGTCGCCCCAGCGGTAGACCATCTCGGCATATCCGTACTGGAGGTTATGTCCGGTGGGAAAAATCGCCGCGGGAACGCTCCTGCCCCAGGTGGAGCAGTAGTAGAAGTTGAGAGCAACGTGGTGGCTGGCCTGCCAGTCGGCACTCGCATCGAAGAGCGACGCCAATGACGAATGCCCGTTTGCCGGCCGCCCAACGAATCCGAACACCTTGTTGTCGAACGCGCCGCCGCCCTGATACCAGAGGTCCTTCGACGAGGTGAGCCGCAGACCGTGCAGGTCGGCCCGCAGATCAAGCTTGGGTCCTGGCTTGTCGACCAGCTGCACAAACGCGTCCGTGCTGTTCATCAGGTTGTAGAAGGGCGTTCTTGCATAGACGCGCGGCGTCGGCAGGATCTGAAAGAAGGTGTTGTGCTGGTTGTCGCCGGCATTGCTGTCGCCTGTGCTGCGGAACCAGCCCGCGCGAATCCAGGGAGAACTCTTTACCGACGTCAGGCGATAACCGCCCTCGATTGCGGCGGCTCCGGCACTGTCGCTCTGCGCGCCCCAGTTGCCATTCTGCAACGCGCCCCAGAACAAAAGATCGAACGATCCCGGGCCGGAGGGAATGGTGGCCAACAGATTGCCGCCATAGGTGCCGAGGCGAATATCCCGGTGGTCTGCCTGGCGCACCCCCAGCGCACGATTGTCGGTTTTGGCGATCCCGGTACGGCCATCGTGGTAGTCCATCGCGAAAGCACGCGCCAGCAAATGCCCGCCGGCGGCGGAGCGCGTGACGGCGAGGTACTGCACATCGACATTGAGTTCCGGATTGCCGTTCATGTTGAATACGCCCTGATCGGCGCGCGCCGCCATGGCTGTCAGCGTCCAGGGTCCCATACCATAGCTGCCGTCGAGCCCATCGAAGCTGCGCTGTGCGTTCGAGAAGCCGAAGTTGCCGATGAGACGCTGGGCGATGCGCTGGCTTTGCAGCCAGGAAATCGTCGCATTCGCGGGGCGAGTTTCCTGGCCCTCGAAAAACTCAAACCGTCCCAGGCGCAAATCGCGGTCCCGACCGGAAAAGCGATAGCGCACAAAGCCCTGTTTCAGGAATGCCGCCGCGGGAAAATCGTTATTCCCGTTGGAGGCGTAGTAAGTTCCGCCCAGTCCAAGTTGTCCCTGTGCGCTCACCGGAGAAACCGAATCCGTCGGAGCATCCAGAACTGCGGGCTGCGCCAGCTCCAGGTGCCAGTCCCAGCCACTGCTGCGAAAAAAATTGAGCATCTTCTCATCGTTCGGCATTCCTCACGATATGGATTTCGCTTCCGGGCATGCGGCCAGTGAATGCAAACTGCCAGACTTCGGGCACAGGAAAGAGGGCCGGCT
>Ga0335072_10017312_pt1 | contig 10199 bp, 6 predicted proteins | sample Lox_Sample_21_FD_206725 | JGI IMG/M metagenome (GOLD analysis project Ga0335072, IMG submission 206725) | Soil microbial communities from Loxahatchee National Wildlife Refuge, Florida, United States - Lox_Sample_2.1 | ecosystem: Environmental > Terrestrial > Soil > Wetlands | place: USA: Florida...
GGCGGAGGCTGGGGAAATCGCCGGGGCGCAGCGCTCGCAGGCCCAGCATGGTGGCGACGGTGGATGGCACGGAGAACCACATCGTCAGCGCATGGCGGCGGACGAAATCGCGCGGGGCGAAGCGGGCCTTGTCAGGCACGCGATACAGCGCGGCGCCTGCTCCCCAGGCGAGGAACATGTCGTGCACCGACAAATCGAAGGTCAGGTCGAAGAGCTGGGTGCAGCGGTCGCCGGGGCCGGGTGCGTAGCGGTCCGCGACGGAACGCAGATACGGCATCGCGTTGCGATTACGGACCAGCACGCCTTTGGGTGCGCCGGTGCTGCCGGAGGTGAACAACAGATAGGCGCCATCTTCGGAATTGCCGTGCGGCAGATTTTGCGAGCCCGGCCGCGGCAGGTCGCTTCGTGACAAGAACAGATGCGGCGTGGCCACCGCCCAATCGGGCACGGCCGGCGAGTCCGCCAGCAGAACCAGCACAGGATGCGGCGTGTCGTGCAGCACCGCGCGGGCGTGGTCGAGGTGATCGTGATCGACCACCAGTGCCTGTGCCTCGGCGTCGCGCATGATCTGGGCGAGGCGTTGCGGCGGATGCCTGGCGTTCAACGGCACGTAGGTGCAGCGCGCGAGCAATGCGCCGATTATGCCGACAAAGTCGCCCAGCCTGCGGCTGCCGAGCACGGCGCAGCGTGCCGTGCCGTCGCCGAGGCCGGCGGCGATCAGCGCATGCGCTAAGGGAGACGCCAGCGCAAGCAGCTCGCCGAACGATACGGTTCGCCCGTCCACCCAGAGCGCCGGACGGTCCGCGCATTGCTCTGCGCTATGGCGAAACAGCGTGCCGAGCGTGGGCGCGGAGAATGCGCCCGTGTCGTTCGAGGCGTCCTGCACTCCCGTCGCGAGCGATGCACGGCCGTTTTCAGAGACGTCTTGATCCACAGCGAAGTTCCGAGGCGATGGCGAAAAGCTATTGCAGCAGCCAAACCAGTTCCAATCAGTTACCGGTGACAGACGCAAACGTGAGCCTCGCGGCCTCATTGCTCTGCCTGGAGCGTTTTGCCTGACGGGCCATGACGGAGGAGACAGCTTGCCGGGCGAGTGGGTCAGGCGGTCCTGCGCGTCACCTGGGCATTCGCGATGTAGAGCGCGTCTATGCCCATTTCCATGAAAGTATCGATCGCCTCTGCCTCGGTGCACACGATCGGCTGATGATTGACGTTGTAGGACGTGTTCAGCACCACCGGCACGCCGGTGAGCGCCTTCAGCCGCGACAGCAGATAATAGAATGGCGCGTTGTCGTCCCGGCACACGGTCTGCACGCGGGCAGTGCCGTCCACGTGCGTCACCGCCGGCAGCAGCGGCTTCGCTTCCTCGCGGACGTGCGTCAGCATCGTCATGTAGGGGTATTCTTCGCCGGCATTCAGCACGAAATAATGATGCGCGTCCTCGGCGGTGACCGCCGGCGCGAACGGGCGATAGTTCTGCCGCTTCTTGATCGCCAGGTTGATGCGGTCCTTGTTGGCCGCCTTCGCCGGCAATGCCAGCAGGCTGCGGTTGCCCAGGGCGCGCGCGCCAAACTCCATGCGGCCATGGCACAACGCGACGATCCGATCGGCCGCGATATCATCGGCCGCCGCATCCAGCATCGCTTGCTCATTGCCGAATTCGCGCAGAGCCAGCGCATCGTTTTGCTCCACGATGGCACGCACGCGGTCCAGGCGGGGTGCCGGGCCGAAGAACGGCATCTTGCCCGGCAGGTGCAGCGGCTTGCCGTTATTGAAGACGTGCGCGGCGGCAGCGCCGAGCGCGGTGCCGTCGTCGCCCGATGCGTAGGCAACGTGGATGCGTTCGAACATGCCGCTGGAGCGCAATTCGCCGATCGCGGCGCAGTTCTCGGCACAGCCGCCGCTCAACAACAGGTTGGTGGATCCGGTCTGGCGGCGAAAGTTGTCACATATATGGAACAGTGCGTCTCGGAAACGTTCTTGCAGGGCGGCACTGATGTCGGCGCGTTGCTCGTGCGAGCACGAACGACCGTCAATTCCGAGGCCTTCTGCCAGGGCCGATGCGCTGCCGGTAAAGAACAGACTTTCGGCGAAGCCGCGGTTCAGTGTGAGACAGGGGATCTCGATGCCGCCGTTCGGGCCCAGGCGGATGGCGGAGTGGAAGAAGGCACGGTACCGTTCCGGATCGCCGAAGCTGGCGAGGCCCATGACCTTGTATTCATCTTCGTTGAACGCGTAGCCGAGAAACTGGGTGACCAGCGAATAGAACAATCCCAGCGATTGCGTCACCGGGTGGCGCGCGAGGCGGGCAATCTTCGGTCCGTCGAAATGATAGACCGAGGTCGCGCCGATCTCTCCCGCCGCGTCCATCACCACGGCGAGGCCACGATCGAACGCGCAGCTTGTCAGGGCCGCGTGGAGGTGGGCGTCGTGGTGGTCAACCGGCTGGAAGTGGGTGGCATTGCCGGCGCGGAACTGGGTCTTCAGCAGGCCGAAGACGGCGTCGGGTGACAGGCATTCCTGCCAATAGGCGCGCGACAGATCCTCGGCCGCGTAAATCGGTCGGTAGCGTCCGAAGTTGAAGTTGCAGCAGACGTCGCTGACTTCGGCCAAGGTGGCGCCGGCCTCGGCCAGGCAGTAGCGGATGGCCTGGACGGGAAACGCGCCGCTCTTCTTTTCGCGGTTGAACCGTTCCTCCGATGCGGCGGCGACAATATTGCCGTCCAGCAACAGCGCGGCGGCGGCATCCATGCCCTGCACGACCCGCGAATCCCTGGCCATTTGCTCCGGGAAATGCCGATCGAGGAAATCGGTCACATTCGCCAGTCCGGCAATTCCCAACGTAAGCATGCACGCGCGTCCCCGAGCGGTTGCGATTTCGCGCCCGATATTGCCAGAGCGGGACTAAGGAATTATCGCAACGGCACGTGAGGACGAGGAAAACCCGGCAGTCTCACGGGGCATTGATGCGCCGCGGCGGGCTTCACGCTCTCGCGACCGGGAAGCTACTTCTTTTCGCGTTTTGCCGCGGCCAGTTCTTCGCGCAGACGCTCCACTTCGGCGCGCAGCGTCTCGACGTCGTCGCCGGTGTCGGGCCTGCCCCGGGATTGCTCTGCCGTCGGGCGGTAGAACGGCGAGAACAGATTGAAGGCTCGTTCCATCATCGCCATGTTCTGGCGGCCGACCTCCTCCATGTTGCCGAACGGGAACAAGGTTCCCACCGAGCCCATGGTCTTCTGCATCGCCGCGCGCACTTGTTCCTGCTGCTGGGCGAACGCGGCCATGGCTTGCTCGAGGTACTTGGGTACCAGGCTCTGCATCTGGTCGCCGTAGAAGCCGATGAGCTGGCGCAGGAACGCGGTCGGCAGCAGGCTGCGGCCCTTGCCTTCCTCCTCGACGATGATCTGGGTCAGCACGCCGCGGGTTATGTCCTCGCCGGTCTTGGCGTCGTAGACCACGAAGTCCCGCCCCTCGCGCACCATCTCGGCGAGGTTGTCGAGGGTGATGTAGCTGGAGCTTCGGGTGTCGTACAGCCGGCGGTTGGCGTATTTTTTCACCACGACCGGCGGTTCGGCCGTCTTGGTTTCGGGCGCTGTCTGGACGTCGTCGGCCATTGGGAATGTCCTTGCGGCGGTGGCGCTTTGCATAGCATGCCCGTCCATGCCGCAGTTGCGAAGGGTGTTTTCTTGCCGGGGACGCGGTTTGCCGTTCCGCGCGGACGGTTGCACCCCTATGGTCCGGGGCATGCACAGGAGGGTGAATGACGCATGAGCGACGGCTCGGGCCGGGAGGATACCGCGAACCCCGACCTGCGGAAGCTGGCGCAGGACTGGATCACGCTATGGCAGAGCGAGCTTGCCGGGCTGGCCACCGATCGCGAGGCGCAGGAAACCTGGCAGGCGATCGTGCGCGTCTGGGCCGCGGCTGCGGCGGGCATGCTGCGGGCGATGCCGCAACGGCCTCCGGTCTACCCGCCGCCTCAGCCCGCGGCGCCGCCCGCTTCCAGCCGTGACCGCGCCACTGCAACGCCGGGGGCCGCGGCCTCTCCTGCTCCACCTGACGCTCGCGATGCTGAGATCGAACGCCTCGCGGGCCGCATCGCTGAACTGGAAGCACGCCTGGCCGAGCTCGAACGAAGCGATCGCGGCGGCGCTGCGCGAGGCGCTGGAGGCGGGCGCGGCCGGAATGTTTCCCGGCGCCGTGTGGGAGGAGACCCTGCGGCAGGACGCCGCTCTGATTGAGGGCATTGCCGCCTACCGCCGCCACCCGTGGAGACGCGAGCTGTCCGACCCGCCGGCGGTCTGGCAGGAGGGCGGCAGCCACTTGCTCGACTATGGCGGCGAGGGCCCGCGTGTCTTGTTCGTCCCCAGCCTGGTGAACCGAGCCTATGTGCTGGACCTGGCGCCCGGCCATTCGATGTTGCGTTGGCTGGCTTCCAAGGGCGTGCACCCGCTGCTGCTGGATTGGGGCTGGCCCGGCGAGGATGAGCGGCGCTTCACCCTGACCGACTATGTCGCGGGCCGGATGGAGCGGGCGATGGTCGCGGCCGGTCCGGGCACGGTGCTGGCGGGCTATTGCATGGGCGGTACGTTGGCGGTGGCCGCGGCGCAGCGGCGGCCTGATCTCGTGCGGGCGCTGGCACTGCTCGCGGCGCCGTGGGATTTTCACGCCCCCGATCCGGCGGTGGCCATTCAGGCCGCCCAGATGCTGCCGCTGATCGAGCCGGCGCTTGCGTTCAACGACACGCTGCCGGTCGATTTGCTCCAGGTCTTGTTCGCATTGCTCGATCCCTGGGGTGTGGCGGACAAATATCGCAGCTTCACGCGCCAGGATCCCGCCAGCGAACGCGCGCGGCTGTTTGTCGCGCTGGAGGATTGGCTGAACGACGGTGTGCCGCTGGCGGCCCAGGTAGCGCGGGAGTGCCTCGCCGGATGGTACGGGTCCAATACGCCCGCCCGTGGGGAATGGCGCATTGCCGGGCTGGCGGTGGACCCGGCGACGCTGCGGCTGCCATGTTTCGTCGCGGTGCCGGCACGGGACCGCATCGTGCCGCCGGAATCCGCCCGGCCGCTGGCGGATTTGATCGATGACGCAACGTTGATCCAGCCTGCGGCGGGACATATCGGCATGGCCGCCGGCCACAGCGCGGAACGCGTGTTGTGGCGGCCATTCCGGGACTGGGTGGCAGGACTGGATTGACAGCCGAAGGTGGGACCGACGCCCCGGCGTGCAAATCCTGGCCTACTTCGCCAGCCGGCGCTCCACGATATCGGAAAACAATGCGACGCCGTAGGGAATCGCCGCATCGTTGAAATTGTACGCGGGGTTGTGCACCGGGGCGCTGTCCTCGCCATTGCCGATATTGATATAGGCGCCCGGGACTTTTTCCAGCATGAAGCTGAAATCCTCCGACGCGTTGGCCGGCGGCTTGTTGCGATCGACGTTCGTCGCGCCCACCAGGCTTGCCGCGGCATCGGCGAATTCGCGCGTGTGATTCAGGTCGTTCATCAGCGGCGCGAAGACGAAGCGGAAATCCACCTCCGCTTCAGCGCCAAATCCGGCGGCAATGCTGCTGGCCAGCCGCTTCATGTTGGTTTCGACAAGCTGCATCGTCTCGGTCTTGAACGTGCGCACGGTGCCGCCCAGCGTCGCGGTCTGCGGTATCACGTTATAGGCGTCGCCGCCTTGCATGCGGCAGATGCTGACGATGGCCATGTCATGCGGTGGCACATTGCGCGACACGATGGATTGCAGCGCGCTCCCGACATGGAACGCGGCGACCACGGGATCGATCGCGACTTCGGGGCGCGCGCCGTGGCCGCCCTTGCCGGTGATGACGATGTCGAACATCGCGGCACCCGCCATGGCGAGGCCCGGAGTGATACCGAACTGCCCGACCGGCATGCCGGGGCGATTGTGCATGCCGAAGATCGCATCGCACGGGAAACGTTCGAACAAGCGGTCCTCCAGCATGGCGAGCGCGCCGCCGGCGCCCTCCTCGCCGGGCTGGAAGATGAAGTTCACAGTGCCGGTGAAATTGCGGGTATCGGCGAGGTATTTCGCGGCGCCGAGCAACATCGTGGTGTGACCGTCGTGCCCGCACGCATGCATCCGCCCGGGATTGCGGCTGCTGTACGGCAGGTTGGTTTGCTCCTCCATCGCCAGCGCGTCCATGTCCGCGCGCAGGCCGATCGAGGGTCCCTCGCCGTTGCGCAATACGCCGACGACGCCGGTCTTGCCGACGCCACGATGCACCTCGATGCCCCATTCCGCCAGCTTGCTGGCGACGCGTTCGGCGGTGCGATGCTCTTCCAGGCCAAGCTCGGGATGGGCGTGGATGTCGCGGCGGAAGTCCGTCAGTTCGTCCTGATAGCGACGGGCTCGGTCGATGATGGATGTGGGCATTGGACCTCTCGGTGGCGGGTCAGGAAAGGTTGAGGCGGCTGCGGAAGGCTTCGTCGCGCAGACTGAATTCGGTGCCGGCGAGATCGTCGGCGGCGGCGGTGCAGAGATACACGATCGCGGCGGCCGGGTGCGCGACAGGTGTAAGATTCTCGCGCAGAATCTTGCTCACCGGATTTACCCCGGAGGCGCGAATGATCACCTGCATGTCGGTATCGGTGGTGCCCGGCTGGAAGCCGAACACGCGAATGCCCTGCGCTGCATGCTCATGCGCGATGGCGCGGGTCAACATCGCAAGCCCGGCCTTGGCGGCACAATAGGCGCTCCAGCCTTCCAGCGGATTATGCGCCGCACCCGAGGACACGTTCACGATCGTGCCGCCGCCGGCAGCGAGCATCGGCGGCAGCACAGCGCGGACCGCATGGTAGGCGCCGACCAGGTTGATCTGCACGTTCCGCGCCCAGACGGCGGGATCGCTGTCGGCGATCCGGGCAATCGGCTCGATGACGCCGGCGTTGTTGATCAGCGCGTCGATCCTGCCGGAGCGCCGTTGCGTTTCGCCGACAAGAGCCTGGACGGCGGTCCAATCCGCCACGTCACAGGCATGGGTCACGGCGGTGCCGCCCTCGCCCGCGACGGATCGCGCGACGGCATCAAGCTGCGCCGTGTCACGGGCTGCCAACACCAGCGTCGCACCTGCCCTGGCGAGCGACTCGGCGGCAGCGGCGCCAATGCCGCGACTGGCACCGGTCACGATGATCACCTTGCCGGCCAGGCTTTGCATGTGCGGCCCCCTATCCGATCGCGCCACTCGCTTTACGGGACCAAACGGCGGACGGCAAATGATGCGGGCGCCGGCGAAACCGCCCGCCGCGTCATTGCGAGGTCTGCCGGGGCGAAGCAAGCTCGCGGCGAAGCCTGGCCAGGCGCGCCATGCTGCTTGCCGACGGCTCGCCCCTCCGATCGTGCGGGCCGTCCCGTTGCAGTCTGCCGATGGCGGGCGATGTGGGGAGGAAACGATGCGTGTTTCGACGGTCCTGCCGGTGGACGACTGGGCCCGCTGCGGCCCCGCTGCCCGGCAGGCGGAGGACGACGGCTTCGACTGCGTCACCGCCAACGAGTTGCGGCACGATCCATTCGCGCCGCTCGCCTTTGCGGCGCTGGCGACGCAGCGCGTGGAACTGGCGACCTCGGTGGCGATCGCATTCCCGCGCAGCCCGATGATAGTGGCGAACCACACATGGGATCTGCACCGCCATTCGAAGGGTCGGTTTGTCGTCGGCCTGGGCAGCCAGGTGAAGGCGCACAATGAGCGGCGGTTCTCCGTGCCGTGGATCGCGCCCGCCGCACGGATGGGCGAATACGTCCACGCGCTGCGGGCGATCTTCCGCTGCTGGGAGAACGGCGAGAAGCTCGACTATCGCGGCAAATACTACACGTTCACGCTGATGACGCCTGAGTTCTCGCCGGGACCGCTCGGACTGCCGATGCCACGGGTCGCGCTGGCCGCGGTGGGGCCGCTGATGGTGAAGACGGCGGCGCGGGTCGCGGACAGCGTACGGCTGCACGGGTTCGCGACACGGCGATACCTGGAAACCGTGGTGCGGCCGATGCTGGCGGCCGAGCTGGCAGCGGCGGGCAAATCGTTCGATGGATTTGAAGTGACCGGCGGAGGATTTGTAGTGACCGGGCCGGACGATGCGGCGGTACGCGCGGCGGCAGAGAAGATCCGGTATCGCGTCGCATTCTACGGATCGACGCCGGCGTATCGCGGCGTGTTCGATATTCATGGCCTGTCGGATCTCGGCGTGAAGCTGACTGAAATGTCGAAGCAGGGTGCCTGGAAGGACATGGCAGCGCAGATTTCCGACGAAGTCCTGGACTTGTTCGTGGCGCGCGCGCCGTACGAGGGAATTGCCGAGGCGATCGACCGGCGGTTCGGCGGAATTGTCGATACGGTGTCGATCGACTTCGCACCGGGGACGGACGCGGCGACGCGAAGGCGGGTGATCGAGGCAATTCATTGCCTTTCCCGCGACAGGCGGAAGTAATCCAGGCGCGAGCGTCGGGACGATCGGGCCGATATCTGGAAAAGCGGACTGTCCGGATCGCCCGCACGTCCGGCGCCTGACGGCGTGCTGAAATCTCCCGTGCCACGCCCGCAGCTCGCCGCAAGAGAGGCTTGCTTCACGCCCGCCGCCGCACCTTCTTGCTGTCACGCACCAGCAGCGGAGCGAGGAAGCGACCGGTGTAACTATCGGCATTCGCCGCCACGTCCTCCGGCGTGCCGTGCGCGACAATACGGCCGCCGCCGTCGCCGCCTTCCGGACCGAGATCCAGAATCCAGTCCGCCGTCTTTATCACTTCCAGATTATGCTCTATAACCACCACCGTATTGCCCTGATCCACCAGCGTGTGCAGCACTTCCAGCAGCTTGCGCACGTCCTCGAAATGCAGGCCGGTGGTGGGCTCGTCCAGAATGTACAACGTGCGGCCGGTCGCCCGCCGCGCCAGTTCCTTCGACAGTTTTATCCGTTGCGCCTCGCCGCCGGACAGCGTGGTGGCCTGCTGGCCAAGCGCGATATACCCCAGCCCCACCTGCTGGAGGATTTTCAGCCGGTCATGAATCCGCTGCTGGGCGCTGAAATACGGCACCGCCTCATCCACCGTCATCGCCAGCACCTCGGCAATCGACTTGTCGCGAAATTTTATCTCGAGCGTTTCGCGATTATAGCGCCTGCCCTTGCAGACATCGCAGGTGACATAGACGTCGGGCAGGAAGTGCATCTCGATCTTCAGCACGCCGTCGCCCTGGCAGGCCTCGCAACGTCCACCTTTGACATTGAAACTGAAACGGCCGGCCTTGTAGCCGCGGGCCCGCGACTCAGGCAGCTCGGCGAACCAATCGCGGATCGGCGCGAACAAATCGGTGTAGGTGGCGGGGTTCGAGCGCGGCGTACGGCCGATCGGCGATTGGTCGATGTCGATGATCTTGTCGAGCAATTCCAGATTTTCGATATGGTCGTGCGGCGCGGGCACCTCGCCTGAGCCCATCAGGCGACGAGCGGCCGCTTTATAGAGCGTGTCCACCACCAGCGTCGATTTGCCGCCGCCGGAAACGCCGGTGACGCAGGTGAAGGTGCCAAGCGGAAACTCCGCCGTGAGCCTTTTAAGGTTATTGCCGCGCGCACCGACGACGCGCACCACGCGATCCGCCTGCACCGGGCGCCGCATCGGCGGCACATCGATGCGGCGGCGCCCGGACAGATAGTCGCCGGTCAGCGATTTCGGATTGGCGGCGATCGCCGCGGGCGGGCCCTCGGCGACGACGTGGCCGCCATTCACGCCCGCTGCAGGCCCCATGTCGATGACATGATCCGCCGAGCGAATCGCGTCCTCGTCATGTTCCACCACCAGCACGGTGTTGCCGAGGTCGCGCAGCCGCCGCAACGTGGTGAGAAGCCGTTCATTGTCGCGCTGGTGCAGACCGATCGAGGGCTCGTCCAGCACGTAGAGCACGCCGGTGAGCCCGGAACCGATCTGGCTGGCAAGCCGGATACGCTGCGATTCGCCGCCCGAAAGCGTGGCCGACGAACGCGCCAGCGTGAGATAATCGAGCCCGACATCTTCGAGGAACTGCAACCGGTCCAGAATCTCGCGCAGAATCCGCCGCGCAATCTCCGCGCGCTGCGGCGTCAGCGTCGGCATCACGCCATCGAACCAGCCAAGCGCATCTCTGATCGACAAGGCGGACGCCTCGGCGATGCTCTTGCTTGCGACCCGCACCGCCAGCGCCT
>Ga0335072_10017313_pt1 | contig 10199 bp, 10 predicted proteins | sample Lox_Sample_21_FD_206725 | JGI IMG/M metagenome (GOLD analysis project Ga0335072, IMG submission 206725) | Soil microbial communities from Loxahatchee National Wildlife Refuge, Florida, United States - Lox_Sample_2.1 | ecosystem: Environmental > Terrestrial > Soil > Wetlands | place: USA...
ATTTGACCCCCGACCGGAGAGAGCAAGCTCGTGAAGCGCACCTATCAACCGTCGAAGCTGGTCCGCAAGCGCCGGCACGGCTTCCGCGCCCGGATGGCGACCGTCGGCGGGCGCAAGGTGCTGGCGAACCGCCGGGCGAAGGGCCGCAAGCGTCTGTCCGCCTGAGCCTCGGTCTGGCGCCGGCCAACGCGCCCCGGACCAGCAGGAGGCTGTTGATGCCGACCCGTCCCACTCGCCTGCAGCGTCGTGCCGAGTTCCTCCGCGTTGCGTCCAAAGGCAGGAAGGCGGCGATGCCCGGCCTGGTGCTGCAAGCGTTGCAGCGCGGCGACGATGCCCCGGCCCGCCTGGGGTTTACCGTGACGAAGAAGGTCGGCAACGCCGTGATTCGCAACCGCACCCGCCGCCGCCTGAAGGAAGCCGCCCGCCTGCTGCTGCGGGACCGGGCGCTGACCGGTGTCGACCTGGTGCTGATCGGCCGCGACGCCACCCGCGCCCGCGATTTCACCGCGCTGCAAGCCGACCTGGAACGCGCCCTGTCCCGGGCCGGCGTCCGATGACCCCGGCCGCGCATCTCGCGGTGGGCGCCGTCCGCGCCTATCAGTGGACCATCCGCCCGGTGATCGGTGCCAACTGCCGCTTCTGGCCAAGCTGCAGCGACTACGCGATCGAGGCCTTCCGCAGCCACGGCGCCTTGCGCGGCGGCGGGCTGGCGGCGTACCGCATCCTGCGCTGCAATCCATGGTGCGATGGCGGATATGATCCGGTACCGCCTGCCGGCGCGGCGGGCGACAGCAAGAGGGTTTGATGGACCAGCAGCGCCTTATCCTGGCGATCGCGATATCGATCGCGATCCTGCTCGGCTTCGAGTTCCTGGTCGCGCCGCATCTGCCGCACCCGCCGGCCCCACCGCCGCCAGCCCACCTTGCCGGCAACCAGCAGGTCCCGTCGGCGCCGGCCCCGGCGCAACCCGCCGCGGCGCCGGCCGCCGCCACCGCCGCACCGAAGAACGTCCCCCGCGTGAAGATTGCGGCGCCGCGCGTGACCGGCGCGATCAGCTTGCTCGGCGCACGGATCGACGACCTGACGCTGAATGACTACCGCGACACGCTCGCGGCGAACTCGCCGCATGTGCAACTGCTGAACCCGCTGTCCACGCCGACTCCCTATTATTTGCAATATGGCTGGGCCACCGATCCGGGCAGCAGCATCAAGGTGCCGGACAACGACACGGTGTGGCATGCCTCGGCCGACACGCTGGATCCCGGCCATCCGGTGACACTGTCCTGGGACAACGGCCAGGGCCTGACCTTCGAACTGCTGCTGACGGTCGACGACGACTATATGTTCGGCGTCACCCAGGCAGTGAAGAACGCATCCGGCCAGCCGGTGAAGCTGTATCCCTGGGCGCGCGTCCGCCGCGACTACACGCCGTCGAACGAGGGCTATACGTCGCTCTACGGCGGCGTCAGCCAGGGCCTGACCGGCGTCGCCAAAGGCACGCTGCACAGCATGACCTATGCGACGGCCAAGTCCGACGCCAAGAAGCATGACGGCATCGCCTACGACGAAACCTCGGCGGGCGGCTGGGCCGGGATCACCGACAAATACTGGCTCACCGCGCTGGTGCCGCAACAATCGCTGCTGCTGCACCTGACGTTCCGCTTCATCGATGCGGGCGACGGCGCCTATCAGGTGGGATACATCGCGGAGGATCCCACCACCGTTGCGCCAGGCGCCACCGCGAGCCTGCCCTGGCATACCTTCGCCGGCGCCAAGGTGCTGACGCTGCTGGACCGCTACCAGTCGCAGTTCAACATCCCGTATTTCGGCAAGGCGGTGGATTTCGGCTGGTTCTACCTGCTCGCGCGGCCGATCTTTTATTGCCTGGACTGGCTGAACAATCTGCTGGGCAATTTCGGCCTCGCCATTCTGGCATTCACCACCTGCGTGAAAATTCTGTTCTTTCCCCTGGCAAACTATTCGTACCGGTCCATGAGCAAGATGAAATTGCTCGGACCGAAGATGCAGGCGCTGCGCGAACGGCTGAAGGACGATCCGCAGAAGCTGCAACAGGAAATGATGACGATGTACCGGGCGGAGAAGGTGAACCCCGCTTCCGGCTGCCTGCCGATGCTGGTACAGATTCCGGTGTTCATCTCGCTCTACGTCGTGATCTTCACCACGATCGAAATGCGGCAGGCGCCATTCTATGGCTGGATCCACGACCTGTCGCAGCCAGACCCCACCAATCTGTTCAATCTGTTCGGCCTGATCCCGTTCAATCCGGCGGAATACTCGAGCTACCTGCACCTTGGCCTGTGGCCGCTGATCATGGGCGGCACGATGTTCCTGCAGCAGAAGCTGAACCCGCCACCGCCCGATCCCGTGCAGGCGCGCCTGTTCCAGTTCATGCCGATCCTGTTCACCTTCATGCTGGCGAACTTCCCTGCCGGGCTGGTGATCTACTGGACCTGGAACAATCTGTGCTCGGTCGGCCAGCAATGGCTGATCATGCGCCGCACGCGACTGGCGCGACCGGGCCTGGCAAGGACGTGAAACGCCATCGTCTCCCTCGCCACCCCTGATCCCGACGCACTCGAAGCCGGCCGCATCCTGTTCTCCGGCCCCTGCCGCTTCGTGCATGCCACGCAGGGACTGGATCACCTGCCGCCACCAGCCGGACCCGAGATCGCCTTCGCCGGGCGTTCCAACGTGGGGAAGTCGTCGCTGCTGAACGCGCTGACCGGGCGGCATGCGCTGGCTCGCGTCTCGGCCGCGCCAGGTCGCACGCGGCAGCTTAATTTCTTCGATCTCGCCGGCCGGCTGACGCTGGTGGACATGCCCGGCTACGGCTACGCGCGCGCGCCGCAGGACGTGAAAGCCGATTGGCAGGGGCTGATGTTCGACTATCTGCGCGGCCGCCCGACCTTGCGCCGCGTGATGCTGTTGCTGGACGCGCGCATCGAGACCAAGCCGGCGGATGCCGCGGTGATGGGCTTGCTCGACCGCGCCGCGGTGGCGTACCAGATCGTGCTGACCAAGATCGATGCGGTGAAGCCGCCGGTTCTGGCTGGGAAAATCGAGGAAGCGCAGCGGCTGGCGCGTGCCCATCCGGCCGCGTTGGCGGAGGTGCTGGCCACAAGCAGTGAGACCGGCGCCGGGATGCCGGAACTGCGGGCGGCGCTGGCGGAACTGGCCGTTGGCGGACCGGTTTGAATTTAGGGTTTTGATTTTGGGCGGAGCTTTACCACGCGATGCAATCGCGGTTGCCCCTGGCTAGGCGAGGCACAGCGGCGGTGCTCCACGAATAATCGGACCCCCGTCTATTGAGAGGCCGGTGATAACGCCGCGCGTGGATCGTCGACGTCCAATTTGAGAAATTCGGTGTGCGGCGTCACCGATATCAACGTCATGTCATGGGAAAAGCGGGCTCGATGCCATGCGCCCTGCGGCACGATCGCTATCATTCCGGCACCGACCTCGAACGATTGCGGTGGTCCGTCGTCCGTTACGATATCGATGATCGCCGTTCCCTCGAGAACCTGCACCAGCTCATCGCCGTCGGGATGGCGCTCCCACGCAGTTTTGCCGCTGGATTTGATGGCGAAGACGGTGCTGTCACGGTATGGCGTCAGCAAAGCGAATCCCTCTCCCTCCGCCAGCACCGTCTGTGGCGTAAGCCCTTCCAGCCTCTTCAGCTTCGCAAGCTCGGCGGCAAGGTTGATGAGCACGACCATCTCGGCCTCCCGGGCATTTGCCTGATATGCGCGGCTTGAATGCGGTCACGTCGCGCTTTGTCCGCCGTCGGCGATCAGCGCGTGACCCGTGACGTAGGATGCCCGGTCTGACAGCAGGAACAGGGCGACCTGGGCCATTTCCTCGGGTTCCGCGAGCCTGCGCAGCGGGATGGACCCGAGCGGCGCATAGGGGTGCGTCTCGGTCCCATCGGCGCCGGCGCTGATCCTTTTGGTCGTCAACGGCGTGCGCGTGATCGAGGGGTTCACCGAGTTCACCCGGATGCCGTGCGGCCCGAGCTCCACCGCGGCGGCCCGCATCAGGGCTGCGATGCCACCTTTGCTGGCGCTGTAAATCGCCGTGCCCGGGAAAGCGATGTTCGCCAGCACCGAACTGTTGAACACGATGGCGCCGCCGCCTTGTTGTTTCATCTGCGCCACCTCGGCCTTCAGGCAGAAGAACGCCGCCTTCGGGTTAGTGTCGATGACCCTGTCCCAGGCGGCCTCGTCCAGCGTCTCGATCAACCCGCCGACAGAAACCCCGGCGTTGTTGAATGCGCAATCGAGCCGGCCGTACTCCGACACGACGCTGTCGATGATGGCGGGGATCGTGGCGATTTCCGCCAGATCGGCCCGGATGAAGATCGCGTCGCCGCCGGCAGCTCTGATCTCCGCGACGACCGCTTCGCCCTCGGCCCACTGGCGGCCGGTCAGCGCGACCTTGGCGCCCTCGCGCGCGAATACCACTGCGCTGACGCGGCCGATGCCGGACGTTCCGCCGGTGACCAGTGCCACCTTGCCTTGCAGCAAACCCTTGCTCATGGCTTTCTCCTCTGGTCGATGGTTTCGCCAACGGCATATGCGCGAGGCGTTGCTGCGGTCAGTCAGCGATGCGGGGACCGCCGAGTCTCTTCCCGGGTGTGAAGGTGAAATGCACCTGCGCGTAACCTGCGACCATCGCCGGCACGGGCGTCGGTTGCAGTCCGGCCTCCTCGACACGAAAATCGGGCATGCGCCGCAGTATCTGTCCAAGAATGCTGTGAAATTCGAGGCGCACCGCATCGGCCCCGGTGCAATAATGCACGCCATCTCCGAACGACATGTGATGCTTGTTGGCGCGGTCGAGATCCACCCTGTCGGGGTTGTCGAATTCGGTCTCGTCGAAGTTTGCCGATACCAGGGACAGCATCACGCGATCGCCGGCTTTCAGCAGCCGTCCGCCCAATTCGACATCGCGCATCACGGTGCGGCTGACCGCGTGCGCCGGCGCGAAGACGCGGAGGAACTCCTCGATCGCGTGCGGCAGAAGGTCCGGCGTTTCGACAATCCGGCGCCGTTGGTCTGGATTGCGCGACAGCCAGACGAAGCCGGATGCCAGGCAGGCCGGCGTCGTGGCGATATTGCCGATGTGCAGCCAGACGGTGGACTCGATCTCCCAGCGCTCGAGTCTTCGTCCGTCGACCGTGGTCTGGAGCAGGTGGCCGATCAGGCCGTCGGCAAGCGGCTGGGTGCGCTGGCGAACGATTTCGGCGGCGACCCGGTCGTGGAGTTCGAGTTCCGTCGGGGGCTTCGTTCTCGGCGCAACGCTGGTGGATCCGGCCCGCGCCGTTTGGACCAACCAGGCGTAGTCCGGCCAGTCTTGCAGCGGCAGACCGAGAAATTTCATGGTGTAGATGCTGGCCAGCGGCGTGCCCAGATCGCGGCAGAAATCGGCCTCGCCTTTTTCGATGATGGCGTCGATCAACTGATCGGCCAGCGCCAGCATCCACGGCGCCAACGGGGAAAGCGCGGCGGGCGAAAATGGTGTCTCGACGGCTTGCCGGTATGGGCCGTGTACAGGCGGATCGAGTTCAAGCGGAAGGAAATTGAGCCGCGGCGCCTCACCATTCGGGCCGGCCGGGGTCGCGGTGAGCGGTCCGGTGCGCTGCTCATCACGCGGTCCAAATCCTCGCCTGGGGAGATTGGGATTGGGGCGCGCGGTAAAGACTCCATAACGCGACGAGAAGGTTTCCGGATCGCGCAGCACGCGGGCAATGTCGTCATAGCCCGTGACGGCCCAGGTTCCGCCAAGCGCGCCGGTATGGGCAACCGGGCATTCGGCGCGCATATGTTGGTAAATTTCCCTGAAATGTGGCGCGTACTTCGGGCTGAACGGGTCGAAGCTCTGCGCCGACAGTGCCACGTCAAAGGCGACATCACTCTCGTCCATGGCTGCCTCCTGGGTTCACCGCCACCGCCGATATCGACGTACTGATCAGGCTGGCTGCTTTTCCGCCGTGGCCTCGGCCGGTCCGAACGAAGGAAGGTAGCGGCCGAAGTTCAGTTCGAAGTCGCTGGAAACGCCGTAGCCGATGTTACGCAGCCTGGCGCGACGCGCCTGCGCACCGGGCAACGCCAGAAGTGGGAAGATCATGTCATTGCTCGACTGCAGCTCGGCCGCCGTGGGCATGCCGAAGCGATTGATCTGCGCCTTCGCCGCGGCCAGCACGTCGCTGTCGAACGAGACCAGGCGCCGCACCAGCGCATCGACAAACCCGTCGAGCTCGTCATCGTTCAGCGTTCGATTCACCCAGCCATAGCGTTCCGCGATGTCGGCGTCGAAATCATCGGCGCTGAGCACGAACTCAAGTGCGCGCGAACGGCCGACCAGGCGCGGCAGCCATTCCATCGCCCCGCCGCCCGGGACCAGCCCGACGCCGACCTCGGGGTTGCCGAAGATGGCGTTTTGCCGGCTGGCGAAACGCATATCGCAGGCCAGCACGAACTCGTTGCCGATGCCGCGCGTGCGGCCGCGAATCCTGGCGATGCTCACGATCGGCGAGCATGACAGGCGCAGGACAAAGTCGCGCCATTGGTCCAGCACCCCAGGCTGCGCCACCGCCTTGGCCACGTCCAGGTGCGCGACGAAAAAGTCCGGATTGGCCGAATCGAATACGACTACCTTCACAGATGGGTCCGTTTCCAGCTCGCTCATGATCGCGGTCAATTCGGCGATGGTTGCAGGCACAAACACATTGATCGGCGGGTTGCTGAAGGTGATCGTCCACTGGCCCGGACGGGTGCGGTCGATCCTGAACTGCGAGGGGTCGGGCATGACGGACTCCTTTGTTTGTGCGGCAGTCAGAGGACGTCGGCCCATTCGAGGCAGCCCCACTGCGACAGTCGCAGCAGCGCCGCAGAACTTTCGGACTCAGGCCGATTCCACCGGCACTTCACCGTTGCCGCGTTGGCACACGGCAACGGCGTCTGTTGAGCGTCTCAAGCGGTTTTACGCAGTGCCCGGAACGCCGTGCGCACTTCCTCCACAAACATCTGCGGCTGCTCCCAGGCCGCGAAATGCCCACCTTTATCGAGTTTGTTGTAATGGATAAGTTTGGGATACGCGCGTTCCGCCCAACTCTTGGGGGCCTGGTACAGCTCATCGGGAAACACGCTCACGGCAGCCGGAATGTTGACGCCTTTGATACCGAAAAATGAAATCTTGTTCTCGAAGCACTCCCAATAGAGGCGCGCTCCGGAAACGAATGTGTTGGTCAGCCAGGTGAGCGTGATATTGTCGAGGACATCAGCGCGCGTCAGTCCTTCGTGCTGCCCGTCAAACACCCGAGAGATCAGCGCCAGGCTCTGCGCATCATGATCGAGGAAATAACCGGCAATGCCAACCGGGGAATCGGCAATCCCGTACAGCGCCTGCGGGCGCAACCCCATCTGGTAGCCGTAGCCGATCCCCTTCGCGTATTCCAACGCCAATTGCTCATAGGCGCGTTGTTCGTCCGCCGAGAGACCGGATGGCGCCGGGGCGCCTTGCAGAGCGGCCTTGTCGATATCGGGCGAAAACACCCCGGGCATGTTGGAGTGAATGCCGCGCAATTCCGGATGTCCCTGCGCCCCCATCAGGTCGGTGATGATGGCGCCCCAGTCGCCGCCTTGCGCCACGAATTTCGCGTAGCCAAGGCGCTGCATCAGCACCACCCAGGCGCGCGCGATATGCGCCGGATCCCAGCCCGTCCCGCTGGGCTTGCCCGAAAAGCCGTAGGCTGGCATTGAGGGAATCACCAGGTCGAAGGCGTCTGCCGCGTTCGCGCCATGAGCCGTCGGGTTGGTCAGCGGATCGACAATCTTCAATTGCTCGATGATCGACCCGGGCCAGCCATGCGTAACGATGAGCGGCAGCGCGTTCTGGTGTCGCGAACGAACGTGGATGAAGTGAATGTCCAGCCCATCGATTTCGGTCAGGAAATTCGGCAGCGCGTTCAGCCTGGCCTCGACTTTGCGCCAGTCGTACTCCGTCGCCCAATAGCGCGCCAGTTTTTGCAGCGTCGCGAGCTGCGGGCCTTGCGACTGGTCGGCGACCGTTTCCTGCTCCGGCCAGCGGGTTGCGTTGATCCGCCGGCGCAGTTCGTCCAGCTCGTCGTCGGGGAAATGCACGTGCAATGGACGAATGGCCTCGCCGACCGATCGCCGATCGTGGTCCATCGTCTCGCGTGTCACGGTCGTGTCCATCGTTCGCCCCTCGCGCCGCCGCTGATGTGAAGATGCCTTGCGTGCTCGCAACCCCTATCACCACCGCCGGCCCGGTTCCTTGAACGTCGCTGCGAAGCTTGTGACAAAGCCGCCGGGGTTATTTGAGAGCCCGCTGAATCATGCGTTCCAATATCGGCCCGTCTATCCGCCTTTGCCGCCGCCGCCTGGGCAACACGGCCATTGCGTCTATGATGCGCTGGCCCAACCGGGAGGAAAGCGCCATGGCCGCGCTGACGATCACGAAACTGCATCCGTCGCTCGGCGCCGAGATCGGCGGCATCGACCTCAGCCAGCCGCTCGATGCCGCGACGCGTGAGGCGCTGTCGCGGGCGCTCGCCGAGCATTTGGCGCTGGTGTTCCACGACCAGCATTTGACGCCGGCGCAATACCTGGACGCGGCATCGGCGTTCGGGCCGCCAATGCGGCAGCATTATTCGCAGCACAACATGCCGGACCATCCGGATATCGGCCTGGTCTGGCATCGCAACGGCCAGCGTCCCGCCGAGCGGTGGCACACCGACCACACCAACCGCGAATGTCCGCCCGCCGCGACGTTGCTGTATGGCGTGGAAATCCCCTCGGCCGGCGGCGGCACCAGCGTCGCCAACATGCGCGCCGCCTACGCCGCGTTGCCGGAGGCGGAACGCGTGCGCCTCGCCTCGCTGAGCACGGTCAACAGCCTGGATGAAGACCATGCGGACACCAGGGCCGAGGACCGGGCAAAATACAGTGCGCCGATCGTGCATCCGATGGTGCGCACGCATCCGGTGCACGGTTCGCGGGCGGTGTATTTCCACGTCACCAAGGCGATGCACATCGAAGGCATGACGCCGGACGCGAGCAAGGCGTATATGAACGACCTGCTGGAACGCATGATACGACCGGAGATCGTTTATCAGCATGTCTGGCGCAAGGGCGACGTGCTGGTGATCGACGACCGCGCGACGATGCATCGCGCGCACGGCGATTACGATCGCAGCGAGAGCAGGGTGCTGTGGCGCATCATTGCGGAGGGCGACCGGCCGCGGCTGATGTGATCCAGCATGCTGGCCGGCGTCAGGCCGCGCCGATCAGTGCCAGGCCCTCGGCCACGGACACGAACTCCCCGCCGCCCGCGAGTTTCGCCGATCCGAACCGTCGCTCGAACAATCGCCGCACCGCTGGCACGAAGGCCGTGCCGCCGGTGAGGAACACGCGATCGATCGCTTCCGGTGGCGTCCCGGCGTCCTGCAACACCTGATCCACGGTGGCGGCGAGCCGTGTCATGTCGGCCGCGATCCACGATTCAAATTCCGCGCGCGTGATGTTGCGTTGCATGACAAAGTCCTTGTGGCAGAAGGTCAGCACCGTGCTGTCCGCGCGGGACAGTTCTGCCTTGGCCGTCGAAACCGCCTGGTAGAGCGCATAACCCAGCCCATCCTCGATCAGCGCGATCAGGTTGCGCAGCCGCTCCGGGTGCTCTGCCGTGCGGGCCACGTCGGCGATGGCACGCAACGTCCGCGGCGTGCGCATCAAGGACAGCAGGTGCCAGCGCGCGAAGCCGGAATAGTATTCCGGCGGCACCGGCAATGCGTTGCCCATCACCCGGTAGGTGCCGCCCTTGCCGAGCAAGGGCGCGATGGCGCGGTCGATGATGCGGAAGTCGAACATGTCGCCGGCGATGCCGACGCCCGCGTGGCCGAGCGGCACGGTGCCGCCGCTGGGATCGAAACGCATGACCGAAAAGTCGCTGGTGCCACCGCCGAAATCGCCGATCAGCACGGTGGCCTGCCCGGTCAGGCTGCGGGAGAAGCGCATGCCCGCGGCCTCCGGCTCCAGCGCCAGCCGCACATCGCGCCATCCTGCTTCGGCATAGGCGCCGCGCAGCCGCTCGGCGCCCAGCGCATCGTCGGCGAACTCGCCGGCAAAACGCACCGGGCGGCCGACGACGACATGCGCCGC
>Ga0335072_10017314_pt1 | contig 10198 bp, 15 predicted proteins | sample Lox_Sample_21_FD_206725 | JGI IMG/M metagenome (GOLD analysis project Ga0335072, IMG submission 206725) | Soil microbial communities from Loxahatchee National Wildlife Refuge, Florida, United States - Lox_Sample_2.1 | ecosystem: Environmental > Terrestrial > Soil > Wetlands | place: USA...
CCAATCCTCGGAAGATCGAGCGCACCTTCCGCGACTACGGTTACGACCTTCAGTACATCGTGCACACGCGCGCGCTTGCAGCTCTGCGGCCTGAGTTGGAGGGTCGCGTTCGCTTCACTTTCCTGTTCCTCGAGATCGAGCCGCCCTTTTCCGTGGTGCCGATCGAGCCGAATGGCGCCTGGCGCGAGATCGGCGCGCTCCGCTGGGAGAAGGCGCGGCGTTTGTGGAGCGAATGCCTGGCGTCCGGCCGATGGCCCGGCTACTTCACCGGCGGCCCGCCGATCGTGATCGAGCCGCCGAGCTGGGTGCTCGCAGAGGAGCTCGGAACATGGCAACAGTGAGCTCGCCAGCGTTCGCCTTTGCACCCGCGGTGCGCGAGAAGATCCCGCTGATCATCGGGCTCGCCGGCGGCACCGGCAGCGGCAAGACCAAGAGCGCAATGCGTCTCGCGAGCGGCCTCGCCGGCGGTAAGCGATTCGCGGTCGTCGATACAGAAGCCGCGAGAGCGAAACACTACGGGGATCAACACGCCTTCGATCACGGCGATCTACAGCCGCCGTTCACGCCGGCACGGTACACCGAGGCGATCCTCGCCGCCGACGCCGCACACTACCCCGTGATTGTCGTCGACTCCTGCTCGCACGAGTGGGCGGGCGAAGGCGGCTGCCTGGATCAGCAGGAGCAGGAGCTGCAGCGGATGGCGGGCGAGGACTGGAAGAAGCGCGAAGCCTGCCGGATGGCCGCGTGGATCGCGCCGAAGATGGCGCACAAGAAGATGGTGCAGCGGCTGCTGCAGGTCCGTGCGCACTTAATTTTGTGCATGCGCGCTGAAGAAAAAGTTGCCATGGTGCGCGATCCTGCCGACGGCAAGATGAAAATCGTGCCCAAGGCCTCGCCCACAGGCCTCGACGGCTGGATCCCGATCTGCGAGAAGTCACTTCCGTTCGAGTTGACCGCATCGTTTTTACTCCTGGCCGATGCGCCAGGCGTGCCGCGTCCGATCAAGCTGTACGAACAGCACCGCGCGCTCCTCAAGGACGGCGCGCCGATCGACGAGCAGCTCGGCGAGCGCCTAGCGGCATGGGCCGCCGGCGGCGCACCAGCAACCATGGCGGTCGATACGCCGGAGAAGCTCCTCGAGGAGTACTCGAAATGCTCCTCGCGCAACGCGTGGGAAGCGCTCGAAAAGCGTCGCGCGGCGCTATGGGCTACGGCGAAAGGCAACATCAAACAGCGGCTCAAGGACGCATCCGACACCGCGGCCGACCGGCTGCGCTCACCATGAGCAGCACACGCAACGTTGGCGGTGCGCTCACGATGGATGCGATGGCGCGGCTGCATTTCAACGTGCTGAACCGCGACGAGCAGGCTCAGGCGATCCGACAGCTCGCCGAATCGGGGATGAGCGATGACACGATCGCTCGCGGCACGGGCCTCACCGTCGAAGAGATCAGGCGCCGCGTCGCATCTGGCGGTCAGTGGGTCGGTCGCCGCTGGTATCCAGACTGGAGAATCCGCGAGCTCGCGGAGAAGCACCGGGAGACCGAGGTGGACGAATGAGGCGCGCGCGCGCACTGACCGAGCGTGATTGGATTCTCGCCGTCACTCAGACGAGCCCACGCGGAGTTATCTCGCGACGTCGGGGACGCGGATGGAAGAAGCGCCTCATTTGCATGGCGCTGGCGCACTGGATGGAGCCGCAAGCCGGCAAGCGCACGCACTATGTGTCGGCTCTCAGCCTTTCGGCGGCGACCGCACTCGATCCCGACGAGATCTCGGAGCTGCTCGCCGAGCTGCTCGAGGAAGGCTGGCTCGCGATCGCGGACACCATCGGCGGCTCGCATCATCAATATCGCCCCGCAATTCCAACAGGGCAGGAGTCGTACTAACACCCATGGCCGGCTACATCCGCATCGACAAGGACCAGGTCGCCGATCAGCGGCTCTACGATCTGGCCGAACGCGTTGCACCGGTCTGGACCTTCGCCAAGGACCTCCCGGAGCTTGAGCGCCGTCACGCTCTGCGTCACGCGTTACTCGGCGTGACTGTCACGCTCTGGGCCTACGCGGATTCGCACATTCGCGCGGACAATAGCGTGACTGTCACGCTCGACGGATTGAGCGCAATCCTCAATGTGCCCGTGACAGTGCTCGCTCAGTTCCCGCCGCAATGGATCAAGGTGCGGGCCGATGGCTACGTTGAGCTCCCGGGCTATTGCGAGAAAAACCTCGTTCGCGCCAGAGACCTACGCCACGATGACCGTGCGGCGAAGAGAGAACACGAGCGCGAATTGGCGGCCGAGCGCCAACGCCGGAAGCGCAAGAAAGATCGAGAGTCTGTCACGGGCGTGACGTCACGGAAAAGTGCCCGTGACAGTAACGCTGTCACGCCCCACACCGGTACCGGTACCGGGACCTTAGACCATACCCGGTACCGTACCGATGGCGCGGCTACGCGAGCGGCTGGTCCGGCGGCCGCCGCTGCGCCGCGCAAGAGCTTCGCGGACGACTTCGTTCAGCGCTTCGGCGAGCCACCGGCGAAGGCGAAACCATGAGGAAACGCGGCGCCGGCTGGGCGCGTAGGTACGCACGCTGATGCCGGGATCGCGCGGGACCGCAGACCGAAAAGCGGAAGGAGCGGGACCGTGCCTGAACGGCCGCGCCCGCTAAGCCTCAGCGCCCGCGTACCGCGGACGAGTCTCGCGGCGCCGGTGATGCGACTGCCGACAGCGATGGAGCAGGGCAACCGAGAGCGTGCGCTGCTCTACCGCTCGAGCCGATGGCGTCGGGAACGCGTGCTGTTCTTGGCGACTCACGCAACCTGCGGTTGTGGTGCCACCGCCGTCGTGGTCGATCACCGCGACGGGCATCAGCGCGAGGACTGGCGTGAGCGCTTCTGGGATCAGAGCACATGGCAGCCGATGTGCAGCGCGTGCCACGCCGCGAAGAGCGCGCGAGAGCTCGACGCCTGGCGCGACGCGGGCGAGGGCGTAACGCCACGGCCGCAAAGGGGGAAGGGGGTTAACGATTGGGAGCGGACAGAGGCGCGCGTCCGCATGGGGCCTTCGAACGAGTGAGCACAGCGCCATTAAGGGGCATCGGATGAAGCGATCGAAACCAACACGCTCGAGGACCGCGACGCATGAGCGCGCGCCGCCGTATCTGTCAGCCGACGCCGCGGAGCTCTGGAGGCAGACCGTGGCATACCTGCGCGGCAACGGCACGTTCCTGGCCGTCGACGCCGGCGTGGTCGAGACGTACGTGACCGCAGTGGTGCGGCTGCGTCGTCTCACCCTGGCGCTCGACAAGGCCGCGCTCGTCGACAAGGAGGGCAAACCGCATCCGCTCTTGCGCACGATCGAGGCGACCGCCGCGACGGTAAAAAATTTGGCGCATGTGCTCGGTCTGAGCCCGCTCGCACGCAAGGCGCTGCCGGCGAAGCCGCGCGCGAAGCCGAACGGCGGAGGGAGGGACGTGTGGCGCGGCGTACTCGATCGCTGACGCCGCTCCCGGTGCCGGCGCCGCTCTTCCCGCTGACGGTCGAGCCGCACACCGCGCTCGACCTGATCCCCGAGGTCGACGACCCGACCGGCCGCGGTCTCAAGGCCTGGCGCATCCTGTCACGGCTCCCCATCACCGAGGGCCCGTTCGCCGGCAAGCGCATCGGCGAGCACTCGCCGCCGTGGCAGCGCCGTTTGACGGTGCTGATTTTCGGCCACACCGACGAACAGGGGCTGCGGGCGCTGCGCGAGATCTTCGTCAACATGGCGAAGAAAAACGGCAAGAGCTCCTACGCCGCCGCGCTCGCGCTCACCAAACTGCTGCTCAACGAAGAGCAGCGCGAACACGTCGTGTGCCTGGCATCCAACCGCGAGCAGGCGCACATCATGTTCGACGGCATGGCGGCGATGGTGCGTGCTGACGAGACGCTCTCGGAGCGCTTCGCGATCGTCGAGCACCGCCACACGATCCGCTACCCCGCGACGAGCTCGCGCGTCACCGCGGTCAGCGCCGAGATGGCGGCGGTGGTCGGGCAGAACATCTCGCTCGCGCTCGTCGACGAGCTGCATCTCCTCGGCGCGACGCCGAAGGGCGCGCGGCTCGTCGCACAGATCCGCACCGGCCAGGTCGCGCGCCGCGAGCCGCTCCTGCTCTCGATCTCGACGGCGCCGACGGATCTGTCATCGGGCATTTTCGAGGCGACGTGCCAGAAGGCGCGACGCGTGATCGCCGGCGAGGAGGTCGACCCGCGCTTCTTTGCGTGGCTTTGCGAAGTCCCGGCGGGGCTCGATCCGGAGGACCCTGAGAACTGGCACTGGTCGAATCCTTCGCTCGGCTTCACCGTGACGCGCGAGCGCCTCGAGGCCGAGCTCGAGAGCGCCCGCTCCGACCCCTCGGCGCTGCGCGACTTCCGAAGCCAGAACCTCAACATCGCGCCGGAGGGTTCCGCCGGCGTCGACCGCTGGCTCCCGCTCGCGGAATGGGACCGCGCGGCGGATGACACACTCGACCTTACGGCGCTGCTCGCTGAGTCGTTCAGGCTGTATGTTGGAATCGACCGCGGAGGCCTCGACGATCTTTCCGCCCTGGTGGTGCTCGGCAAGACGCTGGACGAGCGCGTTCTCGTCTGGTCGCACCAGTGGCTCAGCCGCCGCGGCTACGAGAAGCGCAAGACCGTGAACGATTACGACGGCTTCATCGCCGCCGGCGAGTTGACGCTCTTCGAGGACGGCGCCGGCGATCTCACGGAGATGCTCGAGGTGGTGCGCCAGGCGGCCGCCACCGGCAAGGTGGGGCTCGCCGGCATCGACAGCTATTGCGCCCCGGACACGGCGGAAGCGCTGCTCAAGCTCGGCATCGAGGTGCAGTCGGTCCCGCAGAACTGGCAGGCGACGCCCGCGATCGTGTGGATCGAGCGGCTGCTCGCCGGCGGGATGCTCAGGCACGCCGGCTCCCGGCTGCTGCGGTGGAACGTGGCCAACGCCGTCGTCGAGCGCCGCGGCAATGCGGTGAGCCTCACGAAGGCCACCGCCGTCGGCAGCGGCAAGATCGACGGCGTCGCGGCGCTGCTGAATGCCGCGGCGGCCTGCGTCTCGCGGGCCGACAAGGACCGCCCGAGCGTCTACGACGAGCGCGCCGCGCGCGGCCTGCCGGTGTTTCTGTCCGTATGACCGCGCGGCGCGCGAATCTCGCCGCGGCGCTCGCGCACTTCAACGCCGCGCGCGCGAGTCACATGCGCGCGCGAAAGTCCCTTGAGCGCCTCACCGAGCTCGTTCGGCTCGGGCAGCACGCCGAGCGGGTTCTGGATTACCTGGCGCTGCGCCGGCTGCTGGTGAAGATCGCCGTGACCACGGCGGCCGCCGCAGAGGCGCATGCCGATGCGGGCTCGCTGTTCGCGAGCGCCCGCCTCGAGCTGCTGCAGTACGTCGCTCAGGTGGACACGCCCCCGGTGGAGGCTCCCACCGGCGAATGAGCAGCAGCGACCCAATTCGCCGCCTGCGCGCCGTGGCGACCGCCGCCGGGCTCGTCGACCCGGAGCTCGGGCGCTGGCTGTCGGCCGCGATCGAAGCGGCCGAGGCGGGTGAGAAGCTCGAAGCGGCGCTCGGCCTTGCAGGCAACTGGCGCCACTTGGAGCGCTGCGCGCGCCGCGACGAGGCAATCCGCAAAATTCACGCGGAGCAGTTCCCCAACGTCTCAATTCGCTTTTTCGCGGCGACGCTACCGGACCGATCGGAGCTCCTCGCTCAGATACCCGGGGCTGAGTCAGTAACGCGGGAGGTGATCCGCCGGGCGTTTCGCTGGCGCGTTTGCCCCCCTACTACAAACGCGCCACGGAAACTGAAATCCTCCCCGCCATGGCATCGACAGCAGCAATCGCAACGAAGATGAAGTCCGGCGAGCCGACCGTCCCGCCGAAGTCGCAGGATCCGACGTACGCCGCGGCACTGCGCGCGCTACAGGAGCTCAACCGTCGCGACGCGGAGCTCGCCGACGAGGAGACCCGCCTGCAAGCCAGGGTGCGCGCGGCTCAGAGTGCGCGGCTCGCCAGCGAGCAGCCCGAGGCGCGCGCCGCCGCATCGCTTGAAGCCGGCCGTGCGATCGCCGCCGGCGGCGCCATCGCCACCACCCCGGTCGAGGTGCGGCTCGCGGCGACGCGAGAGGCGCGAAGGCTCTTGCGCTTCCCGATTCTCGAGGCGCACGAAAAACTTGTCGCGGCCGAGGACGCTCTGAAGGCCCGCGAGATCGCGCGACTCGCGCCCGCAATTCGCGCGGCCGCGCGGGAGGTGTCGGAAGCGGCTGAGATCGTGCAGCGCGCGCGCGGCCGGCTGATGAGCTACCCGGCTGCGCTGCGAGCTGCGGGCTTCCAGGTTTTCGACGCAGACTTATTTTCGGGGATCGGGCTGTGACTGCCGCCGCGGACGCGCTCTCCGCCCTGCGCCCCAAGTACCTCGAGCTCCTCGAGCAGCTCGAGCAGCAACTGCCGCCGCTGCGTGCGCAGCTCGCGACCGCTCAGCGTGCGAGCGCTGCGGCGCGTGCTGAGATCGAGGCGCTGGTCGGGCTCGCCAGCGCCGGCGTGAGCGCGGCCGGCGAAGGGATGGCTCGCGTCCTGCACGCCGACCTCGAGGAGAAGCGCCACGAGCTCCTGCGCGATCCGCGATGCGACGCCGCGACGCCGGCGCGGCAGATCGATTCGCTCCTCGAGCGAATCGCAGACTTGCGGCTCGCGCTGGCGCAGATCGAGAGGGCGCTCGAGCCGCGCGCGCCGGTCCGGCAGCTGGTGCCGCGTCCGCGCCACCAGGCCGAGGCATCCGACTTCACTCCCGAGGTTATCGGAGGGGCTGCATGAGGATCGTCAACCGGGACGCGGAAACGCGGCGACTCGAGCGGTGCGGGCGGATCCAGCGCTCGGGCACCGCAGTCGAGGACCGCAGTTTCCCCGCGATCCTGTCCACCTCCGACGTCGCGCGCGACCGGCATCGAGTGTTCGGTTGGAAAGCGCCCGAGTCGCGCTCGGTCCCACTCGTTGACTCCCACCAGGACGCCGACGGCATTCACCGCGTTCTCGGGAAAGTGACCGGGATCCGCTCAGGTTCTGCGGGCGGGAAGCGCGGCGATGTGATGCCGGCGCCGCTCGAGGGCGTAGTCGTTTTCGCGGCCGCCGGCGTGAACCCGGCGGCCGACACGGCTTTCCGCCTCTACGAGGCCGGCTACTGTGACGCGCTTTCCGTCAGCTTTATTCCCGTCGAGGCGAAACCGGCGCGTGATCGCGGGCCGGGCGCGATGGATATCCAGGTCGCCGAGCTGCTCGAGGTGTCGGTGGTCGCGGTCCCGAGCGACGTCAACGCCAAGGTGCTGGCTCGCGCGCTGAGGCGCCACGCACGCGGAGGCGAAACGCGCGAGGACCGCGAACTGATCGCGCGAGCCATTCAATCCCGGCTCCGAGAGGAGGAGGTAGTGATGCGGAACGATGACCCGGCCCACACCGACAGCAGCCCGTACGGGCGCAGCCTGCGCATGCGACGCGCTCAAGAGCTCCGCGCCCAGGGAGACGCCGAGGTGCGGCAGATATTCACGGGGGTCGGCCTTCACCGCGCGCCCGTCGATCCGGGATACAACACCGGCACGGCCTACGAGTACAACGAAGGCAATCAGCCCACGCCGCCCGCCGCCTCGCCGACTCTCAAGATTTTGGGCTACGGCCGCGCCGAGGAGTACCGCAACGACATGACCCGACTGGGCGCCCATCTCAGCAACGCGCTGTCGGCCGAGACGTTGCAATCGGCTCGCCAGCACGCGCGTCTCGCGGTTGCCATGCACCGCAAGCTCACGGACGCGCTCGGCGACTGAACGTGCGCCGGCGCATCCGATTCGCGAGCCCGAGCGCGCCTGACGAGGACGGCGTGATCAAGCGCTCGCGCCCGTCACGGCGCGGCCGTCGTGTGTCTCGGCGGCGGAGCGCGGCGCCGGCGAGGAGCTGAGCGTGCTGTCCGAGGGGAGGATGATCACGCTGAGATCCGGTCGGAGGCTGACGGCGCGCGGTCAAACGCCGTGCTGGCATGTGATATCAGACCCGAGCTTTGCGCCCGAGTGCTCCGGCGCCCGAATTGGTTGCCCGGGGCCTTCCTGCCGAGGCCTCTTCGCAGTCGTGCACGAGGGCGGCCTCGTCACTGTGCACAGGCACGGCCGCGCGTGGCCGACGGTCGTCGGCGAGCTGCAGTTCCTAATGCGTCGGTCTCTCGGTAACCAGCCGGCGCGGCTCAAGTCGTGAGTGAGCTTGAAAAACCGCGACCGCCCGCGGCCGTAGTCTCCTTCGGCGCGGCGGGCCGTCAGGTCACGAGACGATCATCGTCGTGCACGACCCGCCCGCGCGTCGACGACGGCGCGCGCCGCGGAGTGCGCGGTGTCAGGCGGCGCGCCTCTCAAACACCAGCGAATAGTCCTCGCGCGAGGGCACGCGCGGTGCCGCCTCCCACGCTCTCGAGTTGATGAAGTCGCGGAACGCCGCGCACGCGAGTCGCTCAGTCGCGCATCGCAGGCAGTGGACGCACGCGTCGCAGGGTCCGGGTTCGTCGACCGGCTGAGGCGCTAGGTCCACATCCTGACGTGCCATTGCGCGGCGGATTCTAGCGCTTCGCCCCGTTCATCTGACCGCGCGCCCGATCGCGACGCCGAGCAACACCAGGACCACCGCGAGCACGACGCCGGCGATCGCGCTCGGCGCCGGCGGCACGCCCTGGCGCGGACGGCCGCCGCCGGTGGTGGTGGTGTAGCGCAGGCCCGTGCCCGGCCACCCGAGCGTCGCTGTGCGGCGGCCGTTCGCCCCCACGGTGTACCACGCGCCTCGGTGGCCGAAGCTCACGGAGAGCCCCCGGGTGGCGACGTTCAGGCGAACGCCGGGCAGCAAGGGCAAGCGGCGAAATAAGCGCAGACCCATCTACCCGACCTCCCGCACGGCCATGGCCGCCGCGTCGAGGATAGCGTAGAGCGCCGCCGCCGCCTCGTTTGCCAAGCCGGTCTCGTTGAGCAGCCGCAGCCGCTCCTCGGCCCCGGCGATCGCCACCGTCAGCTCGCCACGGGCGCGCTCGAGCTCCTGCCAGGCCCGGGGCGTGATGGGCGGCCGGGGGAGTCGCGGCAGATCGGCGGCGAGATCCGTCTCGACGTCGGCCGACACGATCGCAAGGTGCTCGCCCGCGAGCTGCCGCACCAGGTGGTCGCCGAGAGCAGCATCGGGCGCGAGAGTCCCCTCGAGCATTGCGGTTACCGTCCGGCGCACGGCGCGGCCGACTGCCGCATTGCGCCCCCGGACGCCAACCGGGTGGCTCATGTGCAGCCCCGCAGCAGGAGGGCGCCGAGCAGCACGAGCCCGGCGGTGGCGAGCAGTGTCAGCCAGGTAAGCTGCGGATCGACGCGCGGACCCCAGCGGCGTCGGCTCCCGGCTCGTCCCCGAGCAGCGCGGCGGTCCAAGGAATGCAGTTTCGGGTGCGGCATGGGGCAGGTGCGGCGCTACCGTTTCGTATGCGCTCTTTGCCATGCTATGCCTGAATACAAAACGGATGCAAGGGCCGCAGCCTGTACCGTGCGCTCCCGAATTGGAGGCGCTAAAATTGCGGCACTTGCGCACGCGAAGACACAAGTCGCTGATCGAGGAGGTTGCGGCAGCTCGGCGCGCCGCCGGCATCTCGCAGCGCGCCCTGGCGGCCACCCTCAAGCGTTCGCCGAGCTACGTCTCGAAGTTCGAGGCCGGTGAGCGCCGGCTCGAGGTGTGCGAATTCCTCGACCTCTGTGCTGCGATCGGCGCTGATCCCCTCGAGCTCCTGGGGCGCGTGCTACGGGGCTGACCGCGCCGGCGGATTTGCACTCCGATTTGCACTGGTGCTCGGAATCCTGAGATTTCCGGCACGGCGGTCGTTTCGCATCTTCAGTGCAATCAGGCGATTACACGCGATGCCCTACCACGAACGAGTGAGCGCTGCTTCTTTTAATCCGCTGGTCGACGGTTCGATTCCGTCACGCCCCATACAATCAATTTCTTACATGGTTCAGCTGATGCGGCCTGCGCGTGGTGTTCGAGATGCCCGTGGAAGGCATCCCGCCGCGCGCGCTGCCGGTCACCCATAACGAGCCAGCAGAAGCAACGTCAGGGTGATCGTGATCGCGCCACCGATGCGGGTGGCAATCTGCGCGAAAGGCATCAGCTG
>Ga0335072_10017317_pt1 | contig 10198 bp, 8 predicted proteins | sample Lox_Sample_21_FD_206725 | JGI IMG/M metagenome (GOLD analysis project Ga0335072, IMG submission 206725) | Soil microbial communities from Loxahatchee National Wildlife Refuge, Florida, United States - Lox_Sample_2.1 | ecosystem: Environmental > Terrestrial > Soil > Wetlands | place: USA: Florida...
CGAGCGCGACAGTCTGGCCTGGATGCAGTTCGTGCGCGCGCGCGACACCCTCCACCACGTTGCGGACGCGCTGGCTGAAGCGGTATTGATAATCCGACGACGCCACCGTGCGCGGCAGCATGATCGCTACATAGATTGCCGCCAGGGCCGCCGCCGCGGCGCGCCGCAGCGCTCCCAACCGCCAGCTTTCCACCAGCGCCCAACCGCCCAGCCAGCACAGCCCGATGGCCGGCACAAAGGCGTAATATTGCTCCACGTGGTCGCGCAGCGGTAGAACCGGTGCGATCGAAAACGCAAACCAAGCGAGGAAGAAAACCGCCAGGCGGCCGCGCCTCGCGGCGAATGCCAGAACTCCCATGGAGACCATTGCGATCGCGGCCGGAATCAGCCACGATGGCGCGGCGAAAGGAGCCCAGAAGCCCACCGGACCAACCGACCAGGCCCAGTATTTTGCCAGCGTTCGCAACATGGAGCCGGTGAAATGCAGCACGTACGCTGGATCGTGGCCCGCGGGTGCGGCTAACGCGTGCAGCGCGAGATACCCGGCCGACGCCCCAAACAGCCGCAGGGTGCGCGTGAAATAGCGGCGAGCGAAAAGATACGCGTACAGCGCTGCGATCGCCGGGTAGACGATGTTGATTTCCAGCACCGCGAAGCCTGCCAGGAACGCCATCCACTGATAGCGGTTGTAGCGGCTTTCCCCGGTTTCGATGTGGCGCAGCAGGAAGTAAAACGCGAGCAACATGCAAAATGCCACACCTACCTGCTCGTTGGCGGCAGCCCAAGCCAGTGGATCGGCCGTCACCGCGCTGATCGCCCAAAGGCTCGCGGCAAGGATTCCCGCCGCCCGCCGGCCCGTGAGCCGGATCCCGATCCACGCCACCAGCGCCAGGTTTGCGCACTCCAGTCCGAAGACGAACAGATGGAACGGAAGCGCGTCGAGGCCGAACATCCCGAAACTGAGCATGAAGATGAGCCGCTCGCTCCACGGCCGGATGTGGCCGGCCGAACCCGGCACGAATATCGCGCTCAGAAAACCGTGCAGGCCATGGATGTGCCGGCCGGTTCCAAGCCAGACGAAATCGTCGGATTGGTACCACGACGCCACACCGCGCCAGTGTGCCGCCAGGCACAGGATCGCGGGGACAAGCCAGACAGCGCGGGCAAGGGGAGAGGTTTTGGCGTTCACTTGGCGGCCAGGGCAATGCTGGAAGCGACCACCCCCAGCTCCCGCTTGTCCACATCGCCAGGTGGGATGGCTTTATCGAGTTGGAAATCGATGCGCACCGAATCGCCCGCCAGCGCGCTCGCCGGGATCTCGCGCCGGTAAGTGTATTCACCCGCCTTGGAGTACGTCTCGGGAGCGAGAACCGCGCCGCCGGCGGATGCCGAGAGCGTTACGCTGCCGAGCTTCTCGATGCTCGGCGGCGGGATCGTCAGGTGAAAATCGAGCAGCGCGCCTTGTTGAGCGGAGCGCGCCGGCGGGCGCAGCGTTACGGAAAACTTCTGCATGGTCCAGCGCCACGCTCCGTTCTCGATGCTGTAAAATCCGCTGGTGAGCTGGCCCGCCATGGTGGCATCGTTCATGCGCACCAAAGAGGCCAGCCGGGCCGGTTCTTCCACCGTATCGACGTGACGGACGTGCGCGCGTTTGCAGGCGGGCGCGGCCAGAAGGACTACCGCAAGCAATAGTCTTCGCATCAATCTCCGGTTCTTTCCACTTCCACCAAACAACTATAAAACGTCGGCCCGCCACCTGCATCCGTGAGCCGCTCGGAGGTCAGCTGGTTGGCATTGTGGCCCCAGCGGACCGAGGGTGCGCAGACCACGCCGGCGTGCACGCTGTCGTCCACTCGCGCCACCAGCAGGCACGATCCGCGGTCGTTCCACACGCGCACGCGGTCGGAGTCGGCGATACCGCGGCGCGCCGCATCCGCGCCCGTCATGTGGAGCAGCGCGGTCTGCCGGTCCACCGGTTGGCGATAGCCAAAGGTCGAGTTCATGCTGTCGTCGTTCTTGGGCGAAATCATTTCCAGCGGGTATCGCGCGCCAAGCTGCCGGTCCCCGTGGCGCGACTCCACCGGCGGCGTGTAGTCGAGCGTCTCCGCGTCGAAATGGCACTTGCCGTCCGCCGTGCCGAACCCTCCGTTGGCGAACGGCTGGAACGGCTCGGGCAGCCGCAGGCGGACGCTGCCTTCGCGGTCGAGTTCCTCGAGCGTGATGCCTTTCATAAAAGGGTGCGGTGAATCGAGCAGGGTGCGGACCATGTCGTCGTCGGAATCGTCGAAGCACGGTTCCTCGAAGCCTATGCGCTTGGCCAGCGCGCGGAAAACCTCTACGTTGGAGCGCGCTTCCCCGGGCGGCGCCACCGCCGCGCGCGCCAGTTGGAGATAGTGGTGGCCATAAGAAAGATAGAGGTCCGTATGTTCGAGGAATGTGGTCGCCGGCAGCAGAATATCAGCGTGATCGGCCGTGTCGTTCTGGAACTGCTCGAGCACGACCGTGAAAAGATCGTCGCGGCGAAGTCCGGCGTGAACCAGGTTCTGATTCGGCGCAACCGCCGCGGGGTTCGAGTTGTAGACCGCCAGGGCTTTCACCGGAGGGTCGGAAAGCGCCGTGAGAGCGCTGCCCAGCCGCACCATGTTCACGCTGCGCGCAGGCCGGCCCAGCGATTGCATCTGGAGATCTTCGCGCTCCAGAGCCGCCCGGTTCAATTGAAACGTCTGCGAAATGGAAAGCTGCATGCCGCCGCCGACGTCTTTCCACGATCCTGTGAGCGCCGGAAGCAGGGCGATGGTGCGCGCCGCCATGGCGCCGCGTTCGTTGCGTTGCATCCCGAGATTCAGCCGGATCGCGGCCGGCCGGGTGGTGGCGTACTCGCGTGCCAGCCGGGCGATTTCTTCGGCCGGGATGCCGGTCAGTTCGGCGCTGCGTTGCGGCGTCCACTCTCCCACCCGCTCCCGCAAGCCGCCGAACCCGCCGGTGTGCCGCTCGACGTAATCCGCATCGTAGAGCCGTTCGGCGACGATCACGTGCATCATGGCGAGCGCCAGCGCGGTGTCGCTGCCGGGATTGATGAAGAAGTGCTTGTCCGAAAGCTCTCCCGTGCGATTGCGCCGCGGGTCGATGGTATAGAATTTGGCGCCGTTGCGCCGGGCCTCCACGATGAACGGCCACAGGTGAACGTTGGTGCCGAGAATATTGGCTCCCCAGGCGAGAATCAGCCTGGAGTGGCGGAATTGCTCCGGCTCCGTGCCATAGCGAATGCCAAGCGCCTGCATGAGTCCGGCCTTCCCGGCCTCCGAGCAGATCGTCCGCTCGAGTCGCGAAGCTCCCAGCCGGTGGAAAAACCTGCGATCCATGCCCGAGCCCTGGAGCAGACCCATGGTTCCCGCGTAGCTGTACGGCAGAATCGCTTCGGATCCGAATTGGGCGGCGATGTCACGGAACCGGCCTGCGATCGTATCCAGCGCTTCGTCCCAGGAAATCCGCTCGAAACGGCCTTCGCCCTTCCGTCCAACGCGCCGCTGTGGGTAGAGCAGGCGCTGCGGAGAATATTCGCGCTCCAGGTATTGCGCCACTTTGCCGCAAAGAAATCCCCGTGTGACGGGATGCGCCGGGTCGCCGCGCAGTCTGGTGGCGCGGCCATTATCGATGGTGACAAGCAGCGCGCAGGTATCCGGACAGTCGAGTGCACAGACAGATCGTCGGACTTCGGGCATTTGAGATCAGTATAATTCACCGGGGAATTTCACACCGCGCTCGCGGAGGAAACTGCTACTGCTTTTCCGGCAGCGTATACCCCTTGCGTGCCAGTACCTGCGCATCCGGATAGCGATTCCGCCCCTGCGCGCTCAACGACACTTCCACCTTCCGCGACGACCCGGCCTTCCCAGCGGGCATCGCATAGTAAATGCTGTACCTCCGGCGGATCCGCCGCAGCATCTCCCGGAAAGCGTGCCCGGGGTCGTCGGCATCCACCGTCTCTCCGCCCGTCTTGGCCGCCACTCCCAACATGTCTTCCTCGCCCTCCCGCCATGCCACGCCGCGCTGCGACATCGGCGTCGGAATAATCAGCCCGCACACCAGGATGTCGTCCGCCCACATGTGCTTCACTACCGCTTTCTCGCTCGCCGAGGATTGCCCGTCGTCATCGGTGAGAATCAGAATCGCGTGCCGCCGTTGCGGGTCGGCGTGCTTGTGAAAGTACTCTCCCGCCGAATCGATCGCCGCCAGTATGTGCGTTCCTCCGCCGTAGCGCAGGTCGACCACCCGCGCCACCGTCCGTTCCACCGCGTCGGGATCATCGTTGAATTCGCCGATCAGCCACGCGTCGGCATTGAAATTCGCCACCGCCACGCGATCGCCCGGCCGCAGTTCCGAAAGTGCCGTGTGCGCCGATGCCGCCAGGCGCCGCATCGCCGGCAGCATGCTCCCACTCGTGTCGAACAGCAGCAGCAGGTCGAGCGGCTGCTCATCCTGCGAGCAGTACAGCACGCGTTGCCGTTCGTTATTGTCGCGGACTTCGAAATCCTCCTTGTTGAGGCCGTTGATTCCGCCTCCCCCGCCATTCACCTGCGCGTCCACACGCACCAGTGCCACGCCCGTCCGAAAGACCACGTCCTGCGCGCACAGCGCGGCCGCCGCTGCGCACACTGTCCCAACCCATGCGTGCCGCCGCCACATCAGAACTTAAAGGTCGGAGGTTTTGGCGCCGCGGGCATCTGGGGCGCCGCGGGTGCCGCGGGCATCTGAGGCGCTCCCGGCGCAGCGGGCATTGACGGCGCGGCAGGCATCGCCGGGGGTTTGGGCATCGATGGCATCGCGGGAGGCGCTGGAGCCGGCGGCAATCCCACCTGCTTATACCCCGGCGGAATCTGAAATGCCGAGGGCGGCGGCTCGCCCGGCACGGTGTTCTTGCAGTGACACATCGATTGGCCGAAACTGCCGGTAATCCGCGTCAGTACCGGCATCGACAGCTTGGTGCTCACCCACGTCTCGGCAATCATCGGCACTTGCGCCGGCTGCGGAACCGCACCGCCCGGCATTCCCGGCACTGGCGGCGGCGCGGGCGGCTTGGGCGGCGTCAGAGGCGGCATGGTGATCTGGTGCCCGTGTACCTCGATGCCCTGCACCATCCGCACTCCCAAGTCCTTCACTGCCATCTGGGGCGACGCCGCGGCCGCCGCCAGACCCGGCATTCCCGGCATTCCCGGCGGAGTCATTTGCGGGGCAGTCACGCCCGGCGGAGTCGGAATCGACCGAAACTCCTGCTTTTCGTGATCGATCAGCAGCATCACTCCGCTCGCCGGATTCGTGATCACCGATGTGGCGCCGTAGTCGATGCGCACCTGTCCCGTAGCCGATCGCGACATCTTGTACGCAATCTGCGAAGGGATGCTTCCCGGCGCGGCCATTTGCAGGGTGCTGGTACATTCGGTACAGGCTGCCGGAAGCGAAGGCGGTGTGGGCGGCTTTGGCGGCGTCACAGCCCTTACAGAATATCATGCGCTTGCATCGCGCAGCCGGCCGTGAAATACTACCAGCATGTTCCCGCCGTCGCGCCTCACCGACATGCATGTATGCCCGATGGTGACCCCGGGCGTGCCCCCCATTCCGCATGTCGGCGGCCCCATTATTGGCCCGTGCGAACCCACTGTTCTCACAGGTTTTTTGCCACAGGCGCGGGTGACGGACATGGCCGTTTGCGTCGGCCCGCCGGACATCATCGTCATGGGATCGGCAACCGTGCTGGTCGGCTTTCTCCCGTGCGCCCGGATCATGGACGAATACGCGCACGGCGGCATGAACGTGCTTGGCGAATTCACGGTACTGGTCGGCGGATAGTACCTACTCCGCGTGAAATTCTTGCCCGATGCGTTCCACCGCGACGCGGTCCGCACTCTGTCCCGCCGCTTCCAGCAGCCGCTCGATCGGCTCGTAATACGGTTCGCTGCTCAGTTGAAACGTCTGGTGATGCACCGGCAGGACGAACTCGGCGCCGGCGTCCGCCGCCATCTGCCACGCCTGCTCCGGCGTGCAATGGTACCGGATCCACGGGTTGTACGCGCCCACGGGCATGATCGCCAGATCGAACGCGCGCGCCGACCGCTGCTTGCGGAAAGCGTCCGTCGCCGCCGTATCGCCGCCGAAGAGCACGCGATAGCGGCCCGCCTCGATGGTGTAGCCGTTGTACCCGCGATACACGTCTTTCCGCATGCGCGCGCCCCAGTGGTTCACGCGAAACGCGCGGATTTCGAGCGGCCCCACCCTGACCCGTTCCTCCCACCCGAGTTCCTGCACCCGCGCGTATCGCCCCGCCGCCAGCAGGTCCGCCGTTTTCGCCGCCGTCACCACCGTCGTCGCGCGATTCCGCAGCGCGCGCAGGCTCGGCTTGTCGAAATGGTCGAAATGCGCGTGCGAGAGCAGCACCACGTCGATCTTTGGCAGCTCCGCGATCTCCAGCGCCGGCGCCACCAGCCGCTTCACTCCCAGAGTGGCGATGCCGAGGTCGATTCCGGCGCGGTCGCTGAACACCGGATCGGTCAGAATGGTCGTACCGTCGATTTTCAGCAGCACCGTGGAATGGCCGATCCACGCCGCGTGCAATCCCACATCGCTCCAGGCTTCCGGACGCGGCCGTTCCGGGGCTGCCTGAATCTCCCGTTTACGATCTTCTGAAATTCGTTTCAGGATTTGGGGCGCCGCGCGGTAGGCCCAGGCAACCATCCCGGCGTCCCCCAGAAGGGCAATGTTGCTCATCTATATATTCAAAGACGCAATACCCAGCCCGGCAGTTCCCCGCAGCTCACGCCATCAAGCCATCGATTTCCGCTAAATCCTTGGGGGTCAATCGCCACCGTGCCGAGGACGCATTCGCGCGCACCTGCTCGGGCGTGGTTGCTCCCGCGATCACCGACGCCACCGCCGGTTTCGCCGCCAGCCACGAAAATGCCAGCTCCAATAGCGAATGGTCGTGCGCCGCGGCAAAATCGATGAGCCGCTCCACCTTCGCCAGGTTCTCCTCCGTGAACATTTTCGGACCCCAGCCGGCATCCCCGCGGCTGCCTTTCGGGAGAGCCTGGCCCTGCCGGTATTTCCCCGTCAGCAGTCCGTTCGCCAGCGGAAAATACGGCAGGAATGCCAGATGTTCCCGCTCGCATTCCGGCAGCACCTCCGCCTCCGGCTCGCGGTGAAACAAGCTGTAATGATTCTGCACGCTGGCGAACTTTCCGCCCGCCTCGCGAACCTGCGCCGCCGAGAAATTCGAGCACCCGATCTCGCGCACCTTTCCTGCCCGCTGCAATTCCTCCAACGCGCCCAGAGTATCGGCGATGGGCGTGTCCGCATCGGGTTGATGAATCTGGTAGAGATCGATGTAGTCCGTTCCCAGCCGCCGAAGGCTGTCTTCGCACGACTGCCGCACGTAGTCCGGCTTCGCGCCGGAGTGCGTTTCGTCGAATTTCATGCCGAACTTGGTGGCGATCAGCACTTCGCGGCGCCGTTTCCCGAGCGCGCTCCCCAGAAACTCCTCGCTGTGCCCCTTATCGTAAATATCGGCGGTGTCGAAGAAGTTGATCCCCGCGTCGAGCGCGGCTTCCACCACCCGCTTCGATGCCGCCTCATCGATTCGCCAGCCGAAATTATTACATCCCAATCCGGTAAGCGAAACTTCCAGTTTGCCGATCCGGCGGTGTGCGGAACCAGTAGCCTGCATGAGGCATTGGATGCAGCCCGCGGTCGTAAGTTTCGCCACGGCTCCCTATAACGGCCACTTCCACCCTGTAATCTCGGGCGCATCGATACCATTCTGGTGAGCGTAAGTCAGGCAATCGATCTGCAAATTCCGGAACCGCTCCTTGGCATGCGACCCCACTCGCTGCAGCGCCGGTGTGCGGTCGATCGCGTCGATCGCCAGGCTGAACCGGTCGATGTTGTTCTTGATCGCGAGTTCCATGGGCGTATTGATGTTGCCCTTTTCCTTGTACCCGCGGACGTGGAAGTTCACGTGGTTGTGCCGCCGGTAAGCCAGCCGGTGGATCAGCCACGGATATCCGTGAAAATTGAAAATCACCGGCTTGTCGGCGGTAAACAGCGAATCGAAATCGTGATCGTTCAGCCCGTGCGGATGTTCGCTGTCCGGCTGCATCTTGAACAGGTCCACCACGTTCACGAAGCGGATTTTCAAATCCGGAAACTCGTGGCGCAGCAGCACCGTCGCCGCCAGCGCTTCCTGCGTGGGGATGTCGCCCGCGCACGCCATCACCAGGTCGGGCTCCGTGCCCTGGTCCGTAGACGCCCACTCCCAGATGCCGATTCCCTTGGTGCAGTGGCGCACCGCGTTGTCCATGTCCATGTATTGCAGGTGGCTCTGCTTGTCGGAGACGATCACGTTCACGTAATTCACACTGCGCAGGCAATGGTCGGCCACCGAAAGCAGGCAGTTCACGTCCGGCGGCAGATAGATGCGCGTGACCTCGGCGCTTTTATTCACCACCACGTCGATAAAGCCCGGATCCTGGTGGGTGAAGCCGTTGTGATCCTGCCGCCAGACCGTCGACGTGATCAGCAGATTCAGCGACGCAATGTCGCGCCGCCAAGCCAGGTGATCGCAGATCGAGAGCCACTTGGCATGCTGATTGAACATCGAATCGATCACGTGTACGAACGCTTCGTACGTGGAAAAAAAGCCGTGCCGCCCGGTGAGCAAATAGCCTTCGAGCATCCCTTCCATGGTGTGCTCGCTCAGCATCTCGATGACGCGGCCGTCAACCGCCAGCTCGCCGCCATCGTCGTCCTCCGGGAACCGTTCCTCGATCCAGAATTTCTTCGCCGCCGTGTAGATGGCATCGAGCTTGTTCGATGTGGTCTCGTCCGGTCCGAAAACCCGGAAGTTATCCATGTTGCGCTTCATGGTGTCGCGCAGGAACGCGCCCAGCGGGCGGGTGTTCTCGGCCTCGCTCGTGCCCGGCTTCTCGACCTTTTGCGCGTAGTCGCGGAAATCCGGCAGCCGCAGGTCGCGCTTCAGGATTCCACCGTTGGCGTGCGGGTTGGCGCTCATGCGCCGCGCGCCGGCGGGTGCCAGTGCCTTCAATTCCGGAATCAGCCGCCCGCCGGCGTCGAATGCCTGATCGGGATTCATCGACTTCATCCAGTTTTCCAGCACCCGCAGCGCTTCCGGGTTCTTCTTCACGTCCGGCAGCGGCACCTGGTGCGCCCGCCAGAATCCTTCCAGCTTGTGCCCCTCGAACTCCCTCGGGGCCGACCAGCCTTTAGGCGACCGCAGCACGATCATCGGCCACCGCGGGCGCGATGCTTCGCCGCGCTCGCGGGCGTGCCGCCGGATGCGCCGGATCTCGTTGACACAATGCTCCACCGTGGCGGCCATCGCCTGGTGCATGCTGTCGGGGTCCGAACCTTCCACGAAGTACGGCGTCCAGCCGTAGCCGTGCATGAGTTTTTCCAGCTCCTCGTGGCTCACCCGCGCCAGCAGCGTCGGGTTGTTGATCTTGTAGCCGTTCAGATGGAAGATGGGCAGCACCGCGCCGTCGCGAACCGGATTGAGGAACTTATTGATGTGCCAGGAAGTCGCCAGCGGACCCGTCTCCGATTCGCCGTCGCCCACCACCGCGGCGACGATCAACTCCGGATTGTCGAACGCCGCGCCGCAGGCATGCGAGAGCACGTACCCCAGTTCCCCGCCCTCGTGGATCGAGCCCGGCGTTTCCGGCGTGCAGTGGCTGCCAATTCCGCCGGGGAACGAGAATTCCTTGAAGAATTCCCGCAGCCCGTCGATATCCTCGCTCTTCTGCGGGTAAATCTCCGAGTAAGTGCCCTCCAGATAGCACGGCCCCAGCACCCCCGGCGCGCCGTGCCCCGGCCCGGCTAGGAAAATCATGTCGAGATCGTGCTTCTTGATCAGGCGGTTCAGGTGTGTGTAGATGAACGCCAGCCCGGGGCTCGATCCCCAGTGGCCCAGCAAGCGATTCTTGATGTGTTCGGGGCGCAGCGGCTCCTTCAACAGCGGGTTCTCGACCAGGTAAATCATCCCCAGCGCGAGATAATTGCAGGCTTGCCAATAGGCGTGGGTGCGGCGCAGTTCGTCGCCATCGAGCGGCGTGCCGGAGATGGTGGACCGCGCAGTCCCGTAAGCGCTGATAGCCTGATCGGGCGTGGTTTCGACCGGAGTCATACCCTA
>Ga0335072_10017322_pt1 | contig 10196 bp, 8 predicted proteins | sample Lox_Sample_21_FD_206725 | JGI IMG/M metagenome (GOLD analysis project Ga0335072, IMG submission 206725) | Soil microbial communities from Loxahatchee National Wildlife Refuge, Florida, United States - Lox_Sample_2.1 | ecosystem: Environmental > Terrestrial > Soil > Wetlands | place: USA: Florida...
CACTCGTCGTAACGGCCGCCGACGAGCAGTGGCATGCCGCCCCACGAGCTGCCGAACAAGTGCAGTTTCTCGAGGCCGAGCGCAGCGCGGACCTGGGTGAGTTCTTCGACGAACCGGTCGACGGTCCAGAGCGAGGAGTCGTCGGGACGGTCGGAGTTCCCGCAGCCCAGCTGGTCGTAGAAGATCACCTGGCGACGGTCGGCCAGTGCCTCGAGCGGCTCGAGGTAATAGTGGGTGAAGCCAGGGCCGCCGTGCAGGCAGAGCACCGGCGCGCGGCCGCTTGCCGTGCCAACGCTGCGGTACCAGACGCGGCCACCGGGGACTTCCAGGTATCCCTCGGTCACGGTGCCGCTCGCGGGGCTGCTCACGCAGTCTCTCCGGTCGCGACAGGTTGCGCGCTCGCGCTCACTGGCTCGTCGGCGAAGACACGCTTCATCTCGGGCAGGCGCGACGGATGCCGGACGTACAGGTAGATCAGCACGGCAACGCCGATCAGGTACCAGATGCCGATCGCCAGCCCAGCCTCGCTGGACGGGTAGCTAAGCGGCGCGACGAACTTCAGCACCGAGCGGCCGATGCCCATCGCGGTGAACCAGGCGGGCAGGAACGCCACGATGCCGAGCACCGGGATGATCGCGTGCAGCAGCCAGTTGAACTCACGGCGCGCCCTGCGCGCGTAGAACACCAGGCAGGACAGGTTGAAAACGATGTAGATGGCGATCATGATGCCGGTCAGGATCGTCGCCAGGAAGATGAAGGTCACGACCGGTCCGAAATGAATGCCCAGCGGGATTCCGATCGCCAGCGTGACCACAAGCTGGAGCAGCACCCCGACGGACGGTGATTTCCAGGTCGGGTGCGTCCTGGCAAGCGGGGACGGCAGCAAGCCGATTCTGGACATCGCGTACCAGGTCCTGGTGGTCGCGAGCGTGCCCGCGTTGCCGTTGGCGAACGTGGAGTTCGCGATCGCCAGGAACGCGATCACCCAGCCGACGCCCCACACGTCACGGGCCAGCTGGATCCACGGGCTGCCGCCGTTCAGCAGTCCGAAGGTCACGTACCTGGTGGGGCCGAAGAACACGTCGCCGGCATAGGTAGTGAGCACGTAGAACAGGCCGATGGCCAGGCAGGAGGTCACCACCGCGATCTGAATCGTGCGCCGGGGATTGCGCGCTTCCTCGGCGAGCGGCGCCGACGCCTCGAACCCGATGAACGCCAGGATTGTGTAGATCGAGCCGGCCACGATGCCAGCGAAGCCGTGGTAGCCCTTGATCGTCGCGAAGTGGAACGTGAACACGTCACCGGTGTTGCCTGAGCCTGCCTTGACGATCAGCCAGATCGCCAGCGCGAGGAAGACGAGGATCTCCAGGGTGCCGAGCACGGTGCCGGTCTTTGAACTCAGCTTGACGCCGCGGTAGTTGAGCAACGCGATGACAATCGCGGCCGCGATCATGAAGATGACCCAGGTGGTGGTGAACGGCCAGTGCGCCTCCGTCTGCAGCACAGACGCCACCAGGTAGCCGAACAGCACCATGGTGATCGGGCCGATCAGCGCCTCGACCAGGGCATAGCCCCAGCCCACCAGGAAGCCGAGCGCAGGGTGGATTGCCTCGGCCGGATAGGTGTAGATGCTGCCGGCCGACGGGAGATGCTTGGCAAGCTGGCCGATCGAGCTGGCGACAAGCAGGCAGCCGACAAGGGCAAGCAGAACCGACAGCGGCAGCGCGCCGCCTGCATAGGTCGCGCCCGCGGCGATGGACAGCGCCACCGCACCGGCCGGCGCCATCGACGTGATCGACTGGAACATGACCTCGCGCAAGCCGATGGCCCCGCGGTCGAGGCTCGCGCTCCTGGCAGCGTGCTGGCCGGCCATGCCGGGCTCCTTTCGCATCGGAGCAGGGCGGGCGGCCGTACGGTTACCCTGCCTATATAACGGTCATAAATCGCCGTTCAGGCTTTGGCAAGGCCAGCAGGGCCGAAATGTTTCAGCGGGCTCACGGCTGGCCGGCAACGGCTCTTGAGCTGCCGGTAGCTGCTGCCGTGGAAGACCAGCGGCATTACCTCTGAGGCCCCGAGATCATGTACGCGCAGCAGCACGATGTCGTGATCGCCGGCCGGTATCTCTTGTTCGAGCGAGCAGTCAAACCAGGCACTTGCCTCGCTGAGCAGGACCGCGCCGTCCGCAGTCGCACGCCAGTCGAGTCCGGCGAATCGCTTGGCATCGCGCGAGCTGAGCTGCCTGCTTGCCTGCTCCTGGTGGTCGCCGAGCACGCTGATGCCGAGGTGCCCGGCACTTCGCAGCGCCGGCCAGGTGGTGGACGTGTGCGCGACGCAGACCGAGACTAGCGGCGGGTCGAGCGACACCGAAACGAACGAGCTGGCCGCTAGGCCGGCGGGCTCGCCGTCGATGACGGCAGCGACCGCGGCGACGCCAGTGGGAAACGCCGCGAACACCTGCCTCAGCTGTGCCTGGCTGAGCGCGGCCGTCATGCCAGTCCCTTCGTGGTCGCCGCGACTTGCGTGCGCGCCCGTTCCAGCCAGCTGTCGAGCGCGTCGCTCGCATCGAACTCCGAGTCGAGCAGGAACAGTCCGGTCGTCGGGCAGGTCGCGCCGATCTCGACGAGTACAGGTTTGAGCAAGAGCTCGGGAGCCAGCGCGTGCTTCCAGTGGCCGCCGAGCATGAGCGGAACGGCAGTGCCGGTCATCGAGCCAGCTCCGAACCGGTCAAGGAACAGCTTGAGCAGGCCGGTGTAGGTCGCCTTGTACGTGGGGCTGGCGACCACGACCAGGTCGGCCGCCTGCACCTGCCCGACCAGGTCGGCAACGCCCGGGTCGGACCAGTCGAGCAGGGCCGGGCCAAGATCGGTGAGGTCGATGCTCAGGTCGGCGGGCTTTCCGGCCAGCCGCTCAGCCACGATGTGCGCGGCCTGGTAGGTGCGCGACCGCGGCTTAGGGTTGCCGACCACCACTGCGACGCTCACGGCCGCCTCCTTCTCTCTGCGCGATTTCTCCGTGCGCGATTTCTACCTGGCGATGACATCAGCGCCGGCCCCATTCCTCGGCCAGCAGCCGATAAGAACGCACCCGGTCAGCATGGTCGTGGGTGATTGTGGTGACGATCAGCTCGTCCGCGCCGGTCGCGTCACGAAGCTGCTCGAGCTGGCCGGCGACCTGCTTCGGCGAGCCGACAAACTGCGTATCGACCCGGTCGGCGACCAGCGCCAGGTCCTGCTCAGTCCAGCTGTGCGACCTGGCCTCGGCTGGCGTGGGGAACTCGATGGCTCCCTCGCCGGTCCTGATGCTACGGACCCACAGGCCATATCCGGTGGCAAGCTCGCGTGCGGCGGCCTCGGTCTCGGCTACGACCACGTCAGCCGACACGCTCAGGTAAGGCCGGTCAAGCTCGGCAGACGGCTGGAACGCGGCCCGGTAGCCGTCGGCCGCTTCCAGCACTGTTGCCGGGCTGATGTGGTAGTTCGCCGCAAACCGCAACCCGTTGCGGCCAGCCACATCAGCGCTCTGCCCGCCACTGCTGCCGAGGACCCAGACCTGCACCGCTGCGCCCTCGCCGGGAATCGCGCGCGCCCTGACGCCGTCGCCGGACGCGTAGCTCCCGCGCAGTAGCGCGAGAATGTCGCCGACTTGCTCCCCGTAGTCCTGGGCGCGGGCGTTCGGGAGCTGGAGCAGCTTGCGCTGCAGGGCGAAACGCGGCGACTTCAGCAGCGCCTCGGGCGAGTACTTGGGCGGTATCAGCAGCCCATTCGGCGCGCGGCCGCCGGAGACCTGGGCCGCGCTCGTGCCGGGCGGCGGGCCGGCCGCCAGGTATTGCTCCGGCGGCTTGCCGCCAGACCGCCCGAGACCGAGGTCGAGCCGTCCAGGGTGAAGCGCGTCGATCAGGCCGAACTCCTCGACGGTGGAAAGCGCGGTGCGATGCCCGAGCTGCACCGCTCCTGAGCCGATCCTGATCACCGACGTTGCGGCGGCGGTCAGCGCCAGCACGACGGCAGGGGAGGTGCCGGCCACACCGGGATTGAGGTGGTGCTCGGCGAACCAGTACCTGGCATAGCCGAACCGCTCGGCCTGCTGAGCGAGGTCGATGCTGTTACGCAGCGCGTCAGCGGCGGTCAAGCCAGACGGGATCGGGACCAGGTCCAGGACTGCCAGCGGGGTTCGGGTCACGTGTCCGCCTCCAGCCCGAGGTGATCGCGCAGTGTCGTGCCGTGGTACTCGGTGCGGTAGACGCCGCGCTCCTGCAGCAGCGGCACCACCGTGTCGGCGAACTCGTCGAGGCCGCCGGGCGTGATGTGCGGCACCAGGATGAAGCCGTCGCTGGCGTCCGCCTGCACGAAGTCGTTAATGCTGGCAGCCACTGTGGCGGGGGACCCGACGAACGACTGCCGGCCGGTCACCTCGATGATTAGCTCGCGAATGGACAGGTTCCCGGCCTGCGCCCGGTCGCGCCAGCCCCGCGCGGTCGCGACCGGGTCCCGGTACATCCTGACGCTCGCGCGACCGCGCGCGGTAGTGTTCTCGCCCGGCTCCGGATCGATCTCCGGCAGCGGGCCGTCCGGGTCGTACGCTGACAGATCGCGATTCCACAACTGCTCAAGGAACGCGATCGCAGTCGCTCCGCTGACCTGCTGCAGGCGAACTTCGTGCGCCAGTTCGCGAGCCTGCTCGTCAGTCGGCGCCAGCACGAACGTGGCCGCGGGCAAGATCTTCAGCTGACCGGGCGAGCGCCCGTACTTCGCCAGCCGGCCTTTGACGTCGGCGTAGAACGCCTGGCCGGCTTCGAGCGCCGAATGCCGGCTGAAGATCGCGTCGGCGGCCGCAGCCGCGAACTCACGGCCCTCGTCAGAGTCGCCAGCCTGGAAGATGACCGGGTGGCCCTGCGGACTGCGCGGCACGTCGAACTGGCCCGTGATGTCAAAGTGGCTGTCGGTATGCGCGAACTTGCCAGCGTCGGCGCGGGTAATGAAGCGCCCGCCGCCGGTGTCGGCGATGATCTCGTCGCCGTGCCACGCGTCGAGCAGCTCGAGCACGGTTGCCAGGAACGCCCTGGCGCGCTCGTACCTGGCTTCCTGGGGCAGGTATCCGCCGCGGCGGAAGTTCTCCCCGGTGAACGCATCCCACGAGGTGACGACGTTCCAGGCGGCGCGGCCAGCTGACAGGTGATCCAGAGTCGCGAACTGGCGCGCCACTTCGTAGGGCTCGTTGAACGTCGAGTTGATCGTGCCGGCCAGGCCCAGGCGGTCGGTGACCGAGGCCAGCGCAGCCAGGATCGTGAAGGTGTCGGGCCGGCCGACGACATCGAGATCGTAGATCTTGCCGTTCTGCTCCCGCAGCCGCAGCCCTTCGGCGAGGAACAGGAAGTCGAACTTTGCCCGTTCGGCGGCGCGGGCGAAGTGCGCGAAGGAACTGAACTCGATGTGGCTGCCTGCCTGTGGGTCGCTCCACACGGTCGTGTTGTTCACGCCAGGGAAATGCGCGGCGAGGTGCACTTGCTTCATGAGCGCAGTCCCGCGTACCGACTGGCCGGGCGGGTCAGCCCGAGCCGTGCGCGAAGGGTGGGTGCCTGGGGTGAGGAGGCATATTTTTGCCGGAACGCGCCGCGACGTTGCAGCTCAGGCACGAGCGCTCGGGTGATGTGGGTGAGATCATGCGGAATCGCAGCCGGCCGCAGCCGGAAGCCGGTGAGCCCGGCCGACTGCCACGCCACGATTAGATCGGCCAGCTCGGCGGGCGTTCCGGCAAAAACGAGGGCATCGCTGCGATACGGCGCGCCGGCCTGGTCATCGAGCCTGGCAGCGCGCCGTGTCGCCGCGGCGGCGCTGTCGTCAAGGAAGACCAGCAGGTCGGCGAACAATCGCACAGGCTGATCAGCTAGTCCCGCCGCGTCCCGCCGTGCGGCTACCTCGGCCACGATCGCGGCCGCGCTCGGCGCATCGTGCGGCGTGACGAACCCGATGTCGGCGCCAGCGGCGATGAACTTATACGCGATGTCGCCGTGGCCGAGCGCGCTGACGACGGGCTGGCCCTGGGGCGGCCGCGGTGTGATCGACGGCCCCTTCACCGCGAACCACCGGCCGGCGAAGTCGATGTAATGCAGCTTGCCGCGATCGATGAAGCGGCCGGTCGCGGCGTCGCGGATCTCGGCGTCGTCCTCCCAGCTGTCCCACAGGCGCCTGACGACTTCTACGTAGTCCGCCGCTTCGGCGAACAGATCGCTGACGGCGTGCGGCCCGGCGGGCAGCGTGCGCCGGCCGAAGTGCCGGAATTCGTCCTGGCGCGCCGATACCTTCACTGCCACGCCGGCCCGACCCGAACTCACCCAGTCCAGCGTGGCGATCGCTTTGGAGATATGGAACGGCTCGGTGTGCGTCACCGTCACCGCAGGAATCAGCCCGATGTGGCTGGTCAGCGGGGCAATCCTGGCGGCGGTGAGGACGGCGTCAAGGCGGCCGCGGACCTGGTCGGTACGCGCGTCGGGCTGATGCTGGCTGTCTGACTGCAGGCTGAGCGCGTCGGAGAAGGTGACGAAGTCGAGCAGGCCGCGTTCCGCCTCAGCAACCATGTCCGCCCAGTACCCGGCGGTGAGCAGCTCGGCCGGCCTCGCGCCTGGCTCGCGCCAGGCTGCGGGATGCCAGCCTGCCCCCTCTAGCGCGGCCGCGAGGTGGAGTGGCTCTGCGTCGGAAACCGTCATTCTGCTCGTCCTGCCTGCTACTTCTCGGCCGGTCGACCGCGGCAACCCAGCTGATCGCGGGCGTATTCCGGGGCTGCCGGCCTCACCACGGTCATTGAGAATATGTCTAGTAAGTAAATCGGAATACTTGACTTTTATACCACACCGCGGGCAGATTGAGGGAGACAGCCAGCGACAACGAAAGGTGCTTGGGCGCATGAGCCAGCTACTCGACAGCACGGTCAACCCACCCGTCGCAGGAGGTGATGAATTCCAGCGCATCGAGGTAACGCAAGTCGGTGGCGTGATCGGCGCCATCGTCGGCGGCATCAGGATCGGCGGTGACGTGCGGGCGGACGCGCTGACCGAACTCCGCTCGGCGCTGCTAAGGCACCGGGTCGTGTTCCTGCGTGATCAGTACCACGCCACCGACGCTGACCAGCTCGCATTCGCCCGGCTGCTGGGCGAGGTGACCAAGCCGCATCCGACTGTCAGCGGCGACGGCAAGGCGATCCTGCCCATCGACTCCGAGCAAGGCAAGGCCAACAGCTGGCATACGGACGTGACGTTCGTAGACCGCGTTCCGGCCATCAGCGTGCTGCGTGCGATCAAGCTGCCGCCCTACGGCGGCACGACGGTCTGGGCGAACACCGTAGCGGCATACCGGCGGCTGCACCCGTCGCTGCAGGCGCTGGTCGCGGGGCTGCGCGCGGTGCACTCCAACCGCTACGACTACGCCGCGCAGCGCCCGCAGATCGGCGGCGTGGACGTCAAGGAGGAGCAGTACCGGGAGGAGTTCAGGCACCTGGAATTCGAGACCGAGCACCCCGTGGTGCGCATCCACCCTGAGACGGGTGAGCCGTCGCTGTTGCTCGGCCACTTCGTCAGGTCGTTCACCGGGCTCAGCACGGTGGATTCGCTGGACTTGTTCGAGCTGCTGCAGCGGCACGTGACGAGACTGGAGAACACAGTGCGCTGGTACTGGCGCGACGGCGACATCGCCATCTGGGACAACCGGGCTACTCAGCACTACGCGGTGGCCGACTACGACGACCTGCCCCGCCTGATGCACCGCATCACCATTGCCGGGCCGGTACCGGTGGGCATCAGCGGCGATACCAGTGTCGCGCGTAAGGGCGATGCCAGCTTCTATTCGTCGCTGCCCGCCTGACAGCCGGAACCGCATGATCCTGGAGAGTTGTGATCCGCCCACGCGGGAGCGTGCATAACTCTCCAGGATCAAGGATTATCGCGTAGCTCGGTCTTGAGGATCTTCCCTGACGGCCCTTTAGGCAGCTCTGCAATGAACCTGACCTCGCGCGGGCACTTGTAAGAGGCGAGCCGCTCGCGGCAGTAGGCGATGATGTCCGCCTCGCCGTCACTGGCGCCCTCGTCGAGCACAACCACGGCGACTACCTCTTCGCCAAGCCGTTCGTCAGGTTTGCCGATGACGGCGGCCTCCCTGATGCCGGGGTGGGCATAGAGTACCTCCTCGATCTCGCGTGGATAGACGTTGTAGCCGCCGCGGATAACGAGGTCTTTAGTCCGGTCAACGATGAAGTAGAAGCCGTCAGAGTCGACGTAGCCCAGGTCGCCGGTATGCAGCCAGCCGCCCTTCAGCGCCGCCGCTGTTGCCTCCGGCCGGTTCCGGTATCCCTTCATGACGTTGTGGCCGCGGATCAGGATCTCCCCGATCTGGTCGGAGCCCGGCGGCAGCGGCTGGTCACTCGCATCGCCAACGCGCATCTGCACGCCCCAGATCGGCTTGCCGACCGACAGCGGCTTGCGGTCGGATGGCCGGTTGAACGACGTGGTACTGCCGGTCTCGGAGAGGCCGTAACCCTCAAGCACCTCGATGCCGTACTTGGCCTCGAAGGTTTTCATGACGTTCTCGGGCAGTGACGCGCCGCCGGAAACGGCCACGCGCAGGGCGGCCAGGTCGCGGCCTGCGACGTCCAGCTGGGCGAGCGCATGCAGCATGGTCGGCACGCCCGCGATCACTGTGCACTTGTCTGCCTCGATCGCGTCGAGCACTGCTCCGGCCTCGAACCGCGGCACGATCGACAGGCAGCCGCCGTAGCGGACACTGACGTTGATCACCGACGACAGCCCGAACACATGGAAGAACGGCAGCACGGCGAGCGTGACGTCGGCTGGCCGGGCGCCGAATAGCTGGCCGGAAATCGTGCAGTTCATGTAGAGCAGGAAGTGGGTAAGCTCCGCGCCTTTCGGCTTCCCCGTGGTGCCGCTGGTGTAGATCAGTACAGCGGTGTCATCGGCGTTGCACGGCCAAATCTCCCCGCCCGGCTCGGCCACGGGCCCGGCGCTCATGTGTTCGCCTGGCGCACGAGCCGGCTTTGCGTCCAGGAGTTCGCCTAGCGAACGCGCGGCCACGCCGCGTGGCAGATCGCCGGCCAGGTACAGCGGCAGGTCGGCGAGCTCGCACGCCTTCGCCGCCTCAGCGTGCAGCCCTGCCAGCCCGAGCATGATGCTCGCGCCGGAGTCGGTGAGCTGATGCTCGATCTCCGGGGCCTTGAGCAGCGGGTTTATCGGCAGCAGCACCATCCCGGCCTTGAGCGCGCCGAAGTACGCAGTCAGGAACTGCGGGATGTTCGGCAGCTGGACAGCGACAACCTGCCCCGGCTGCAAGCCAGCCCGGGCTAGTCCGGCCGCGAACAGCCCGGACTGCTCATCGAGCTCCCGGTAGGTCGCGCCGGCGCCGGCTGCGCGATAGGCAAGTGCATCGGGGGTGGCGGCTGCCGTTTCCCGAAGGATAGTCGCGAGGTTGAAGCTCATTGCGCCACCGAAAATTCGGGCCTTCCGGCACGGTCAGTGAGACATATACTAAAGATGTATCAGCAGGTTGCCTAGGGCTACGCGGCCCGCCAGGGCCGAACCTGCGGACGGGAACTACCAATGATGAACCCGGTGCGTGACGTTATAAACCGGCAAACCGCCGGACAACGGAGTTCGGCAGGCGGTCCCTCGCTCGGGCTGCTCCTGACTGAACCTGCCAGGGGCCTGGCTGACCTCGCGACGCTCACGCTGGTCGCGCCGTGGCTCACGACGGCGCCTCGCGGCGATGGTCACGGAGTGCTCGTCTTGCCCGGCCTGCTTGGCAATGACTCCAGCACCCTAGTCATGCGCCGCTTTTTGCGCCTGCTCGGCTACCAGGTCCGCGGCTGGAGCCTTGGCCGCAACAACGGCCCTACCGATCAAGTGCTCGACGGCCTTCCTGCCATGCTGGAGCATTTCGTCAGCGAGACTGGGCGGCCAGTCTCGGTGGTCGGCTGGAGCCTCGGCGGCATCTACGCCAGGGAAATGGCCCGCCAGCACGCTGAGCAGATCCGCCAGGTGATTACGCTCGGGAGCCCGTTCGCGATGACCGACATCCGGCAGAGCCATGCCGACCGGGCTTACCGTCGCCGCGCGAGCATGCACGCGAGCGAGCGCATACCGGACCTTGAGCAGCTCAGCCAGCCGATCGACGTGCCGTCGACAGCGGTCTACTCAC